>Ga0065711_1032878_pt1 | contig 26500 bp, 23 predicted proteins | sample Hoacrofraction12_FD_59098 | JGI IMG/M metagenome (GOLD analysis project Ga0065711, IMG submission 59098) | Hoatzin crop microbial communities from Cojedes, Venezuela - Epithelial fraction 12 v2 (version 2) | ecosystem: Host-associated > Birds > Digestive system > Esophagus > Crop | place... | reverse complement strand
TTCCAGCCCCGCCTGGCCGCGGTGCTGTGCCCCCTGCTCTGGGTGACCCTGCTTGGGCAGGGGGTTGGGCTGGGTGACCCACAGAGGGCCCTGCCAACACCTGCCATCGGCTTTTCCTGTCCACTGCAGGAGCCTTTTCCTGCATCAAACCAACCCAAAATGAGAGCAGCAGGTTGTGGCTCCTTGGGTGTGGAGCTGGGTGGTTGTGGTGCCCGTTCTTAAACCGGAATGACTGGGCTTCATCTGACCATCTCTACTGGTCTGCATCTCCCCTGGCCTCGGGGGGGCCTGCAAATCGTTGGCAGCCGCCTTGGCAATTCCTTCTTGAAAAAGCAAACCAGGCTTCCGCGATGTGCCCGAGCGCGGCCGTCTTCTGCCTTTGAAGCTTTGGTTTTGCTGTTCACGGGGCTGAAGATCGTGGTAACCCCCGGGCTGGCTGTGAGACGCAGCGCTGCGGCTGCCTCCCCCCTTGAGACACCATAAACCCAGGGACGGCTCCTTCTTTTGGGAGGGCGGGAGATTTCCTGCTCCAGAGGAGAATTACGAGGGAGGGGAAACCCTCTCAGAGGTGTCCCTGCAGTCATTTTAGGACTGAAAGCCCACCCTCAGAGTGACTCTTGATTCTTTAGTCGGCAGCAAGGCCCCTTCCCATCTGTGTGGGATGGATGCTGGGTGTTTTCCTCATCTCTGGTGCCTTAAAACAGCTCCCGTGATCTCCCATGGGCCCCTTTGAAAGAAGGTTCCTGAAATGAAGTGCAGGGAAATCCCTAAGGAGGAAATAACTTGTTAAAAGGGAATAAAGAATATGCTGGAACTTTTTTTTTTAAAATATATTTTCATTTTTCTCTATGACTTCTTTTCCTCCAGTGTGCTACATGTAGAAATACAGAAATTATTTTTGTTCTGGAGACACTGAAACAGATTTATTTATTGGAAGAGATGCTGTAGTGTGGAACAGTTCCGTGTTGTAAATGAAACAGAGCAGGGGAAAAAAATCCACCTAGTGAATCTGTGTTACCTATCACTTTGTATCTTTGTGTCTTTGGGTTTTTTTTATAAATTATTTATTTGGGGTTCCTTCTGTGAAACTCAAAGAACATCAATCTGTGCCGCCGTCTCGTGGGCCCCGTCTCTGCAGCGTTGCTGTTGACCGAGGGGTTCCACCCACCAGCGCCGTGTCCATCTTTGCTGTTTCTCTTGTCGCCCACTGAGCGTAATGGGAGCATGATTAAAAAAAAAAAATCTTGTTTGTCTCGCTGTGCTGCTCCTGTGTCTTTGGAAGGGTGGAGAGGAGTCGGAGGTGTCTTTGGCACTTTTGAAGGGGGTTTTGGAGGTGGTGGGGAGCGGGCGTTGCTGACATGGGTCAGGAACGAGCTGATTGAGGAAGGATTGGTGAATTAGAGCATTTGGGATTTTTTTTTAATGTTTGAAAATAATTTTATTTTCCTTTTAATTCTAAATTTTTAATCTTTTTTTTTTTTCTGCATTTTTTAATTTCTGCGTGCCAGTCACTGTGCTGAGCTCTGCGTCGTGGGGGACAGGGGACAGCAGTGTCCCCCACGTCACCTCTGCCAGAGCCGGGGCTGGGCAGGCAGCTCCGAAATGGCGCAAGAGAGGAATCAATTCAGGTCCCTTGTGAAAAAGCCCCATCCAGGGGCAGCAGTTTGTCCTCCCTGGGTTGTCGGGTTCTTTTAACAGTTTGCAGTACAATGAATTGGCATTCAATCACATCCGAAGAGCTTCTAGTTGTCTTTCAAAATCCCCTCTGGCAGAGGTCTGTGGGTTCAGGTAGGCGCATCCTGATTGCCCTTTTTTCCTGAAACTCAAGGAACTGAGAGAAGAATGGGGCACCTGAACCAAGCTGGGGATCAGACCACAGTGACTGAAAATCCCTGGGGCCAGCAGTGGGTGGGACCCCAATGGAAGGGTTGGAGACGTCAGGAACTAACTGCCGGATTTAGCAAAGGTTTTATTATAGTTTAGGGAAAGCTGCAGGATCTGCAGCACCGCGAGAGCCGTTACAGAGAAAATGAAGCTGGAGAAATCCAGGTTTGAAGGCAAGGCTGACCTGTGGGTGCAAACTTTTCGGAGGAGGTGAGTGGGAAACACCAAAGGGTCAACGCAGCTGCACGTGATGGCTAAATCCTTGCTGTGGGGCATCCGGTCACTGCCTGCGGTGGAGGAGTCCAACATCCCCAGCTGATGCTGCTGGAAAGCTGATGCCTTCATTTGCCATTTAAATGTACCTTAAAAATAATAACCAAACACACACCAAACAGCTTCAGGAATAGAAACTCCTCCCTAAAACCAGTTGAGGACCTTTGAAACCGCAGCGGTGATTTTCTCATTTGCACAGGGGCAGCTGCTTTGCTTCGATGATACTGAAATGTTACAATATCCCCTACAAACACAAACGATCCCACCACCTTTAATGCTGAAATGAAGTGTAAAATGTCAGAACAGAGCACGGCAAGAACAAAACAGCCTCTGCCCACTGTAGATTATTAACACCTCCCCAAAATAGCTTCTTTTTCCTTGTTTTATTTTATTACACATAAACACCGGAGAATCCACATGAGCCAGCAAAAACGAGAAGCAGCATCAGGCATAGGAAGCTGCACTTTGCCTTTGCACTGGAACCACTGATTTGTGGCTGTTCTGAAATTACTCATTTGTTTAGTTTTAACTGGCCATGTTTGCCATTTGGGGTGATGTACGCGAGCAGTGGGAACGCGGCCGGGAAGGGGATGCTGTGGGGCTCCTCCTTCAGGTACCTCTTTGTGGAGCTGCCAAATGTAAGAAAACATGGAGAGAAAGCTTGTATAAGCACATTATCAATGGGCATCAGGGCTTGCGGCATCGTGGGAGGTAATTTCCCAGCGTGGTCCCGTTCCCCCTCCCCCCTTTTTACCTGTACCGCTCAGTGTTGATGAGCCAGTGCACAAAGTCCTTGGCCTTCATCTTGTCCAGGTAGCGGGTGAAGTCGCTGGTGAAGGTGCCTTCTGAGTGTCGCTTGATATTGGATGTGATGCTTCGGCCGCTTTGGGATTCGTTCGACTGCCATCTGATCAGGAGAGAAGGACGGGGGAAGAAAACGTGGTTTAATGCAGATTATGGCATCCTGGCTCCTCCCTGCAGGAGATGCCCCAAGCAGGGGCTGAGTCCTGTAAAGTATTTCACTGTGTGCAGCATCCTCCAGAAAAGCTATGAGAATACATAAAACTATTTTTCAGTTTCAGGGGGTCTTGCGAAGCCTGGGCAGGGTTGTTCCTGCCATCAAATATCTGCAGTATCCTGTCCTAGCCTATCTTATTTGCCCTCCATCTTGCTCAGGTGTGGTAGGTTCATCCCTCCACCCTGGTCCCTGCTTGCTGCTCTTGGGAAGCAGCGTGGTGCTGCCCTGGGGTTTAGCTCAACCTCCTCCAGCTCCAGGATGGAGAGCTGATGTTGGGGTCCCCCTTATCCCAAATTCACCCCAGCAGAAGGTCCCCAAAGTTTTTTCCTCCCACAGTGCCACCGGCGCGGAGCACGGTGATGGCCCCGGAGCCGGGAGACCCGGCAGCTTACCTGGACAGGTCATCCAAGTCCTGGGAGCTCATCTGCTGCCCTGCCTGGATCAGCACGGCCAACACCAGCCCGCAGAGGTACAGCCGCCGGACGGTCTGCATCAGCCTCACTGGAGAAGGGAGAAATGCCTGGGGTTGCCGTCGCCATTGCCCCAGCCCATGCGGAAGCCCCGGCAGCGTGGGACGGGCTGGATCCCACGGGGACACCCTCCTTCCCAGGGCCCTTGGCAGCGTTTGGATGGGCGCTCGTGAACATCGCGTCCTCTCGAGCACCAAACGGCATGTCCACCGTTGCTCAGGTGCAGGCACACAGCCACAAGAACAGGTTTGTACAATCTAAAGGTATCATTCACTGTGATGAACTTCATCACGAACCTCCCCCTTTCTATCTAGGAGCAATACTGCTATCTAGAGCTCATTACCAGAGTGCTAGGGAACTTTCCTGACGATTATTTGCTCAGAAAAGCAGCTTTCAGGAGAGTTGGTTATTGAGAGTTTGAAATTCTTATCTTTTCTGGGTGCCTTAGCAGCTCAGGGGGAGTAAAATGCTAACCCCTTCCCCTCATTTGCTGAAAATCAGGCTTCTGGTTGCCTCTCACCAAGGACTTTCCTTACTCTGGTTTAATTTCTTCCTAGCTTGGTAGTACAGAAGGGGGGAAAAGGCACTTACCTTCTGCAAAGACAACCGTTCCCTGAAAAGCAAGATCCTATTCTCCTCCTTCAAGCTGGTTGTGGCTAAACTCTGCTCCTTACCGGTGCTTTTAAGCTTGTTAGCAGGATGCTAAAAGCTGACAGGTAGGTCATCAGTACTCCTGTTCGCAGTTGGGTGGGTCATCATGAATCATTACAGGATTTTTTAAGTGGTGCTGTTGCAAAAAATATACTTGTTGCTGTATTTTTCAGCTTATGCCTTCAGTGAGGAGATATTTGTTGTTGTTGTTGTTGCTATTCCTCTCATCTTTTCTTTTTTTTTCCACTTCTTGGACCAAACGAGTGACCTATCTGTTTCCTCCTTTCAGGTGAGATGGCCCTTTATTGCCACAGTGCATCTTGCATGGAGAAGTGTTTTCTCTGCCTGCATGCCCTTTCAAACACATTTAGTTTGAGTTAAAAACATTAAGAAAAAAGCAAGAGCAAAAATGTAAAAGAAGCATTTGAGTATCCAAGCACTTGCTGCTGCTTTCTGCAGTGTAAAATTCAGGTGACAGCTCATCAGCTGGACAGACGCTGCTTTCGATACAAGCCTGGTTTTGTCCCCCAAGGCCAGATCTGACACTAGGGCCATTCACCATCATTTCTTCACTTTAGGGAGGATGGGTGGCACTGCGAGCGGCCATGGATCTGGGTCAGCGTTTTTCCCCGTGGGACATACAGGCTCAGCTCAGGAGCTGGAGGAACATCTGGAGCTCATCAGGCCAAGGACAATAGTTTTGCAGGGGTGTCTCCTGGGAACTGGGGTCATTTATTTAAATCCCTAAGTCCAGCACAGGAAAAAAGGCTTGAGAAGAGCAAAACTAAGGGTAGCCCTAAAGAACCAGACACAGCCCCGGAGGAGAGAGTGCTGACAGCTCTGGGTGTACATGGAGCACAGCCCTCAGCTCCCTGAAGATGATGGGAGGTCACATGAGCTTTTGAGGGCTGCTGCTTGGAAGGATTGAAGGCAGACTTATTTTGGGAGAATTTTGAGACATTTGGGGAACTCTTGGCTAAGAAGTCTCTACGGTTCAGTGCTCAGGAGGACAAATGTACCCCTTTCTCTTGTGCGTGCTGAATGGGCAGAGAAAAGCAAAGCTTAGGAAGCTGGACCATGTTTCTCCCTCACCCAACACCAGCCGCCAGAAGAGACGAGGGCTCGAAGTCCCGATTTATCTGCCCCTTACTGTCCTCTCCTCCTGGGACCTTTCTTCTCATGGTTGGGTAATTATTATTATTCTACCAAAGAGATTTATATAATTATTGTCACTGTCAAAATATGGCTGGTGTTCAGGGGACACTCATCTTGAAAAGCCTTTTAATTAGGGCCAGCAATGGCCTTATGAGAAAGCCTGACATCAGAGGGGGAAGGTAGGAGATTAATTAGCTCAACCTTTGGAGGAGAGGTCCAGCTCTCCTACCCATCACTTCGATGGGATATTTATTAGTGCCACTAAATTAGCTCACGATGGCACTGTTTGTGATGTCTCCCTGGCCAGGAAGGCACAGAAGCTATCTGCAGTGATGGGGGGCAAAGCAGAAGAAAAATCCAGCTCAGCCAGCACAGTGCATGTCGTGTTGCTTCTTAGTTTTCTTAATTGTGGCTCCAAGTGTGAGAGTGGGTTAGAGAAATGTCCTACAGGACACTTTCTCCACTGTCCATGGGTGTTTTTCACTGGCCTGTTGGGTCGTGATCCCTTTCCAAATGTCCTCTGTGGTCTTCCCCTTTCCACGTGAGTTAGGTTGCTGGTGGCTCTCCCATGCTGGGGGGTAGTAGTGTGGGGGCATGGACCTGTGTTTTAAGATGCACGTGCAGATATGGATTATCTGGATTTTGTCCCATTTTAGGACTTGGAGAGGATTTTATGGACAGCAGGTGGCAGCCTTCCACTGCCCATCCTTCCTCTGCCTGCCCTTCGGCTGCTTCGCAGCCTCCTCCTCCTCATTGCTTGGCAGCTCCCAAAACACCCTGCCTCTCCTTGCAAGGACCGAAGTGGTGTGATGTCCCTCTCTTCGGGGATGGAAGATCCCAGGCTGGGGATGCTGTCGGTGGTGGCACAGTGATGCCAGAGGGGCTGGTTTTGGTTCAAATCCCTGCTTTCTGCTGCGTGCATCTTTGGACAAGCACCTTTGAAGATGCACAAGCATCCTGTGCTGATGGAGCATGGACCAACGAAGGCAATAAGGGAAAACTCCTGGCCTGTACTTAATATCCACCAACCCTTAGATAAACTCATCCACAACCCATGAAACCTCTGCTGAAGGGCATTTTCCCGTTAGGTCACATCAGGACCAGCTGTGCAGCCGACGTGCCCACCTCCACCAGCTTTGGTCTCTTGCAAGCATTGGGAGAAGCAGGAGAAGCCAGGCTGCTCTGACAGGTGTGGTGTGACATGTCCTTGCTGGGCTGTCCAACATCAGGCTGGAAACAAGAGTCGTTTATGCTTAAGCCTGCTCTTAATTACAACAGGGACCTGCCGGGCCTCATGCTGTCAGCAGCGAGCTCCTCCTTTGGCGCTCAGTTTCCCTGCGTGGTGCAGTAGGGTCGGACTGGCATGCCTTGACGCCTCGATGCCTCCATGCAACAGCCTGAAGGCGATTGTGAAGGCACCTTAGATGCAACAAACTGCTCCAATACTGCTGTCCAAACCAAGGGATGGTTCACTTGGGAGGGATTTACTGCGAGCAAGGAGGAGCAAATGCTTTGACTTCACCTTCTTGCACCCTCTGCAAAGAGACCTTCGTTTCTTACAGGGGTGCATTCTGGGTTCAACCCAGCGCAAAAGAGCCAGGGATGGAAAAAACCCTTCCTCTGTGTCCCCGTACTGTCGCAGTTCAGAGCCCAGTGCCCCACGAATCAGCACTCTCTGCTCTTGTTTCCCCCACAGCTGAAGGTGCTTGTGGCCTCCTCCCTGCCCACCACAACTAGAGGCAATTTTATACCCGTGCGGCAGCGCGTGCTGCCTCTCGCTGGCAGTTGCTACTGCCAAGTCATAACTGGGCAAAGAAAGACCTCCTCGGGTCAGTGGTTTAACCTGAAGCACCTCCTTCGGGGTGACACTGAGTGCACGGTTTCAGTTTCAGCATCTTTTGGGCTTTTTTTCCTGTGTTTTGCTTTACAGGTGTTCTCAAGGAGCAAACGGAGGGTGGTTAAAGAAAGATATTCTGGGTTCTCAGAGAGGTATTTTGGCAGCTCTGAAGGGACGTGGATTATTTTCCTGCTTCTTTTTCCCTTTGTGCATGTTTCTTGGGGCAGAAAACAGTATCTGCCTTTGATGCTGCAAAGTCGAGGGCCTGCAGCCTCCTGGCTTGTGCCCATGGCCAACCTTTGCTGCCAGGGAGGTAGAGTGTGGTGGGATGCAGAGATGGTGCTGAGCTACGTGGCAGGCTGACAAGGTCATTTGGAGCCATAAGATCTTAAGAACAGGGATCAATGCCATGTAGCCCTTCCTGACATGAAGCCTAGGCTGTATCTACCCCGTGGTGGATCCCCATTTTTGATGAACCTATCACTTTTCTCCCTTTGCTGTTAACAGAGCAGAAGGAAACTTGGTGAGATCCCTCCTGCCCCCAGTTGCCATTGCTCTCCTGTCCCCGAGCACCTTTCATGAGCACTAAATGTCCACAAGACACGGACGGCAAGGAAAGTCATTGGGTGCCAGGACCAAGGACTCACTTCCCACACAGGAAACTTGAATGTGAGCCTGGAGAAGTGCAACAGGCTTTGTCAGTGGATGGCTGGATGAGAAACCAGCTTGCACCTGGGTTGGACTGGGAGACGGGTGAGCTAATGGGGAATTGCAGGCAAAATGCTTTGGGGCCAAGCATCTGGACACGTAGCATGTGTCCAGCTGTGGTGACACTGCTGCAAGAGTGTCCCTGCTCCTTTTCATCAGTGGGAGCTGCTGGCTGTTGGAGGTCACGTGAAGGTCAGATCAGAGGCTCTGTCCTTGCTCCTACATTAACTAGTACATTTTGCCTCCTTTGGCTAAAACCCCAGCAATCGGCCTCAGCAGTGGAGCAGGTTGCAGGCGCCTGGCTGAGCCCTCGCTGCCTGCAAAGCCTGGTGCTCCGTCCCTCCATGGTCTTCCACTCTGCAAGCTTACCATCCCTCCTGCTCCCTGGTCCTCCTCAGCTGTCCCTTGCTCCCTGTGCTCTCTCGGCATGATGCTCTGCAGTGAAAGGTGGGGGCTTCCTTTTTGCTTTTGGAGGAGAGCGGCTGCTGTGAGCTGTCCCAGGCACTGTTCTGTGGTTTGGAGGAAGCTGTGGGTGTGCTGAGCTGGCTCCGTCCTCCAGGGCACCCTGGCCCTGCGCCAAGCGATTGGTGGTTTGTGCTGGGACCCTGCGGGAGCTGAACTGGGGCAGCTCTGGGCGAGCGAAGCTGTGAGCGTGTGGGGAGCTCCTGGGGCAATGCCCATGGGGCTGTGTGGCTGTGGGAATGTTTGGTTCAACACCTCGATGGTTTATGTGCCTTGCAGCCTCCCAAAATCCTGATTTACAGTTAGGGTGGTTTTTTTAATTACACTTCGTTATCTCAGACAAAGGGAGACGGTGGTTAATGGTTTATTTCTACTAAATCTCCCCTTGGCTTTGAAACGTGGAAAACTGTCAGTTTGGTTTTTTTTACCTGCCACTTGTTCCTAACCATAGTGCTATAAAAATCTTATAGACCCTAATGAGACACGTTGCCATTGTGCACAGCTAAAAAGTCCTCAGAGTCTGAAGCAAAAGTGGCAGAGGTTTTAATTTAATCATCTTGATTTCTGTGGGCCCTTAGCAGGCTTGTGTGTGATTAATAACCCTTGACTCCTCAGCTTTGCAAAAAATCCCCTAAGAGAGACCTTCTTTGGCTGTTTGCAACGGCTTTTAGTTTGGCAGCAGTCACTGGTAACCGGCTGACGAAACCTGATCGCGCCATAAATCAAAACTTCTTCACATTCAAATATAACAATTAATCTTGGGTGTGTTGGTGCAATTAGATGACAAATTACGCCTCAAGATTCACTTGCTTGTTTATATAGAGAAGCCGTGTTTGCTCAGCCGGGGATGTTTAGCTACGGTTTTCAATCCACCCCAGGGGATGTCAAATGATAAAATCAGGGAGCTGCACCCTGCTGCAGCTGCAGAATCCGGACCCTTTGGCCTCAGCTCCTTCACCTGCAGACTGAAGGTTTGTCTGCCTGCTCCCACCAACTGTTTTCAGCAAACCTGAGTTGTCTGAGCCCTCCTGTCTCCCATATGTTCATGCAGAATCTGTTCTTGCAATGCTCAAGCCTTGCACACGCAGATTTGAGCCCCTGGATGGGGGCAGAGGTTGCTTTCAGACCCGCAGCTCCCATGCCCAGGTGGAAAATCTCCTAGCAGCGGGTGTCTGTTCTGACCACTCCGTTGGTCTAGTTTTGTGACTGCAGGGCTGATGCTAAATAGCAATGACACAAACCCAAACCCAGCAGCTAAGCTGCTGCTGGATGTTTGCTCCGGAGGATCCTGGTGCTGCGGGATGCCTTGTTTACAGGTAGTGATGGAGCGTGCCTTGATGCGGGTGGGTGGGCTCTGCGGTGGGAAGAGTCTTCTTAATGCAACAGGGTGCTGTTTTGCTTGAACTGCTGGAGAGGTGGGGTGGCTGCTGGAGCAAAGATGTGTCCTTCAGATGCACTGCTGTCTCCATGAAAAAATAAGTATTTGGGGGCTGAATGATAGAGAAGGGATGAGTAAACTCAAGTCCAGGCTCTCACTCGTGAAGGGATGGTGCCTGCAGAGAGGGAGAGCTGGGCTCTGCTGGTTAATGATGTTCAGCTGCGGCTTTTAGCTCAAAACTCAAAGCAAAATCCTAACACAAACAATGTGGCAAAAATCCGGGACAAAGACACATAGATAAAAACCCTGCTGATGTCATGAGAGCCGGTAGGTGCATATTTACACACACCACTTAAATGAAGGTTTTATCCACTGATTAACTGTTCTTATGGGATTTCTTTGCAAAACACCCATAGATAGTTTTCTTATCTACTTGAAACAAAATAAGCTGATAGTGTTTTATATTCTTCTCTCTTATGATGGCAATTGGTGCTGATAACAGCTATCATAATTCCTGTGGACTCTGATCTCTAAGTGGGGGGCAATGGCTCAGAGTGAGAAAGCAATTGGCTGTTCAGATAGCTAGCTTCAAAAATAAGAATTTTTTAAAAGAGTGGAGAAAGGGCTCTTTTTCTCTCTCTGACACTGCTTTATCAGGGAAAGGGTTGCTCTGTCCCCAAATAAATATGGCTCATGGGAACTGGTGAAAAATCCCAGCTGTTCGAAGCTGAAAGAATTGTCGGGGAAAGGAAATTGACTCTTCTTTATTTGTGGCTTTTTCTAAAAAGGCACATTGTGTAGGACATTTTAAGTTTGTTTTCATCCAATTCTTTTCAGACTGCACAAGAGGGCATTATATCAACCTGCAACTGCACCTTGCTTGTGGGCAAAAGACCTTTCGCTGTCTTGCCAAACACGATTAATGTCAAGCAGGCAGAGAAAGGGCTGTATCCTGGAGGACACAAGCCAGAGGATTTGTTTTGTTTTATTGGTTCGTGCTTATATTTTAGAGGTTGTTTCTGAGCTGAACTGGTTCCCGGATCTCATGCCCAGCCCTGCAGTTTGCTGCATGGGAAGGGTCCTCAGGGACTCGTCCTCCCTTGCTCCTGTTCATCCTGATGATGGCTGCAGGCACTGAGCTTGGGGACATCTTGCTTTAGAGTAAAACAGCCCAAATCCTGAGCATGCATCTCCCCTGGGTGGGAGCTCAGAAGCCTCCACTCATCTACGGTTTAACAAAGCCCCATTTAATCCCCCCCCCTTGCTTGCTAAATCCTTGCATCCTCCTTGCTCTCAGCAGCTGTGCCTGGGAAACCCTCCCGGCTCCAGAGCTGACCTTTCCCAACAAAGCACCTTTGTCAGGCAGACCTCAGGGCTGCAGGGTTGCTTTTTTATTTTCCCTTCTTTACATATTACTCTTTTTTTTTTTTATTGATGGCACCACCCAGCAGCACAAGGACCCATTATACGAACCGCTGTTGGACTTTGCTTGTTTGCAAGGGGGTGATTAAGAACAAACGGGCAGTAGCAGGCTGTATCCTGGAAAGCGGAGGCCACAAGTTTGAGCAAGAGGAAACTTGGCAGCAGAAACACAGCCCTGATCCAGCCAGCGCTGAGCCTGTGGTCCCCATATGCCAGGGAGGGAGGGGACCTTGTTTTCACATCGGGTGCTGTGGCTGATCTTTGGGGAAGGATGGGTGGAAGCAAGAATGGGGGGTTTTTCCCTCAGGTGGACCTGTTCGGGTGAGGTCCATGTCCATTCCCCATGGAGCATCCCAGCAGAGGGCAGCAAGAGATGCCCTGGGCACCCATCATTCTCCCATGGATGCTGCTCCAGAGCATCCATGCTTGGTACCAGGGCAGGCTGACCCCTCTCCCCTTCTGGTCCCCCACCTTGGGGTACCTGCTAATAACTTGCAACCCTGCAGAGCTTTAAAAAGGTGTTTTGGGGGCTGTAGGAAGGTGTTGAGGTGGGAACAGAGACACCATGCAGGTCTGTTCTGGCCCTGACTGGTTTCTGGACATCTTCTGCCCTTCTTCTCTTTAGTTGCATGGTTTTGTAGAGCCAACACTCATCTTCTCCTGTATTTCCGTCTGTTATCGTGCTGCACCTCCCTTGATCTGCCCATGTACACGGCAGCGATGCTAAAGCCAGCAAGGACCAAGCAGGGCACTGGTGGCTTCACACTCAGGTTTGCACGGCAGCTCACCCCAGCAGTGCCCATTGCCAGTGGGTGCTAAAGCCTGACCCGATGTGCCTTCAACCCCCAATCATGCATGATACGAGCCAGTGAGCAAAATACAAATTATGGCAGCTCATCTTCAGGCGGAGGCTGCATTACCTGGCAGGGGAGATGCCTTTCCACAACAGGAAGGGTGGCTGTCAGCCCTCAATGGCCGTGTGAGCTGTTTCCTGGCTCGTAACGAATTGGTACCGCAGCGACTATGGGCTGGGCAGAGGCTGAGTAGCAGGGGGAGGACTCGGTTCTGGCACTCAAGAGGAGGTGGGTGCTGGCACAGCGTGCATTGTGACTAACGCCAACACCCATGCCAGCCTCTGCCATGTCTCTGCGCCGAGGTTTCTCCTCTGTTGGCAGCATTTCTGCCCGTCAGCCCTGGATGATGCACTGTGGAAACTCCTTTATCTGCAAGACTTGCACGTCTCCTACTGTGATGTGGAGCTACATGCAGAGGGAGGACGCCTCTAGGCTGGCTTCTTTGTGGCTCACGTTGCTCCTGAGTTGGTCCCTGGATGCTTGAGACTCTCTAGTAAAGCAGTGGAAATCTTCCTCGAGGGGACTTTTGCTGCCCAGTGCTGCTCAGACTTTCCAGCAGCACTTGGTGGGCTGCAGTACCCCTCTGCAGCATTTTTCCATCTTCCTTGTTGTTTGCCTGCATTTCTTTTCCATCTCCCATCCTGTTTGCAACAGGCAGGACTGGGCATTGCTTTGCTTTGTTCTCCAGGTGAAACCAGCCTCGTGCTTTTCACGTGAAGTCAGAAACCGCAGCTTTAAGCAGAGCAGGTAGGGTTGCAAAACAGCCTGAGCTAGCAGCAGGTTGGAAGGGATATGCTCCCAAATCACGGAGCGTTATCCCTTCTCACTCAGGGCAGAGTGATGGAGAGACAGGGCTGACCCTTTGCAAGGCCCTGACGCAAAGAGGCACCCGGAACCCACTGAAAAATCTTTGTATAACTGAGGTATTTTGTGACTGGGTCTTGCTTCTCCTCAAGCACCCGGTCCTTCCCCTGTCTCTGCAGTGGTTCAGCAAACTTGTGTTTCAGGGCCTTTAAACGATACACAGAGCTGCTAGAGACCTTCCTTAAATAGACTGAAAGCCCTTGGATGTGTGAAAAGGTACAAGGTTTCTAGATTGTTACATGTGAAAATAGTTGGGGTATTCCTTCTTGCCAGGGGAAAAAAAAAGAAATGTTTAAAACCGCACAGTAATTGTCTGCTAATGGAAAAGCTACTCCAGAATGAGAAATAGTCTGTGAAATCCTCGTAGTAGAAAGAAATTGCTAGCAGGCATATTTAGGAAATAACTGCATCCATTCTCCCCTTCTTCATTCTGGCAAATATGTACAAGAATGGTATGCTGAGGTGCTTTGGTGTAATAGTTTCACCTGGTGATATACCTCTAAAAGAGGAAAAAAATAGCTGGTAATACAAAGCACCAATGTAGTTCACCTTTATAGCCAAAGCGGTGCTGGATCTGTACAGCCGTGAGGAAGGGTACGCGGCGGCGTGGGTGTATGGGATGGAGGTGTGCTGAGATACTGCTTCTGAAACGGAAACTCCTGTTTCGGGGGAAAAGCTGGGAAAATGAGCGTGGCATAGCTGTGGCTGCATTATTGTGCACTACAAGTAAATCTGGTTTGAATGCGTAGGGATTATTTCAGCCCTTGCTGTGTCTGCTGATATAAAGGTATTTTTTTCTGTGAAAAGCCTGTTTCTGCTAAGAGAGTGTTGAAAGGCTGGTGGTCAGCAGTAACAATCTTCTTAAAAATGGTGCTGAAGAAGCTTAAATATTTTTTTTAAAATCTCCATTTGTTTTTAAGCGCTGCTGTTTCCATTTCTGGGCAGGTGAGAACAGGCAGGAGGACCTCAGGGTTTCTCAGCCACGACCTGGGCTCTGCCCCGCGCCTGCCCCAGCGAAGGCAAGGTCACAGCGCTCGCTGGGTGCCAGGCTTGGGTCTGGACCAAGCGCAGCCTCTCTGCCCAGATGAAGTGCGACATGGACCAGCGAGAAGCTGGTGGAGAAGGCATGCCAGGGCTCGTGCACTGTGCAGGGATGCTGCTGGCCTCACCAGCGTGCCCACCGGCCTCCCACCTGCATTTGCCCCATGGTTTAGGGTCTGTCCCTGCCTGTGCATTGCGGAAGGCAGCTCATTGCCTGTGTCCCCCTTCCCGCTGACCCCAGCCCTGCGCGGGGCCATCCTGCCCATGTTTTTGAGCCAGGCCCTGGATGTTTTTCGTGCTGACGCAAAGCTGCTGCCGCAGGATCCTCTGATTCATCCCCACGGAGGGCTCACACCCAGGCTGGCTTTCTTTTCCCAGCTGTTGATCACGCTGGCGGTGCTGGCGTGGGCTGGGGCTCTCCGAGCAGTGCTGCGGTGGCCCCCGATTTCCACTGCAGGAAGGGGTGCGGGATGCACCCGGACTCCTGGGTCTCTTCTCCAGCACGAGGGCTGATGGAGCTTAGAGCAGCAAAGCAAGGGTGGATGCCCAGGGGGTGGGGGTAGGGGGTCTGAATGCACCCTTTGGGTGCGTCTTTAGGGTCTGGGGTGCAGTGGAAGGAGATTGTGGGATGCAGCTTTGGGGAACGCTAACCTGCCGTGGCGTGGGCTAGGTGCTTCCCCAGCCCCATGTTTTGCTGTGGGCCACTCTGACGGGCATCTCTAGGGGCTGGAGGTGCTTTAATGTTTCCCTGAGACTGGTGGGTGTGCTGCTTTTCTCCTCCTGCTTGTTACCAATCTCTTCTGTTGAGAACTTGGGGGGCAAAGGAAAATGAGGGAGAAGGGTCTGCTGCTACCAAAGGTGATGCAGTGCCACAGCCTGAACTGCAAATCTGCTTTGGCATTCTAAAATAGAGGTGATGCTGCCGATCCCCCCTGGCACTGCCAAGCAAAGGCAGCATAACTCGTCTGATTGGGATCGAGCTGCAGCCAGGATTAGGGAGCTCCCAGGCGACCGATTCCCACCTCCACCAGGGTCCATGCACAGCAGAAACCTCATCTTTGCAGCAAGAAGTGGGGCTGTGATGGTGGAGCTTTGCACAGAGATGGATTTAGGGATCCAGTGGGAGGGACGGCTGGGACCGTGCCAGCACACAGCATCCCCATGCCCGGGGTGGGAGCAAAATGCTTTGGCAGAGGGTTGTGGCAGAACTGGAAGAGCAGGGCTACAGCAGAAGGTTAGGTCAAAGGTGTGGGTTTGGCACCCAGCGAGGGGGCTGGGGAGCATTGCAGGTCAGTTTTTGAGGGCACCCATGGAGCTGTCTGGGAGAACTGGTACGGCAGAAAGACGTGCCTGAGTCAAACTGGCGAAGTGTGTGGCAGAGGATTGCTGCTGGCTCCTCCCAGCTCTTGCCAGCCTCAGCCATGGCCTGCAAACCGCCCTGGACCTGGCATCCTGCCGTGGGGCACCTCCTGCTCTCGCCCCACTCCAACGCTAGTGCCCATTTCTCCTTCTCAGGACTAATGACTATCACCTCCCAAACCACCTGCTTGTGGTGCCAGCTGCCACAGGATTTGGCATCCAAGCACTTGCTCTTTCCCTGTCTCTTTGGGATGGCTTTGCATCCAGCCTAACCCGTTTTTACTCCTAACATTTGATACCTGAGCAGATTGGTGCCCATGACCTTTTAAAAATTTCCTTTATTCACAATAAATAATATACTATATTACAATGATCTCAACACAAAATCCAAAAATCACGTTCTTTCTGCAGCCATGAATAAATAGGACTCACCAGCACCAGCTAATGCATGAAAGAGTATCTATGAGTAGCGTGGGCCCTGTGGTGGGGAGAAAGCGGGGGATTTTGCTGCACCCACCTGCCCAAAGCAGTCCTTCTTCTTTGCTGGTATCCATACAGCATTCCCATCTGCTGGGCCGTCAGACACAGAGGTGAAATCCTGCATGCACCATAACGTGGGGGCTCAGGTCTCTCTGAAAATGGTGCAAAACTTGCACCTAGGAGAGCAGGGATGGAGCCGAGAGGGTGCCCTGGGCTGAGTCTCCTTTGCTGGGCTTAGCTGGATGCAGTAAAGCTAGGAGAGGTTCTAGCATTCACACTCACGTGGTGGGATTATACACAGCGACACTGCAATACGCCTTCCTTTCTTAGTCACAGATGGTCTTTGAGTTATACAGCTTTCGCTTAAGAGTCTACGGTAGCTGGATGTGTTCATTGTCTGGCTCTGGTGCACACATGAGCCCATGTGTGGGGCTTCCTCCCCTCCTTCTGCCTGTTTTTTCCAACTATTCCTACGGTGGGGTCAACTCCATGGACTTCTTCCTTTCCTCTCTCTGCTCTTCCCATTCCTCCTCTGACTCGTAGGTGCCCTTGATGATGGCAAACCTATCCGACATGTTCATGCAGTAAGGGACGAGGATATAGAAGTAGAGCAGAGCGGCCAAGCAAGCCCCAAGGATGGGTCCAACCCAGAAAACCTAGAAAGCAATGAGGAGAGAGTGAGAGTGGGTCTCGGAGGTCCAGAAATCATACCAGCATCCATTGCTATTCCACATCTCCCAGCCTGTGCAGAGATGCAAATACCCCTTCCTTGAGGTGTTCCTGGACACTTCTTGAGCCGAAGTCCCCTCAACGTTTGCTTACTGAAGACACCAAGCTCTTTGACTGCAGAGATGTGATGTGCTGGGAAGGAGGCACCAAGCCTGCCCTGCAAGGCTGGGTCTAAGTTTGCAGGCAGTGCTGGGTGAATGGAAAGCCTGAGCTGGGCTTCTCTGTGGGCTTTATTGACCTCAGATGATGTCCTACCTCAGCATGCACCATTGCATGCGGGGTTTATGCTTGTTTCCTTGCTGGCTTTGCCTCATGGCTGCTGCCATGGCAATAACCTGTTGCCCATGCATCAAGGAGGACAGCGTCCCTTGTTCTCCAGCCTCCTTTCATCCTTTCAGCCCTGGGATGGGCTCTGAAACACCCATCCCTGTAATCCCCGTGGCAATTGCTGCCCTTCACTGCCTGCATCTGTCCCTGGCAGCCTCTTGGCCATCCCGTCCCAGCACGCTGCCGATGCTCACCCAGTGTGCCGGGCTGAACCTCCTCACGATGACCGCGGGCCCAAAGGACCGGGCTGGATTCATGGAGCAGCCAGTGAAATAGATCTGCCAGTGTGGAAAGAAGAGCAAGGTTAAGATCCTGTTGCTGAGCAGATACGAGCAACTTTTCAGAAGCAGGGACTAAAACAGCCTCCTGTGCTGTTTCTCTTGCAGAGAGGTGGGAATCCCCCCACGATCATGGAGAAGAAGCCTCCATACGTCTCACGTGTCTCTTAGCCGCCCAACGTGGGGCTTGATACAACAGCAATTTTGTATTAAACGTGCTGGAGCTATAGCAGTTCTTAAGTGGCAAGCTCCTGTGTGGGTCACAGAATCGTTTGGCTGCCCTGCTGATCTCCTCTATTTTTGCTGAGCTGGGGAACATGTTAATACAAATCATGGCTTTGTGCTTCGCCCTGGCATTGACAGCTTTACTTTGCTGGAGGAGCTATTTGGTGGGGCGGATGAAGGAACTTGGGAGCGTGTTAGTACAGACGGTGGCTATGTGCTTCATCCTGGTGTTGACAGACTTGCTGCACTGCGGAAGCGATCTTGTGGAGAGGATGAGGGAATACACATCTCCCTCCCCCCACGCAGGATTTATGTGGATGGTTTCATTATGCAAGGTTCTGAGGTCCTTGATCATCCTTGTGTGAGCTGTTTAATACTACTAATCAATACTGTTGGCATAATATGGGTTTTGTGGAGTGTGGTCTTGCCCTGGTCACCAGAGAAAACAGATTTTGGGTGAGTTGATACTGAAGAGTGCCCTGAAGTGGCCAGTCCCTGGGTGTCAGGGTGTGTTGAAGGATTTGTGCAGGTTCCTAGGACAGTTATCACCTCCCATAGCCTGGGATTTTACACCTGAACAGGCAAACAACCCTGGCAAACTGACATGCCACCTGATAGAAGGGTGCCTTGCTTACCCTAATGAAAATCAACAGCATCTAGCACTGTGTGGGGTCTGGCCTGTGCCCGTCGAGCCACAGTTTTGTACTCTCAGACGTCTGTGGCTGAGGCAGGGACCCAAACTGCATCTGAGGACAATATGAGGTAGGGACCCAAACAACAGCTACAGTATTTGCCCCACATGTGCGCAGAAAAGACTGTTGTGGTTTAGCCTCAGTGGGACCAACTGCACAAGAGTATTTTGGGAACCCACATCCTAGCAGGACCCTCTGCCCTGTTCTCCTACTGGGACACTCACCCCCACCAAGTGGCCTACAGCGACAGATAAGCCGATGGACAGTGCTGGGGAGCCCACATTGCCGTTCCTCCGGTTGTCCGTGGATGCGAAGATACACGCAGCCAGCTGGAACGTGAGGATGATCTCCACCACGAGGGCCTGGCCTGGGGTCGTGTTGTTGTTGAGCTGTGAACGGTCAAGAGCAACACTAATTAACCATTTTGGGGCTTGGCATCACCAGGAGGCCTCTTAGGTGCTTTGCTGATTTGGGTTGGCAAAGTGATGCACAAGAAGCCCTCCCAGGTCCCCCACCCAGCCCTGGGGCACAAGGTGCTCTGCTGGCTGCTGCTCAAGCTCACTGCTCCTTTCCCTCAAAAGGAAGAAATTAACTTTTTTTCTGTTTAATGCTCCAAAATCCATCTCTCCCTCAAGCCCCTCCCTTCCTGGGGCTCTCCACATCTCTCCATTTGCTTGTCTCAGCAACTCTCAGTAATTTTGCATGAATTTGTCCCTTTTTTTCCTGCATTTCTTTCCCCCTTGCTCATTACAAGCCACCACATCCTGACTCTTCTCCCCTCCACTTTGTGGAACACCTCCCCAAGAGGCTGGGGAGCAGCCGGAAGCCACTGCGGAGGGGCACGGGCTGGAGGGTGAGGACTGGGATGAGGATTAGGGTGCAGTCACGGGGATAAGATGGGCTGTTGCTGTTTCAGTGCTTCTGCACTAACCACTGGTGACCGTCAGATGGACTCAACACAACTGGGCATGGGAAGGGCACAGTGACCCAAGCCATCGCAGCTTGTTTTTTAGTTAAAGCTGACCTGGCTGGGACATGGAGCATGTGGGAATAAGATTCACTGCAGCACCTCATCCTAGTGATCCAACCCTCTGCAATGAGTCTGAGCTGCTCTGAGGGGTCCGGACTTGGCCACAGTTGGAGCGGTCGCTCCACCACTCCTATTTTAAGTGGTTTCCCAGCACTGCTCCAAGGGTTTGAGATGTGGTCCTCATCCCCACTTATCTCAGAGGGTCCCACTGTTTCCCCTCCTCCTCCAAGAGTAGCCCCTGCCCTCACAGCCTCTTCGTGCCTGCCCGCATGTTGCTCCTTCTTCAACTCCTCACCACCTCTCTCCACCCACCACCATTTCCTAGCTCCCCCAGCACAATGGTTACAGTGGGCTTCTGCTTCTCCTGCCCGCACTGGTTTGACTGGGCTCTGCTCCCTGCCCGCCCCACTCCATCCTGGCACGGCCTCTATCCCGGCACTAATCTCCAGGTGGAAAGGCTGCAGTCATGAACATCTCAATGGTGCGAGTGACTCACTTGGGCCCTTAGGATAAAGGAAGCACTTATTAAAGGAGGGAAAAAACACGCCATTCGTTACCCCACACAATAAAGCTGTCATGTCAATACTCTGCTGGCTATGCTGATGTTTGCTCCTATCCCGCTCCCATCCCCCTGTGCACGTGGGACAATGTGCGGGGACCAACTATCCTCACAGATTTGTCTCTCCGAGTTGGCACCAGCACCACTTCCTCACTCACAAGGAAAGGAAAGCCCGCACAGCAAGGTGAACAATCTCCAGGTAGGGAGACTTACCGCGTTGATGGCCAGGTTGCCGCGGGTATTGACCGGCGTCACACCGTAGAGGATGCCAGCCCCAGCGATGGCCCCGACCAGTTGGGCGATCACATAGAAGACCATCCGGAGGAAGGAGATCTGGTTCCCGACAAAGAAGGCGATGGTCACCGCCGGGTTGATGTGGGCACCACTGATGTGGCCAAACGCCTGCACCAGTGTAGCAATGGCCAGGCCAAACGCCAGTGCGATCTGAAGGATGCTGGGGAGGGCAGACGGCCACTTCAGGGCTGAGCCGAGGCCGATGAAGACGAAGATGAGAGTGGAGATGAACTCGACAAAGACAGATCGAGCGAAGGCCAGGGTTAATACTTCCTTCTTCATGGTGGGACCGGGCGGAGGGCAGCTAGGAAGGAAGAAAGTTTAGGTTTCCTCTGTCTCCAGGCTCTTCTGTCTGCAACCAGTTGTAGGGCCATACCTATCTATATATGCAAGAGCAGCAGGGAGCTGTGTTACAAGGCGGTGGGTGGAGCCAGGGAATTAGCCAGTCCTCCCAAATTATCATGTGAAACTGGAAAAGTTTCCATCTGAAAATAACTTCGGAGCCTCTTGGTGAACCAGTGACTCAGATATTGGTGGCATTTCTTTCTCCTTCCCTCTGCAAACAAAGAGCCCCTATAGGGTGTCTCTGTGCTCGTTAGATAACACAGTTGCATAACGATGCCGTGTTCCCTCCTCTGCTTTTCCCTTTTACTACCTCTCGCCAGGTGCTGGGAGTTTCGTTAGCAAAAGGTGTAGTTAATATTCCCTTCCTCTGTGCGCGTGCAGACTGGAGAGGATTGTGTTTTTCTTTCAAAAATCTTGTTGCTGGTGCCGAGCTGGAGGGGCTTTCCCAGGGCAGGGGTCTCAGTGCATGCGTTTCCATGGGATGGCGAAACGTAAAGCGAAGTTAAGCACCTGGAGCTGATCCCAGGCTGTCAAGACAGCTCAGCCCCAGGAAATAAGTGGCTTCCAACAATCCTGGGGGCAGGGCAGGGTTTGGGGGATGCTTTGCCTAGCCAGGGAGCTGTAGACAAGCCAGGGCTTCCTCGAGGTGCCTGAATGGAGGCTGAATGGAATGGCATAGCTGGGATAAAGAGGACCGATGGCTGGAGAGCCTGACTGTGGACCTCTTTGCTGCCTTTCTGTTTCGCTGCTCCTCAAAGAGCACGGGGTGTGGGTTTTGCTGGCGTGTGTGTTGGTGGCCAGGGGGTGCTCGCTGCCTGTAGCCAGGGAGGGTGTATCCTACCCCTGCCATCTCGGGCCCTTTTCTTTTCTTTTTGCTTTTCAAGCTATTGCTCAACAAGGTCAATGATTTTGCTCTTGGGAATGCCAGCATAAAGCTACAGGCTTTGCATGGACACAGGCCGTGTTTGCACGTCTCCTTTCATGTTTCTGTGGCTCTGCTCTTCATCCTAAATCCGTCCAGCTGCAAATCCTTGGCTGGCAGGGAGCAGAGGGGGGAGGCTCTCAGCGTGGTGCAACAGGGAGCTGTTGGGGGCTGAGATTTTGGGGTGGAAAAAGGCTCCAGTGACACTTAACAATGAATTCCTGGTTCTCTCATGGTCCTTGCAGCCTTGTGCTAGGATTATTTTTTTTTTTAAACGCGTTTGGGTGCCAGATCTGCTCTCCTTGCTTGGCTGATTGCTTCTCGCCTTTCTCAAGCAATCCCATCTCTCCATGCCTAATGCAGCAAGCCTGGGCTAGAGTTATCTACAGCTGCCTCTGCAGAAGTGGTCACACTCCAGCACATGGTGAGCAAAGCTCTACATGCAGGAGACTGATAAAATAATTTAAATCCATCTTTAAATTAAAGAAAAAGCTAAAAAGTTGCATTCACTGCTGCCTTCTGCTGGGTGCAGTCAGACCTGCACACATCTTGCAGGGTCACAAGACAGAAGGGATTCCCCTTCAGAGCAAGAAGAGGGGAATCCTTCCTCTGGAGCTGAAAAGAAATCAGTCTTTCTTCTCCTGCTGTACCCAAAGTCCTGAGCTCAGCAAACAGACCCAGAGCGTCTCAAGGGACCAAGGATCCGTTACAGCATTAATTCCTGGTAATGGTTTTCCTCTGGTTCTGCTGATCCTGGGGAAGATTGCAGAGTGAAAGACCAGATCTGTTATCCTAGAAGCACCTGGTCCGTTGGCATGTTTTGGTGAAAGTTTTGCAAGCTGGTATTTCAAGACACCCTGGCCAGATTCCAGCTGGAGTAATTGCTTGCCGCTTCCCTTCCACCCTGCCTGTGCCTCCACCTGGATAAAATGCATATTGTTCCCATCCTCCAATCCTTTTCGTAACGCTCCCATCTCAGATATCCCTCGGAGGTGGCCACGTTTTGCTGGCAGGTCCTCCACCGCACACCTCGCTTTAGCTAAAAAATGGCATTGAGCCCGAAAGACACTCTCCCAGGTTCCCAACTGCGGATAATAACCTCCTAGCAAAATCCTCTGGCTGACTAGGAGATACAATCAAATGAGGCTGAAAATGATAGGGAAAACTTCCGGAGAGAAACAAGAGGTTTCTCTAACAACACGCTATGCAAAACCCATTTTCCTGAGGCTGTTTGCTAGACTTTCCTCTCTGGGGCGTTCCTGCTTGGCTTCTCTGATGCCTAACCGTGTTGAGCAGGCGTTGGGAAGGCTCCTTTTCCTCTCCCCGGCTGCATGCCCTCCAAGGAGCTTCTGTGAACGGAAAGTGCCTTTGATGTGTCAAATTAATTGACTTGGGCAAGATGTTAAGACATTACGCAGGTACCTGCTGACAGCCGGACACCTACGTGGTGGGTTCACACACGCCTTGTTTCCCCCCTAGGCTTTTGGAGGAAAGGAGGCTTTTTGCAAGTAGGACAGGTTTAGCTGTCTCCCTCCTCCTCCGCCTCCTCACTGGCATCGACAGACAGACAACACCACCAGAAATCACCCACGTCTTCCGTTCAGTCGCAGGGCCACACAGCTTGGGGACGATGTGCTGGAGGGGGGTAGGGACCTGAGGCCACTTCTGGGTCAGGACGCAGGCTGCCTGGGTGGGAGGAAGGCGGCTCCTTGCTCAGGGCCCTCCCAGGGCTCTGCCTCACCCATGGAAGCGTGTGTGTTATTAAGTGAATACGTGTGTTGGTCTCTGTCATCCCCAGTTTGCCGATTTCATTTTCTGAGCCTGCACAGGGCTGCAATTAATTTGTCATTTCCGTGGCAACCCAGATTTCTGATGAGTTCAGCTCTGTGGTGGACTTCAAAGCCTGGCAGATGGTATTGCAGGTGGCCAAATTCAGGTTATAAATACTGTTGAGACCCAGGCCTGGTTTTTGTTTTTTTTCCCCTTCGCCTGGCTCTGTATCTCAACGGAGGACCTTAAAACTGGCACAATAATGCAAGCAGAAAAAATAATATGACCAGGACAAAACTCCTTCCACTGGGATCCGTGATTAGGTGGGATTAGATGGCCAGAGGACAAAGTTTGGATTAGTTTGTTCTTAAGATAAATGGCGTTTCTGTGGTGGTGCAGCTCCCCATCCCCCCCCACCAATCCCAGAACCAGCCAACATTGTATTCTGGCTTGCACTGCAGGAACAGCCAGCCGGTGGGCACTGAATCGGGACAACCTGGCACTTCCCTTGTCTTTGTGCAAGAGCAGGGAGTTGGGCTGATCAGGCAGCCCCTGACCACGCCTGGAACTCCCAACGCTGGAGTCGCACCCGCCTGGCAAATGCCAGAACTGTACATGCTGGGCAGTACTGGAATTGTATAGTTGCTGTCTAAATATCAGGATTGCATCGTGTCCACATTGTGACCAGGATGGAAAATCACTGATGGCTGAAGTCAACCATCTCGAGACCCTACAAACAACGGTACCAAGGAAGCCCTTTGAGCTCTTCTGGTCCACAGCAGGCTGTGCCCAGTGACTCCCTCGGAGTGGGACGCTGCTCAGAGTAACTCACAAACTCTTTGGGCTGATCTCCTCGAGACTCAACCCTCACCTGTTGAGAAACCGGTTGATCTGAAGTGAGTATTTCACTGAACTGGGCAATGTTTATGATTGTGTGTGCACGCGCGCGCATGTGAATCAATTCAAAACATAATATTCTGTTTCTGTGATTGTAATAGCAAATTCTTTCTAATTGCTCTGTAAATGCTAAGTTAACCAGTGATTAATAGCTGCTAAATCCCAGCGATTCTCTCTCGCTTTAAACTGTGAACACGCCCTGAACTGCTGCTAAACACGTTCCTTAGACACAAACCGCTGTGGTCTCAGGCCGGTTCTGGACCCAGCTGCACCCAGGCTCCTCTCTGAGAAGGAGTTTAGAGAGCAAGGGGGTCGATTCCGAACATGGTGACTCAGCGGGAGGGTCTCCCTTACCCCTTACACTTTCCTTTTACTCTGTGTAAACCATTTTCCACTCAAAACCTCCTCTGATTTTATGTTCCATGCATTTAATAAGTAACAGAGTGAACCTTGCCAATGAATTTTGTAAGATCACATTTTCTAAATTTTCATTAAAATCTTTTCTTGCAAAACCTTTGAGTGATCATTTAAGCGACCTCACCACTCATTCGCGACAGTTGCTTGTTGGCTCAGCTTTGGGAGCTTGCAGCAAGGAAAAAAATAATACACACTGAGAATTAAAAGTAGAGCAAGAAGTAGCGAACTTTCTCTTCCTCACCCTCAGCTCCTGCGGCTGATTCTTGCCGTAGCGGTAGGGAAAGTGGTGGGATCAGCGCAGAGCTGATGTGTCTGTACGGGTATTTCAGGTGGAGCTTTCAAGGGTTTCTCCAATCTAACCCGCAGTCTGCTTGCGCTCTCTTTCAAGGCAAGGGATGACTCTGCTGGCCTGAGGCTGATGGTGTTTCCACCTTCTGCTGCCCCGGAGCAATGAAGCTTTTGCTGCCCTTACTAACCTGACACAGCTTTGGAGCAAAAACCCCGGGAGCCCGAGTTTGGTTTGGCTTTGGGGGTGTCCCCATGTCCATGGCTCCCCTCCCACCGCTTTGGCTTGAGAAGCAGGTCCTGAAGCTGCCGTCCAGGCCTTGGTGGCTGCTGTGCCGAGCTGGGTGCTCACCGTGACCTTGTAACCTGTGAGTCTGTGAACAGGGATGGTGCTATGTAAATGCTGAATAGTGTTAATGTTTAATAACAGCATTGCTCTGCTCTTCGCTTAGAAATTAATTGGCGGTCTCCAAGGCATCCAAGTAGATGCAAATGCTTTGGGGCTGGTCTGCAATGGAAACACCAGCATCCCTAATAATTCATTTGCATCGAAATCACCATTAGATCTTCACATGGGGACAATAATGGGTATCAGGGAAAGCAAAGAGCCGATTAGAAAAAGAGAGCTGTACGAGATCACACAGTAGGAAAGCCGGGCTTGAAACCCTGGTGTCCTGATTTTCAGGTCTAGCCCTTTCCAGCAAAGCCACCTGCATCAGCAACGTTCAGAGGCTGTGTTTCTGTTCATCTAGATAAATACTTTGAATTTTTATGGGCCAGCAGCCATTTATCGGTGTCCTCAGGATTCAGACAGAGATGTGTTCGGGGCAGTGGTGTTTGTCCTCTTGAAATGTGTTTGCTGTGAAATGTCTTCTTTGCCCATGCAGTCTCCTTTCAAGACTGCAAGGAGCACACTTGGGAATAAATACTGAAGTGAAGTGGGGAGAGAGCTGCCACTGGGAATGCGATCTCCCCTCTTCGCCTTGGCACCAGAGCGTAGGGCAGGTGGAATGCCATCCCGCTGTGCGTCCTCCTGGGACGGGAAGGCATGGGGCTGGGTGGAAAGCAGGGGCCGGCTCTGGGGTGCAAGTGGTCAAGTTGCATCAAGTTGGGGAACCAAAAGCATAACCAGGCTCCAAAGCAACTATTAATGCCATAAATAACATAACAGAGAGGAATCTGGAAACTCTTAAAAGCTGAAATTCTCAGCTAATCCCAACATAATCACCTGGCTCCAAGAGCCCAGGACTTTGGAAATAAAATACTGGTGACAACATGTAGACAGCTGATTACCTTGGTGAACTGGAAAACCAGTTTTTCACTCCATTCTGCCTGTGAGACCCCGAGCAAATGGATCAAGAAATTTGTCAATCTAAAAAGTCAGATAGTATATATCACTTTAAAGAGACTCATGGTGGTAGCATCCCCTGCTGCATCAGAGCTGGAGCTAAAGACTTTGGCACTGAGTGGTCTCTGGAGAAATGTGTGATTTATCTTTAGGTTGTTGGTGTTCCTGGAAAATCAGGCTGAAAATTGAAGCAGAGCCTCTGGTCTCACACTCCGACCCTTTGGAAGAACCTTGTGAAATGGGACTTGCTGCAAGTCTTGAAGATCATAGAATCATAGAATCCTAGAAAGTTTTGGGTCGGAAGGGACCCCCAGAGGTCATCCAGTCCAACCCCCCCGCAGCGAGCAGGGACACCGCTAACGAGATCAGGGTGCTCAGAGCCCTGTCCAACCTGGCCTTGAATGTTTCCAGGGATGGGGCCTCCACTGCCTCTCTGGGCAACCCGTTCCAGTGTTTCACCACCCTCATTGTAAAGAATTTCTTCCTTATATCCAGCCTAAACCTACCCTGTTTTAGTTTAAAACCA
>Ga0065711_1003757_pt1 | contig 26502 bp, 10 predicted proteins | sample Hoacrofraction12_FD_59098 | JGI IMG/M metagenome (GOLD analysis project Ga0065711, IMG submission 59098) | Hoatzin crop microbial communities from Cojedes, Venezuela - Epithelial fraction 12 v2 (version 2) | ecosystem: Host-associated > Birds > Digestive system > Esophagus > Crop | place... | reverse complement strand
CCCTTCCCTTCCCTTCCCTTCCCTTCCCTTCCCTTCCCTTCCCTTCCCTTCCCTCTAATAAGTATTGCTTTTTTGTTTACTTTCAAAGGGCAGTGCACTGACATAATCTTTTAGGGTCTTATTTAGGGTTACATTGGAGGCCACGGCTGCATTCTTGGATTTTAGTGGCTTGCAAGGAAGGGATGTAACTGAATTGATTTGGGAATCACTACACAAATTTCTGTGACAGGATAAGCAAAGCTAAAGCATCTTCACCTAAAGGTACAAGCTCAGTGTAACTGGCCAATAAAAAAATAATAAAAATTCTATCTTTCTCTGCTGTCTTTCAGGATAGCATTTCTTCTGGAATGTTTTTCACAACTTAAGAGAAATCACAGGCCTTAGCTGCATGTGGCTTTAGTTAAAGATTCAAGACTTGTTACTCTTTCTTAGCTTCTAGGGTAAACTGGTGTCCTGCGTACTCCCTAGGGAAAATGCAACTGTGAGCAGAGGAACAGTGTATAATGATGAAGGACATTTAATGAGGTGTCATTTAGAGGGGACTTTCTGCCAATAGTGCATACATCTGAAGGAAGATCATGGACTCAGGCAGCTTTCTTGCCTGCTCGGACAGATGTACAAAGCCATGTATATGCCTGTGAGGTTTGACCAAAAGATAAATATGTGCGTGAGAGGTAACAGAGTAGCTCATCACCACCATGCCTGCAAAAGGATGGTAGTAGCTGAGAAAAGTGGAAGGTGCGAAGAGGGGAGACTGGAATGGGAAGGGTGGGCAATTTGGATCTCAGCGCTGGCTGGGTCCTTTGTGTTTGGAGGAGCTGGCGTACTGGTAGGCTGTCCTTGGAAGTGATGCAGCACGAAGACTCTTGTTGACATGCACAGGTCATCTAATCAAACTAGAAGTCCTACTGTGATACTATAGACATCTGTTCATAAAGACAGGTTGAATTAAGAGTGCTATGATGCCTGGAAAAGAGCACCTCAATCTAGGACTTGAAAAGAAGAGAGGTTTGGGGATTTTTTTGTTGTGTAAAAAATGTTTGCCTTTTGTTATTTTAGAAAATGCATTGGACATTTTCAGAATTACTTTTTTTGCACTACTTTTTTTGTTTGTTTATTTGAATGATGACCTAAATTAAAAGAGGGGAAAAAAAAGTGAAATAAATGGATTTTAAAATGCTTCCAAAGTAAGAAAACTGTAATTTTAATTTTGGTCAAAGATGAAGTTTTAGGCTTTGTTTCACTGAATTTGTGATTGTGCTCTTTTTTCTAAAAGCACGTTTATTTGCATGAGGGCTGCATTGTAAAGGGGGAAGGTGTGCCTGAGACTGAAGATGAGCAAGATGCTTTCAGCTTGCCTAGCTTTCGTCACTTGTCAGGAGCAAGTGTTGCTCTGTTGCTGAACCTGTTAATTTCACTGTTACGCAGCTCTGCTTTTCCTCAAAAAACTCCACCAGATATATTCAGATGTCCTCTTGGGTGAAAAGCCACAGAACTAGAGGGGAGTGTCCCTGCTAACTCTTGCACTGTGGAGCGGGTGCATTTTTGCTTTTGAACTTGGTATGGTATTTTAATCTTGTATCAGTGCAGTGTTTTGGTCTTACACTAATCTTGGCATTGTTCCTCAGACATGAAGATTTTAGCCTGAAACAATTCGTTCAATAGGTAAGATATTTCATGAAACCAATGCCTGCATACTTATGTTCCCTTTAGGTTTTTTTCTAGTCACACTTCATTGCGGTGAAAACAATTTATTTACTGCCCTTGCTTGCTAGGATATTTTCTTCTGGCAGTGAAAATAAGATGTCTTTTTCAATATCTCATTTGATCATCAACATAGACAGCCATCAACAAAATATTTACATTTTTCAGTGATGATTATGGATGAGGATGCATAAATCAAGGATGCTTTACATTTTATAAGCTAAATTGACAAAAAGGAATTCAACCTGAAATTTCATTAGGACTAGAAAGTGTCAAAATGACTGTGTGAACTCTAAGCATGGCAATAAACATTGGGAACTGTAAAAATCAAGGCTTATACCCTTATTATAATTTGTTTTCACTACTTTTCAGATAATTATTCCCAGTACCTCCCACTGATATTAGGCATAAAAGAAGGTAAATTGTACCGGTTATCTTTATATCTAGACCAACAAAAATTCTCCATGCTCCAGCAATTTTCCAAAAATTGTTAAAATGAAGTGTTAAAATAGTGGTGGTCTGCACCACTTGAGTACTGATGTGTTTGGGATTGATTCTATCTTTTTTTTTTTGATTATAGTCTAGATTTTTGGATGGGGCATATTACCAGAGACTTGCTGAATGGGCAAAGTTAAATCTGCTTCATTTTCCAAAATTATTAAGACACAGTGTAGCCAATATAAGTATTAGCTACAGTTTGTCTCTGTAATTTCTGGTAAGTGAGGTCATGTTCTTAATTCTTTTATGTGAGGTATTCTTCCCTCTTAATTACTTTGAAAACTTTGTTTTAAGACCACATGTCTGTTTAGATGCATGCTCTACCAGTATCTGAGTTACCAGATACTTGAGCAAACTTCAGAAATTGCAGTGGTATCTACTGCCTTTATAGTCTTATATATGCTTTTATAATTGTTTCATGTGTTCTCACTGGTGTTCTAATAGCATCCTTAAAACACTGGGCTCCAGAAATGAACTGGCTACCTCTCACAAACCAGCTGAATTTTCCATTTTGGTGATGGAAGTGCTTTCCCACAATAAAGAAGCAAAGTTTTCAAGCACAGCTGTCTGTGTAATCATGATACAGTACAGTAAACATAGAAAGTATGGAGTGGCCATCCATCCTTTGTCACACTAATCTGTTGATCTTACAGGAGGTATAGAAAAACAAACCAAACTAGGTAAAAGGAACTAATTCTTTTTACACATTAGAAATGCCAGTTTTAAAAACTTTACTTCTGTTGTTGTTTTTTTAACCTATATTTTGATGCTTGAGTTGGCAGTGTTGTGCAAAGAGATGGCTCTGCAGAGAGATCTGGGCAGACTGGATCGATGGGCTGAGGCCAACTGTATGAGGTTCAACAAGGCCAAATGCCGGGTCCTGCACTTGGGTCACAACAACACCATGCATCACTACAGGCTTGGGGAGTTGTGGCTGGAAAGCTGCCAGGCGGAAAACGACCTCGGGATGTTGGTCGACAGTCAGCTGAACATGAGCCAGCAGTGTGCCCAGGTGGCCAAGAAGACCAGCGGACTCCTGTTGTATCAGGAATAGTGTGGCCAGCAGGAGTAGGGAGGTGATCGTGCCCCTGTACTTGGCACTGGTGAAGCTGCACCTCGAGTACTGTCTTCAGTTTTGGGCCCCTCACTACAAGAAAGACATTGAGGGGCTGAAGCGTGTCCAAAGAAGGGCAATGAGGCTGGTGAGGGGTCTAGAGAACAAGTCTGATGAGGAGCAGCTGAAGGAACTTGGGCTGTTTAGTCTGGAGAAGAGGAGACTGAGGGGGGTCCTTCTTGCTCTCTACAACTACCTGAAAGGAGGTTGTAGTGAGGCGGGTGTTGGTCTCTTCTCCCAGGTAACTAGTGATAGGACAAGAGGCAACGGCCTCAAGTTGCATCAGGGGAGGTTTAGATTTGATATTAGGAAAAATTTCTGTACTGAAAGAGTGATCAGGCATTGGAACAGGCTGCGCAAGGAGGTGGTGGAGACCCCATCCTTGGAGGTGTTTAAAAAAACCTGTAGATGTGGCACTTCAGGATATGGTTTAGTAGGAATGATGGTGTTGGGTGGATGGTTGGACTTCATGATCTTAGAGGTCTTTTCCAACCTATGATTCTATAATTCTATGGCTAAAACAGAACAGCAGCTACTTGCTTCTGCTGATGGGAAAGCCCAATTAATGCAGCTACAGTAGTGTTGAATCCATAAGTGATCCATGATGTTGATGCAAGATAGGTCTTACTCCAGTGGGGCTTACTTTAGTAATTCTACTCAAGTGCTCTGTCAACTTTAGCTTATATACTTATGCAGCGGGCTGAGACTTCTATGGCTTTGGAACAGCTTCATGGATGAAGATGTCCATCTGCATAAATGGATCCCAGCTTGATTTCCTTAAATTGTTTTAGTGTTTCTCAGGAAAGGACACAGGCTGTATGCTCCCAGATGTGCTAAAACATACACGTTAAGTCAGTATTGTTCTAACACCTCTTCTGAACAAAGAATCTTTCCTACACTGGAAACTTAAAAGCAAGTATGTGGGATCTGAATCTGGAATTTCCTGAATCCAAATAAATGGTAACACAGAGCGAGCAGAAAAGTTTCTGAGGGTGACAGGCTTGTATACTGCATGAGATGAAGTGTTGAACTTTTTTCAAGCTGGTGACCTTTTTCATTCAGGAGGGAGGATGTAAAACCTGACATTTTTCTCTGATCACCTTTCACAAGAATAAAAAACCCGCTTTAATCGGATAAGTAGAATTGCTCCTTTTTTCTTGTTTTGAAACGTTCTACATTTGATTGCATACAGTAACTTAGAAAATTACTAGGGAGCCAGAATGCCCGGTTTTATCTGAAATTATGTAGAGTTGGTTTCAATAAGTTCTTAAAAATAAGAGATTATATAAAGGTTTCACTGTCTTTAGGTGGGAGCAAGTTACTTGTCACTGCTGGTAATTGTAGCTAGTAATTATTGTCAGAAGTTAAAAAATGCCTCCTGTGTCTTTTGGTCATAGCTGTGTCTTCCAATATGCCCCCTTAACGCTTCCTTGTTTTCAGTCAGAGCTGTGTTTAGCATGGAAACACTACGCACAATATCAGTATGCCCAACATGCATCAGTTTTGTCAAGTGTATTGTTCACGAGCCACATAGAAACCCACATTGTTGAAGGGTATAAACACAGAGAAAGCTAACATTCTTTAAGCAAAAATAAAATTATTTTCAGATAAGACAACTTCTGCCAGGCTACTTTCTGTCCTTCCGGTGGTAAAATAATGGCTTTTGTCGCTAGATTTTGATTTAAAACTGGCATGCTGGAAGTATCTATTTCAAAGATGAAGGAGAAGTGGGACAAAAAGAGATTGTTACTTTCCCCAAATCAGTTTTATTTCTGTCATTACAAAACAATACCTTTACAGAAGATGTCTTTCAAAACCAGCCAGCACTGTGACAGATAAGTTATAGCTGTTCTGATTATTCATGCTGATATCAGCAGGTTATTCCAAGAGGACTTTATTTCATATTGTTAAAGCTGTTCTCTAAAAGAAACAGTAATCTTTCTGATGAGCATGGGGAACAATTTCTTCAATACCAGTCCAATTTATTTGGACCCTCTGATTGGTGCTTTCAGCTAGATCTCCAAGGACAATATTAATTATTCATTAAGGTACTTGAAAAGAGAATATTTGCATAGCCATACTGTCAAAATTGATGAGGCTTTGCGTATGTACCATAGGAATAGCTTTCAACCTAGTACTAAAACTAGAGCTGATACTAATAAAATTGTTAAAAAAAATTATCTAAAAAGCCAACAATAATTTGAACTTTCTCGTAACCACAGGATATTTATTTTTATAGTACCCACAGGTCCTATTGAGAGATCATGAAAATATTCTTCCTACAGCTGGTCACGTGAGTATAGAATAAAAAAAAAACCCTCAAGAACATTTGTATAATAAAAGGTCATAATGGGGATAATAGACAGTAAAAAGAAAGAAAGAGATTTTGTGTGAGTGGGAGGAAAGTGTAAGCCTGGCATTTAATATACTTATGTCCACTTGGAAACACACAGACTGGTTTTATGGGAAATTGTAGTGTTCTGTCAATATATGCATGGGTGGGCAGAGGGTCATCTGGCTACTAAAAGACTGAGATACTTCTCTTTGTGTGTGCATGTTAAGGTGCAGTTACTTCTAAAAAAGTAAATAAAAATTATTAAAATTCAAACGTTTTAAAAAATGGTTAAAATATCTAAAAAGATCTTGGTGATTGGGAAAGCTGCAAAGTGGCTACATTATGACTTGGCTGCAGTTCCCACAGCTCTTTTTCAGATGAGGGAACCAGGCTAGAACATGCTTGAGCTTTTAATCTTATTATATTCCTTTCTCCCAGACCTTGAGCTGTGCAGGGGAGAAGCTCTTACTTTAGACGATATAGAAAAAGAAAGGAGTGACTTCAGGAGCCATTGCCTGAGTCTCATAGTATGTTCATTCACTTTCTTCGTGTCCAGTCACAGTAGCAATAGTACTCTGTGTAAAACACCGGCTGGTTCATACTTTCTCATATGACATCCTTGCTAGCAGAGAAGGAAAGTATGTTCCAAGTTCTTGAGCTTAGGGGAATGGTGTCAGAAATTTTGGTAAACATCGAACTAGAACTGGTTGGTTTGCTACAAAGCAGGCTTAGCAACCCTTGAAGCAGACAGCTAAAACTCTGGTATGAGAAGGAAATTTTTACTCACAAGGACGTAACAATATTTGTAGACTCAAGTTTCAGAAGGTGCTGAGTTAAAAAACCTGGCCCCTTGCTAAGTACTACTCAGGTTATTCCTTTTGCTAAAACAATGTGAGATTTTTGTTTAGTTACTGAAGTTCTGCCTTTGCAGTTACTCTAAAGGGGTTGTACTGCATGTGCCTTCCTGAGATCCAACACGAACTCGTGTTCTGTGATCTCAGAAATATCCTGCAGTCAAAGGGTCGTTGTAATGGAGATGTGTCCCTTCCATGGCTTACTTCTGCATAAAGCTTTGTCTTTCAGACACCCTCTTTCCATATTGATATGAACAGAAGCAGAGATGATACATACATGACATCTCTGAGCCCCAAAGGTTATATAGCTTTCCTTGTTCAGAATTAAAACACTGGAAATGTCAACAGTAGATCAAGAACTGCATAGACCCCTTGTGATTTATTACATATCCACAGCAACTGATATCTGCACTTTTACTGAGAATTTCAAGGTTAGCCATAATTATTAAAAGAAGGCAGCAGATTGTTCTAAATCTTAGGATTTTTAAGCCAATGCAGATAAATGCAGATGGCTGTATTGCATCGTGTACTTTGAAAAAGATTCTTTTACCTGCCTCTGTATGAATTTATATGCACCTCTGTGAAGTGTCAATTTTTTTTTGCTGAAAACACAAAATTATACTAAATATAAGGAAAGAAAATAAGGAAATATTTGTACAACAACTTCAGTGTTTATGCACTACAAATCCATTTTTAATTCTATCTTTAATCTCACTTAAACACCTTTTGAAAAAATAGTGAATTTGCACTATTAAAACCATTTGAAAACTAGAATATAGTACCACAACAATCTGAGGTCAGTTTTAGTATGATTCTATTGAACGTTAAAGTGTGTGATTACACTAGAAAACTAATTTTAGCACAGATCTATGGAAAAAAATTACAATATAAACTCAAATGTTGCCAAATCCGTTATGTTTCCATTATAAAAGTTAACTAAATAGAAAATAATATACGTAGATAATGTTGTAGTTCAGAAGCAGACACAGAAATTCAAATAATTCCTGGTTGAGAATAATTCCTGCTTGAGTGCTACAGGGTTTTAAACTCAGCTTTATCATTCTCAGGAATTGCAGAGCGAATGTATTTGATGATGCAAGGTTTGGAAATTTCTTAATATGCCAAGATACAAAAGATCAGAGGCCAGATACTGCAGCAAGTCAACCTTAGTTTCAAGTGTTCTTGCTTTTGTACATTGTTCTGAAGTTTTCAGTCTCATGGAAGGAATTTGGATGTTCGATTTGCACTGTAACTAAGGCCAATCCAGCATCGCAGTCCCTTGAGAATATGTCCCTTTGAAAATATGATAATCTTATCTAAAATCTCATTTACTTTTTTTTTGCCTTTAACAGTTCTATACAAAACCTGAGTATTATTAAAATGTCCTTTAAAGTGAACCTGACAATATTGGGATTCCATTTTGAAACAAGGGTTGAATATAATTGAAGACATTAGGACAGAGATAGACTGACTGTAATGAATGTTAGAAAAGGCACATATACAACTCCTGTGCTAGAATTGGAAGGCACCTAACAATGGAATTGGAAAAATGTAGTGCTGCATTATGAGAATATGGATTTCATCAGTATTCATAACATATGCTGATATTCTATCAGTGAAATGCTGCTATAAGCAGCAGCCCATTTGCATGCAGAGCAATGCTCTCTTAAATAGGAAAATAAATGAGGACTTAGTCCTGATGTGGGAAATGTTTCAGACTATTTCCTTACATTCAAAATTCAGCAGCCTTGGTATGATTGCTGATTTCCAAATTTTTAAAGAAATAATCATGAGATGAAGTAAGTAACTACAAATGAAATAAAAATAAATATTTCAAGGAAGTTTTGATAATCATTTGGGATTTCATCTGATGCAGTATTAGACCTCAAAGTTATTACACTGCATTACCTCTCCTTTTCTTTCACCTCTTTCTTTTCCTCTCTCCTTTACCTCAACATAAAGTCTTTAGAAAACGTGCCCTGCAAGACCTTGCAAACAGCCCAATATATCCAAAACATGTTGGATTGCCTCTGCTTGGGTTAGACAATTTAAATTGGACTTACCTCTCTGATCCACATTGATTAAAACATACAAACCAGCTGTATTTCTGTTGCTTGCACAGATCCTGCTGGCTATGTGTCTATGCTTCTCTGAATAGAAAGAAGTTTTGCAGACATTTCTTCATACTTGATTTTTTTTTCCTGAGGATTTTTTTTTGTGGCTAAAATTTACAGATAACTTGGACTGTGTGCAGACATATTAGGTTAGAGTCATCCTTAGATTTTACTCAGGTAACACTTCAAGATTAACTACCTGTACTTCAAGGCTGTGCTGATTAATCTATGGTTGCTAACACCTTCCAATAATGTAGTTCAAAATCCAAGCTGATCTTAGCCTGCATGGTTGATTTCACCTATTAAAAGAGCTACAACTGCTACAATTGAAATTGAATTTGACATCAGAAGTCATCCAGGTGTCCGTTAGATAACAGATGAGTGTGAACCAAGTTTACCAGTGAACGAAAGTCTCATGCTTACATACAGATGTTACAGACCTATCCTTTAGCTTGAATAAAATGGTGTCTTAGGACAAAGTCTGCCACAAGTATCTGAAGACATGTGTCTGTACTAGTAATGAGCAGCAGCAATTTCAGTGTTTCTTTTTGGCTGTGTGGTAGAAACATTTAAGAAACCTGTATAGTTTAACAGAGAAAAGGAATCAGTACACTTTTGCATAGTGTTCATTCCACTTAATAGAGGGTATTTCCACCCTACTAAAGGGTAGTAGATGAACTGAGGACGTGAATATTATCCTTTAGCAAGACATTTTGTTGGAAATAATTCAGATTCTGTTGAGACAGTGTCTATTTGCTTTAATATGCTTTTTTCTTATGAAGATTAAGTAGATAACTTTTTTTAACTGGTGAAGTTAATTATTTTGTATATGGAATTAGAGTTTTAAATGCTGTTATCAATCTATGCAAAAATAGTATGATTTGACATGAGGTCATGTGACTGTTTCTGTAAAATTCTATACTGTATCTCCAAAGCCTACACCCAAAAGTGGAACCTCAGAAGTGGAAATCTCTACATTTATGGAAATAATGTGAATGCTGGAACATCCCCATGTTTTGTAGTTGTGGTTTGTTGAAATGTCAGTGTCCAGAAAGGTAGACATCTTGGATGAAGAGCTTGATCAGTTTATTACTACTACTGCTTTAATTTGTAATTAGTTTTACTGCTACCAAATGTTATTATGAACCTTAGCCCCAGGTATGCTTCAAATCTAAATTCTCACTGAAGTCTAACTTTCTGTGGTTCTTTACTGCCTCCTTGACTGATCTGACATTACTACCAAATGTGGCTGAAATATTTGATGCTTAAAATTACTTTGATTTGAGGAAAAAAACATTTGAAACTTTAGGAGGAAATACCTGCACTGAGCAGATTTCCTCTTTAAAACAGTAAGATTTTCATTTAAATAAACCTGGAAAAAAATATGTCTGGGCAGCCTGTACTTTGCAATTTCCACTAAGGATATAGTAGTCATTATAATTAACAAATATTTAGTAACCAAAGATGGAGAAATTAACCTCTGCCAATAGCATGGCATATTTTCAAATAAGTGCTTGGGACTTGCTGGAAAAAAATGAAAGGTTAAAATAGTCTAGTCTGCAGCTAGAACAGTCAGTGTTTCCTTACAGATGACCTACACTTTCAAAACTACCCTGTTTTTCATTTCTTGTGGCAGAAGCTGAAGAAAACCACCCGTTATTTAACTGAATGCTCAAGAGAGCTTGATTGTGATCTTTTAAATTAGTTTCTTCATCAGAGGAATGTGACTGAGTTACATACTGAAAGCACGTTCCCCTAATAACTTTGTATAATGGTGCTGGTATGATGGTCTCTGTTGATGCCTGAATTCATCTTGATGTTGTTTCCTAAACCAGTGCTACTTTGAAACTTTCAGATAACGTTTCCATGGCCAATTGACTTTATGCCATGATGCAGTGTCCAATTAAATAGGTTAATTGCTTTCTGCATTTATTGTTATTGCTTTACAACTAGTACTTACCAGTATTTGAACAGAAGGAACTTAAAAGACAAAAATGCAGCTAGGAGTCAAAATACAGCTGGGAAGGAGAGGATCTTCAGGAAGGGTTCTCTGGTCTGCAGTACTGACTAGTAGTCCCAAATAGATTTTATCTAAAAGTTACCTTGTAATTAATGCTGCTGACTTGAAGATTGTCTATTCAGTTTGGTAGACAAGCAGCATGACGCTGTTTCAAGGGATTATTTTACTGGTTCTCTGCAATGGTGAAGACAGTGTCAGCACTTCGATTACATATCCTTCTCTCCATGCTCCCTATACAACTATGCTACTAGCTAACACTGCAGCCTTTCTCTGTCAGGATCATTGTAACCTCCACAATATTAAGGTTGTGTACTTTCCTAGGTTGCCGGACTCTCAGATTGCCTAGATCTCTCAATTAATGCTGACACATGTTAATTTTTTAGCTGCCACGGGATATTATTTCCTGTTCCTTAAATCATTTTATTCAAGCAAAATAGCCATGATTATGATCTTACTGAGCTGCTGTAAATTAGAAGGCATTGTGGAGAAACAGGTAGGAATTAGGAACAGTTGGATGAGTTTAACAACAGCTGTTTACTGTTAAAATAGTAAAACCCAAATGGGAATCATGTGTGCTGTGCATTTTGCAATACTTATATATTCTCTCTTAAAATTATATGTGAGTTGAAATTAATGAATAATTAGAAAAAGATTTTTTTTATAGGCAAGTAGCTCATTGGCATTTAGTTTATTGTCATTTCTCATTAAAAATCTCCCTATAAAATATTTTGAGGTTTATCTCTTCCAGTCTTTTCTGTTGAAGCTGTCGGATGTTCTATGAATAATAATCTCTGCAGTCAGGTCTCTGCTCACCTGCAGCACAGCTGAGCTCCCTAAAAGTCTGCACTTCTCTTGGTGGTCCGATAAATCTCTTATTAACTTCCTCCTCTGAACGATGGGAGATACAGGTTTTGGTTTCTGTCTCCAGCATCAAAAGAAAAGAACCTTTATTCTGTGGGGTTTGGAAACATGGAAAATACAGAAAATGGGTCCTGCCTGTCTGCCTAATGGATTTGGCCCTACAGGGAAGCTGGGTGGTGGACAACCTAACCTATGAATAATCTTCTCAGCCTTGGCATGGGAGGAATAATAAGCAGCTTAGTATTGAGCAACCTCAGGTGCTCTGTGCTTGTTCAGTGGCTGAAATTTAAAGGACTTTATTGGCAGAAACCAAAGTGAGGTAAGTGTGCCTCCAGGGTCTGACAAGGGTGTCAAGGGAGTAAGTTCTGCTTTTGCACCTAAGCGCTATAGGTGACGGTACAGAATGTCTCTCCTGTAACGTAATGCAATTATCTGGTAGTGGAAAATTTTTCTAGGTTTATAGCACTTTGCCAGGATTTTGTGGGCATGATACTTCCTGGGTTTTTTTTCTGCAACTTTTCCTAAAGCTTCACATCTGAGTGTGATATCCGAAAATGCTGTTGTGGTGCCAAGAGACATTATATTTCCAGATTCTGTGTTAACATTTCTGGAAATATATTCTGCCAAAGGCAGTAATTAACATACTTGGGCAATCTACTGCACGCATCAACGAGCTGAAATAGTGTGCTGCATTTGTTTCCCTGATTTAATGGGTCTGCCCAAAACCCCTGGAGGGTGGTTAAAATAGCTGGATTTGAGCCTGAGTCTCAGTACTACTCCTTAGCAGACTGACTCTGTATATCGGTACTGCCTCCTCCTGGATGAATCTAACCTGAGGTAGAGGAAAGGCACGTACACAAACAAGTAACCCTGGGAGAAACTGAGGCATGGCTTTCTGTGGTAACACATCAGCTGATTTACAATGACTCACCACCTCTCTTTCCAGACATGAAGAAGCTGTGTGAGGACTAAGCCTGTCCTCTCATTTTTTTGTAATGTGAGAGCCTATCCACAGGTATCAAGTAATGTGCTTTACATCCATTCTTAGCTTAATCTGCAGTTTCTTGTCCGTATGTCCACATCAACAAGTGCATATTGATGGCTGATAGTCTAAAAATTACCCAGATAAAAGAAGTCATGTTACATTTATAAATACAACCATTTGCAGAAAGGGTATTCTCTCTCCTCGTGCAGAATACATCCTGCATTGCGAACTGTGAGAAAAGTATATGGGATCTGGATACAAAGGTTCACAAATCTAACCAAGAAGCAAAATAATTAAAGCATAACAATACTCCTAGCCTGTTTCTGTTACAAAGAAAAATGTTTTATCTTAATTTCTGAGTACTTGACTTTGTAGCTTTACTGATGTTCTTTCTTTTGTATAACTTAGTATATTTTCCTTGCCCAGAAAAATGTTATCGTAAAGTCTCCAATTGTCTGTGTATTACAGTGAAAAATGTGAGGGCACAATGTCATATTTTTACATTAATGACTTGCCTTAATTCTCCCCTCTGTGACCCTGCATTAGTCAATTTAAGACTGTGTTGCCAGTGAGACGGGAAATCCTGTCCTGTACTCTCCGCTGTCTATCTCTGGCTGCAGATTCCTGTCTGCTTCCCTTGCACTAGCATTAGTATTTGTATGGCTGCAAAGTATATCAAATCAGCGCTCTGACAGATGTTTGTTTTCTTGTTTGATTTTTGGACTGACTGCAGCCAGCTATGATGCTACATCCTGAATAATCTGTCTTTAAGTAACAGTTAAAATTTATCTTCAACCCATCTACAGGAAATCTGCAGTGGCTCATATATCATTCTTAATCTCAAATGCAAAGAGAAACGTCACAGGTACTACATATCAGCCTTGGTCAGCTATCTTCCTCTCCCTCCTTGGTGGGCAGGTTTTAAAGGGAGTGACTCAGGGAAGACAACCAGAATGAGATGTAGAAATCTAACCTGGGTATGATAGGCAGAGAATTTTTAAAAGGGAGGATGCTGACAGAAAGGACAGCCTGGTTCCTGAGTTACGGATGAGGAATCTGGTTTTGAGACTTCCCAGCTGAGATCATTGACAAAATGGTGCTGTGGTTCCTCAGGGTTGTTTGTACAGTTAAAGTGCTGTGATAGCTGGGCACAGGCTCCTAGCTGGAAAGTGCCTGGCTGGCTGAGGGGATGATTCGTCAAGGTCTGGGGAGCAGCCGGACTTCATGAGTGGGAAGACCCCTGTGGTACACTAATGTGTGACAGCCTCAAAGAGTCCCCCACTCTAAAAGAAGCAAGAAGGGATGTCTTCCTTGACTTTGCCTTGAAATCCTTCCCCTTTAAATGCAAAACATCGGTATCATAGTGTCAGGTGCTATTAGAGCTTGGAGAAACTTGGTGTGACTGTGCTGAAACACCATTTTGAACACATTCGCAGCAATAAATATATTTGGCAGTATACAAGCCCTGATCTGCAACTGACAGTTGAATTTGTGTCTTAAATATGCATCGACGAGCTCTTTAATGACTCAACGTTACACATCAAGAGCTTCTACTGTATGGTAAGCCTGTGATGCTTAAACTGAGGTCATGGCTGGATCCGTCTGTAAGTCAGTCAGCTATGCTGAGCTTACCAAAGTTATGTTGGTATAAATCAGGGCGTGGCTTTAATTTGGGGGCAGTCACTTAATATTGTCGCTTCCAGTTTGGTCAGTATAAGAAATTTTTCACTCTCATAGGCAAACTGCTTAATAAAGTCTCACAATAAACAAAAAATGAAATTTTATCTTCTATTTCTTACTAAAACAGGTGCACTGAAGGATGATCTGAGTAATTAACTAACAGTGCATGATACAAGGAATAACACAAGGTAAATTAAGTTTGCATCACTTTTAATTCTACACAGAAGGAAGCCCTGCTACAGAAGTACAGGAGTGTTAACAAAGTTTGGAGAAACAATTCCTTTGCTGTTAAACTACAACTTTTCATAAATCTGTTCTTTCAAAAGAAATGAAAAAGTAATAATGGAAAGCAGGAAGAACTTTGTGACAAAATACGATCTTGCGAATTCATTGATCAGTCTCTGACAGGACATTGCACTGTGATAAGAGTCAGAGACTAACCACATGAAAGAAGTCAGAATTGCCTGTTGTTAGAGAAATTAAAAGGCAGCAGGGAAAGACAGAATTCTGTGTGGAGGGCATTCACCAAGAGACTCCAAAATACTAGAGAAGGGAGAGGGATAAGCAGAGTTCATGCTCAAACTGGCCTAAACTTTGCTCCTCAGGAAAAACTTGTCAAAATATCGCAACTGATGGTGCTATTCATACTCTGAAAACAACCTATAATGAGGCAATGTTTGGCAATGAGAAGGAGTTTGGAGAGCTACAATATGTCTTTGCAGAAGCTTGCAAATGTTGGTAGAGTGTGCACAGGTTAGTTAAAGAGCTTAATAATGACTTAATAAAGACTTAATAGTGGCACTTCGGGACATGGTTTAGTAGGCATGGTGGTGTTGGGGTGATGGTTGGACTTAATGATCTTAGAGGTCTTTTCCAACCTATGATTCTATGATTCTTTAGCTCAGAGCATTTCCTTCATTAAATAAATGGACATGATTGTAGCAGGTGATGAATAGACTATGAGTCTGAATGTAAACGGGACAGTTGTTAACTTTAAATTGGATGTTAAGTGCTGAAGTCAAGTGTTGTGCCTGAAATTATGTTGTTGGAATTCTAAAGAAAAAAATACATTAGGAGCTGAGTGAATGAAACCCAAGACGGCGGCCTTGACTACTAAGACTACAATGAAAAACTATGTGAGGAAATATGAAAAGTAGGAAATGAAATATAGTAATGTCATCCTATTGACTAAAAATATATATGGAAACCATCGTTGTGATCGCGATGGCACAGTCTTTCAAACAGAAGAAGACAAGACAATTGAGAGAGAATTTGAGGACCCTTTCAGGAGACAGGGAAGTTTCCACAAGAATATAGGAGCGATCTAGATGAGCCCATTCTGCACTTCATTCTTTTAGCAAGGGTGAAAAGATCTTGAAAGCTCATATATTAAGAATTGAAGGAGGAATAAAAGAGAAGTCTGACTTCCTGGGAAGACTGTCCTGGACAGTATACCACATCAATTATCTGAGTGCTATTTAATTAATGAACATCACAGTTGTCACTTTTGCCTCTGAACTGAGTTCTCTTGGATAAATGAAAGAGTAAAGGACAACCTTCAGCCTTTTAAGCTAAGACTTCATAGACTTTTTGAGCAGAAAAATATGATACATGCCTCAACATCCAGTCTTCTTGGAAACCAACCATCAGAGCTGTAAAATCCTTATCACCAGCAAAGCATTGGAGAAAGTCTTCTTAATTACCTCCATCTCCACAAGGTACTACCACGATACTAGTACCATTTCAGCTGAGCTGCAGGACAGAAGATATAGCGAGCTGGAAAATGAAGTATTTATACCTACTTGTTCTTAGAAAAAGACAAATTAGCTATAGGTATTTTGTTACCTGTCTCTGCAGCATTTGATGCAGACAGCCATGAATTCGTGCTACCCTGTTTCAGATGTGTGACAAAAAAAATTACTTTCTCATTGTGTTGAATATGAGTCCTCATAATAGACATTTTCAATAGCGTTCTGTTCTTGCCTGGCTACAGATAAGAGATAAACACTGGTTATGAAGTTTAACCTTCCTCTGTAGGATGCTCTGACTTCCAGAAAAGTACATTCTTCTAGTGTGTACTTCAGACTGAGCAATGGATGTGAGTAGAATGAGTCAAGAGATGATACAGGAGTATCCCTTCATCCTGCAGCTGGAACTATGGCTTTTCGTTACCTTGGAAGTCTTCCTGCGGTAGGAAAATATGGTATTACTGATGGACTGCTGAAGTCTTTGTCCACATGGATGTGGGCAACACACAGAAACATAAACATTTTCTTCACAACATGATCAAAATTTTGAAGAATGCTCTTTGCCATTAAGGCATACAATCCTAATGTTTCCTATAAATGAATGAAGAAGCCATTTTATGTATATTTCTGTATAATCTTTTTTGGCAATATTTGCATACAGACAGTGTTTTATGATTTACACGTAGTTAGGAGATATGGTATCTGCATGAAATCCATAGTAGGATAAATTTAAGATGTGCATCTCTGAAGATTTCTTTGTGCATCAGCTGGTATATCTTCTTCATTCATATTAGGGAGGTATTTCAGTTGTGTGATCAAATTTTGGTGAACTGTGGCTTATAACAGACAATTAACAGCTGTTAAATGGGATTATTGCAGGCTGTTATCTTCACATAGCGTTGATTCAAATACTGATTTCACTCAATTTACTGCTCATAAGGCCACCCTACTGCTAGGTACACTCTACTCATGATAAATGACAAAATACATCTGAAAAGAATATGACCTATTTAAAATACATGTCAGTAGATTTTATGGCCTGGTTTGCAGCTCCTTGACACAGGTCACAATTCCAGAGTGGAGTGTTACGAGTAGGAGGAAGAGGTAGAGTCTGTTGCCAGACAGAGTAGAGTCTGGTAGCCCAACAGAATTGTGAGAAAATTACTTTTGTAATGTTTCTTTGGCTGTGATTATAAATACGATTTTGATAAGGAAAACAAATCATATTTCTAGCCTTTTGATTGTTTCACCTCTTGAAGAATGCCACTCATGCTGGGAGATATGATAGAGTAAGAGTCATCTTTGAGTGATGTGCTGCATCTAAATGATGCACATCTAAAGAGATGCAGTTTAAAATTCAAAGTAGACCCTTTACATGCAAAGTTAACTATCATTTCCTTCTCTCTGTAAACCTTTTCCTTCTCTCATATTTCAGATATGGCCAACAGTAGATGCTTCACTCTTTCCAGGTTAACTTCAGGATGCAATAGTTTTCTAAGCTTTGCTATTGGGTAGATGCAGCCACAAGGCAGTCAACAAGAACATATAGTGGCTGGACACAGGGATTGCTGTTTTGGAAATGTACAGGCTTAGACTGGCCCGTCAGAACCAGCTGGGAACCTATATTCTTAAGATGTGATTTCTCATTAAATTTTGTTTCAGCGTTACAGATGGTGTATGTGGTCCTTCGGTACCCACACTAAGATCTTGACAATTGTTCCTTGAATGCTTCTATGCAAAGGAGTGCTGCGTATTTAAAGGAGTTTGCTAAGTTTATGCAAAATTATTACATATAAACAATTCTTTTTATTCTTACCTCTAATGCTTATGAAGGCAGCAAGATACTTTTAAAAGGTATTTCTCTTAGGTGTGACTTTTGTGCTATTGTCCTGTTGTTTGGTAAATGTCTACATTTATAGGCGAGTGGATACTGTCAAATGTTGTATGAGGAGAATTTTAACTACTCTGTGATTAGGAATGAAAGGAAGAAAAAAGATTGCCTTGTACTTTCAGTTTTACTCGTCTTACAATGTCTATGAGGAAATTTATCTTTCATATTTAAACAAACAAAAAAACCCTACATATAAAGTAGTAAGCTTACTGATAACTGCAGTGAAAGGCCATGCAATAAAATGGGATATATTATACGTTCTATTCAGTCTAATTCTTTGTCTGATTAGCAATCTGTAAGATATGTATTGGATGTTCTATAGTTAAAGTTTAGACTTGGCTTTCTAACTAAATCCTAAATCTAACTATTTTCACTTATAGTAAGTGAAAATATTAAACCTACTTTTATTTTCAATAGCCTTGTATAGCCCAGAGACCCACAAAACTACAGCAATATTCTTTCATGTAATGCTTCTCAGATACTTCGTAAGTTTTATTTAAGTGGGACACAACAGGGGAAATTAAAAGTTTATCTGGATGCATAAAATAGTAATAAAAATTGAATGAAGTATCACTGGGAAGTGTTCGACATCTCAAGTTTAAATAAACGTAATCAATCACGTCAGCATGGCATTTTCTTCACCACATACGCAGCATGCGTTGTTCTTAATTACACCCAGATTTGTAACACAGAAAAATTAATGACTAAGGGATTAGAGTTGCTATTTAATGCTCAGAAAGTCTTACTAGGTTGAAGGGTTTAAGAGATTCTTTTTTTCCTACAAGTCGAGATTTATTGTGGTCTTATGCCAGTCTCTTAAACTTGCATTACAAGCAAAGCTCATCCATTTTCACTACAATGGTAAAGTAAAACATATTGTTTTGTGGGCTTTCAACAGTTAAGAACAGAAACATAACAAGGGATGATAAATGTATGGCTCTTTGATTATAACTACCATAAAAGGAATATATTTAATGTACAGTTTTGCAGAAAGAAATTTTATTTCTCACTTGCTCTGCAGAGTAACAAACAATTATATAAAAATTATTTTTAAGTAGTCTGTGCTTTAGAGGACATAATCATATATTTTAGGACTGTGCCACTTGTTAGGCACAAGAGGTAAGTTGTTATTAAACCAACAATTTTCTGATAAATTAAGCCTGTTTTCTACTCATGAAAAATCCCAAAGCAGACTTTGATTTTGATTGTAATCATTTGAAAAACACTTTATACCTTCTGTGGATTGATTGTAAGTATTTGCTTTATTTAGAAGCTAATTTTTATTTATAACAAGTGACCAGTTAAGGTAAGGCTCACTTATTTTCCTCTGCTTGTGGAAGACAGAAACTTTTTACACTAAAGAGGAGCAAAATTGTTACTAATGACAGATAACCATACTCCTCTCTAAGTCTGCCTTTCATGTCTGAAATATGAAATGAAGAATAGCTACTCTCCAATAAGTTTTGAACAAAAACTCACTCACATCTGCACTCCTGACGAAACAAGCAAATCAAAGTTCAGGCACAGGTGAATAAAAAATGTGTGGGAACTGACCACAAGACTTGCGGGTAATTATTCCCTATATTCATCTCAGTCTTGCTGTTAACTCCACAGGGCTTATTGATGTTCCCATTGAAGTCACCTCAACTTTCATTTAAGAGAAATCCTTGAAATCAGAACCTCCATGGGAGTGTCTCATAGCCTGATCAAGTCTCTTAGAGATTATAAAAGTCCTGCAGAGACCTTTGGCAAAGGCTGTGTTTAGAGGAGTAGCATGTGACACGTAACCAATCTTGATACAGGCAAAAATAGCTGTCTTGGAATACAGTTTATATTCTTGTGCCTTTTTGAATGAAATCTTATCCACAGTTATTTTTGGAGTTCAGTGCAAAATTCTAATGAAAACTATGAGGGTCTAGAGCCTGATGTCAAATATTTGTGCCTGGGTCCCATCGACTTAGTAGTCTTTGAAATTCAAGCCTTTCTTCATGTGCAAGTCAGTCTTTATTACTGGGATAGGCAGATAAGCACTAGCAGGAAAGTCTTGTAGTAAAAATACTGTATGCTTCAACATCATAAAAAGCTCTAAAAGATTTTTGAACCAACGGAGAAAGTAATAAATACATCTCCGCAAAACTTTAGCTGCCTTTTCAATCTGCAGGCAAAGACACCTTTCACTCAAACAAGTAATATAGGTACAGTGCAAATAAGCTTATACTCACTACTAGATTCCATTACTGCTAAGAGCTATGCCACAGGCAAAGCAGGTGGGGTGTGGGGAAGTCATCTTTTGATCTTAGCGCTAATCAGAACTGCAGCAATATGATTCTGTCAGCATTAACTGTAAGTGTAATTAGAGACATTATGTTGTGCCTGTTTGCATTAGGTGGTGTATGGCACAGTACGTTGTGGAAATAACAATTGAAAATGCTGTAAGAGTATAGAGGCAGAGTGGAGGAACAATGCTGGCACTGAGGGCATGAGACAAAGCTGCTAGAAGTTTGGATTCATGCTTATTCTTGGACCTGTGTATTTTTAAATAATTCTCATTTTTTAATATGTAGTTAATAGGAATGGTTAGTGTTTTTCCTTTACTTGGAAACATCTATTTGAAACTTGTCAGAATAGTGATTATTTCCATTACATGTTTGTACAGATCTGAAAAAAAGACAGGGTCACACTACTGTAATTTCAAAATTAGAAGACAGTATTTGTTAGAGACGCTAAACAGAATCCATGAAACAATGCATATTACGCATATGGCATGTTATCGTGGTAGCAGTCAAAGTAAAGATTAAGGATGAAATTCCAACTCAGTAGACTTTATTGTCAAAGCTCCTGACAATTTCAAGGTGGCGAAGATTTCAGTCTGCATATTTCAGAAGTGTCCTGAAAACACCGCAGACTGTTATCACAAAAGTAATATTGGTGTTCATATGTCCTATTAGTGAAGTAAGGCCACAGACACCATCACTTTTATTTGTATTTATATGATAAAAGTGCATATTGTACAGAAGAGTAATTACTATGATTAATCAATTTATCTTTGTTTCTTATACATATGGTTCTTTTTCTGTGCATGGAAGGGAGTGCAGAATTCACAATAGAAGTGAAAATAATAAAAAAGGACATGGTATGACTGAAATCATAGACAAAGCACACTAATTTATGAGTAAGACATCTCTGTGCCAAGTTTTGAGCCATTTGTATTGATATTCATGAATAAAGTGGAATTGATACGGCAGTATTACAATCATGTCATGCACGCGTTCAGGCTCATGCTTATTTTAGGAGCAGCCAATAAAAAATAATGGAGTAGTAAAGTATTTTTTCTTGGTTAAAGAATTTTAGAATAAGAATATTTTAAGTGGAATTCTCTGGTTTTATGGTTTCTAGGGATGTTGGACAAGGTGGAGAGATTTCATTCAGGAAGAGTTTCGTCTTTACCAGAAATTATTCTAAAGAGCCAAACAACAGGCATCTGCCACAAAGACATTCAGAAAGTCTTATCAATGTTCTTTATTTATTGTATCTACAGCTCTTGTTAGACCAGGTACGTGCACAGGTACGTAGGCAAAAATCTGTGTTAAAGTTCGATAAATGCACACTGCATATCCAGACTGTGGCCCTAATTGCAGTATGTATGCCATCAAAAATGCAGTGGTCATTCCCAGCACTTTGGATTTTGTATTCAGGATTGTTGCACACGGAAACCATGTGGTGTCTGTTGGTACTGCAATCACTCCAGCGAAGGAAGGTAGAACCATAGTACATGAAACTCCAAACTTCTCTTTGCCTGATTGTTTTTCAGAAGCTACTTAATGTAAAGCAACATCACTATAATTTTTTAAATTAGCTCACAGAAGTGTCTGACCTCTGACCAACCCATAACTGCTTTTTGAAAGATTAAGCGGAAACCAGGTATGAATTTGAACTACTAGCTATCATTGCATCAGCATTTGGTATCACTATGATAGCACAGAGAAAGAGAAATAATAGAAAACCAAGAAGTGGAAATAATAAGATTTCACTGAAGCATAATTTGTAAGATGCTTTGTGGATTTTTCTCTTCTTTCTGGATCCATTCACACTCAATAAAGCAAATGGCATGTGAAATGATCAGCAATGATTCATACAGCATTGTAGGTAGCTGGTTTGAGAGGGCCAGATGATCTGTTTGCTATTTATGTAGTCAACAGACAAAGTTCTAGGAAGCTTCTAAAGTGGTTAAGAGACAAAGAACAATTTGCCTTTTCACTAATGACAATCAGTGACTTATGTACCAGCTTCAGAGCTCAGGCGAATGGACTAATCTGATTTGTTCCTTTCAGAGTCTTAATGTCAGGTTGTCTGGAAAGTATAAATTATTCTTGTGCAGTAAGACCCCGGAAAAAATAATCTAAAGTAAGTATTAAAATAACTTTGTTAACGTTAGAAATAGGCAAAAAAAGAAAGTCTGGAGAGGCTGGCAGTTCAGATATCAGCACCAAAGGACTGCACAAAAATCCCAGCTCCAGATTCTTTCAAACTTTACAAAAGTCTGCATCCAAATGTTATCATTTGAACCAATCTTCAACCAGCTGCATAATTGCTCATATAGCAAAGACCAGTCTAGAAATTAATGTCTGTTAAAAAACCCAAACCAACCCCCCAAACCAAACTCAAAACATTTATTTACTTTGCTTCTGTGAAGTAGGAGTGTTTGGTTATGATGTCTGTAAATTTTTAAAAGATGAACTTTCAGTGTTTTTATATAAGTTTAAAATTTTCTGGTTTTCAGTGTATCAAATAATACTACAGGTGGTAACTTTTTCCTCTTTTGTCCAATTTGCATCTTTGTAACACTTGAAAGATAATTCACTGCTTTTAGCAAAAGAGTGACAGGCAGACAAATTATAGGCTTATTTTTCAAAGATTAAGAAGTTTTGAAAAATTGCCCAGTAAGAAAAAAGGAGAAAAAAGAGAAGATTTCATTTTTGGTATGTTCAGTGAAACCTTTTGGTCAGATCTAGTCAGATAATTAATCTTTGTTAGCTGTTGCTTTTAAGCACTAGAAATAAAGAAGACTGTCCTTGTGTCTTGGGAGAAAAATCAAATATTTTTCCTATGTCACTCTTGTTCTGGTAGGTGAAATAGCTTCTTTTTGTGCTTTCACATGCCTGTATTCCAGTCTTCTCAGAGGGGTTTACGAGAAGTAGTGTGGGTAATAGGTAGTTATCTGGTAAAAAGTAGGAAAGGAAAGACCTAAACCTTGCTTTAAATCTTGAAAACTTAGAAATTTTGCTATCTCAGAATAGTGCATGCCAAAGCATCAGTACTTTGCTTTGCAAGTAATATCGTGCTACAGACCTCTTGTGAAATTAAAAAAGTTATCTGAGGAAGATCAGTGTACTTGCTGAAAAAAAGGAAAAAATTTAGTAACCGAAACGTCGTAATTGCTTAAGATTCAGGCTCAAATGGATAGTTTATTAAAAAGTAAATAGATTTAGTAAATGATGGAAGATCCTCTTTTCTAAATGAAATGTTTCATTTAGGAAAAGTTGAAAGCATTACAACATTTGTGAAAGACTTTACAAATATTTTTGTAGTGGAGCTGTCTTAACTTTCCCCAATAGTGACAATTGTGGCAGGGGAAAAAAGGAAATAGGGGCTTTTATTACCTTAAACCTCATCAGAAGTTCTTCCCAAGAATAAAAAAATACAGTGATGTAGTCAACCTGAAATTGCTTTTCTTTTGAAAGCCTGCAAGTTTCCTTGTTATTTTAAGGTGACCTGATTTTTCTGTTTGTGTGTGTGAAAGACGAGGATTCACCCCTGAAACTGAAAACATGTAATTGTAAATTCCTACCTTTTTGTTCCTGTGCCCTTCATTAGGCCACTTGTTTGTCTGTCCATGGGTCACAGGTGAGTTCCTCAAGAGCACGTGAAGTCTTCCAGTGATGGTTTTTTCCTTTGAGAAATTAATTATCCTCAAAGCTTCTTGGGATGTTGCCCTGTTCTGTCCAGCTGGGAAAACACAGAACATAATCTGACAACTAATTTCCACAGCAAATTGTGTCTGCTGATCTGCATCACATATTGGGAGGAGACTGCATGAGATTCTGCCCTGTAGGTAAATTCAACTTGTCTTTAATTTATTGGGTTTTTTTTCTTTTGCTGCTGTGTAATTATAGACCTTACCTAAAATGATGAAATGCTGGTTCCTGGCCAAAAATTTAAAGCGACATATGTGTATTTTCCACTAGGAAAGTTGATATTAGCTCATTAACATCTTTCACAGATGAAATAACACAGTGAGCCAATGTGAATCAAATGTTCCCAGGGGGCTATTTTCCTCCCACTGATTGGAGAGTGATGAAAACACTGAGTAAGAGGTCAGCCTGCATCTGATTTCAAAAAGTGCCCTACTGATGGGGAAAACATCTGATATCAAAAGACCATCATCCAAGTGTAATCTGTACTGACCTGGTTTGTGCTAATCAGTGAAATCAACCATTACAAAAGTATTACCATTCATTATAATAATGAATCTGATCATTTTCCTATATGGCCCTTTTTTACACTCTACAGAAAATCCATAGTTGTATTGTTCCACTTCTATTGATAATCTACTTGATGAACATCGTACTTGACAGTTGCTTTGCAGCTGAACTGGCAGTATCCACCATCACCAGAATCAGAGTTGTTGGGTTACCTGGCTGATAAACACAGACAGGGTCTTCATATTTCAGGTTTCCAAACAGATTTCTTCCTTGTAAAGCCCAGACCCTCTCTACCATCCTGCATTTTTGGTACAGTTCCTCAGCTGCTTAAATGCCTCTAAAATCAGAAAGAAGAAAAAAAAAAGAATTAAAGACTAAAATTCAGCACAACAGATGCACAAATGAATATTGAGATGAATATAGTGTGGGCTCAGAAGTTAACTGTCATCACTCCCCATTGCATTTTTGTCTGTTCCGTGTGCTGTGCACCTGTGGCTTGCAGACAATGGATTTGATTGCACTATAGAAAACTGCCAGTCAAGTTAAAGCTGCTGCTGCCTGTTGCTGTGTCTTTGTTCTCTCCTGTGAGCTCTTTGCATGCTTTTCTCCTTTTTTTTTTTCCTTTTTATTTTTATGTTGCCGCTGTGTGGTCTTTTAATTATTATATTAGTACTCTTTTCTGCTGCTTTAGAGATACTATAAATGTAGCAAAGAAAAAAAATGGTTGCATGAAGGCATTGTAGACTGTAGGCAAAAGAAAATAGATATTCAGCAATCTTTGAAGTACACAGAAACAGGACCAGTGTTGTAGTTACTGGAGACCACCAGGCAGTAGAAATGAATTAACAGCAGACTATCCCCTCCCCCCAGATCCTATAATCAAAATGAAGTGAACACCTGCACTAAATAAAATTGAGCTGAACCAGCAAGAGTATTAAATTCTGGGCTTGATTTACGGCTATGTTACTCCAGTTTTATGCTGGCATAAATTCCCTTTAAAGCGATAGTGTTACACAGTTATGAATTGGGAGTAATGTGGTTGTGAATCAAGTTGTTCAGGTTCTTTCCTGAGATGTCAGCTCTTGTTTGCTTTGGAGTATCAATACAGGTGCCACTTTATCTCCTTTCTGATAGACATAGTGCTAGAGATGCAGAGGACTATACGATTTGTGAAAAATACATTTTTTTTTCTGAAATTTTCCATTGCTTTGTTTCACAGTTTTTTTCAGTTTTGTAGTGACTTGTCAGGTCTAGCAGAAGCATATTACCGATGGACTTGCTTAATCCACTTGTATCAGGAAACACTGTATATGGACATTTCCCATGGAAGAGCTGGCCTGGCCCTTACTGGGCACTGTGTCCTTGTGCAACCATTTGTGTACGGGTTTTTGTGGAGCGTGCTACAGGATTGCAAAGGAACTTGCACAGAATTCAGTGCCAAATTAAAACCATAGAGCGTGGGGAGTATATGGAGAGAACTATACCTGTAGCTCCTATGTTCTTATTACATTGTCTTCACAGATCTGCCTGGTCCAGGTGTGCACAGTGTCGAGTCTATGTGCAGAATGGACACCATGATCAGTGCTAAACGCTGTCTTGTGGAGGCACTGAAGTGTAAACAGGTGCCAGATAGTTCTGCTTTATATCACTAGAGCAAAATAATTGTGTCTTGCTTGGCAAAGGCTCTTTACTCAGCTTGACCTGGCTGGGTGTGCCTGAGAACCCACAATGCTCAGTAGGAGAGAAAAGCCATCTTGGACTCATCTGGGTTGAGTTTCCACAGGAGATTTGGGCTAATTATTTTATAAGAACAATTTTGTCCATCCTAATGATGGATTGCAGAATTTTCCAAGTTGTCATATCCAGCCTAGCCACTTGATCTGTGCTACATATCCTATTTTCCTGTCTTTTATTCTCTATGATAGACCCATGTGTTTTTAAGGAGACAAGTGTTAAAAAATAGGGCTGTATGAAAGATGCAAGCAGATAAATAAAGAGGCGTGCAGCTGCAAGTAAAAATGCTACAAGATAAATTAGCTGCGAACCTAACCTCAGTTCCCTGTGTCTTAGGGCTTAATTAAGACCTTTTAAAGACTTCCATGGACTTTAGTAGGCATTGGATGAAGCCCTTAATCCTTTATTTTAAACTTGCTTTGACCCAGGTTGTTTAGTTTTGCAGGAAACAAAAGTGATCCCCGGCCCCTGCCCCCCCCCCC
>Ga0065711_1032877_pt1 | contig 26503 bp, 10 predicted proteins | sample Hoacrofraction12_FD_59098 | JGI IMG/M metagenome (GOLD analysis project Ga0065711, IMG submission 59098) | Hoatzin crop microbial communities from Cojedes, Venezuela - Epithelial fraction 12 v2 (version 2) | ecosystem: Host-associated > Birds > Digestive system > Esophagus > Crop | place... | reverse complement strand
GAGGGAAGAAGTTCTTCCTCATGTTCAGACGGAACTTCCTGTGCTTCAGTTTGTGCCCATTGCCCCTTGTCCTGTCGCTGGGCACTGCTGAAAAGAGCTTGGCCCCATCCTCCTGACACATGAGCATGACCATACTTTGTAGTGCAAGTCATTCTGCAGAAAAATAGCATTTTAGCATTCTCCAGGTAACTCTGGGGAAATCTTGGGAGCCACATACACTCTAACTTTTGTTTTAATAATTAATTGCTGAAAGTAGAAATCCTCTGTCCAAAATTACAAAGATTCAAGGATCAGCATATAACACAACTCTTTCCTGGATCTCTGTAGAGATCTAATTCTGTAGGTTCCAGTTAACTCAGTTAAGAAAATGTTAAATCAACATGCAAACTCTGTTCCCCCTTGAGGAAGAACAGAACTGCAATTTAAAGCAGGTAGCTATGGTATCTGCAAGTTCTGCTGGTAGGTTTCTGGAAATGACAACTGCTCCTTTCTTATTTATCCTGCTGAATTCTGAATGCCTGTCTAAATCCTTCCTCTGGGTCTTTCGAAAGTGTCACATCATAACAAGCTGCTCTTTTGGATAAATAAGCATTGACAGCACAAAGGCTGATAGAGAGATTCATTTGCCTTTTCCACGAGGAAGTCTGTGCATAAAATTTTCCTTTACTTACATGTTACGCATTCTCACAAAGCAGCAAACTCCAGTTCATCTACCAATCAATTGTGTACCAGGAGTCATTATTCCCAGACTGTTGATTTCCCATACACAGAAAGGCATCCCATACATACAAATTGGACTAGGTATGTATGCAGTAGAGCATAGGACCTTACTTCTCACTGACAGTAGCACAGCTCCACGGCCAAAGCATCTTCAGCTTTGTCATTCTAGACCCACTCCATAAGGACAAAGGAGGAGCTGATCTGCTGCTTGCAAAATATTAGAGAGGAATTGAATTATTAGAGAGGAACGGCAGTCTTAGCCTCGTCTCTGGCTCCAAATCCACATCTGTAGAAGAGAGGTAGCTAAAAAGGCTAATACATTAAAGACTGGATAAGGTTAACATATTAGAGTAATTATTCACCCAGATTGCATTCGTGAACATGCTGACTCTTAGAATCCGTTGAAAACTCACCTTTGCACTGGTCTTTATTCAGGAGCTACATTTTGGAAAAAAAAAAAAAAGCCAGTGCTTAGAGTTACCGTATGATGTAGCTTTGCATATGCCAGGTATATCTTATGGGATTTCTAATGTGTTCCTGAGGTCCTTTTCAGAGGATGGAAAGGTGCTTCTGAAAGCTTCCAGTGGAAAAACCTGCCTGTGTCAATTCAGGCACCTAAAATAGTCAGACATGACCTGCCTACCTGATGCTTTTAAAGGCACATATGTGAAAGCTGGATGTTTAAGTTAGACAGATATAGGAACTACTCCAGGGTATTTACATCAACTCAGACTGTGTGGTGCACTTTTTTGTAATGAGAAGATGAAGTATTTTACTGTATTTTTGTGTTATTGTTGTGCACTTCACTTCCTTGCCGTTTGTCATAATTTTCAACATACCCTCAGAAGCATAGCGATACCTATTAGCCTGTAAACCTTCTTAGCAGGAATATTTTGCAGTATTAATGGCTTCCTTTATACCATATTTAAATAGATTCATGTACCTATACATCAGAAATGTTGGGGCTTTTTTCCTAACATGTAGATTAATACATATTACTTAACCTTAACAGATATTAAGAATCATTATGTAAAAGCTGCAAGCTCAGAGCTTGATTTACCAAGGAGTTCAAAGACTGCAAAGAGTGCTTACCAAATGCTAGATCTAGTGAGGGTGTAAGTGCCTTCTTTGCTTTGATAAAATCCACTGTAATGAATGCAGTAAGTGGTAGCAAAAGGACTCAGCATCATATGAATTCTATCCTTACCTTATTGGCCCACTATATTAAACACTAGAATGGATGTTAAGCATCTGTCTTCTCATTTAAAACTTATGATAGTATTCTCAATAGGCAAGGTATTTTACTTCCAAGACTTCAAGAATTTTTGGATACACAGATCAATGCTCCAGTTTTCTTCAGAACTATCATGTACATTTATCATCAACTTTTATATCAAAAAAATAAAGTTCTGTGGACTAGATATTTCTCACTTTAGATTAGTCTCATACAGCACAATTTGGGAGCACATGTAAGATATTTGCTTGCTTCCCCTGTCCTACAGACCACTGTTAATGCAGAAGATTGTCTGGGCAGCGGGTGTCAAGAAATTATCCCATGTACAAGAGTCATTACAAATTGTTTTAATACATTTCTTTTTATGAAATTGCAATGTTGGTTAAAGAAGCCCACAATGGGAAGGATCTAAAGAGTACATTTAGCATAACTGCTATTACTACATTCACCATTAAATTATTTATGATATTTTCTTCTGAATTACAGTAATGAGACCATCAGAACTGGCTTCAAATCAGAGTTCTGTGAAATTCAGATTTAATGCTCCAAGGAATTCCATGCATTTGCAATATATCTTACATACTTTCACATAGCCCAAATGTTATTTTAAGGACTATCTTCACAAAGTGGCTAATTTTCCATTGAAAGCAAGTCAAAAAGCACATACGTCCAGCAAAGATGGTTCCTGCAAATCATCTTTGCTGAAAACCAGGCTTATTTTAACTTAGCTATCCTTCTATCTTTCTTTTATGATCTAGATGCCACCTTCATGACAAAGCTCTCAGTTAGGTAATCACTTTGTCTTCAGTCAGCTTTATGCAAACCAGGAGCGCATCCCAGCAAAAGGATTCTCTTTCGCATTGGTATCTCCCTGAGGGTCAGCAAGGAGAGCAGCTACTGGGCAGTGGTTTTCATTTCAGTTCCAGCCCTACAGTCAAATATAGTTTGTCAGCTCTGCCACAAGCAGTTGAAAGACTATTGCTGGAGTTAATGTGGCCACAACTTCATCACTTGTTCTAGAAAAAACATGCTGAGAGAAATTGTCTTAGATGGTTTATCATTCTTTCCATGGCCATTCCCACATACACTGACGCTGTCTAAAAGGTGGTGGTCACTGGTTTGAGAAAAAGTTTTCTCATTGGAGGGGACTTGCCTCCTCTGGCCAGCTGATGTCTAAAGTGAGAGCTTCCTAGTCTTTCCCTTATCTCCCCAACAGCAGGGGTTTAGGGACCCACCATACCTTTCGTTGCTACGGAGAAAATAATCCATAACTTCCAGTCAGAGACTGCTGGCAGTGCCTCTCATGGTGTTTGCTTCACACTGTCAGTCTGATCTGGTCTAATACCCTAGATTCATGAAAATGTAAGTCCCCTACCCGAAACATCCCAGCAATGTTGAGCAACAGCTTAGCAGCCAGGTGTTTATCACACAGGGAGTCTTTCTGGTGCTCTGGTGCAAGTGCATACCTCTTTCCTCCTCTCAGTCTCCCCACAGAGGAGTCTCATGCATATGGAAGAGTTACAGCATGCCACACTCGAAAACCCAAGGGGCACTCCTGCAGCTGCAGGTTTCACTGCCTGTTGGAGCCAGCCTGCCGGATTGACACTCCCGGAGGCTGAAGCCCTCTTTACAGGCAGAACAGGTAGACGGCTGGCAGCAGCCATGCAAGCCTCTCAATTAGTGGTTCATATCTGAGCTGGATTTGAACTGATGATCTAAGTCACTGAAACTCCACAAGGAGGTGTCTTGTGTTTACTCTTCCTGACAATAAATCATGTACAGGACATGGTGTTAGTCCCTTCTTGCCAGCTGCTGAACTTTACACTTTAGTGCTCAGTGTCTGTCTGTGAAAAGAGATCTAGTATTTGTTGTCAAAAGCTCCACTACAACCAAAAGGACAAAGATGATCACTGTGAAAGATACGCTACCCATTTTGAGAAGAATCTGTCAAGGGTATTGTATACCCACAAGCAGTCTATTTAACCCTTTCAGTCCAGTTGATGTAATTCACCACTTCAAGCAGCAGCAGTAAAAAGAGAGGAATCTGCCCCACTGCTTCACAGTCAAGCACAGAGAGGCACATAGTCAGGTGTTACATGACATAAGATTTCTGTGGTCTGAATGAAATGCATGTATCTGTTACGAGCATACTGGTACTTCCCTCCAAGGATCATCTGGGAAAGTACTGGTGCTAAAGGCTACATTCTCATTTGCCAAAGGGAAAGTGAACATTGTATTTCTCCCTTGGGAAGCATTATGTTGTTCATTATTTTACCATTAGAGAGAAAGTACAAAATGTTGATTTGCAGTACGGGAATGGAGTACCAGGAAAAAATGCCGATCAGCTCCAAAAGTGAGATATCGCATTAAATGAGTTGACCAATGCATACAAATCTTTACAAAATTTTCCACAAGCTACCAGGCAAAAATCATCTCAATTGCACAAAAAAGCACAGTTTTTCAATGTCTGACTCACTGAAAAAAGTGATACCTCTGCAAGGGCTGTTCAAATTATCAGACCTCATAAGCGTAAAGAAATAAAATAACAATTAAATGCAAAGCCATTATAAACTGTAGCTACAAGAAGAGGGAGGGGGATCAAACAGCAATTCTCCCTCCTTCTAATTTTTGCAAACCACTGGAATACATTATCATCTGATCAGCCCAGTTTTTTGTAAGCTCTAGATAAATGTCTGGGTTAAGTGCTATTCCTTGTAGCAGTATGAATTTTTTTTCCCCCTGTAAACTTTCTTAATATTATTTATCACATTTTGAAATAAACAGTTATTTATACTGGGAAAGGACTAACCAGGCAATCACCTGACAGGCAAATTCATATAATACCCTCTAGCAAATAAAAATGGTGACCGCCTGCCAACCTCCAATATCATTTTCTCAGCAGAGCAGCAATTCACGAGTAATTCAATCAGGTATTCAATAGAAAATTATTCCTGTTTTACAGACTGCCATCACTAACAGTGGGGCCTGATTTTGCTGCTTTACCACTTTGGCATGCAACAAAGGACCGTGCAGTATTGGATTTTCTCCCATGACGGTTCAGTAACAGTGATGTGAGAAGAATGAGACTGTATCTAGAAATGTTCATAGAGGTCTTTGCACGTCACCATAATACAATCTGCACTTCCATAATCATTTTCAAAAGATTCTTAAGTGGGAAAACATTCACAAAAATTGATAGCAAGTCCATAGTATATGAGGAGCATCGGGGTAATGCATTTTCTCTGACAGGCTAACAGGTCTAGTTTTTCTGTTCTTCACAGAAATATCGAAGAACAGACCTTGGAGAGTGAAATACATATTGCCTTTCATACGAACACAGACTGAATGAGTCCTTCCAGGGGTGATCCCGATAGAAAATACACCTCATCTCCCAGAAAGGAGACTCCCAGATCTTCCTTGCTGTAAGGGTAGATGGGACAGTGAGGGGCTGCTCCCAGTGCAGGGCAATGCTCTACCACCCTTCTTCCTGAGCAGCCTGTGGTCAGGTTGTGGCTGCTCCCTTGGTGTCAGTGTCCTGCTAACCCCTCTCCTGCCTGTGGCTGCTTCTCTCCACACACATTTCTCTGCTAACAGCCTCCACTGTCTCTCACTACTCTTATCTACAGCATGCATCATGCACAGACCTAAACTTACTGTCAGCTCCATAAATCTCCTCTTCCGTTTTCCTTTATAGAGGAAATAGTATAAATACTTGAAATATTGTCATTTATGATATGCCTCCTTTTTTATGAAAATGCCCCCACCCAAATACAAAGAATAGCAGCAGACACCTCCAAGCCTCCCCTGATACCTCTCATCATTCCGTCTTCTCCAGCCTGTGGCCAACAGAAGGCTCTTCCCCTTTGGTACCTCTGCCTAATGAAACTCTCTGACTTACACATCAGTAGAAAAGCAATGTCCCTGTGCATGTTTTCTGTAATATATGGTGTGAATGAGACTTGCTCCTTCAGTCTCACAGAAAAAGAATACTGCAAAGTAGGCCATTTCAGTTATAACTGAAAGCCCTAAAAGGTCCTCTGAATGTCTGCTCTGTCGAACACAGGCTATAAAGCAACTCCATCTCCTTAGGGCGAAAAAAAGGGAACTCCAGCTTCACCATTTTAAATTGTACAGGACGTGCTCACTGATGTGTATTTTTAAATATACAAGAAATTTCAAGCCCTGTCCAACATTAAAGCACAGTCCATATAGCCTAATAGGCTTACTCAAGCTTTGGAAAGGATCTGGAATATTTAAAGTACTTCTACACAGGATCCCAATTCTTTCCTGAGTATTGCACCAAGAATTATAGCAAGAAACATGAAATTTGATTCTCTTTCATGTCCCTGCCTTAGCTTGTTTGAATTCCAGTTCAGCTACCTCTTGAAGGGCTAGTATGTTATTCTCAGTAATATCATGCTGTAGTATCAACATTTTTGTCCTTTAAGGTACTCTTCACTATGGTAAACAACAACAGAACCTCGTTCCAAATGATCATACCTATTTTTAAGTTCTAGAAAATTTTAAGATATTAGAAGTCATTTTGATCTGACATGTTCTAGCAGGATTTTACTGTCAGGTGAATGCACTGTCAGAAAGAATCGCCCACTGGAAAGAGTCAGAGAGCAGCCTCTGTCTAATCACAGTCTGTCATTTTTTAAAGTGAAAAGCCTACAGGTGAATGATACTGACCTCCAGACATTAGCTGGGAAATCAGGAGTTCAAGAAAGCCACCTCAAAGAGATTAGGCTTTCATGGTAACAGACAAGAAGAATTTTACTTAACTACTTGTCGTGCAGTGTAGATACAACATGGCAAATTCATGTGCTACAATAGTACATGGGAGACATATGTAAATGCCGAATAAAAATAATAAAAGGAATAAAGGAATTAGGTTTGGAAAATAAGGAGAAAAACATTGAAGAAATTCTGTTAGGAAAATTACCTCCTGGGACAGGTATCTCATCTAATTTTTTTAAGTTTCAGGAAAGGCTATGACTCTTGCAGACTGAAATATGTGCATAGGTCAGGGGCAGATGAATGCAGTTAGGGTGCCAGTAATACAAAATGTCTTAAGAAAATCGGACATGATCTAGACCATCTGTCATAATCTAATAATGGTAAAATATGTTTATTAGCTGCTCATTCCTCAAGTTATTTATTCTAAACTATTTTCTATGGTGACAACATCTTGTGATATTTCTTACATCTCTGACATTTCTGATCATAAAACTTCTCAGCCTAAAAAAACCCAAGTTCCGTGAGCTGCCCCAATAGTTTCACATATGCGCTCAATACCTAAAAGGATTCAGGCTATATAATAGGTCTGACAAGACAGCTCATGAAAGCCTCTCTGAGATAAGAGCCATTAAAAAAAATTTAGGAATACAGTTAATAAAGAACAGTATTCTATTTTGGATTCTTTTCAGAGATGAAGGATTTTAATTTGCAAATAGCAAGCCTATATCAAGCCACCTTAAGCCAGTTCCATGCTGATCTCTAAGGCCGACAGAGTGAGAGGCTGATATCTCACCTGCAGTTCAGGAAATGTGAGGACAGATTTCAATTCAAACCTCTGCAGGAGCAGAGAAGCCTTGTTTGGAAGTTTCTTACTTGGTGGTCTGTACATAAAAGAAAACTCCCTAAAAGAGAATAGATTTTGATTTCTCATTGCAGAAGGGGTCCTTTTAGTCAGTTTTACATTGCAGAATCAAGGCTTCATGCAAGCTAACATCTACAAGTAAAGAGTAAAGACTTTTCTTTCTGTAGAACATACTCCTCATTAAAATTTACAGCTTGCACGTTTTTTTCCAGTGCCACTGCTATACTGATGCTGTCTGCTTTGCTCCTACAGCAAACACTCCTTTTCCCTTATATCTATGATGGAGTTTTTACATTAGAAGTCTTCTTTTCATCAGGCAGCAGAGAGAGGGTTGTAATGGACTCATGGGGGAGGGAGAAGAAATTGATGGTAAATGTATAAAAGCTGATCACCATACTTATATAGAAATAGCACCACTACCCAAAAAATTATGGTTTCCTGCCAGAAACAGAAAGCAGTCAGTAATAGGAGCAGACAACAAATGCAAAATGCACTACAAATCCCAAAGAATATTTACAGAAGTGGGAATAAACTCCTATGGATTTTACATTACATTGGGGTAACTTTTAAAGCTTCAGCATTGTAAAGAAAAGCTTGCAGGAGAAGAAATAAAAAGCATCCAAATTGCTTGGTGTGTGTAGACACCTGCTTCTGATGAAAAGCACACTCTAATAGACTGTGGAGGGAGGTGTGGCAACAAGTCCCTGCCTGTTTTTGGAGGAAAAAGAGGTCTCATTTTGTATTTGCAGAATGTTGCTGTGGTGATGTTCTGTCAGGTGCCTGGTCCTGTGTAATTCTGAGTACTTCCAAAGTTTGCAATGTTTTGACACATTAAGATGGATCAAAAATGAAAAAATACTTTGGAAATAATGAAGTGGAAGAGCCATTCTCCCTCCCATAGTTGAAATTAAACTTTTTGTGATATTTCAAAGTTTTATCAACATCATTATCAAATATGTTTTCAATATGTATAACACAAGGGATTTTATAGTTAATCCAAATTGAACTGAGGAAGGGGAGATAACTGAACAGTTCATATTTTCAGTATTAAATAGTTAGAAAATTTTCAGACATTTAAAATCAAGACTTCTAAAAAAATTTATTTAAAAAACAACAATCCAGACTAAGATTTAAGAAAAGTAAAAAGTGCTTTTGGTTGAGTCAACCATCTAGAAAGCACTCTGCCCATAAGTGATTCCTATTAAAGAACAATTCATATATTCAAATCGCAAGTGTGCTTAAATTCTAAATAAAATCTACAGTCAATAACCTACCATTTCTTCCATTTTTAATCATTCATCTGATCAAAACCTGTGACACCTTCTGCAGTGGTAGGATGCTCAGTTCCTTCGGAAAATACTCACAATCTCAACAATATTTTTTGACCCTAAAATTGAGTCTGTTACAGATTCTACACGATTCACCCAACTTAACCTTGGGCCCATTTCTGGAAAGGGTAAAAATTTTTTTTTTGCTGTGGTGACACTCTGATCCTGTGTAGCTCAGAGGTGCTGGTGTCCTCAGGTTTGGAGCCTTGTCTTCCTGACCCTTCCTAGTCAAGAGAGTCAACTCTGACCATTTAGGATCTGTGATTCTTCTAGAGGTATCGCTCTTTTTCTATTGTTTGTAAATAGAAACATGGGGAGGCAGAGGTCCTAATTTACACACCTCTGTTGAGTGCCAGAACTTAGGAGGGGTGAATCTTGAGCTGAAGTCACACTGATGAGAACATCAGACAGGAGTAAGGCACCTCAAACACTGTGAATTTGGTTCTGTTATTATTAAATCCGAACCTATATGTCTAGCCTGAAAGTGGAAACTGCAAGTCATTGAAAACTAAGGAAAAACTACTGTGGATATCAGGGTTATCTGAGTGTCTGCAAGTCCCTCCTCATTCATAATTTTCTTCCCTATGTTTAGCAATGCTCTTCTTTTCCTGTGAAGTTTGTCAGAGCTAGATTGACACATCACAGAGCATTTTCATGACACACAGTACCGAGCCAGTGTAACAAGTATAGCTTCACACTAAGTAATGCAAAGAATAAAATGGAATAAAAGGACTTCTAAGTTCTTATTTTTCAAATGTACCAACACACCATAGGAGACAGAGCAGCTAGATTTTAGTTTGCTATTTGTTGGTTGCTGGCTGAGAAAGCCCGGTTCCCATCAGTTCCCTGATGAGTCTGACAAATGTTATCACATACTGTATCTGTAATTTGTCAGAGATCTTGTCTTTCTTTATGCTACAGATAAGCCCTGTGGCTTCTTTTTCATGCCGTTGGGTAACATCCTTGCTCTGAGGAACCAAGAATACTGGACCTATCCTTTCCAACCTTGTTCATCTCTCAATGGGACCTGGATAACAACCTTTTATTCCATAATCTTCTCCATAGGATAGTTACCTTGAGAGAAGAAACATTACTAAGGGTTCTAAAAGTACGCCTTTTATAAATCTTAAGATCGTACAAATCTCATAGGATTTGCATTAGAAGATGGCCTTTACTCCTTTTTGCAGTAACTTTCAATTAAAGAAACGTGCCCAGTAGCCCCCAAACCATTGGAATAGCTGGTGAGTCATTGTAATCAGGGGTATATAAATGAATCATATAGTTCAGTGTTTGCATTATGCTATACTACAAGGTCTATCTAGAGCAACCATTACTCAATGAGAGAATTGCTATTTCAGTTTTTCACTATCCACTGAAGGGTACTTTTGAGAGTATTTGTTGGAAATAAACTGCCAAAACCACTATTTGGCAGCTAGTAACAAAGCGATTGTGATTCTAAAAAAGTACAGTAACTTTCTGAGGGAGTTCGTCATACTATATTAGTGAATTCTTTATGGCAGCAATTTTCCACCTGACAATACCACTAATTATTGTCTCTGGTACAGAGTGAATAGCTATTGAATAATACTCGACATTTTCCTCTGCATCAAATGAACATTGGCTAGCACTAGTATATTTAAATAACGTATTTCAAAAAGATGATCATTTTGCTGTAAGAAAAAGGCCTCTCATTTAATAAGGCTGTATTCTTGCAGCAAAATTCTATACAGGGAGTCTGTCCAACAACTAAATTTCAGATTATAGATGTTAATAATACTTTGCTTTTGTATAATACTATGTAGAGCTGGTTTGAAAGTGACTTACAGATACTACTGAATAACCTTCATTCCCATTAGTAGTCCTATTCCACAGGTTGACAAAATGAGATACAGCACCGATTAAGCCAGCACTGTCAAATCACTATGCCCAGTTTTATCAAGCTAAGCACTCACATATATCCTCCTAAATCAGTGGACTTAATTCCCAAAAAAGCTGAAGGAATTCACTCCTTATTGAATTCACTGCTTAGTAAGTTACTTACATTTAAACATCCAGACATTAAAATCTTGCCCTAATTGGCTTAAGAGTCAGAAAAATTTAATGTCAGAGCTATAATTAGCCATATTCTGGGTCTTGAGACTGTTTTCTAAACACTCCGAAAAAAGTTCTCTATTTCTCTGTTGTAAAATATAGTATTTCCTATTTTTTTCCCAATTTCCAAAATCCAATGTTAAAATGAAAGTTTTCATTAGATATATCATCAATTTTCCCATCTTTTTATTAGATTTAACTGCACAGCTTTGCAAATAAATTCAAATTAATATGTGGCAGTAACAGTGAACAGACTTTGTGATGCTGGTTTTGATCTAACCATGTAAATACATTTATTATTTTGCTTTTGCTTGCCTTCTAATGGGCCAGTGATTTCAGAAAACCGTTAACCTTTTAGAACTCAAGATCCTAAATATCAGTTATACTTTCAAAAGCATATTACCGTACACAAACATATCTCTGCTCCAAGCATTGTCTTTTATGAAACAGTAATGTTTTTACCTCCAATTTCTGCCACTGAACTTGACAGAAACTTTCTGAGCCCTCAGTACTTTGATTTGTTGGTCATGCCTACACTGAGGAACAAATCCTTACACTGAGATACCATGTGGTTTGTCCATGTGCACTGGGGTAGCATACCGCAGCTGAACACACTGCTGTAGGCATTGCTCTGCATCAAGCTCTCATGGCAACCCTGTGATAAGGCTGGCTGGCAACCAAACTTGGACTTCTCTGTACCTCACTCCACGGTGCAGTTGTGTCTTTGTTCTCCTGGGTTTAGAAAGGCTGAATGGTTCCCAGATCGAGAGTACGGAGAGCTGTTTGGGCAGGAGCCTGTCTTTCCACAGCTGTGTTGGCAAGCTTCAGCCAATGTTAATTTCTGTCAGTTTACAAAAACCTTCCAGAAAGGCACCTAAAAAGCCAAAAAATTCCTTTCTGGCTTCAGGTCCTGAAATCTCACCTATCTTCCCTCCAACTTTTTTTGGGTTTTTTTTTAATTTTCATCCCCATTTGAGAAACAAACAAACTTTAACAATGTACCTTTTTTCACCAATATCACCTACTATTTTCCATCCAGCTCTGCTAATGAATGAATGAATTCTTGACATGTCTAGTGACTTCATATGTGTGAAGGGAGAAATTCTAACCCAAAGTATTTCAGCTGGCCTGGACGTCTCTGGGAATTCACATAATTTGCTCCTGCCCTGAGCACTAGTGTTACAATGAGATGGATGCAAAATTCAATTAGATTTGAAGGGCTCAGCTGGCCAGCATTTTAAAACAATATCAAAGGCATTGGGATCAGCATATCGCATTCCTTTCGACAGCTTCTGGAAAAGTAACCAATGAAAGAGTACAAAATGTCATCCTGGCACTCCTCAGTGTGAGACAAAGAACCCAGGAAACCTCTTCTATGGAGTTGTTGAAGAGGAACAAAGGACTTTACAGAAACATTGCAATCCAAAATTGAAAACTCATGTGCCTTTGTCAGAGCAAACTTGAGAGCAACTACCATTAAAATGATATAAGGTTATGTGGAAAATGTCTAAATGTTTCACAATGCTAGAAATAAATCAGAATCCTAAGCTGGAAAAAGCTTCAGAAGGGATTTATGTGGTACCGATGCAAACAAAATGTATGGTATGTAGAACCCAACTAGGTGCAAAATTAAGCCAAATTACTGAAGACCAGAGAAGGAAACAGCTGGGCAGAAGAGATTAGGGATTTAACTATGACAGCTGAGTATGGAATGGCTTCAACAGTGAGAAAGTTCTCCAGCAGAACAGAAATAACAATCTCTGACTAACTCAGATTTCACTAAAACAAAAAACACCCAGGTAAAAGGAGAGACAGAAAATCAGCCACAAATGCGAAAGCTCCAAGGAAATTAGGGTGTTCAGCAAATAAATTTTTGCTGGAAATGTGAAAATGTCCCACCAGAAAAAGCTGTTGTTATGAAAGTTGAATTTTTACCACATGTAATCCATAAATCACTTCTTTTTTTTCTTTCTGTTCTAGAGAGCCTATAATGACAGTCACTATACCGAACTCTGCTGAAAAGCTGGACCAGGCAGAAATGGAGGCGCCATCACTCTTGAGACTGGTGGCTGCCATTCATCCAGAACATGTTAATTGTCAGAGCTTTAAGAACTGGAGCAATTCCCCAGAACACTGCCTGCATATATGGCTGATCAGAAATCATGCTGATTGAAGAGTCTCTTTGCTTGGTGGAGCTTTCAGAGTGTGTGTGTACTAGGAATAGCCCAGGAACCTTCAGAAAATGCAGTGAATTCAGTCTGGAGCCAGAGAAACACCTGCTGTGTGATACTTCAATGGAGAAAATGCTTTGCAGATAAACTTCTAGCTGGAAAAGTGACTTGTACATATGGGAGAGAAGCCATATCCTGCTGTTTTATTTCTACTGTGCATAGGAAAATGAGAGCTTGCATTTATTTTCTGAACGTAAATTAAGTGTTACCCAATTCCATATAGCCTTTTTTTCTGTCTGGCTGGTGAAACATTCAGCATATATGACCGGCAAATTACTGAACATAAAAGGAGCATCAATGACTGTAACTAGTATCAAAATGTACTATTATAGGTAACAGATGCATAATGTAAGGGGCATTTGAGGACAGAAGGCCAAATTGAGAATTCATTCAGTTAATTAGGCTGCTGTTCAAACTCACCTATGTGCTGGTCTTTGAGAATGCCTGCTTAACCCGTCATTCTCCCTAACTAACCTAAAATATGCAAAACCTTCAGATCTAGACTTAATCATAATCAAATTAAGATAGAAAAACCTGGGTCATATAGAATTTTAAAAGTCCCCATAAGTAGTTTTATTTCTAACAGTATAACCTTTGCTTTAATCACCTTAGGTAATTAATCATCTACTCCTATTGAAGATCATCATTAGTAACTCACTAGTCTGTTTACTGTGGCTGCCATTACACTATGTTCATATACTCTTGTATTTCCCTTGGTTATTATTAAACCTCAATGGAGTAGAATGCAACACCAGTCCACTGTCATACTTCCTAAGGAAATGTTTTCTGACTTGTCCCTTAGCACAAATAGGATCTCACAGCTCACGTACCCTAAGCCCTCAGGACCAATGCTAACATCATTCAAACATAGGCACTGCAATGCCTAAATTTGTGAAAGAAACCGAGCATATGTCTAGTTTTTAAGTAGTGTGTCCAGATCAGAAGACTATGAATAAAATTGGCACAGTTACTAGCCATGAATCAGCCCTTTTTAGCCTCTAAAGGGATTTCCTAAATAACAGGCCTATTTCGAAAGATGGTAGAAAAGCATAATCTTTGTGTCACTCTTCCATGTGATGCTGGCATTGGAATTGTAGTCAACACTCATTTCATTCTCTGAGAAGAAAAAGTGAAACTCCGTCATTTTGATTTCTGTCCAAGTTATGCTTTTCTACAATGACTATAACTCAAGTATTTTAGGAATATTTACATTACATCAGCAGTTAAATATTCCATTTCTTTTATTAGTATTTTTAATTTCAGACTATATGCATGCATTTTAAGAAAAATTTGTGTGCTTAAAAAAAAAGAAGTTAAAATGGTATTGTCAGCAGAGTCAGACATCCTGGTGTGACACTTTTCTGGTTACACACTGAAATATTTTCAGAAAGTTGTATCAAAGGAGCATTGGGAAGATTGTAGTAGACACAGTGCTCCAAAAGTGTCCAAAAGTGAAATGTCATCTCTACAAGGACCACTGGGGAAGATCTCTGTTACTCATTCTCAACCAGCTATTTCTTCTGGAGACTTCGCTTGAAGGTATTATTGCAACTCTACAGTGTAGTAAATTTTAATCAGATTTATGAAAAAAATATAAGCTGAATATTTCTCATCATGACCATGATGTTACCTCTACTGATCCTATTTGCAGCTGGAAATAAAATTCCATACCCAAATTTGCAAGCTGTGCTGAAGAAAAGATTCACTGTTTGACTAATTTGTCAGGGACCCCATGTTTAACTGTGTAATTATACTACATTAGCACAGGGATTACCCACCTGACAAAGCTCTGACTAGTCACTAAACATTTGAAGTGACATAGACCAGCTTTTGCTACTAATTCATAATGCAGTATTTCCAGTTGCAGAGCAAGATGACACAGCGAAATACAGGATGTGTGTCCATTTAGTTTTCACTGAGGTGGACTAATATCTCAGCTCCAGGCAAGCTGTCTTATTTATCACCACAAACAAGTCAATATCCAACGAATTGTATAAAATCACATATTCCTTGACCTCACATCTTTTTAATTTTATGGCATTAAAAACATTTTTATAGCACACTTGTTAAAATTTTTTTTTATTTTGCATGATTAGGGCTTAATTCTACAGTCAAGTATGTATAATGAATGATCTTTAAGTAAAAGGTAGATTCTCAACCCACAGAGTATGTCCACCAGAAGACATTCTGCCTGAGTTCAGAACAACTCTGGAGTGCTGGATGAGCAGTGGGCATGCCTATGCAGCTACAGTAGATCTGGATGACCTCGTTTGCAGATATCGAATAGCTTTGAGTGTTGCTCTCTTCTGGTGCAAGTAGAGTGCTTCTACCACACCGAAATGCCGTTTACTATAGCAGAACTTTACAAGCTTAATAAATATCTCCCCTCCACACCATAGTTAACAACAGGTGCCATAAGGAAATTCTTCCACATTGAGCCAATCCTAAAATTTAATAGAATTCTAGTTTTAGGGGTAGATTATTTCATCTTGCTGCCTGTGTGACAAGACTGTATCATTCCACTCTCTAGTTTCTGAACAAAGACAGCAATGTCTGGTAGTGTTAGAGAATAAATTTTTGAAAGAGAGTCAGGCCCAATGCAAGTTCTGCTAGCAATGAAGAGCCTATCGTAATTTAGCTGTTTTAAGGTAAGTCATTCTAGTGGTTAATTACCTTCATTCCTAGACAAATGGGCTCTTTCTGTAGTTTGAAATAAGGTACCTTCACCTTTCAGCCACTGAGGCTTACGATGACTTCCCTCATTGAGAGGGTCTTTACTGTCTGATACCTTCTGTACATTTAAGTTCAAGGGAATGAACTCATCTTATAACATGAAGGTAAAAAAAACTTTCCCTCTTTTCTGCTCTTCTTCTGCCCCACTGAGCTCTGGCTGCAGCCCTAATGGAATAAATATGTTGGCTTCTGATAGCTTTAGTGCATTTCACGTGAACTGTAGAAGGCCCAATGGATGTAAAAGGGGAGGCAAAGGTTTGGTGGAGCCTAAAGTACAGTTTAGGACGTAGGGTCATTGAAAAGAAAACATACATGTTCCTTCTTGCTACAAGTCTTATACTTCATTGCAATTCTTTCAGTTACAATGAAGTTGGGGTACACAGGTTTATCTGCCTTAAAGGTCTCAATTTTTTGTTTAATGGAAATTGAGGAGTAATAACGGAAGCAGAAATGCTTTGTGGTTTTCAGTGGAATAGGATTTTTTTGCAGTTAGCTCCTTTAATCCACTCTTAAGTCTAATCGTATAACGAGACAAAGAAAAATATTAGTTTTAGTTTGAAGCAAGAGAACTATGAATAAAGAAAACAATGAAACGGTCATCCTATACCTCTTCAGACTATCTAGTGATATTTTCATTTAGATGTTTCCCTTAAAAAACAAATATTGCATTGTACTTTATATTGTTTGAGAACCATAACTACAGGAAAATCAGGGTCTTGAGTGAACAGCCTTGTTAGTGTGGATTCAAGAATGATATAACATGCAATTATTAAAGTCACCAGTAGCAACTGCATAGTTCAATTTGCTAAAAGTACTATACTCTCAAACTATATTCCCTTCTCTTTTTTCAAAACAAATCCTCCTGTATTTAAATTTATCAATCTCCGTGTCAGCTAAAATTGAATTTATTTTGGAAAATGTGACTAACCTCCCATATCCAATAATTACAACTTTCATTAATTTTTAATGTTACTTCACTGAAATAAAAATAGATTCTTCTGTACCTTAGTTAGGCTGTAATGTCACTTCATGTGTTTCACTAATGAACCTTTATGTTGAGAGTCATAGCTAAATTATTCTGTCTAATTAAATGAAAATTTAATTCCTTGATGTCTGCAGTCAATGCTTCTCAGTTCTTCATCTTCCCGTCAATAACAAACTGTGCCAGAACTGCTAGAAGGAAGTATGTTTCTTCCGGTAAAATCACTGGATTGGGACTCAAGAGATCTGGCCTTGCTGAAGACTATCTGTATGACCTTTGGCAAGTCACTTGATAGATATAAGCTTTATAGCTGTATCTGTAATCTGAAAATAATGTCTGTCAGGTGTGGTGGGATATATTCGCTTTATACTTAGGGATCTAGAAGTAGCTCAGAATGCTGAATTCTCCATGAAACAACAAATTTGAGAGTATGACCGTAATCAGAAAGAAACAAAAGAGTTTTGAATAAGAGAAACTGCATTAATCTGCTGAAAAGATGATATAGTAAAAACATTCTTCAAAACCAAATCCATTACATGATATTGTGTAGTATCAAGGAAAGAAAATTACAACTACTAGCAATTTTGCCAAAAAACCTCTCCAGGACCCATTAGAGACACAAGTATTGTTCACAACTCTGTTTTTCTCCGGGCCCTATGTTTAATTAACTGGCAATACCTTTCAAGTCTCCTTTCATACTGAAAACGCCACAATGCAGTGTCATGCCTGAAAATGTGTTTCCCTCCATTCTTCCTGTAGGGAAAATTATTCCTAGTGCTTGACTGTGACTGCAAAGCAACACCTGGAGGAGAAGGGCAGAAAAGGAGGAAGCAAACTATTAGAGTGGTATTCCCAAGAGAAGTTCTGTCTCTTAACAATCCTGGAGTACTAATGATCATAGAGAAAGAACAAATACCTGCATCTGGCTTGGCTGCCATGATTCTGAGGGGTTTAGTTGTCACCAAAAAACACTGTGCAGAGTTGTTGTTCTCATAAGTGTATTTACAGTCACTCCTAACATGGTAGAAAAGGGATTGGAAAACCATCTTTATCCACTGTGTAATACACCTGCAGCTAAGTTGCAAAATTCTGGGAACAACACCTTTTACAGAGCTCAGACAAATTTAGGATGCCTGCTGAGAAGAGCTTACACTCCGTGAACAGCTTGCACTACACAGTCAATGGGCAAGAACAGGGAGAAGCTGCACTAATGAAAAAGTCAGTTGGATCATCTGGGATTGATCACCTGGCAACAAGAGGCTGTTTTAAGTGCAGTGGTGCAGCAGAATTTAATTCATGAGAGAAGGTACTGTACACAAAGAGAAAAGGAGAGAGAAAATACAGAATGGAAAAAGACTGCCACAGACCAAGCCTATGCCATGTTGAAAGCAATGAAAACAGTCATCAATGCACTATAATCCTAATATACTAACTGATAAACCCTAGTTAACTAACCCTGACAATAATTACAGTGGCTGCTGTTGCTATTTCACATTGATGTTATGTCATTTCAGGATACCTATGTCAACTCTATTCAAGTGTTAGAGCAAACTCTTTGGACCCTCAGAAAAGCAGCCACTGCAGAAGTCTGAGGAGAGTGAAACATCTTGTTTTGTAGGGATAAAGGAGGGAAAAAATATGTTCTCACTTTCATCACCTTTTCTCACCCAAGTTCTTTTCTTCCCTATCCTTGCTACTGGGCACATGGCCCACCTGCCAGTCCTCTCATCTCCTCTGCTTTCAGTCTCACTTTTACTCAGCTGATAGAAAAGTAAGACAAAGCAAACACAGTACAAGTGCACTTGGTAGACAGTGGGGAGAAGATGGAATTCCTTCATCACTGAGAGGAGGTAAGATAAGCAGGAAAACAGAGAGAAAGTCTGCTTCAGAGGCAATAAGTGAGTGGAACAGCCTTTTCTGTCTGATAAATCTAGGCTAGTAACCATGCAGTGCTTACTCACAAAACTTATTTCTATGTACGTACCTGAAGAGGAAAAAAGGTTAATTAAAGACCTAAAGTTCACAGTTATGAACAGAAATTCATTAAAGCTACAGTAACAAAAGATGTTCGAATTACTGCTATATCTTTTTGTTGTTGGTTAGGATCAAAGCCATCAACTTTGCCAGTCTGGTGCAATCTTACAGTAATAATGTTCAGATCATATCCCTCGACCCCTTGCCTGCTGACACAAATTGTCGTCAGGTATAGAAGTATTAATGCTACTAATATTGGTGATACTTACTCTGAAATTCTGCATGTAATCACCAAAGCTCAATAAAGTTTATTCAAAAGCGATGAGAAAAGGCCCATTAAAATGACCAGTATGACATAGAACTTATTTCGCATGAGTGAAAAAAATATTAACTTCTTCAGCCTAGCAGGGAAAAAGCAGCTAAGACAAGGCTGAGTGAGGATATCATTGTTTTCTATAAATAAGTCAGGGGAATAAACAACAGAGAGGGGAGTTCAAGCAAAAAAAGCTATTGCCTAAAATGAGTCAAGTAACATTTTACGGCAAAGGGCAATGCTGGCATAAGAACAATTGAGTAAAACCTAGCTGTGACTCAGTTCATCCTACAATATATGAGATTTTAAAACACTGGAAGAATAAGACTCTGTATCAATATTCTAACAGAAATACTAGCAAGAATCTTTTTTTTATTTTGGTCTTCAACAGAGCTTATTATGTTCAAGAAGACATGACTACATGATACAAACTGTAATATATGATTGGGCGTTATGATCCAAGGACCCTTATGTTTCTAATGCAGATGTCTAAGACATTTAGTCAAAGACGGTTGCTAAAATTGCAGAACAAGGATTTATTTCAGCAACATTTGTAACATTCATTTCACATTTATTCCACATCATCACTCCGAATTTAATGGTATTATTATTACTTCTCCAATTTTTTTTGTTTTGTAGAGTTATAACCAGAACACAGCAGTACACAGCCTCATCCTCTTACCGATGTCATCTCATAGCATCAGCACCTGTATACATACAACAGATACGAACTGTTGATGTCTACCTGCATCTACCAGTTTCTCCTATATGTACATCCACAGTTAAAATACCTATGTCCAAAGAGATGGCTGCTATTTGTGCCTGCCTATTCAGCATTTTCTGTACCAATTATACAACAAGGGGACCACATACAACAGCAACTTTAGAGAACGGAATGGTAAATATTTCTTTAGCATGAACTCCGAAGCATAAAGATTGTACACATAATTAATTTTTTAATGTCTTAGTAATGTTCAATGTATTTTTAACTCAGATACTATCTTGGTGGCTATGTAGCAAAAAAATTACAAATTAGTTTATTTTTCTTGGGAGAAGACAACAGAGAATGGTGCTGCAGATGCCTCATCCCAAGACAACATTAAGGAGTAATTGTGGAGCTACACAGCATGAATCAATAGCAACTTATAATTAAACTACTGGTTTAAATCCATCACACAAGTTCATTGTATAACTCCTGTGCCATCAGTCAGCATGTTACCTTTAGTGAGGTGCATTTGTTCTTCAGCAAAAACATCTCCAGGTGATAGAAGGCATATCCACAGCTACAGCTGCGATAGAGTAATAATAATGTAATAGCCTTGTAGGTATAAAGGTATAAGATTTTTTTCTGGTACAGGTTCCTCAAACAAAGCTATAATAACAGCTCTATAATAGTATTTTTTTGCCATTATTGCTATACCAGTGAATTTCTATGATCCTTGCTCAACCCTGTTTTGGAATGGGAAGTCGGCAATCCCATTCTCTGTGCCTTCCTCCTCTCCCTCCTCTTAAAAAAATAAAAAATACTGTGCCAACCAATTTGTCTATGTAGACAAGGAGGAAAAGCCCTCAGGGTTCTGAAAAAAAAGATCATACACTGTGGCAGTAAAACAGGTTTTCTGATAGTGGTCAACAAGCATCAATGCCTTTGAGAGAACATGGCAAGCAATGGAGGATACGATGTTTTAATTTGTTTGCATAGTATTTGTACTGCACAATAGGTCAACACTGACAGATGCAGACACAGCTGAACTTATACTGACTTGTCAAACCCAGAAAGGCACACCTAGATGTGAGCTGGCAAGTCTGTTTCTGCTTGCTGTATGAAGTGAACTTTCTCTCCTGGGCCTCAGACAGGTGAGGGGCTTATGTACTTTGCATTTTTTATTAAGCACAGCACACCCTGCACATCTGAAAGTCATCTTGATCCCTGTATTGTCAATACAGGGAACAGCCAAGACCTGAAGATCCACAGCGTATCTATTATAAATTACAGTAGATTGATAGACACTTTAATGCAGAGGTAGCCTTCTGGGCTGAATTCATAGAAAAGATCTCTGCAGAATATCTTATCGCTCTCCTGCTATACAAAAAGATCAGTTATAATTCACCACAACATTTTTTTGTTTGGCCTATTCTCAGAAAGTCCTTTAATGGCTATTCCATAACCTCTCTATGACAGAAAAAGACATCCACTTCGTAACCTGTTTCTCTGCTACTTTCCTTCCCTATGACCCAGTATATCCTTCTCAACATGAGAAGAAAACATTCCTTTACGTGACACTTCAAATGTCTTTAAGAGATTGTGAATGCCACTTGATTGTACATCTTCACGTTCGAGTTCATCTTGGGCCTGGCAGCTATGGAAGGACCCCTGTGTCTTCATCTCCTACGTTGCTGCATACAAACAGGTGCCAATTCCATGCTAGTGCACTTTCCATCACATGATGAGAAGCTGTGGAATCATGTGAAGACTGTCAGCATTTTGTTCTCACAATAGACGTCCATTTCGCTGTTCACTGTATGACAGTGGCACAAATCCTGTAACTACCTCCGAAGAAGTGGCCAGGTTTACCTAAACCTTAGAGATGACCCTTTGATTTGAAGCAGCAGAAATGTCCTGTGAAAGTCTGCTAGTCCAGCTGGAGCTTGCTGTGACCCTGTCATTGCAGTCAATTTTTTTTCTGTCACTGAAAATAGATCAATAATGGGTAATGGCTGAGGCAGAGAGCACAAAGGAGAAAGAGAAGGGCTATGGATCTGGCTGCTCTCTGCAATCCTGCAAGTTCTAACCCACGATTACATTTGCCTGTCGGCCCTCCTGTTTACAAGATTGCCATTTTGGAAACAAGTCCATCTAGGGCAGACTGTCCTGAGACTATTTTTTTTTCCACAACAAACTTTCCTTACCGTATAAGTAAATTCTTGTAGCCATGTATTGTGTAAAGTGAGATTTCTTTTGTAAAAATTTGCGTGCATGTATAATTGAATCTGTTGGTTTTTAATTTCAGAGAGTTTTCCTCTTTAGCTTTGGCAAAGGATAATCAAGAGAGCCTAACTGACCTTCTCCACAGTAGGAATTAATATACGTGCTAGTTTTGTTATATCTTCTCTTGTGCTTATTCTTTCCACAATAATTAGCCATCACTTCTTTAATGTCTCTTCATATGGAAACTCTCATCAAAGGCTTCCACAGAGAACTGGATTTGGTTTTAGAAAGGAAAACTTCTGTTAAACTAATCAAGAATGTCTTTGAGGAAAAGGGAAGAAAAGTATAAAGATAAAGAGTGACAGCATAAAAAATTAAAAGTAAGCTTTCTTTTCTTTGCATACTGGAAATACCTCAGGCTAAGAGCTTATTGAACAGGGCACATATATTATTATCTCCTTCTCAAGGGACTTGCTACCAAAGGCTTTTTGTCCTCACTGTTAGTTATGTTGGCAGGTGTTCCTGGCAGCTCAGAACTCGGCCATTTGGAAATCATGATTTCAGTTATACCAGAATCTCAGTCTCCTGACAGGTGCAATTTGATGTCATTCTGTGCTACCCAAAAATGTATTTCTTAAATGCAACACATTGGACTTCTACTTTTTTCCCGGCAGAGAGCAGAACTTTACTGAATGCTACCGTTTCATCTCAGCACATGGCTTGGACCTCAACTGGTTGATTGTTGCTAATGTTCATCTTATTCTTGTGAACCTGTCTGCTATTATATGACTTTGGTTTAATCTCACTAATAAATCCACACTTTTCATTTTAGCAATCCCACCACTGATCTTACAAAGTCAGATTTTGCATTCCCTGGAATCTGAGTTCTCGGATGAAAAGAAAGCCCTGTCCTGCATATTGAAGCTCATCAGAAGACAGACATTGGACTGGATTGTGTCACACACAATTTTGGTAAACACTAAGTTTTTCGTTGCACAATATATGACATGTGTTATGATCGTTCTGCCAGGCATGAAGGAAGACAAGTATCAACTGTCTGTGCTCCTGCTAAAAAGCATTTAAATGCCACCAACTGGAACCTTCCCCAGGAGCCTGGAAAAACACCTCATGTCACCTGAGCACTCCAAAATGAGCAGGACCTCCCCACTTGAGGCCATGTCTTTAGATGAAAAAGCTGCAGAGTTAGAGTTTTGTGGAGTGGGGGACAATGAGAGGAACATATTAAGGTAATCTGGAAAACCTAATTAAGTGAAAGAAAAGAACGTTGTCACTCCTGGGTTTGGTTCATTGTCAGCCTGTCCTCTTCCTACAGCTGTCAGTATGTTGGCAGAGTGCCCTTCTGCTTCTTGGGCTATTCACCACTCAGTTTGTTGCCCACATTCAAAGAAATCCAACTGTTTGGCACAGTCATCTTCTGTTGTTCCTAAGTGATGTATAGTTTCCTGGGACCCTATTAGCAATATGATCTGAAGCATTGCTGAGTAAGGAGCACCAGACTTTGTCTCTGAGGCTGCTGTTTTGGGCTCGTCAGCCTCAACAGCTGTTGTTTTTGCCACTTGCTCTCAACTGCTGTTCTGAGCCAGGTGGAAGCATGCTCCTTGTCCTCTCTCAACTCTTCTGGCTACTTTTCACAAGAAGTTCCTGCCTCAGAGACTTGTCAGACCTCTCATCCTAAGAATATCATACATGGCTTTCTTGTCCACCTATTGTGAACCAGGAATACAAATACCTCAACTTTACAGCGCAGTCTTCTTTTCCAAGCCATCATGGCCTGACGTGTTAGCTCATATGCATGCAGACGATGTATCATGCTGCAGGGATCTCTGTGTGTCTGCCAACATGTGCTGGCAGCAAACCCCTTCCCTCAGAAGGAAGTCTGTCTATCTGAAGTTCTCAGGACCTATAGATTGCCCCTCTCTCTGTTCCCCAACAGATGTCAACAATTGGATCTTGCCTTCGGGCTTACACCTGGGGTTGAGACATTTCCAAACTACATGAACAGGCCACAAACACAGGAAATATATAAGACTGCATTTTAACACAGCCATCATCTCTGCTTAAGTGTGTATGCTGTGCTTTCAATATGGAAGGTGCATCTGTGTGTAATGGAAGATCAAATACATTTTTAGTTTATCTTCTTTTAGATACAGTTTTAGAGTATCTTCCCTAAAGACAGTCAAGCTCATTTTGAAACCGTCACAGTATTTTATAAAAACAAGCATCTTAGTGGCTTTTTGGTGGAAACATTTCAGTATTTTGAAGTCAGAGATTTTCCCAGAAGTTAAGACACAACACTACAAAGGACTGACTCACTGGAAAATGAGATTTGCCAAATCAATTATGTTATCGATTTATCTACATGGGTAGCTCACCTCCTGCAACAGCCAGGAAAAACACTTCCTCAAACGGTAATGCACCAGTCCAATCAGCCGTTAGCTATTTATGTTGGCTTTTTTGACATGCTATCTGTCAGAAAGAAATATACACATTTCTTACCCAACCTCATCAGATGCTAGTCTTTTTCCTGAGGCAAAAGGCTGGATGTTTTATTCTCCTGCAAAAAAGAACTTTTTGAGAGACCTAACTTGAAGAATTTTGAAAATAGTTTTGAATGGATCTGGGAAAGAAACCTGTCTAAAATTGAAATGTTCCTTTTCCCAAAAAATGTACTGGTCTGCACATTAAAGCAGACTTGTGCCTACATGTCAAATGGAATAAATCTCTGTCACTGTATGAGCTTAACAGGACCTAAGTAGGATTCGGGTGTAGTATTGACTGCACAGTTCTCTCTGCTTGAGAGAAATTTAGGATGTAGGAACTAAGTAAACCCATAACCTCCCTTACCCAGTAGTCATCAGAGTTGAATCTTCTGAGGAGCTGGTGAAAACTATTCCTGTTCAGTGGAGAAAAGGAGAATATCAGAGAAAGTGTGTATCAGAAGAATGTCTTTGGGGCATGCTTGTTAGTTGTCTTGGGATGATGCACTACTCATGACTCAGCTCTGAGTTAAGGGTTTGGTGTACCCTAAATGTACATCAGCAATGAAGAGATATAAAAAAGGTATCCTAGATCATATGTCCCTTGAAAAACAGAAACCAAAACCAACTAAACAAAAACCCCCACAGTGACAGTAAGTAAAGTATTTCTCTGAATGAACCAAGTGAAAACTGTGGAAATGGGCAAGGTTGGGAGACACACTTTCTCTTTGTAAGGAGTCTTGTACTGTTTTATTCTTGCTTTAGTAATCTATAGTCCTTTATCACAGCTTTCTAGACTGACATACTATTGAGCATGATATTGAAAATGATTCATGCTTTTGTTGCTGATTGGATTACTCCTGTCTCGTATAGTCTGTCTTGAGCACACAGCAAGCTAGTCAGAAATCTGCAGTTCACACTCCTTTTCCAAGAATGAAAAATTCAGGATCTACCATAGAAGCTTACTTCCAATCTTTAACATTTTGACTACATTATAGTTGGTCTACTACATTATAGTGTGGGGTTTTTTAACTTCTTTATCACTGTATTTCTACCACATTCTCACAAACTTTGTCTCCATAGAGTATAGTACTCTAACTATGGCCCTTTACTGTTTTTAAGTTAGGAGTGACCATACTCAGACTTCAGGTAGGTATGAAAGACAAACACAACAGAGAACTATAGAATTAAAGAATCATAGACTCATAAAATAATCTAGGTTGGAAGAGATCTCCAGAGGTCAGCTAGTCAAAGTCCAGCTCCAAAGCAGACCAGGTTGCTCAGGCTGTATCCTGTCCAGTCCTGAGCACCTCTAAGGACTGAGGTTCTATAACACATCTAGGCAACTTCTTCCAGTATTTGATCAGTCTTACGATTGAAAATCCCCATATCTGAACATTGAATCAGAACTTCATATGTTCCAATTTATGCCCATTGCCTCTTGTCATGTTGCTGTGCACTTCCAAAAGTGAAGCTCTGTCTCCATATCCTCCAGTCCTCCAGTGAAAGGCACCAATAAGGTGTCCCTTCTCTTTCCTATCTCCAGGCTGAATAAACCCAGGTCTCAGCCTGTCCTTGTATGACATCTGCTTTGTCTTCCCAGGCTTGCGGGTCCTCCGCTGGACTCACTTCAATCTGTCAATGTCTTTCATGTATATACTCATGACAAAGGAAACGCTTTTTTCAAATAGGATTGAGTTTCTGCTTTGATCCAAAGATGTGGGAGAGGGGACATCAGTGAGAAAGACCTCAGTGTTTACAGCCCTAGTAGAAACCTCTTTGACAGGGCACCAGGTGACAGCAGTGCTGGGCGCAAATGTCAAGATCTATGTTTTTATTTGTTCTAAGCTGGCAATAACATTGCTTTC
>Ga0065711_1032876_pt1 | contig 26504 bp, 17 predicted proteins | sample Hoacrofraction12_FD_59098 | JGI IMG/M metagenome (GOLD analysis project Ga0065711, IMG submission 59098) | Hoatzin crop microbial communities from Cojedes, Venezuela - Epithelial fraction 12 v2 (version 2) | ecosystem: Host-associated > Birds > Digestive system > Esophagus > Crop | place... | reverse complement strand
TTGTTGGTCAAAACAATTTTTTTTTTTTTTTTTGTCCTGCATTTGACTGAAAAATAGTGTCTCGATGTCTGTGTCATAAAAAGAAGAATGCTTTGCAAGTGTTACATTTTCATTCTGTTTGTAGGCTTAAACAGTGTTTTAGTAGGTGTTCCAGGAATAGATCCCACAGTAGCAGTAAGTGAATTGATTTGTTACAAACTTCATTGCATTTCTTTTTGAAGCATAGAGATCCCTTCTTATTTTGGTTTCCACTGGAAGACTGCAATTTCAGAAGGTCTTTCTTCAGTATCTGCTGCGAAAAACCTCTGGAGCAGGTGCTCTGTGCTGCTCCTTCCTCTACTGGATTCTAAGCTGCTTGCTCATTTAAAGAAACTTTTAATTTGTGTATAAAATCTATATCATTATTAGTATACATTATATCAAAATTTTTTTTTTTTTTTTAAGTTAAAGGTTCAGAATGACCAAGATGCTCAGAGTGTGGATAAAATTTTCACAGAAAGACAAGCGTAAGTACATGAAGTGTATGCTTCTCCAAAGCTGTTAAAATCATAACTGAACGTGGCAAAAGCAAGGTGTTATCTACTTCAGAAGTTCTTTAACAGTGCGATGTATGCCACAAGTGATACCTGAGCAATTACAAGATGATGTACCAGTGCCAGGCTGCAGCCGGAGTTCCCAGGTTTACACTCTTGTGAAGAGTAACTGCTGTGGAGATCCTTACCATGTAATCCAGGAGGATTTAGGTAGCAGTGGAGACTCCTGTCTTTTGGCAACCTACTGTCGAGGTCTTGGCTTTTGGAGGTTTTGTTGTGGAGTAGCAGACTGGAGAAAGCAAGCAGAAGTGGGAACTAGGAACTGAGATTCCTGTCTGGTAAGGTAGGAGTATGTGGAGGGGAAGATGCGAGCAGTGAGATGCTTGCAGTGAGAATTTGTAAGCCATGACTATGACTTATGTAGTGGTAGGCTGAGAGGGTGGGTTTCCGAGATGTTTAATTTAGGGACAGGAGATGTGCAGGAGAAAGAGTTATGACCCTGCTTGTTGCTAGTAAGAGCAGTCTCAACTATGAGAGTTTATGTAAAAATAAGCACTTTCAAAAAATAATTTACGATTTAATAATAAATCACTTTTCAATAATGCTGTGGTTTTGAACAGCTCACAAATGTGTCTATTCTACCCCTGAATGCATTTCCAAGTGTTCAAAAAATATGAATTGAAAACACTTGGCTCAGTAGCCAACTAAGGCATAAAGGCAGTAGTAATAATTTATCGTTATACTGTATGTAGACACTTCCAAGGGAATGGTGCAGTTGGGCTTTCTTACTCTGCTAATTTGGGTAAAGAAAAACCCCGAATGCTCTGTTCTCTAGTTATGTTAGTTTTGCCTAGTAGACTACTGAGCTGTGACACCATTGATTTGGGTTCAGTCCCCAGTCTGGCTGTGGTCTGCTTCAACATTTTGAGATAAATAATTTTTCCTTTCTGGACGTCTTCACAATTAAACCATTAGTGATTGTGCCAACTTCACAAGCTACTTCGTAAAGACTCATTCATGTTAAGCAATATACAGTAAGCTCTGCCTCCTGCCATAGGCAGCCAAATAGGGTTTTACAGAAGGTGCATTATGAGTATTTTTTGGTTGTTCTGAAAGATTTATTGTGACACAACTGCCTGCACATCACCACAGTTTTTAGCTTCATGATTCATGCAGCAATGCCTTGTTGTGGATATGACAAGATGAAAGGAGATGGACTGCTTAGCTTCATTTTGTATTGTACATAAGTAGGGTAGTATGGAGGTACAAGTGTATTACAGTTCTGAAAAGTCAGTTCATCATCCAGTGTTTAAGACATTAACCCTCCTCAGTTACATAAGAATCTATGTATTTATCCTCAATAAATCCATCTTCCCCAGGCACACAGGCATGAATTTTCTCAAATATTACTATGGGATCTTCGTTGTTTTTACCCGATACTGTAGGAAAAGAACTCATGTCAGCTGAGAACTCCTGTTCAAACATCTCTGAGTCATTTTCTTCCAGACGACGGTGACTGTAGCTGATCAAATAGTGATACCACGTTGGGCATTTTATAGCAGTAAAAATCAGGAGCGTAGTGCTTAGTACAAACCCTAGGACACCCGCTAGGAAGGTCCAACTTTTGCCAGGAGGTGGTAACTCTTTAAAACAGAAAAAAAAAAAAAGAAGAATCACGTGCATGAAGAATAACTAGCAAGAACTCTCATATGAATTTTTCCATAGTTAAATTGAGAACTCACATAATACACATGGATAGGGGAATTACTGAGTGTCTTCAGATCTTTAATATAATGTTATTGCTTTGTTGTTAGGGAGTCCGTATCATCCCTCAGACCAAAAATGCATGTGCATCTCATATTTTCTAGCATTATAAATTAACCATGCATATTTATAAAAAATAATAGTTTCAAAGTCAGTTGAAGTTCTGGGAACACATAAAAGGTAAAATAATCATTTTTTCAAAATTTGAATTCCAAGACTGTACTTTGGGGGAAAAAAAAAATCAGTAATTGACTTCAGATTCCATTTCCCAGGCTTAAATTTCTGTATGGTGATGATGTCTGCACCCTAAAATACTACATTTTTTGTTGGCATGTCCTTTCAATTGTATTTCTTTCATAATAAAAATTTCAATGGCCTCTACTTGCCAGTAGTCTTTATTTAGAAGCTTGTTTTCTGCACTGGCGACTGTCCTAAAATAGATTATAGCTGCTACAGCAAAAGAAATGAGTGGCAGTGGTGGCTTACAATTTGTGTATGTATCTGGAGAGGGATATTTCTTCTGCTTTAGCCAGAAGCAAGAAGTTAAGCATTTCAGTATAGAAGAGTGGAGAAAATCATCAATTTGCATGTAAAAAAACCACAAATTGACTTTACCAACATAAAAGGTAGAATATTACAGAGTTATGATGGAATTAACATCAAACAATGAAGTAAAGTAAGGAGTCTGTCACTGAAATTTTCAAAGACTGTGGGATGGTTACCTCCATGTGCTTTACACTGAACACAGTTGAGGGCAGGAATGAAATTAATAGGCTCACTCCTTCACATTTTAAGGAAGATGGCTACGTTGAAAAAGCAGTTATTTTGGAAGAAGTAATTGAATTTTTTTAAAGATGCTTCCCTAGTTCTGTTAGGCAGAGATCTGGACAATTTTCTGAATTTCAGGCCTTTGAAATTTCATCATCAGTTTGTAGTATCATTGGAGAATTTAGGTGTGGCTTATCAGTTTTGAACACTTTCTCAGTAGAACTTCAGATTCACTATAATCTTTGTATGGTCTACCAAAACCTGGAAATACGCTCTTTCCATAGCGCTGGGTCTTAAGAAGAATTACAGTGTACTGGGAATACAGAACACTATGATACCGTGGAATGGCAAATCCAACAGCTTGTAAGCAGGAAAGCAAAACATCAGTGAATTACCTGCATGCGTTCTGTTGTTTCCTGTGATATTGTTTGGAGTCAGAGCTGTTACTAAGGCATTACTTTTAAGTTTAATGGCAGGAGAGGAAGTTAGAGTGTTTTCTAAAGAAGCTTTTTCAGTTTTGCAGTCAGCTGGTTGAATAGCTGCCGTCTTGATGGAGAAGTTTTCCTTGGTGTTTGGGAATGTGCACTTGGTGTTGCTTTCATTTTCTGTGAATGTGAGCAGTGGAAAGGCTATGACATACTGTTAATTAATTGGCACTCCAAAAAATTTTTGTGGAAGACTAATGCATTACTGAAAAATACAGAGAAGTTGATGCTGGATATTATCCACATCAGGAAAAAACAAGACAAGGCTGTTGAATGTAAACAAGTATGAAGTGCTGCTCTTACGAAAACTTACCCATTGTGACACTGGAGGCAGTTAGCCATATCTGTAAATCCAGGAGGTTACAGGAGCAGTTCCATGGGTTTCCAGCTAAAATAATTTTAACCAGTTTAAAAGATGAGTTTATGTGAAAAGAGTTCAGAAGGTTGTACTGTAGATTTAAAACTGTCAGACTTTTCAGAGAGGTAAATACATCTGAATCTAGTTGAGTAATCATGTTATAGGATAGATTCAACACTGACAGTTGATTTAATCCTGCAAATGCTGCTTTGTGAACTGTGCTAATATGATTGTTGCTGATATCCAGAATTACGAGTTTTGTCAGATTACAGAAGCTGTTATTATACAGTACAGTAATCATGTTTTCGTTCAGATAAAGTTCAGTGAGGTTAAGAAAACTTCGAAGAATCTCTTTGTCACTATCTTTTAAAGTGATTTTATTATTCCTGAGGCTTAATTTAGTAACGTTTTGGAAAAGGCTAGTGGGGATATTAGAGAGGTTCTTTCCACACTCCTCACATGTGACCTGTTGAAAAAAAAGAGAATGGCAACCATTAAATACTGTAGGGAAATCCAGTGATGAAAGTGTCTCAGTGGTGTCTCATTATTTGTCTCTATGTGCTTGCTTCTTCAGGGATTTTATGTTTATAAGGTAGTTTTTAAAATACCTTTAGCTTCTAGTGTATCTTTCAAAAATAAGAGCAATTTATGTACATATAAAACTTACCGTTTGAAAAGTAATGTTGCAGTCAGCAGTGACTGGATTCAAAAGCAGTGTTCCAGCCCAGATCACAAGCCAAGACAGTTTCATATTTAGAGCCTAGTAAAAAACAACACTTTTGTATACCAAGACCAGAATACCAGTGTCTTCTGTAGTGGTAGTTTAGCAAATTAATAGATGTAGTTATTTCAATGATAATTTAATAAATTTTGTTCTATGTAAATACTATGAAATATAAAATCAAGAGGAAAAACATAGGTTATCAGAATTAGTGCATTCAGCTTTCACTTAATTGAGCCAAACCTAATATCCAGTGAGTGGACTGTACCAGCAAATAGAAAAGGCGTTGATTAGACAAGTTAGTAGACAACAGCTTCATAAATGGATAAAATGAATAGGCAGGCATGTGCTCATTAATGTCCCTTGTAAAGCAATTGTGGGTGCTGGAGGACTATGATAGTAAACTGCAGAAATCATTCAGGCTTGCATGCTGTCCCTAAATAATTTCTCTTGTTGCCACTGACAGAGGCAGAATACTGTGCTAGATGGATTGTTAGTTTATCCAGTCAGATTTCTCTTATTGTTCTTATGTAAGTTATTAAGCATTTTTTATGAAATTTTAATTAGTAGATTGCTCTTCTAATCTTTTTATTATCCATAATATACCATGTATCATATGACATAAACGTGGACCTCTGTATTATGAAGGTGTAGTTGTTGCTCTCATCTTTGGAACTAAGTAAACATCGTTCAGTCTCTTATGCTGAAGTTTTTGTACAGATTTGAACCTTATTTTTTGAGAGTCATGAAAGCTTTTCTGACAAACAGACACTGTGACGTCAGTGTCTCTCAGAAGTGTCACTCCTCCACCTCCATTGATGTTATTTACAAGATCTACTCCTTTTGAGCAGGACTGTTGAACCATCTCTGTCAAGATGTTAAATCAGTCCCTGTTTATGCTGGACTTGAAAGGTTATGTAAAAGGTAGATTATCCTTTCATTTTTACACCTTTTCTTAAGCACTTGAAGAGGAAAGATAGCAGACTAAGTGAATCCCAATATCCCCTTCCCAGATTTCTATCTTCCAGATTAAAAAAGACCCAAAAGATAAGGTGTAAGATACTTATTTAAAGTGCCTATTGTATCTTGAACTGTAGAGAGTATTCGCTGATTTTAACAGAGAAGAGGGGGGAAAATTACATACAGAATCTCAGCTGCATGACCAATGCTAAATACAGGCAGCTAGTCAGATTTTAAAAACTCCACCAATCCTTAAAAAGAGTGCCCGGAGGCTTTTGCTGATCAGTATGGAGTAGATGAGGTCACAGAACAAGTTGGTCAGGTGTTGTAGATTGCCTGTATACATTTGTGTGTCTGAGGACTGACCTCATTCACCTCACTGAATCAGCCTGGAAACTTACTAACTTCTTGGAATGAAGAGGAAGATAAATGCCACTTACACTGCTCTTGTTCCACTGTGTGTTTCTGCTGCTGTTGGAAATGTACGTTAAATATCAAAGGAGTTCATAAACCTTTTTGTGAGACAGTATCAGTGACAGGGAGGAGGGGTAGTAGCAGCAGCAGCCACTGTTGTGTTACGTTCATGTTAGGTATTGTTCTCATCAGTGATCATACTGGTGGCCTGCATACTTCTTGGAGCTAGTTTGCGTATTGCTAGTGAAAGCTTGATGCGGTTTGAGAACTTCCAATGTAGACTGTGTTAAGAGTTGGATCTTGTGGCATACTTGGACCTTAAAGATACCGCTTCCAATATGTTCAGAAGCAGAGCAGACCTTAACCAAGCAATCTAGAAACACAGATGAATAGTATTACTGTAGTTTGCAGATTTCAAGAACAATACTGTCTTTAATAGAATGGTAAAAATACAATAAAATATTATTTTAAAAGTTAGTCTGTAAATTAACCAATAGCAGTCAGTTGAAAATGAAAGTTAATTTAGAAGTTTTTCAAAACTTCCAGCAAAAAGTTAATATGTCTGAATGAAGGGATTGCCATTGACTTGAGAAATCCTTTTCCTGTCTAAAAAATTACTGTACATATTTCTAAGTCACAGCCAGTAGTTTCTACTGAAAAGTTAGAGATTTTCTAACAAATTCGATTTCCTGCATTTTGTGTGTGAGAACCCATATAATCAGTACAAGAACAGGAAAGCATCTGTAATTTTAATTCCAGTTTAGCTTTTTACTAGCACCAGACTTTAGGAATTCCTGTTTAAAGTAATGTCTTTGGAAAGAAACTGAGCCTGGCAATACACTGGTAATATCTTGACATTTCCTTGTAATAAATGTTTTCTTAAAAAGTTTTCCTCAGTGAACTTTTGGAGGTTTTATCATTTAGTGGTAAAGTGATTGCTATTGTTTTTCATGCATTTGTAAAGAAAAAGGCAGATTTGGGGAGGTAATGGAGTTGTAGCATATAACCAGGTATAATATAGTGTAGTATATAATCAAGTAGTCTGCTTTTCAGAGAAAAAATGGGCTGTTCCCACAGGGGAACAGGCTGTCCCCCATTAAGTGTGACTTAATGATTTGGCATGTACAAGGTTCGTAGTAATTCGTGAACTTTTGATGTATCTCAGGATGTATTTGTTTCCAGTCTAGCAACAAAGTTATACTAATAAATCTTTACCTACGTTTTGAAAAAGATGTGCCAAGTGTCTTACCTTTCTGTTGCTTCTTTGAGGCAGCATATATACACGTGTAGATTTTTCAGTGCACGGACAAGAAAGGATCCGATGCAACAGCACTTTGTTTTTCTTCAACCTTTGTACCTGATGAATAAGCAGGTGGTGTAAAAAAATAATAAACCTAGAAAATCTTTAGCAAAAGATTGACTAGGTTGAGCAACTTCTTATAATCATCTTGGATTTAATTGGACCTGCAGCCAATAGGAGAGTCTAATAGTACTATGCTCAAGTGTCAAGTTCCAGATCGCATAGGAAGCACTGAGTTAAAATGCCACTGGGAGTTTACAAGCAAGTTGGGTTATAATCAATTAAAGAAATGCTGGAGATGGAAAAAGACTGGCATTTTTTGTGTGATCCATCATGAAATGAAGAGAATTTCAAGACATTTGCATACAAAAGTAAAAATCTTCAGTAGTTAGTTAAATCTGTGTTAAATTCTTGTGGTTTGGAAACATCAGCATCAGAGGAGCTGCAGGGTGTGATATATAAAGCTCATTTACACAGAATTACAAGCATTTAAAGGCACCAGTTATATAGGCTATATTTCAGGAAGAAATTCTGAAAACAAATGATACTCGGTCTGATTTGAGAGCATGTCTATATGCAAGTTGAAAAAGGGATTATATTGATACACAAACACAATGTCCAATACATTTTTTCTTGCATTGGTGCTTGTTCTCTAAGCCTTATTCTGTCCATACACAGCATCAAACTACAAAATGCTTCGGTCTCCTCTTATTCTCCTTTCCTCTCAAATATATGCCTGTAGAAACCATTTTACTTCACTATCCCTCTTCGATGTTATTGCCACTTTGAATTTTTGCTTAGTATCTCAGAACATTCTACAACTTTTTCAAGTCTCATCTTTGATTCGGCTTCATCAATAGCCTTCAGATTACTTGTGGTAATGAATTGTCTTCCTGTGACAGCCATTGCGGATGTTTGTATTGTCCCCACACACTTGACATCAGTGGGGCTGGAAAAGTAGGCTTTCTTTCCTCACTCTGCCGTGTGTATTTGCAGTTTCAGGCATAGAAGAGAAAAATCCAGTAGAGCTTGGAGACACCACTGCTCGCAACAGTGGCAGCTGCTTCCACATGGTGGTTTGAAACAGAAGAAATGTAGCAAGTGGTATTCTCTCCCCCTCTATTTTGTGAGATCCCCAGTGACGTTGAGGAGAAGGAACCCTGTTTGTGCTTAAACACAAGGTCCATATGATCAGTACTAACTCTCTCCAGGTGAATTACATCTAGTGTGGAGATTTATTCTGGAAACCAGCAACATGAACATTTTCTTGAATGCTTTATTGAAATTTCTCTGTTTTCATTCTGTTGTGTCTTCAGTTGGGCTTGATTTGAGAGAAACTGTCACTGCTGAGACTTTGCATCAGCTTTCATAGGCCCAGATTGTGTGATGAGGAGCCTGCAATAAAGTAACATGAAAGCTCTCTGACAGCTTCCAGTTCTGTGCCTGCCAGGGTTTTAAATCAAATTACTTTCATAGCTTAAGAATGTGCTTCACTTAAAAAATTACTCCTTTCCAGTACCAAGCATAACATAATTATCCATTCATAAACTGGTGTACTTACAGTGAGGCCCTCATTCTTTGGATGGGGTCTGAACAAACCTCTCAAGAGGGTGTTCCATTTAATGTCATGTTGCAACTATCCAGTATTTCTTGGGAAGTCCCAGTGTACTCCAAATTTGTCGCAGAAAGCGGGAGAACGTCACTTTGATTTGTTTCTTCATCATCAGGCTCCAAAGCATCTTTGCAGCATGGGTTGTTAACCTGACAGAGCTTCTATTTAACATCCTCAGATTCCTGGAGACTATAGATCGATCTTGAAGCCAGGTGGAAGACTGGTTACAGTTTTTGATCTCTTTTGAGAATTACTTGGAAGTGGTGTATACTATGAGGAAAGCCTGAGGGAGCTGGAATTGTTTAATCTCTAGAAGAGAGGGCTTAGTGGGTATCTTATAAAAGTAAATACCTGATGGGCAGGAGTAAAGAAGATGAAGCTGGTCTCTTGTCAGTGATGCCCAAGGGCAGGACAAGAGACAATGGCCACAAATGTAAGAAAAAAACTCTTTTCACTGTAAGAGTGGCCAAACATCAAAACATTGCCCAGACAGGTTGTGGGGTCTCCATCCTTCAAGATGCTCAAAACCTGCCTGAACACAACACTGACAGCCCACTCAGCTGAGCGTGCTTTGAGTGGTGGGACTGGACTAGTGACCTTCAGAAGTCCATTCCAACATGAGGTCTACTCTGTTTCTATGAAATTTTCATTATTCCCTTACCCTGAGATTGCACTTGTGTAGTTCCACAGTTTTGCATCATCTTATAAGCCTGAGGGCATTCTTGGCTGCAATCATTAATCTGATAGTGTCAGTTACATAATTTAAATTTTCTGGCATCTTGCAACTCGGGAAGAGTTAATGAAAACCAGAAGAAAAATAAAACCCGAAGGAGGGTATCCAGCTAATTTTGTCATTCTCAATAGCAGAAGTCATTCTGGAATACAAGCAAACAATTTAAACAATATTTCATGAACTGTAAATGGAAAGAAGGTATACTTTTCAGGCTCTTAGGATTTTTTATTAATTTCCTTTATCTGTGTTCTCAGATTGATTCTCTAGCTTTCAGGAATATCATAGAAATTACTAAACACTACACGAAATAGTAAGAACAACTCTTTATGCCTTCCTTGAATCTGCTAATACATTTGCTTGTAGCTCACTATATCTGCAGTGGTAGAGAAGTTTTTATGGTTGCATCCCATTGACTTCCAAATGAGATTGAAGTCATAAATCAAGAATGTCAGAAGTGGCTAATTTCTTAGTTCTTGCATGGTTAAGAAGCTCCATGCTCCCTAAGACTCTGAAGCCACTCTCCATTCTTAAGGAATTGCTAAAAGAAACTTGTCATCATAGTTACTCAGTATCATCAAGTCCTGGTATCTATACAACAAGTTTTCTTTATGTGCATTCACGAATCACATAGGAGCTTCTTTATTTCAAATTGCCCATTCTTATCTGGGAATTCACTGACTGTGAGCAACTGAGAGGAGTAGTATACTTTTGCCAGTGTTGGAGACTATGCAGGTAGAAGGATGGGAGTGTGGAAGTAGTGGAAAGTACTGTGTGGGTACTGTAAGGGCAAGGAATTCTTCATCTTCTACATTCCATGATATGAGTCTTTATATAGCTAATCCAACTCCAAGAAGATTAGATACAAGTAGGTAGCTCCTTTTTTTTAGAGTCTGTGGAGTTTTTGCGTTAAAGGATCATTTCATTGAGGCTGAAGGAATACCGGGTTTGAAATGAGTGCTTAAAATAAACATCAACTAGTAAAAGTTACAAAGCTGTTCTGTTTTTACAGCACAGAAAAGTTAATTCAAGGTGCAGAAGAAGATATCAAACATGAAAAGGTTGTAGCAGATCACATAATGAAAGACATGTCACAGGAAAATCAAGCTAAATATATGGAAATGAAGGCTGCAAATGAAAAACTCTCCCAGGTTGGTTTGTTCCACTGTACTTACCTAAATTTTTCTCAATCTGGCTCCATCAGTTTCAAATACAATATAAATATTAAAGAGCTTGAGAATGGCGTAATCCAATAAAAAACGTTGCTGGTACCTTAATCAATTGTGGAAGTGCCTGAAAAATAAATAGAGCAACTGACAAAACCCAAATATTTTGTCTTTTTTTATTTCTTATTTTAAGAACAAATTATGTTCATCATTTTCATTTTAAATTTGAGGACTGACATGCAGATTTTTAAAACCACTGTAGTGCTTAGAGGTTTCATCAAGTGTAAAAAACAAGCAAAAGGGAAAAACACGCCCAGCAATTTTTTTAGTTCGCTTGAGTAGAAAGCTTCCTTTCTCTGTACAAAACTAAATCTGACTGGGTTTTCTTGTTGTTCTTGTTGTATATCTGAATATCAGAAAAATGTGCTGGTCTTTGCAAAATTGTTGTGATTTCACTAATCCTAATGTGAACAGCAATAAGATTTGTAGGTTCTCTGGGATTGTGTAGCTTCAGGCATACAGTCTTAGAATGTTTCTCTGTATAGCCTGTACAGAGAGTTTTTGCTATTTCTTTGGAGCCCAGTGCTTCCCAGCTGTCTTATGATGAGCTGGATCACTAGTCAGGGCCTGCCTGTCTCTGGACTGTGAAGAAACCATGGTGGCTAGTTCAAATTTTAAAATCTGACTTGAAGCTTCTGAAGTAGAAATGATAAATTCCACACTCAGTGCTGGTTTTAAGAAAAAATAGTGGGAAAAGGGCAAACAATTTTTTTGTTTATAGCCCAGTTGCAAGGAACAATGCTAAGAGTTTACTGGAAGAGTTGGATGCTGAAGGCAAGTGGATATTATATCTGAGTTACCTGGACAAACTGGACACAGTCTAGTCTTTTAAATTTTTAACAGCAGCAATGAGATGTTTTACAGCATTTTATAATACTAAGTTGCAGAACAACTAAGTAATCTCATCAGGTAGTGATTTTTATCTGAAATTTGCATTTTTTTCCTCTTTAGGAATTGGTTGTTCAACAGCAGGAACTGGATGCATTAAACGTAAAGGAGGAGGCTCTGAGAGCTGTATGTATGATAACAAATGATCTCTGTACCAGTCTTTGCTGAACTCTAGTGTAAAAAATAATACAGTAGAACAATACCTATAATCTTTCTCCTTAAATTTTCCAATACTGTAGGATCATGCCCTAGAATGGGGGAGGCAAGGCTCCCTCTCTGTTTTCCACCAATATTTTCTCATCAGTGGTGGAGAAGAATTGTTTCTGCTAGATGCCAAGTACAAAATTTTGATAGCAATACTAGAGGTTTCTAGCTGTAGATACTCATGGGGTTTCAAATGTTTTGTGTGACGTTTGATGCATTTGGAATTACTCTCTGAAGATAACTGTGAAATTATCGTTCACATCCTGCTTAAGGATTTGTGAGACCTAATTTTTCAATGTTTTCAACTTGCAGGATGTGTGAGAATGATTTTCTTGTTCCACATTCCATTTTGAAAGCAACTGGCATTTGAAGCACAAAGGGGTACCTGTTAAGATATTTTTTATCCCACATACATACATAAGCACACACAGCTAGTAGGTGTTTGCTTTTCCCAACAGGAAATAGCACACTCCCAGGTGAAACAGGAGGCTGTGCAGCTGTATGAAAAGCTCCATGAGCTCGAGGAACGTCGAGATCAAATGGTTGCTGAGGATAAGAACATGGAATCTCCACAGGAGGAAAGAGAGAGATTACTAAAGCAGGCAAGAACATGAAATGTTACCATGTAAAAGATTCTCTGATTCAATGGGATGATAATATTTGAAAATACTTGGGTTTGAATCTTGCCTTTATTTTCTCTTTAAGCAGCAGAGGTCATCTGAAATTAAGAACAGTTAATGATTGGCTGGATGGGATGTTTCAGGTTTAGCCAACGCAAAAATGGCACAGTCAGCTTTTCAGGTGGTTGACATGTGCCAATTCATCTGTCATATTGGTATGGGAAAACAGTTCCTGTTGAACCGTTCTATAGCATAACTCCAGACAGTGTCCTTGTGGGTACTGAGCAGAGGTACTAATCCTGGAGCAATGTAGTTAGTTTACAAGGGTCTGTGCAGTGTTCTGTAACTATCCATGTATACTATATGGATTATTGGACTGAATAACACTGATTAGTGTGTCTGATTATTAAATGGGTATTGAGAAAGCAATAAAACATAATACTTAAATCATATCACTTCAGTGAAGAGCTGGTGTTGGACAATGTGAAAGCAAGTTTGTGATTTCATATGCTAAGTTTGTATTCCCTATATAGTCAATAAAGAAATTTCTTTTAACTTTCGTTTTTTTCTTTTTTAAATTTTATTTCATGTGTTAAAATTTTTATACTTTTTTTATAGGTTAAGGATGATAGTCAAGAAATAGCAAGCATGGAAAGACAGTGAGTAATCCCATTATACTGTTGCTACAAAATACATTTGGACCCTAAAGACAAATAGTTGAATTCCATCGCACATTTCAGTGGACTTCTAAAACATCACCACATTTTCAAGCCTCTGCTAGTGTTCACCTTCCACAGAGAATGAATATATCCTTCTGTTTTATCTAAACAACTCTTATAGTGATAGGACATTTAGATCTGCATAGTAAGATCCGTCCTATCCTTATGAACATGGCTTGAGAACATAAACTGGTAATAGCACTGACGTAAACTTCTTTAAGGCAGAAGATGACATTTATCTGTAAGAGCTACTCATCTGGGACATCTATGAAGTTGAGTTTACATTATGCTGCAGTGACATTTTGAAGAGTTTGTTTGTTATGTGTTCTTAAAACCTAACAGTTACAAAGTTGCTTACCAAAAGTTTGGTTCTAAAGAGTAACAGGACATTGCTTCTTGATGTTTGGGTACTGGACCCTTCTGAAGATTTGCCAGTCTGGTAAATATTATAATAAATAGTAATGTATTGGGGTGGGGGGAGATAAAGCAGTACAATGTTTTTGTAACTTTGAGCCTTTTGATTTTTCTCTCTTTATAGAAAAATAGAGATAATTCCTGATGTCTCCTAGAAACAATTTTAAATTCTTTTAAGCAGTATTCCCAACTATAATCATTGGTTAATTTTTAATGCATTGACACGTTTGACTGGATACTAAGTTGCTTAACAGAATTGTTTGAAAGAAGCAATAAAAGGGAATTCTATTCAAGGATTTACGTAGAAATGTTTTTAAGCAAATGATTATGTGATACAGTATTTTTCTAATGGATTTCAGTGAACACGTAGGTGATTTTTAAGGAATACAATTCCTTGTTGTAATTTACCAGTTCTGTTGTACCTTTGCAAAGCTGTATAGCAGCCAGCAGAGGGACCAGTTGAGTAAGTTAAGAACTACTGATGACTCAACAAAAAATGCTTTTAATAAAAAAGAGCAGCAGTACTTATATTTAATAGATATAGGGACTGAAGTGACAGGTTATTTACATATACCTTTTATAATAACAGCAACCCTCCTGATACTCTTTTGGTTTTGATAAAATTAGGTTTGCTTTTTTTTATTCTCATTTTTTCTCTCCATTTTTGTCTAAAAAAAAAGTATTTTACAACGCATTTTCAACCTTGGATTTCACTGTCAATTTGTCAGGCTGACAGAAGTAAAAGAGAAAACAAACCATTTTAAAAAGGTCATTCAACGACTTGATGTGGATCTGGAGAATCATCAAGGTAATATGACTAGAGCTGTAGCGGACTATGCAGAGCTGCATCTGTTTGTGTTATAGCATGTAATGTTATGGACATTAGTTGCTTTGAGGCTTATACAAATGTCCATTATTCACCAGAGGTTTTGTGTCCAGGGGTGCAGGCTTCTCTTTTCAGATGTAAGAAATGGGGAACGCTCACCTTTACTGTTCATCAGTTTCATATTGAGTAGTAAACCCACCATATAAAATAATAGTACAGCTTTCTAGTTTCCTGTTCCAATTTCATATTTAGGACTGCTGAGGAATAGAAGTTTCTCTTACTGGCAGCATTGCAGAACCAGCTGGGCTTTAGAAAAGCTTTTATTTATTTCACCTTTTACATGATCTGACACACTGTCAGTGAATGTGGAATTCAGAATGTTTAATAATATTGTGTAAAGCAGACAGAATTCAGTAGTATTCTTATCTGTCTTTGAAACTTCTTGGGTTCGTCTTTGCAAGAAGAGTTTGGGAGCTGCCTAGAAATGGCATTAGCTTAGAAACTTACCTCCAGCAAACACTTGCTGTTCTATGTTAGGCTAGGTTAGGTTGGGATTTGTCCTAGCACTTGGAGTTACAGTTCTGGAGGCAGTAACTTTGTTTGAGCATAGGCCTTCAACAGCTGTGGAAGATTCTCCTTAAACTGGAAATTCATCCCATGGTAAAACTTTCTTCTAATTAGAAGGAATCTTGTTTAAATAGGAGTTACATAAATATGTTCATACATTCTGGAAAACTTTCTAACAAGTTATTTAATTTCTATAGGACTGATGAATTAATGTGTTTGTGTCCTTTCTACTTTAGACCTTTTCTCAGGTGATCAATGTAAAATTTAGCTGTGAATTTCTTCAAGGTGAACAAATACTTCTAAAATTGACCCTAACCAAATGTTTCATACATCTATTTCTCATCTTTTGCATTACAAAATATTTCATATTTCTCCAGTTATTTCAGTATTTTTGTGCAAATCATTTATTAGGACCGTCTTACTAGCTTTCTTGTTTCCGTATAATATCATTGCCAATTTTACTATTCTGCGTTAATTTTTCCTTTTTGTTTGGCTTGCAACTCTTTTTTTTTGTATCTATGGAGAAATTCAGAAGGTAAGAAATGAGTTCATTTTCGCATTTTATAGTTAGGTTTACACACACAGCCATTCGTTGCTGGACTGTATGTCTTATACTGTGTTAGAAAAAGACCTCTGTTGAAGAAAAGGGTTTAAAGCATATGTAGGAGAAAGCATATGCTGTCTGTCAACATATCAGCAATGGTCACGATATTCAGTGTAAGGTTACCTTGTGATATAATACAGAGAAAATTATACCTGTTGGTGTAACATCAGGGGAATAAAAAGATATGCATAAAGAGTACCTTTTAGATACAAAAATCTAATCTCCTAATGCCCTTTTCTTTAGTGAATGGAGAGAGAATCCCAGAGGGCCATACTTATTTCTGCTTTAAATCAGCATCTTGATGTGCCCTTGAAGTTCCTGTTCTCCCTCCCTCCTTAGTCAGCTTACTTCTGGCTCAGTATTTATGCTGTTTATTACAAAGCATTCACAGACCTTCAGCTTGTAAAATTTTTTAGTTAAATTTTGGATAAAATAGCCAGTAAAAAAACGAAAACAATGTTTCAGGATAAATAGTTCAGTGCTAGGAACATTTTTGAGCAGGAAACAAAATAAACAGACCATAAATAGAAATAAATATGTTTAGTTTTCACTTAAGAAAATCTAAATAAGTAAAAAACTTGCCCACTTATTATATGTTCCTTATATTAGCAGTTACCTCTAACTGATCAGTGAGAGTTGTCATTAACTCATAATGGGATAGACTTATTAATTCATGGAATTGCATGAGAGGCCAGGATACTGATGTAATAATGCCGTATTTTAAAGAAAGCATATCTGTAAAGACATTTTAAAGGTTGTGGTCTTTATTTCAAATTTTTTTTTCTTTAAACACTTGGCAGATCGTGTAGCTCTTTGTTTCATGGCTCCCTGTAGCTAGGCTTTTTAAGAATAGAACAGACTGAGTTATCAAATATTGGAGGCATGCATTGCAAAATGAAAGAGAGAGTCCAGCAAGGAACAAAGCCACAGCTGCAAGGAAGCTGAAGCAGAATCACAGTCCCTTAGGGGCCCACGGGTGTTCTTATTGTTTGTATATACTAGATAAAAAGGAAATCATGGGGGTGTAAAAGCAAAAAGACCTGGAGAAATTTGCTTGCTCAGTTATATCTGTATCTACTTCATTCTCTTTCTGTGTATTCTTTAAAGATACAAGATTGTGCTGAAAATTAATTAATGACTAAGACTCAAACAATTAAAAATGTAGATGTTTGAAACTTAAAATTGTTCTTAGGAGCTGGATTGTCTCATCTTCTTGAAACTTGTCACAAATATGTGAGGTCTGCCCCTTCAATAGTACATTTTAATTAAGACGTATTTATAATCAGTAGTTGGATTTGAAGATGGAGTGACTTATGCATTGTATGTTATTAATTACTCCTAATACTACTGTAAAGAATGTGCGTGGAGATATTATTTTAAACTTAATGATAGAAAGCTTTCTGTGCATTTTATTTTCCTGTACCATTGCTTGTACAGTTTTGCTGTTTATTTCCCCGAGTTTGTCACAGTTTTGCTTACAGGCTACATATCCTGATGAAAGTCCATTCTAATATGTGAAAGTGCTATTGAAATAGCCCATATGACAGAGCTGCAGAAAGTTTTAACTAACCATGGTTCCCAAATACACAAGAGCATTTGTTCTCTATGATTGAAATTCACCTGACTTCAGAAAAATCCTATGATTTTCTTTTGTTCATACCAAGTAGTTATCCCACTTTTATTTGACAAAAATTCTAACCTCTAAAACGTTTTAAAAATTTCATTGGGGCTGATTTATTAAGCTAATAATATTTTTTTTAATATAAAAGTGTGTGTGACATAGTTGAAGTGACTACATTAAATGACGTAGGATGAGTTTCTAGGCATGTAGAATTTTTATTTTTAAAACTGACATTTTGCGTGCCAAAAGGAATGCAGGAATGAGACAGTGTAAAGTTAAATCAACGCTACATCTCTTGCAGGAGAGGAGAATTGGAAATACAAGGAGCTGAAGAAGAGGGAAGAAAGCATGGACAGTAAGTTGTCTCATATATTTCAATTAGGCCTAATTCCACTAAAAGACTGGTTTTCTTGTATTGTTAATACTGAGTTCATTTAGAGCTGAGAAGAACTGATGTCCTGATCTTTGCATAAGGTGTCTGTGATCTACCTCAGGACAAGAAAATTGATATCTTAGGACTTATAGGACAGTCGCAAATACTTGGAGCATCTTTCAAGGCTTTTAATCAAAGATTAAAGGTCTTAGGAACACAGCTTTATTTTATGAAAGCAAGGCTGAAATTACATTTAAAATTAATTTAAATAGAAGATATATAAACCCCGCTGTTTAGGTATGGTTAAAAGCAGAACTTCAAAATGGACAAGCGCAGTCATCATGTAATTCTTTAAAATTAAGGCTTGTCATATCTGTTCAATAAAGATGAATGCTACTGAAACTTTCTTCCATATTAAAAGGATCTAATGTTGTACAGACCTCAACAGTAACTAACAGAGGATGAAAACAGAACTGTTCTTAAAATATACCCTATTACTAGTATACTGTTGCAGGAAGCTTACAAAAACAGTTGGGCTGTTACTCAGCAAAAGGAGAAAATGATCAATAAATATGCCATGACGGCCAAAGTACATAATACCTTTTTGTAACAATGTTCTGTAAAAATGTTCAGTATAACTTATGGCTAGTGTGATACTGAAAGAAAGGTCTCAGCTGACAACAAGTAAAGGTGGGTAAGAGCATACTTAAAAAGTTTCTGCATTTTCAAAGCATCTGATTTCCTGAGAGGCAGAAGGGCAAAAGTTCACTTGATCTCAATTTTCAGTACAAAAAGACTGTGAAAGCAAGACCTCATGATCCATCTGGCTTTTTGGGTTTTGGTTCTGCTTCTGCCCTTCATCAGAGGATACTGATGCGATTCCAGAGCTGTTTGAGATTAACTGAGAGGTCTGTGGGAACATGCAGACATCTTAACGACGGGAAAAGAGTAAATATGGTACCTGTCTTGAGGAAGCCATGGAAGTATAGACCAGTCAGCTTGGTATCAATTTCCAGAAAGGCTGTGTGAAAAATAAGCAAGCAAACAATATGTAAACATTACAGGAACAGAAATATGAATAACATTGGTACTGATTTGTCAAGAAAAAAAAACTAATTTCCTTCTTTGACAGAAAAATAGTGCAGGATAAGGGAGGAGCACCAGATGATGTGAGCTTTAACTTGAGTACATCTTCTACTGGTGTCTCATGGTGTTCTGAGAAGCAAGTTAGGGAACTATTGTCCATTATTGACCTGTAATGTGCATTTGATTAAAAAAATTATAAATTATGAAGTATTCACAGCCAAGGTGGAAGGATGTATTGAGTACAGTTTTGCACTGTGTTGTATGTTCAGATTAGTCAATATTTTTAGTAATCAGTTGGATGACAGGAGAGAGAATAAATACATAATTTCACAGAAAATGCTACATCGGAAAAGCTGAAATGCTGAAGGACATGGTTAGAATAAAACTACTTGTGGCAGATTAGAAATGAAGTACAAAAAGTTTAAAAAGGATTGTTTAAGTTTATGCATTTGGGCAGAGTAATCAACAGCAACAATACAGAATAGGGAGCAGTTTGTTTGGCATAGCTCTGTGATACGGCTCAGAGTTACAGTGAAAGACAAAGTGAACATGGCTTAGCAGTATTACACTAGCATGGAGGAGAAAATACTGCAGCTATAGGTTTACACAGGAGTGTAATTTGTCAGACGCATAAAGTAATCTTGTTCTCTGTGCATTGAGGAAGGTTTCAGTTGGGGTATTGTCTCTAGTTCTGCACATAAGGAAAGAGGTTGACAGTCCTGAAGAGAGACTGATGAGGGATGCAGAAAGCATGACCTGCAGGGGATTATTAAAGAATATGTCTTTTATTTTAGAGAATTTATGACAGTCATCAAATGTGCAAAAAGGCTATTTCAAATAAAAAGTGAATAATCTATCTCCATATATACATGGAGGATGGGAAAGGAATAATACACAAATAGCTGCAGAAGGATTTCAGGTTGGATATTGGAAAAACACTTTCTAACATTAAAACTCACCAAGTGTTGGAATAGATTGTTCAGGAGGCTTGTAGAGTATCTCTCATGAGCTGTCTGTAAGAAGAGTGTGGACAAATGTCTGAATTACTGCCATACAGTTGTTTTTGCCCTGGAGCAAGTGAAGTAATTAGATGACCTCTTGCAGTCACTTCCATTCAATTATTTATGAATCTGTGAAACACACAGCACTCAAACAAGGTCAATCAGACAGGTGTGATGAGGAGAACTGCTTGCAGAAAGACAATAAGATGAGATGTAAATCACAGAATCACAGAATCATAGGGGTTGGAAGCGACCTCTGTGGATCATCTAGTCCAACTCCGCTACCGAAGCAGGGTCACCTACAGGAGGTTGCACAGGACCTCGTCCAGGCAGGTTTTGAATATCTCCAGAGAAGGAGAATCCACAACCTCTCTGAGCAACCTGTTCCAGTGCTCCGTCACCCTCAGAGTGAAGAAGTTCTTCCTCGTGTTCAGATGGAACTTCCTATTACTCAGTTTGTGCCCATTGCCCCTTCTCCTGTCACTGGGCACCACTGAAAAGAGTCTGGACCCATCCTCCTGACACCCACTCTTCAGATATTGATAAGCATTTATAAGGTCCCCTCTCAGCCTTCTCCAGGCTAAACAATCCCAGCTCCCTCAGCCTGTCCTTGTAGGAGGGCTTCTCCAGTCCCCTCACCATCCTCATAGCCCTCCGCTGGACTCTCTCCAGTAGTTCCTCATCTTTCTTGAATTGGGGAACCCAGAACTGGACAGAATACTCCAGATGAGGCCTCACTAGGGCAGTGTAGAGGGGAACGAGAACCTCCCTCAACCTGCTGCCCACACTCTTCTTAATGCACCCCAGGATCGCATTGGCCTTCTTGGCAGCCAGGGCACACTGCTGGCTCATGGTCAGCCTGTCGTCCACCAGCACTCCCAGGTCCCTCTCCACAGAGCTGCTCTCCACCAGGTCAGCCCAGACCCTGTACTGGTGCATGGAGTTGTTCCTCCCCAGGTGCAGGACCCTGCGCTTGCCCTTGTTGAACTTCATCAGGTTCCTCTGTGCCCAGCTCTCCAGCCTGTCCACATCTCATGGAATGGCAGCCACAGCCTTGCGGTGCATCCGCCACTCCTCCCAGTTTTGTGTCATCAGCAGACTTGCTGAGGGTACACTCTGTCCCTTCATCCTGGTCACTGATGAATAAGTTGAATAAAACTGGGCCCAGTAGTGAGCCCTGGGGAACACCACTAGCTACACGCCTCCAACTAGACTCTGCGTCGCTGATGATGATACTCCGAGCTCTGCCATTCATCCAGTTCTCAATCCACCTCAAATATGGACCTTCGTCATGTTTCTAAATAAATTCAGAGAAGGTTTGGAAAAAAAAAACACCTGAAAAGATCCAGAATGCCAAAGGAGAAAAACACTAGTCAGGTCATATAGGTACAATTCTTAGGTACTAATTCCACTGTTTTGGGCTCAGTTTTACAAAATTACATACTTGTGGATGTAAGTTGCTTTAGTTTTGTTCTTGTTTCATATTTATGAATGTGTGAGAATGCTTTACTTTCATGACAGTGCTTTTATTTCACTCCTCTGTCTTCCCTACGTATGTGCTTTGGAAGATTGAATATCCTTATTGCCTATAGCTTCCTTGAAGCCAATAAATAGGTTTATCAAAATACTACAATCAACTTATTTAAGACCTCTTGCTAAGAAGCATCAAAGTCCATCGCATCATCTGTTATGTTGAGAAGAAGTGGCGCAGAACCCCCCACGCGACAGATGTTAATGAAGCCTTTGCTCACCATTAGAGCATGAAGCAGTTAAATGTGATTGAAAGTTTGGTGTTATCTGAGTGATTCTTTCTGTAAAAATTACCCACTTAATTTTGTAAACAAAAAAGGAAAGTACAGCTCAAATGTTTTAAAAACAAAACATTAAGCAGGAATTTCAATACTATTGCTTTCCTCACTGCCTTTACCTTAGTTCTGTTGAGCTCAGGTATTTTTGTAGTGTATAAAATTCTTGTTGGTATTTCACAGCAACAGATGGTATGAAATATCCAGTAAGTGCCCTTTGAAGAAGGAGCTCTTTTTGGAGCTGTCGTTGTTGCTTCTCCTGTTAAAGTATAGTTATGCTATCTTTAAGATAAAACAAGACAAGTTCATTCTGAAGGAAAAGAACATCACAGAGAGAAATTAAAATTTCCCTTTCTAAGGATGGCTTCTTTTGCAGCCTGGATACTGGGGAAAAACAGACCTGGCGATAGTCTTGTTCAGTACTTGGGACTGGATGAGCTTTTTTCAATTGCAGGCTCTTTAAGCTTTGTTTTTAACTGTGTTTCTGCTTACTAGTTCACAGCAGTGTTGGTGAAAGGTAAACCCCCTTACATTCTTTCCAAGTACTGTTCTCTACAGTTACTAGTCAGTTTCAGGTGGACCAAAACTTTATTTCAATTTTTTGAGCCAAATGAATCTGCATCAGAACTAGTCATTATTTTTAGCAGTCAGCTGTACACATTACAAATTTGTTGTCTGATGCCATTCATTGAACTCTAGGAATTCCAAGTGTCTTTCATCCTGAAATCTCTGCCTCAGAGGTAGTCTTTGTAGTATCTTAATCTTGTCCCTGGCTCCAATAATGTGCATTTTCCACTCTAAAAGTTTTAGAAGCTGTACTCTGTGAAGCATTTCTGTTAACTCTTTCATGGACAGCAGTGCAGATGATGACAGATAGTACGATAGTTTTCTTATCCATTATTTTTTTATTAGCAAAGAATTTTAAAATTAGGTATTTATAAAAAATCCTGGGTGCTTTGGGATCCACATTTCTCTAGTCAATCCTCATCCCTTCAGGATTTGTTAATATTTCCACTAAGTAGTTCCTTCTGTCTTCTTTCTCTCTTCACAGATAATCTTTCTTGTATTTACCCTTATCTAATACTTCTTGCTCAAAAAAGCACTTCTCCCCTTTTTCGTACAGCTAGAAAGTTTGTAAACTCTTATGTTTTCTGAGTGCTCGTGTTTTCCTGAGTGCTCTGAGGGAGCTGGGCTTGTTTAGCCTGGAGAAGGCTGAGAGGGGACCTTATAAATGCTTATCAATATCTGAAGGGTAGGTGTCATGAGGATGGGTCCAGACTCTTTTCAGTGGTGCCCAGCGACAGGAGAAGGGGCAACGGGCACAAACTGAGTAATAGGAAGTTCCACCTGAACACGAGGAAGAACTTCTTCACTCTGAGGGTGACGGAGCACTGGAACAGGCTGCCCAGAGAGGTTGTGGATTCTCCTTCTCTGGAGATATTCAAGACCCGTCCGGACGCAGTCCTGTGCAGCCTGCTGTAGGTGACTCTGCTTCGGCAGGGGGGTTGGACTAGATGACCCACAGAGGTCCCTTCCAACCCCTACCTTTCTGTGATTCTGTGATTCTGTCTATATAAGCCATGTTTCAGGAGGAGACTGAACAGGAGAGGGATGATCGTAACTTACAGCCCTAAGTGGCAGCTTGATGGACCTCTGACTTACATGTGATGTGTCCAGCACCTTTTTTTTCAGTATGTCTGTCACCAGGAATACAATGTAATATGCCTAGGACAGAAATACAGAGTGCATATCACCATTACAAATGTCTTGTCAGATTCAGTTTGACACTTACTAGAAGGAACATAAATCAGAGATGTAGCGAAGGGACATCATACAGAAAGAAAGAGATGATACTAGGTGAATATTGGTCTCAGGTCCTTAGCAGTGTTTGGCATTTAGTCCAGGCCATTAGAGATAGTGAAGTCACCTGTTTCCTTTATTTAGTGTCCCTTTTTGATAGCTTTCAGAAAAATGAAGACTGACAGCGGCTGGCACAATCATTCAGGAAGATGTCAGAAATGATGGTGGTGAAAATCCTTTCTCATTGGGTGGCAACCCTCAACTAAACAGTATGCAAGAAGGTGGTGACCTCATGCCATTAATCAGTCAAATGTGTGTCTCGGGAAAAAATTGTCATCTTTTTCATTCCAAACCATAAGTTGAGAAGTTCAAGGACTCTACCACCTGTCTCTTAAATAGTAACCTGCCTGAAATTGTGCAGCTTATCAATTTAATACAAAGTTTCAACTGGAAACAACAAGGGCTTGTGCTGTGCTAGTGCAAATAGCAGCCTTCTTTATCATGTTTGTTGATTTCTAGATTTTCTTGAGACTTTTGAAGAGGTGAAAAATCAGGAATTGGAACGAAAGGCCCAAATAGAAACCAACATTGTTGCACTCCTGGAGCACTCAAGCAGGGTAAGGGCATTTCCCTCCTCCTGTGGCAAGTTACAAATTTAGAAGCACAGAACAGGAGAATGAATGGATAAAGAAAGATGGGGGGTTTTATATATTATACAGTCAGTATCTGCATAATAGTCTCATAAGAGGATTAAACATTAAATTATGTACAACTGTAGTTAAAAAAACACCTTAATTTCTCTTTATTTCTGGGGACAGTTTTGAATATTAGATAATACTAGTGACCAGAATAAAATAAATGTTTGCATAACTGCTAAAACTCATCATCATTGCTATAATGAACATCATTCCAGTCATGATAAACTTTTCAGAATACTGGAAATAAAACTACTGCAATGTTTTGTTTATGTAAAGTCTGCAAAACTCAGTTCATGGGTATTCTGTCACTACTGTTAAGTAGCTGACAACATTCCAGTCGTCTCTCTGATCTACTAAAATTATGTCTGGAATACCCTACTCTGTAGTATTTAATGTAAACACTTTAGAAATTATTCCCATTTGCAGTTTACCATTCTTTTGCACTTTCAAAGCATTTTTTCTTTTGACGTTTTTGGTTCCGTATAATTTTTTCTTACAGAAATCTTTCAGCTGAGTTCTGCTTTGATTATATCATCACTTTAATTGTCTTCTAACTCTTTCAGTGTGGTGTACCATAAGGTATATTTTCGGCATTGACAAGTACTTTAGAAGCGATCAGTATGTCAACACAGTTTATACCTCCTGCATTTTTGTTTCATCTTCACTGGCCTGTCAGTACATTTTTTATCAAAACTTGGCAGAATGAAAATCGTTCACATTTAAATCAGTTCACACTGTTTCCAGTATTTTCAGTCTTCGTAGTAGAAAAACCAAATAATAGACAATATACTAGGACAGCATAGTTTTTTACTTGTCCAGCTACCATTTGTTGTTTCAAAGACACAGCATGTTCTCATTATTGTTATTGGTAACACACAGAATGTGAATCGTATGAAACAAATTTCGTCTGTTACCAATCAAGAGCTGAAGATTATGCAGGAAGACCTCACTTTCAAATCAAATGAAATGCAGAAATCACAGAGCACTGCTAAGAATCTGCTTACAGGTGAGATCAGCAATGAATTTTCAGATTAATTCCTTTAAAAATTCCTTGAGTTGGTACACTAATAACAAGTACAAGATCAGTGATGCCCAAATGTTAAAATACAAATACAGTGGGAAGCTGACAAATTGAAACTCTTGTGGGTAACAAGTGATTTATATTGCTCAGGATTATTTCACATACTATTATCAGTAAAAGATCAGCTTCCTTGCACAGATATACGTTAAACAGATGTATTTTAATACAGGGGTACAAAGTTCTTTGAGCTACAAGTTTGACTTTGCTAACATTCACTGCAAAATAAATGTTTTTCACAGTCTTAAAATAGTGTTTAATAAACTGAAGTAGAGCCTTCCACAGTTGTCTAACCATGTATGATTTGTAAATGTAGTTCTTAGTATCACTTACTTAAGGCTCGTGCTTTTCTAAAGAGGTAGGTACCATGGGTGAAAAACTAGCAACAACAGCTCTCATATCTCAGGCTTTGATTCTGCAAAGTGAATATTCATTTTGATTTAATTTTGGAACTATTCAAATACTTAGAATTAAGTATAAGAATCTGCAGGATCTTGCCTGTGGTTTCAAAAAGCAGACAGTATTTCGTTTTCATTTCCATAACAAGTATCTATTTAGTTCTTTATTTGCACTGTTTATAGTGGAATTGTTCTCATAATTCTAAGCCTTTGCCAGTATCATTATTGGTTCAGCAAGCCTTTCCTTGTTTGTTTGGCTGAAAGGAAGGGGCAGGAATTAAGAACCATAAATCATTTTGTTCGAAGGCTATTACGTACTGTACTTGGTAGTAATTTTCAAAATAGGAGGCTGTATTGTAACATCAAAGTAGTTATGTGCAAAGAAGTTGTTATGCACAGAATGTTACACAAATTGATTGTTCTGTTGTGAGTTTGAACATTTAGTGTTGGCTTGTCTGCAAATACTCATTTTGCAGTTCTAGCATAGTTTAAAAAGCTGGGCTATACATTACAAGTTCAAATAAATGATTTTTTCTTCTTTCATGTAAGCATCAATTCTTACTACTTTACAATATAAGGATGTTCTGGAAGCACTAGCGCTATAGAGAAGTAATTAAAAGACATTTCTTTCTTCACAAGGGGAGAGAAGGAAGTTACAGTACATAATTTCCAGCAGATCATTTAAATGGTTCATAAGTAAACTTCTGAAAGCAAGGAGTCACAGATGCTGCAATAAACAACTTAAGGTTCTTCAAAAATACAGTGAATGTTCAGTTTGCACGGTTTAAGTTCTTCCTAACCCTTGAATTATCATACAGTCATCATCTTCAGGATTCTTTTGTTGTGCTTGAAGTCTGGATTTCCATGTTTTCTTGCTGTAACAAAGATATAAAAAGTCCACCAGGAGAGTCCTTAAAAAAAAAAGGGGGGG
>Ga0065711_1032875_pt1 | contig 26504 bp, 13 predicted proteins | sample Hoacrofraction12_FD_59098 | JGI IMG/M metagenome (GOLD analysis project Ga0065711, IMG submission 59098) | Hoatzin crop microbial communities from Cojedes, Venezuela - Epithelial fraction 12 v2 (version 2) | ecosystem: Host-associated > Birds > Digestive system > Esophagus > Crop | place... | reverse complement strand
GAGGGTAGGAAGGCTCTGCAGAGGGATCTGGACAGGCTGGATCGAAGGGCCAAGGCCAGTTCTGTGAGTTTCACCAAGGCCAGATAACGGGTCCTGCACTTGGGTCACAACAACCCCATGCAACGCTACAGGCTTAGGGAAGAGTGGCTAGAAAGGTGCCTGGTGGAAAAGGACCTTGGGGTGCTGGTTGACAGCTGGCTGAACATGAGCCAGCAGTGTGCCCAGGTGGCCAAGAAGGCCAACGGCACCCTGGCTTGTATCAGGAATAGTGTGGCCAGAAGGAGTAGGGAGGTGATTGTGCCCCTGTACTCGGCACTGGTGAGGCTGCACCTAGAGTACTGTGTTCAGCTTTGGGCCCCTCACTAGAAGAAAGACATGGAGTTGCTGGAGCATGTCCAGAGAAGGGCAACGAAGAGTCTACAGAAGAAGTCTCATGAGGAGCAACTGCAGGAACTGGGATTGTTTAGCCTGGAGAAGAGGAGGCTGAGGGGGGACCTTATTGCTCTCTACAACTACCTGAAAGGTGGTTGTAGTGAGGAAGGTTTTAGTCTCTTCTCCCAACTAACTAGTGATAGGACAAGAGGCAATGGTCTCAAGTTGCATCAGGGGAGGTTTAAATTGGATATTAGGAAAAATTTCTTTACTGAAATAGTGGTCAGGCATTGGAACAGGCTGCCCAGGGAAGTCATTGAGGCACCGTCCCTGAAGGCATTCAAAAAATGTGTAGATATGGCACTTCAGGACATGGTTTAGAAGTGGTGTTGGGTTGACGGTTGAACTTGATGATCTTAGAGGTCTCTTCCAACTTTAATCATTCTATGATTCTATCTGGACATCACAGATGTGACATGAAACGACAGCTACTGAGGAAACAAACATTTATCAATCTCTAGGCCCGCCTGATGTAGGATAAGTGGAGACCCCTAAACAGGTAAGGTACATTCTTTTCTATAATAGTACAATGCCACGATATTACACAATAGAAATTCACATTTTTCTGAACTTGTTAGTTCCTTGTGGAACTTAGCATGATTTATATTGTCGCATGCAATCAGGCAGCTCTTTGCAGTTCGAGTGGCGGGACGAGGATTTTACTAAATTCAGAAACAGTATGTGAAAAATAGAAAAGGGTAACAAATCACAGCGATATACAGACATAAAACAAGCAGTATACACAACACATGATCTTAGAGACACTACTCAGCTTGCACAGAGCTAAGTAGGGGTGGACCTGTTCTGCACTTAGGTTAAGATGTTTCTAAACCCAAAGCAACAGAAGTTCCTTGCTTTTAAATAGATAGTGTTATTATTTTTGAGCAATATTGATCCATCATTGCAGCATGGTACTAGACAGCATTGGTCCACCATAGAAAGGCTTAATTTGGCAGGGGGGGGGAGAAGACAAATTTAGGTTCCAATCTGTTCTTTTTAAGTGGTGATTAAGTCTCTGAATAAGAATTGGGAAAGCAATACACATAAAAATAAATTAGTGAAGCATTAGTAGTATGAGGTATCTCTGTCATGACTGCAGTTTCTATAGTCACCCACTAGGAAAAATTTCCTATTGTTCCATGTGGATCCTAAAAGTTCCCTCTTTCCCAACCTTTGTAGGGAGAAGAGTCTTGAAAAGGGGCAAAAGAGAGGTTGGATATAAAGATAACATTTTTTTTGCTAATAATGTTCTTTGCTAGCAGTGACAGAGACACTCAAGAAAACCACCATTATAATCCAAACGAAAAAACAACCCTCCCCCTCCCCAAAAAAACCCACAAACCACCACATCCACCCATAAAGCTAGCAAAAGTTGAAATTAGTCTCCTTACCAGGAAGATCTCCTCTGCACACAGACAATTAGTTCCTATTCATAATACCACCTAAGGTAATTCAGACCCATCAAGCTACTTATCTCTGGTACCTGGACTGCCTCATTATCATGTTTGAAAAGATTAGAAGAAAAAATTCCTTGAATGAGTAGTAATACACCAGGAGTCCTTTTGCTCCTTAAAATCCTTAAAAAGGATTAAAAAGGACAGACAAGAAGGTATGAGCTCCCAAAAGGATGCTCTTCACCAGATGTTGCCCTCCTAAGTCAGGGAAACTTTGTTTTTATACACAAAAAAGAAGAAGGACTTGCAGCTATTCGTCGCAGGTCAGATTCTCCTCCAGACCAAAATCCTCAAAGTTCAAACAAAGGTTTCTGACAAAATTACTCAGCTCTGCTTTTGCTTGCATATTCCCTCACTGTCCCAAAAATATGGCAGTCTCACTTGCATAAAATGTCTTTCTTGTCAGAGCTGGAAAAAGAGCAAGGAGCTACTGGTGACCCTATGGGATCTGCATTATATCTCCAAACCTTGTGCATCAAGCACAATGAAAAACAGTCTCTGCCCTCCCCTTGCTTAGGAACTATGTTTCTGTACATCTTCACTTGGGGACAAAGCCTTTCAAGATTCCCCAGCATGGCTCTAGCTGGGCCTTCTGAGAACTGTAAGCTTTCCAGGAAAAAACTAACTCATATTATCATTAAGCAAGGACTGGAGAGACCTTCATACATGGACTTATTGCACAGAAAACCTTTATAAAAGTAAAACATGTCTAGAAATGATATCCAATATATATATATCTCCAGGCTCATAAATAAACACATTGTGAAAATCAGGTGCACTGCTTAGCTGTTGCAGTGATTTAAGTGAGCTACCAGGGACTATCAGGAAAAGTGACACAGAAACCAGAAACAGACAAAGGTGAGTAATAAAACCAAGAAAAAACCTTGAGCCAAAAATATATCAAAACTTACTCCATTGATGTGTTTTCGTTGCTTAGAGTTGCAGTGCCATTCTCATCTGGTTAATTCCAATTCGGCATTTCTTTGATATACCTTTTGTAATTTTCAGTCTAATTATAGTGAAAATCATTTATCAATGTAATTTTGTAATAAAAATGTTTCCTCATTTTTCATTACCGAAGAGCATGATCTTGCACAGCTACTGGGCATGCTTACAATGTGTATAGTGTCTCTTTTCTTTCTTAGCATTTAATCTCTTCATAGTCTACAGATGTCAAGAGGTTCAGATTAAGCTTGTTAAAGATCTGCTTCACTCTAACTCACCGATGATTATTTATTTAGCAGTTTTATGTAACCCTGTCATTGATAAGCACTCTATTAATTTGCCGAGGGACAAATCAACACTAGTTATTTTTCTACTGGCTATTAGATTCAGTGCTGCTGTTTGTTACAAACCACTTGCCAGTTAATTATAAATTATGGGTCCTCTTTGCCTATATTAATTGATATCTCCTCTGCCTTTGTGATACTAGACAAATAAATTGAAGGCAAGATTTATTAAGCAGCACATGTCTTCCATCTCTTGATTAGTATTCTTTACTTTTCAAACATTTATACTTGTTTATACAGATTTGATGGCAGAACAGTATGTTAGAGAACTGATCCTTGTGGTGTTTTGGGGGAGACAGGAACACTTATTTAACAGTTAAATTTAACACAAATTAGGTTGAAGTCACACATGACTGAAGTTAAGCAATTTTTAAATGCTCCTTTTGATTTAATAAATTCTTAGGTTACAGTATCTTTCCATACAGATTCAGCATATATATTTTGCAGAAATTGTATATGTACTTATCTGCATTCAGTAAACACCATGCACATACCGCTGTATTCTGCATGCACAGTGTTTGTGTATCTAAATGGCCACTCTTGATCATGAGAACATATGGATATGCATGCACACAGAGATCTATATATATCCATCTCATACCTCAGGTAGTAGAGAGAGCTCCTCTGACAGTTATTTTCATGCACAAAGAAAGGATTTTCTGAATAGAGTTTCATTTTCAAAACCTGAAAATGTAATGAGTGGTTTCAGAACAATGGACTGTGGCCATTTTTAATTTGCACGACAGTGAATTACATAAAGTAATTGTACCGTCTCCTCCATTTATATATGATCACTAGCTACAGGGAATGCACCCTTTCAGAGAGATGCTTGCATGTCTCAAAGAAACAAAAGTCAAAATTCATGCCATGTACTTTTGAAAAGAAACTTAATTCTTTTGCTCCCTTGCCAGTGCCAAGCATAGGAGTATAATGCAAAATTCAGCTCTAGAGTAACTTCTTTGGTTTCAAAGGATATCCTAACAATTACACCACTGTTGAAATTGGCCCACAGGAACAAAACGCTACGCCATTCCAGTGAGTTCGAATTTTACAGATCTTATTTCCACTCTCCAACCTTTAAAGTCTACTCTTCTGTGTAATAAGGATGTGACACACACAAGTGTTCATCGGGGTTATAAAAGGTTTTACCCTCCTGCCACTTGACAGGTGTCAGGAACCATTGATCCCAGAGATTACAGTTACATTCCAAATCTAATTATGGACTGTTTTTTAATGCAATTAATAGCTTCATCTGCAGTGCCCTAAGTGTTTTGCTATATACTATGCTAGATAAATTCCAAGAATGCACATTCGTGACCCTGTGGATGAATGCATTTCTGTACTGACTGTTCACAAGCAATATCTCTCATTAAATAACTCCTACAATGCACTGATTAGTATGTGTGTATGGGTGTGTATATTTTCAACCAGGCAGAATATCCGTATCACACTCTGGACACTGGGTCACAAAGAATAACAGCCATAATACTACTATAGTTCTCCTAATTCATGGTATATTCCACATAGCTGCATAATCATTGCCCTTTTGTAGTCAATACACCCAGAAATATGTGCCCACCACCAAGCTGTAGCTCAAGTGCCTTTTTAAGTAAACTGGTGAAAATTATCTGATGTGACTTCTGAAAATAAGTAGCAAAATATAAGCTAATTATGGGCATTCTTGCAAGCATATAGGAAGAACTTGGGTTTTGTATCATGGAAAAAGCAATGGTCACCTATCATTCAGATTATCCATTTAAGTTCAAAGACTATTTAATTTCTATTTTCTTGAGCATCTTTGTCTCCATATGTGCTTCCAGTGCAGCTCAGATTAGAACAGTCAGTGAAACCTTGCTTAAAAAATTAACACTAAATTTATTAATGCTATTTGTCTACTTCATCAAAGGCATTATACAGATTTCATTCATTAATAAGGTCTGAAAACCATTTTGAAACCTGCAGACAGACAGCACAATGGAAATACAAATAGTTGTAGTAGTGGTGATGTTTAAAAAACAGATACCTCTATATTAAACCTTAACAACAAAGCACTTGTAGAACCTTGTAACTTCTTGAAGAGGATTACATTGAAGAACTGAGTATGACAGAACAGTGTCACAGCTACCCAAAACAGCAAGGTCCACACAAAACTTCAAAGCAAATACAACTGCGGTGTGATCAGGCTGATGTAAAATCAGGTTGAGTGAATGAGCCCTCTCTTAAATAGACTGCAACTGCACCCAACATGAGACTTTCCTGAGAGGAAAGAGTACAGTTGAGGAGAGTAGACAAACTGAATGTACAAAACTGTTCCTTGGATCTTAAACAAGCAGCAGACATAAGAAATCAAAACCAGTTGAGAACAATTGTGGACAGAGTTTAATTGGATATGGACCAGTTTGGCTATTGTTCAAAGAAAAGGCAGTTTGTGCCCATGAAGTCAGAAAGAGGAAGATCAGTGATAAAGCATTTATCTCTAGGGGGAGAGAGAGATGCACACTTTATGGTCTGTGCAACATGAAGAGGTTACTGGGGAAGGGGTTGGGGTAAGGGTATAATGTGCTGCAAAACCAGCACACCCATTACGGCTTTTTGTGTTCAGCTTTGTGTGCAAGGTCGCTGCAGAGCAACGGGCCCTTCTCCACCCTGCGAGCAAGCGAGTGGAACTGCAATCTACACCCACATCCTTTTAGTGCTGCATCAAACATCCACGGTGGTGTCAGTGGATCCAAGGTAAGGAATGGATAAACCATTTCAAACAAAATAGGAAATGACATGAACTGTTGCTGTAAACCAATTTTTTTCCAGATTCACAGAAGTTTGAACAGCTTTCTTGTTCTGTTTTCCATTTGCTTTCAGAAGAAATGTAAAATTGAGGCCTTGACCACTCAAGGTCATTAAAAATCCCATTAACCTTTTCACAAGGTAGGGCTTAAGTAGGGTTAATTAAGCAATATGTCTTCACAAGGTCTGAAGAAGTATTTTTCTTTCTAGTTTCAATATGTATGCCAATAAGTTTGCATGCCTCCCACAAGGTTTGTTTTGTTTGGGTATTTTTTCAAATTTTGGGTCATGTCCCCAGAAAAAGAAAACAAAATAAAACAAAAACAACAAATCAACAGAAAACCATGCAAGACCCCAAATTCACCTGGTTCAGGTATGCGCCCTGAAATGTATAGGTTCCATATGTGCTACTGAAAATATACCTATGCTCTTGTAAATGCAACTCTGTGGGCAACAGAGTGGTTTACACACCACGCAAAATGTTTTGAAAAAAAGTTTGTACGCTACAGAAATATTTTCATCACTATAATGAATTAAAGAAAATACTGAGTAATTTTCCACAAAGTATAAATAATCATTTACATTTATTCATTGCTGGGTACTGTAAACATTCTCAGAAAAAGAACTCAAAAAGAATTCAAAGGCAAAGATAAATCAGTCGTAAAAAATGAGAGAAATATGATGAACTACATCGTAGGCTGGAGAAAAATCCGCCATACAGATCTCGGAAACTGTCACCATACAAGAAGAATCTGTGACTTCTGTCTGTAACCACCTTCAATCATCTTCCTCCACACCCTTCATCAGAACTCCCCATACACATCATTATTCTATAATTATCAACATATATAGGTAATAATAACCAGCCAGAATCACACTTGCAAGGTTCTTCTTTTCAAATACAAGGGAAATGTAACTCAGAACACTGCAAAAGTAAACTTTCTTTTTCATAGGAATCCAAAATTGTTTGCAGGTAGAAGTTACAGCAGGGGGTAACATGATCTTCTGTGCTATCTAGTTCTATGGAATCGCATAACGAAGCTGAGCACTGTTTGGGTATTAATTCTCATGTGTCATGGCAAAGCCACCTAAAAGCATGCAGAAAAATAAACTTTTCAGCCTGTTTTGTTCAAGAACTTAATTATGTAATTAATTAAATCAGACAGTAGCAAATTTGCAACAGATAGCAGTTGTTTACAGTGAACAAACAGACTACAGGACTTCCTGCCACAAGATATTCCTGCTAACAACTTAGCTAGATTAAAAAAAACAGACATTTATGTGGCTTGCAGGCATATATAAGAGCAAAATACACAAATAATGATAAAATAAGACACAATTTCTCAGGCACAGATTTATCAGAGAGGTGAAGGGGACTGCATCTCCCACAGCAACAGCAACAATGTGTGGCACATGCTCTTACATCCCATGGAAGGGTTATTAGAAGTTATGCATTTGACACAGGAACTTTTCTTTTCCTGAAATGCTTTGTACTGAACACAATTAGAGGATGACAACTGCTTCCATCCCAACTTTGGGTGATCTCTTGGAAGGGGCACAGCTGGATGGGCTGGCCCAACCCCCACCTGGCCAAACAGAGCCGGGTATTCCATACCATGTGCCGTCATGCGGGGTTCCGGTGGGGGGGGGGCAGCGTGGCGGGAACTCACTTGCGGCTCGGGAGCGTGCAGCGGCTGCGGTTCGGGAGAGCGGCTCTGTTGCGCGGTCTGTTTTGTCGTGTTTTCTCCTTTTCTGTATCGTTGTTGTTACTGTTCCCTCTGTTTGCTGTTCTGTTAAACTGCCCTTATCCCGACCCACCAGTTTCTGCCTGTTTCTTTCCATTCTCCTCCGCGTTCCGGTGGGGGGAGGGGCAGCCGCGTGGCTCTTTTGTTGCTGGCGGCAGCCGAAACCAGAACATGAGAAAGCCTCTCTGTAATTCTTTCTCTCACTAAACCCTTCAAATACCCACCTACCAGCACTACGTTTCACAGTAAACTGAACTGGTGCCTGTATACAGGATGGTTTGTAAATTGCAGGAATGTTTCCTGACAAAGTGAACTGAACATTGCACACCATCTGGTTTGGTTTGTGACTCTGTAAAATGTAGTGATACTTGTCAAAGAGACTATACAAATTAAAAACTATTTATCTAAGTAGTTCAACACGAAATCAAAATATTTTAAGACTTGACTTTATCCTAGCTTGGATAAAGCTAGTTGATTTTAATGACAGTCCTTAGTCCACACTGGGAATTTCAAAGCTAGACCTATTCTGAATTTCCTTGTTCATCTACAGTTGAAAAAAAAGAAGTACACAAAAACGATGAAAAAGCAATATCCTTAAATTTTCCAAGTTGATTGTGGAGATATAGGGGGGTCAGGCATTGTATGCTTATACAAAAGGTACTTGAAATCTTACTCAACATTCTGAGACAAAACTTCATCCATTGTATGCCAGGAATCCAACTTCTCCAGAATCTTTATGGACGTAACTAACTCAACACCTTATAGCAACTGCATGATGTACTGTACACAAAAAATATCTCCATGCTATGCATAGAGAGTTCAGATGGAGAGGCGAGTGATTTGCCCAGAGCCACAGACAAATTCACTGTTGTATGCAGAATTGGAACGCATATAGTTTTAGCTCTCAAACCCATGTCCATACCACTTGATCACACTTCCCTATAAAATATTACCTGACAGGACCCATATTTATTGAAAGGGAAGTATGTATTTTCTACTGGAGTGGGAAATACTTCTCTTTTTTTAGCTGTTAATATTCATTTTATGAGTTCTATGTCTGAAGATCATTATGAATGTCTTCTTGGGATTTCATTAACACTATAAAAAAACCCCAGAAGACAGTTTTGATGCAAAGCTTACTTGAAGTGGGTAAATTCCCTGTTTTTTCTCTTTTTTTAAAGCCAGAAAGGGTTGATAAAAGACCTATAAAATAAATGCTGAGTGAATAGGACTCTTGAGCTATAGAACTTGTGCTGTGAAAATTCTACTTTGTCTGGCAAACACTATTAAACAGAAATCTATGAACAGCATTTTTTTTCCTATTTCATACAGGGGGAAAAAAAGAAATCAGATCTGACCTAGTGACTTCCATGACAATGGTAAGAGTCCAACTTTGTACAATGAGTTATAAAGACAGAATTTTTACTCTTGGGTGGGCATTTTAACATTCCTGGCAACAGAGCTTCACTACTAGACTTGCTGAGATCATTTACTAGAGCTCTGGTTGTTGGCGCCAGTGACTCTGGTATGTCAGAGTAACCCTGATGAGTCCTCCTGATTGGGGGTTTTCTTCAGATTGGTTTCTAAATTACACAATACAATTAAGAAGGTGTTGTCATAGTACAAGTTACTATCATTATCATCTCTATTTTTGAAGGCTTTATGGAATTTGAGTTTCAGGTACACAAACTTCATATTTTTACAATAATTTGGGTCATTTCAAATCGGAATTCAAAACCAGGTGTCAGTGGTGAAGTGCCTTGAGGCTATCAAAATAACTGACTGTGTCACCTTGTCCTCCTAATGATCCTTATATATTTAACATAAACATCATAAAAGTAAGTGCTTATTCAAGCAGCAACACTACATATGTTTACCTGGGCTTGTTTTTCTAACTTGCACTGACTATAAAAAATAACTGGGGAGAGAAAAAAAGCGTTAACTGCTATAATGGAGCATCAAACTATGGATTTGGAAATCTGATGCTTGCTGATGTTTCAAATAAACCCCAGGAGCTATTCTTGTGGGGGGTCATAATGGCACATGCAACCTATTTTGAGACCATTTCTTTCCTTACAGTGCTGTGTGCTTCTCATTATAATGATAATATCCAGCATTTATATGGCTATTTACATCTTTTAAGTGCTGTACCAACAACTAATTAATCCTCACAACACCGTGTAGGGTAGGTAAGTATTATTACCCCCATTTTATAAATGGAGAAATTGAGATAGAGGGGTAAAAGTGACTTGCTTGAAGGCACTCAGCAAGTTACAGGCAAAACTCAAATGAAAACACAGGGGGTTCCTGGCTCCCAGGCCCATGCTCTGTCCACTCAGCCAGACCACGTTGCCTCTCACAAGAGCCAGTGCCTGATTTTAGAGTCATTGTTTACATCCAAGCTTGTCCGAAACCCGCCCTGTACTGTCCAGCATGCATTGCTTCCATTACGCACTCAAGACATTACAACCATGACAACGTCAAGCAGTGGAACAGCTTGCCCAGTGACATTATGCAGGCTCTATCCTTGGAGCTTCTCAAGACTCATGATGACAAAACTCTGAGCAACCTAGTCTGATCTAATCGATGATCTTGCTTGAGGCAGGACAGGGGGTTAAAGACTTCTGAGGTCCCTCCCAGCTTGACTTCTTCTGTTTTAAGAAGTAGATGTGTTCTGTGGTGGTTACAAGTTTTCCATCACTTCACATTGTCAGCTCTATTTTTCATCTGGGTTCTTTCTTTAGGTGCTTTGACCTACACCTGTCCATTGGCATGCGTACCTACATGCAGCACTAGGTCTATTCCAACACAAAGAAATAAATATAATGGTATCATATGCTGTTTAGCTGTGAACTAAAAAATTATGTCACTTCTGCAAACTATTTCCTTGTTTGTATCCAAATCTAAAATCAGCACCAAATATGGTCTTTTTCATGACAGAAGACAACCTCCACATTTTCCTCCAGCTGTGTTTCCTAGAAAATTCTGATAAAGAATGAGGAAAAACTTAAAATAAAATTCTTGATGCTTACTGTTAGGATTGTTATGAGACGGGCTAAGGCTCCATGGTGTTGTCACATAGATACACAAGTCCATACTCTGTATTGCAGGATAGAAAGAAGTTCTGTCCCTGCACAGCCCCATCTTCATCAACAGCACTGGATTCTGGTCCATATAAGAAACTGGCAATAGCAATATAAATGCTCTTCGAATGATTCTCTGCTTAATGACCCTCCTTGCTGCAGTATCACAGGTAAGACCAAAATGGGTAGCCCAGGTCCTCAGAGGTGCTCAATCTCCTCAGCAGTAGCTAGTTATTTTGGGGAAAAAAAGTGACAAAGTTTTAAAAAAGTGCTGTGTATCCTGTGGGTCCTACTAAAAAGAAACTGAGCTGTTTGATAACTTTGGTTATTTCATTCTGATGCCTATGGGGAATTGTTGAATGCAACACTGTTTTAGGAATTGAGCCTTAAAACATCCTTATCAACTCCCCTGCACTCCTATAAAAGATTGTTTGTGTCCTTTTGCATATACTTCAGTAAATAGAAGAAATTACACTACTCTGACCACCTGAAAGTAAAATTAGCAGCCACATTGTCAAGTAGGAGCCAAAAGATGAAGCTACACTAGAAGCAGATAATGTCAAAAAGTATACGCTTTTATACACATATCATGCAGGTTAAAAGCCTGCTTCCCTGTTGCCTTATTCTGTTCATAGCCACTTATGTTAAGGAAGAAGGGCTTAAAAATATGAAGTAGTTAGTATGGTTACCTTTCACCTGTGTTTGTAATCCCTCAAGGAAAAAACAGTGGATATCAGGCAGTAAATTGTACTCAATATTACAGCTGTTTTATTCTAAAATCTGATCTGTGTACCTACCTACAGTCAAATAGACTATTTTGTACTGCAGTGTATTTCCTAAAGAGTAAGGAGACTCCAACAAAATCCAAGAGCACCATCTCAGATACATGAATTTACATGAAAACTTTTTTCTCCTACTTTTCTTCTTCTGCTTTTTCAAGGGTGAAGCCAAAGGCTAACCTGTATTTAATATCCTTGGAAGTCAAGTTTAGAAACATCTACAAATAAACTCATGAGTATTTAGACAGCTAGCGCCGTCTATTAGACACTTGTTGAAAACAATGCATTCTTACACAATATATGGGGGTCACTGCGTAACCAAAGCACTGTGAACTCCACTAATCTGGCTCCTGAACATGCCACTGCGGTGCTTTATCACACGGCTAGCTATGACATGAAAATGGTTAGGCTTATAGAAGTGGCAAAGTTAGTACAGTAGCAGAGTTTCTCAGATTCAGAAAAGAAGGCAGCATGATAATGTCAATAGACTTTTAAAATACTAAACGTATATATACACATGCATGCACACATACATAGCTCTTATATACATCAGTGTCTATGGTGTTCACATTTGTGATTACAGACAGCAATATATACAAAGCTACTACGGTTAAACCCTTTGTGAAAGCTATTAAGCTGTTGACAATATGAGAATCAGATGAATTTACCACTGGTTCAGTAATTGTCTTCCATATATGAGCAACCCCCTACATACAACTTTTATGATTCATCATATTTATTTTTTGTTTCCTCAAGCAACATTTTTTATTAGTTGCACACTCACCACTCACTACAGAAATTTAATTTCTGCAAGAGAACAACAAAGCAGTTGATTATTATTATTGAGAATCTGGTCCAACACAGAGTGAAATAAAATCTATAAGGCATTAAAATGACAGATTAGGCAAGAGCTGTATTCATTTACAAGTGTTAGAACATCATGTTAATGCCTCACAAGCACAACATAAAATGAAAATCAACTCTTTCATGCTGCTTTACTAATACTGCAAAGCTCCACGGAGCACAAATAGTAGTCCCTGTTAAAGAGGCACTGTCCTTTTGTAGTTTTTACATGCAGCAGGTTTATCATTAACACTTGACGGAAAACTCTCTTCTGGTACTTACTAGCCATAAACTTTACATTTTTACCACTCATGGATTTAAAGACGATTATTACCGATCTCTGCTAGACCAAGTGTATTAAGTATATGGCTGTCCCTTAATGCAATTTTGGAATTTGTGCACAAAATCTCTTTGGTTAGAAACATTCATTTGGAAAGCGTTATATTAAAAACTTTGCTTTGCAAAATCACTGTAAGACTACCATATCCAGATTTACATTCATATTAAATTTTACTGCAGCTTTATTTACTGTCAAAATCTCTGAACATAAAATGACAAGACATGCAAGTAGGAAGACTTGAAATATTCACTTCACTCACACCAACCCAATCACTAGTGTATGTATTTGATGTATTTGTATTCTTTTGATCGTATTCTATGTTATTAATGTCATGATTTTCTTGGACATATCACCATTCTTTCCCCATTCTTTTTGCTTAAACTCATACCTCATCATAGCTCAAAAGCAGGAAAATGATACACTGCTTTGGAATATGATGTTATTTGTCCAAACTGCTGTATGTCTTGAAGAAAGGAAATCAGTGGATTTTGTTTAGTAGAAACAAACATATATACAAGTCATTCTAATTCTTAATGATTAAACCACCTATAAACATTTTGAGGGACATTTATACTCAAAAGCTTATCTAGAATCACAGAATCATAAGTTGGAAAAGACCTCTAAGATCATCAAGTCCAACCATCCGCCCAGCTCCACCATTCCTACTAAACCATGTCCTGAAGTGCCACATCTACTTGTTTTTTTAACGCCTTCAGGGATGGTGACTCCATCACTTCCCTGGGCAGCCTGTTCTAATGTCTGACCACTCTTTCAGTAAAGAAATTTTTCCTAATATCCAATCCAAACCTCCCCTGACACAACTTGAGGCTGTTTCCTGTTGTCCTATCACTAGTTACCTGGGAGAAGAGACCAACATCCACCTCACTATAACCACCTTTCAGGTAGTTGTAGTGAGCAATAAGGTCTCCCCTCAGCCTCCTCTTCTCCAGAATAAACAGTTCCAGCTCCCTCAGCCGCTCCTCGTAAGACTTGTTCTCTAGACTCCTCACCAGCCTCGTTGCCCTTCTCTGGACATGCTCCAGCAACTCCATGTCTTTCTTCTAGTGAGGGGCCCAAAACTGAACACAGTACTCTAGGTGCAGCCTCACCAAAGCACTACTCCGGTACAGGGGCACGATCACCTCCCTACTCCTTCTGGCCACACTATTCCTGATACAAGCCAGGGTGCCGTTGGCCTTCTTGGCCACCTGGGCACACTGCTGGCTCATGTTCAGTCAGCTGTCAACCAACAACCCCAAGATCTTTTTCTGCCGGACAGCTTTCCAGCCACTCCTCCCCAAGCCTGTAGCGTTGCATGAGGTTGTTGTGACCCAAGTGCAGGACCCGGCATTTGGCCTTGTTGAAACTCACAGAACTGGCCTTGGCCCTTCGATCCAGCCTGTCCAGATCCCTCTGCAGAGCCTTCCTACCCTCAAGCACATCGACACTCCCACCTAGCTTGGTGTCATCTGCAACCTTACTGAGGAAGCACTCAATCCCCTCATCCAGATCATTAATAAAGATGTTAAACTAGACCAGACCCAAAACTGAACCCTGTGGAACACCACTCGTGTCCGGCTGCCAGCTGGATTTAACTCCATTCACCACCACTCTCTGTGCTTGGCCATTCAGCCAGTTCTTTATCCAGTGAAGAGTACACCCATCCAAACCACAGGCAGCTAGTTTCTCCAGGAGGATACTGTGGGGAACAGTGTCAAAGTCCTTACTAAAGTCCAGGCAGATGACATTCACAGCCTTTCCCTCATCCACTAGGCAGGTCACCTGGTCACTCATATAGACAATTGGGCTATATCAGTACAAAATTCAAGAAAGTATGAAAAAAAAATTAATGGGCTGGATAAATGTTTTCAGATTCAGCCTATGCTGAATGCACATGACTGTGACTACCTTGAAGTTGTCACCCAAGCTGCCACAAGTATGTCCTGCCTACGTATAGCCGTAACTTCTAAATGAAGACATCTTTTGACTAGGTGAAGACCACCACAGGACAGCCATCACTCCTGGCAAAGGAGCAGAAGATGAATGTCAGACCATTGCAAGTCAGAAGAGGAGGCAGGGGCTCTGCCAACCAGGAAGCGATGTTGCAAAGAAGGAACAGTCACAATATTTTTTTTTTGCCACAAAGGCAATAGAGCATACACTCTACTTCATTAAGGGTTAATACTTTTTGTGTAACATCCCTTGGATATGCAAACTTTCTGATCTGACAATCTGACTACTTTCTAAGAAAGCCAGAAGCAATCTGACATATTGTGATGATGGATAGGTCTGTAAATTACCTAAATAATGGAGGGTTAAACTTTAGCCCATCTATTATATGCTATCCTTTGAAGAGATCATAAGCAATAAAAAAAGAACAAGAAATAGCACAGCTTAGGTTCCTAATTTAGTAACAACAGCAATCATAACAATAAAACTTTGTTTACTCTAAACTGCAGGACAACAAATCTCTCTAGTTCCAGATTCAGTTCTAATGAGTGAAAAGCTAGTTTTACGTCTCCATTTGTCATAATATTGTATCTTTGATCAGAATCAAACATACTACTTCATAACTTAAAGGCTTGAACATAGCAGTAAAGTATATGTATTGTACAGTCCCTTCCCATGCCAGTGTCAGGCAGGCTAAAAACCTGGAGAACTGTGCCCAAGATTTTATTTGGTGCACTGTTATAAAATAAGCAAAACAAAGTAGCTCATGGTCTAAAGCACTACTGAGGTTCCCTGAAGTCACATGGTCTCATAAACACCTGGGGTGAGGGGGCGAGATCCCTACTTAAATAAGACAAAGATATACTTAGAAAGTTGTCAGAAGAAATTTGGTATTTGGAAGACACAATCAAAAGAGGATATATAGTTAATCATAGAACAGTTTGAGTTGAAAGAGACCTTAAAGATCATCTAGTTCCAACCCCCTTGCCATAGGCAGGGACACCTTCCACTAGACCAGGTTGCTCAAAGCCCCATCCAACCTGGCCTTGAACACAGCCAGGGAGGGGGCATCTGCAGCTTCTCTGGGCAACCTACTCCAGTGCCTCACCACCCCCATAGTAAATAATTTCTTCCTTATATCTAATGTAAATCTATCCTCTTTCAGTTTAAAGCCATTATCTCTTGTCCTCTCACTACATGCCCTTGTAAAAAGTCCGTCTCCAGCTTTCTTGTAGGTCCCCTTCAGGTACTGGAAGGTTGCTACAAGATCTCCCTAAAGCCTTCTCTTCTCCAGGCTGAACAACCTCAACTCTCTCAGCCTGTCCTCACAGGAGAGGTGTTCCAGCCCTCAGATCATGTTTGTTGGCTCTCCTGTGGACCCGCTCCAGCAGGTCCATGTCTTTCCTGTGCTGAGGGCTCCAGAGCTGGATGCAGGACTCCAGGTGGGGTCTCACCAGTGCAGAGTAGAGGGGGAGAATCACCTCCCTCGCCCTGCTGGCCACACTGCTTTTGATGCAGCTCAGGATATGGTTGGCCACCTGGGCTGCAAGTGCACATTGCCAGGTCATGTTGACCATAAATATTTGAGCATAAGTATATACTTAACTATTTATCCACAAAACAGTGAATGACATGATATGAAATCCTAAAATGCATCAAGAAATAATAAACAGTGCTTTCCCCAAAGGCATAGCTGGAAGTTGTCCCCTCTCTTTCTTTGCAACTTTAAAGTGTCCTGTCCCCATCTCACTTGAAGGGTAAATGACAACTAGATGAGAATTCTGTGCAGGAACACTAATCTTCTATGCTAACTTGCTTGTGTACTGCAGTAATAATGTCACCATACCAAACCATCTTTTCTGTAAACCTGAAAAATTGTGTTCTCCAGCAAAAAAATTTCTTCTTCTGCCTATGTTGTTCCCTTTCCGACTCATTCATTTTTTAAATCAGTATAAAATTCATCTTACTGACTCCCCTGAAACACCACCACCTGATTCAGTGAAAATTACCTCCTCTCCCAAAAAAACAATGATATTAGTTGCACCAGATCTAGGTATGTAGGCACCTCCACCTTTACAACTTCTTGAACAACAGCATACAATAATGCACTGTTCCGAACTATGCTTTACCCATGCAGTGTATTATTTAGCTTTCTCTCTACCCAGCGTCTGAACTCGTAAATTATGATTAACAGCGTGGCATACTTTTTTTTTCCATCAATATGAATCCTAACTAAGGGTGTAGGATTCATCTCCATTATGGCAGAACTCATCCTCTGAAAACACACATCTAAACTAAATACCTTATAGTGCTCCCTTTATGGACAAAAGTGGCCTTTTCAGGCCACTTTGCACCTATTTTAGAACTGATGAGGCAGTGGTTCACAATGGATTACAAGCGGCCTAATGTCACAATGTGGATGCTTGTCTTTGGTCACCTAAATCTCACTGATTAAGTCTTTACTGTTCATGAGTTTCCTATTTCAGTTTTAACCCTGCGCCAAAGAAATTTCAAGAAGGTTTCTACCTATTTGAGCAGTGAGTATTTTGAGAATAACGATTCATATCATTAGGTATGATAAAAAGCACTGCAGAAATCACTGCAAAATCTCAGAACCAGATGTTTGGACATTCTATACATCCCAGGCACACTTTTTACTTTTTAAAAATGGATTAATTGAATTATCTCCTCTATAAAAATGTCGTAAATAACTTAAGAAATTAGGCTTGATAAGGAAGAGGTGTGAATTTTTCTACTACAGGTGTTCTTAAAGATGGATTGATGAAGTTCCATATAAGAAATTAAAAGTACAGATTAAAAAAACCCAACAACGGGCATAGAATAAATCACACAAGCTTTTAGGTTCAGAATAGCATTCTGCACTTTCATTTCACATGTAATTGCAAAGGGGGGGAGAGTCTAAAACTTGAAATGGAATGTGCACCTCTTTTATTGCTGCTTTGCTCTGTTTTGTGACCACAAAACTGTGTGTGACTGTGTATATGGTTACTGGACAGTGTCACAGAAATATATATATACATACTTTTTTCAAACATTTCAGACTGTGCATAACATCCAAATAAAATCTGACTATGCAAGGTAAACTGCAATAGCTTACCAGTTCTGTGGATCCTGTCATTACAAGGAACCAGTAGCAATTATAATGTCTGGAACCAAGGAATGAAAAAAATGCAGAAATACTGCTCCAACCCAGAATATAGGGAGGAAAAGAAGCCATAATGCAAGTGCAGTATTTTGGATGACATGTACAAGTAAACTGTTGGGAATGAAAGGGAGTAGGAAAATAGGGCAGCACTGCAAAGGAAGGTCATTTCTTCAAGGAAAAAGGAAACCTAGGAAAAAAAAATACCTCACCAACACCCTGTTCTCTCTCAAACGTGGTCATTTGTTCACAGATGCATTTTTAAAAAAGCAAATAACATGAAATTTAAGGAAAAGTTCAGGTGTACATTTGCTCTTGTGGAGAGTACATATCTGTACAAGCACCTTTAATTATTTATCAAGAATCATCTGAATTGCCATTTACGTGATATACCAAAAGATTGCTAAATATTCAATCTATAATAGAAATATACTTTTTAGTGCCATAAGTGTTTCATAAAAAAGTTTTAAAATGGATTGCTTAGCTTTAACCAATTACTTCTTAGTTGTTTGGGGTTTTTTTTCCAAATGGGCACCTCCATCAACGGTATTGATGCACTCTTTTTGCTTTACCTCAAGGAGTGCAGGTATCAGTATCTTCCCTACAACTACTTACGCCACAAACAAGCTTTGGATACCAATGTCCTACTGTGCAGTGTACCAGGAATGGGGTACCTATATGGCCCTTTTCAGCCTGTCACTTAACTTTCTCAGTACTCGTTGTTTTTATCCCAGTTGCTGTTAGCCAGTCTCCCATGGAAGAGAGAAGGGAGGAAGCATAAGTTAGAATCAAATCCAAAATGTGAAGTGATAGGTAGTGTGACAAACTGAGGCTTTTGTTTTGCTCTCTTTCTAAGTCATACATACAGAATATTATTTTACAAGATAAGCGCTTACCTTTGGTAATACATATTTGTCACATAGCTGCAAAATCAAAGGTATCCACAGCTAATGAGAACTATCGACTCCCTACGTCATCCCAGAGAATGCAAGCCAAGAAAGTGACATAAAGTTTATTTGCACTAATAAGAGATACCAAGACATATTTCCCCAAGTTGTAATAAACTGGAAACTGAGGGTGCTCTAAATTGCCTAGTAACTGGTGCAAGTTTTACAACAGAAAAAGGTTGATTGGATAGGCAGCTGAATCCCCTTCTTGTCCAGTTAGATTGCTTTGGGACTAAAACCTTATGAAACCTATCGTGTCTGAGAAGAATTCAATGGGAAAAGAGAAAGAGGGGGTTCTCCAACAATAAGTAGAGAGAGTGAAATTCCAGAAATCTAATATCAAAATAGGGACAAGAGCTAATGGCACAAAAATCTCAAAATTCGGTAAAGGAGTCTGTAAGGAGAGACGCAGACAATGTGGCTAGAAAAATTGACCTGTAGAGTTTTTTTATGAAATTTTATGTGGTGTCAAGCACAAACACCTAGCCAAGATAAAAGATTGGCTAAGGACAAGCTTATCCTGAAAGACTTAGAGATCCTCAACTTGGAAAGGTGTTTAAGAAGAAAGAGTGACAACTTTTTCACTACACCATGAAAATGGGGTTTTGGTAACACTTCTGCTTCTTCCTGTTGTGGAGTTCTCAAAGCACTGTGACGCTCTTTATTGTCAAGATATTTCTGCTTTCTGATCCAACAAAGATAACCTTGTCACCCGTATTGTTTGACAACCCTGAAAGGGACAGTTACATATTATTATCAGCATGCCTTTCCCTATGCTTAGAGCAATTTCTTCACTTTGCTAGCCCTGGGAAGAAATAGGGGCCTGTATGAAAGTAATTCAGTTGAAGTTCAATCTATTATAAAGAGATTAAGCCTATTGTCAAAAGGAAATTTCCAAGACTGTGCCAGCACCAGTAACTGCTCTGTTACCTAGAGCCAGAGATCTGTCTATTGTCATAACTATCTGCAGTCTCCAAAACTCAGTAGATGTATCTGCACTGACATGAGTCCTAGTGAGCAAAATGGCAATGGCAAACTACTGCCATCTCTAACTTTGTCAGAAGGCACACTACCTTTCTGTTTTGTTGCATCTTCTCTTCCATGTTTTTCTTACTTGTAAGTCGTTAGCTGTAGCATTCCCAAACTGCAATTAAATGAGCAAACAGGTAGAAGCTTCATCTTGATGGAGAAAGGTTGCCCATCAGGTGAGCAGAGCCCATCTGCAAGAATATAATTCACCTCTTCCCTACATTTTCTAACCTTCCAAACCTGGATGAACAAAATTCCAGTAGGATTATGGTTAAAAAAATTCAGGAATTGCCTCTACCCGGTGCATAACTAGCAGCACCTCAAGAGTGAACCTGAAGTGCCAGAACAAGAATCCTCTCAGTTACACTGAATTAACCCATCCATCTAACAAGCAGACTCTCCTAATAACTGACAAGAATCACCGTTGCAGGTTTCCCTGAATGGCTACACTAAAAACATAGTTTGCTTCTCACTGACCAGCAGAAATGTCTACTTCCAAAGGAGATTCAGGCTAGTTTAAAGACAATAATATTTTTACCGCTATCATCTTTTTCCATGAGCAACGGACCACTTTAAAGTTGATAAGAAGATTCTTTTCATTAGCTGAAACTTCCTGTGCTTTGAACAGTCTCCAAAGTTCACTCTTGTACTTGGTGATGACACCTAGAAACAGCCAAGGAGACTCACCAGCTTAACCAGGATAAAGGAACACCAAAATTGTCATCTATCTATTTGTTAACTGTTTATCCACAAAAGTCCAAGTAGTCTTGCAACAGCACAGAGAGCAAAGCACCAACCCAACCTTTTTCTAATTCTCTTTGTTAGAGCACAAGATGGTCACATTTAATTTTGTAATAAAAGTCTATAGAAATCTGAATTTTTTTTTTTTTGTGTGGGTCTGTAATAGAAATTACAGTATTATTCCTGCTAAATGTAGGATTTCCTTTAGTGGCAAAACACATCTATTTGGAACTTTGGCTGCTACTAATCACTTCATAGATCAACGTACAGTTTAATTGATGGAACAGATGGAAGACACAGACTCTGCAACATGAAAGAATTATAGTTAATACATTGGAATAACTGTGACTTGGTTTTACGATGTTCTTCTAATTGTCTGAATGGTTTAAGAGTGGCAGGAATTCTATTGGATATTTCCACTCATACTGATATACAAATTTATAATATGATTTGTAAAATTGATTATTTTTTATTTTCTTAGTGGAAAAAAATGCATGAATTAACAAAAAGAATCGAAGTTTAAAGCGAGCTACTCTTTGTAGGACAGAGATCTTTGCATAACAAAGACTAGGATGATTCAGCTATCAGGTCAACAAAGCACTAACTTCAGTGCTCCCTGCTCACTAAATAATCTAAGCATACATTTAGACCATTTGATGAAAAAGAATGGTTTGCATGCCGTCTCAACACAAGAGGAACACACTGAGCAAAAGAGCTGGATCTTCCAGAATTAAGGATAAGTACAAACATATCTTAAAATGACAACTTTTTAACTTTGGATTCCTGTACACCTTTAATATTAATTACATATTATTATTTACATACAAGAGGATGATGAATTTGTTCACAAACCAAGATTTCTCTACAAGTCTGCTGACCCTAAGGTTTTCTTGAAAAATCATCCTTTCTGGCAGTGTCACCGAAATCGGAAGTAAAACTTCTTAACAGCAATGTAGCATTAAGAAGCAGGCATTACGGTGCCAGATGCACAGAGGATCGCTCCTTCTAGCATGCATGCCATATGTTGTCTCACCCCAAGCTTGTATCACCCTGTTACATACACAGGCATTAAGTTTCCCGAAATGTTCATACAGATTTATTCTATGTCCTGGAAATAATTATCATATTTGTGTAGTCATTACTCATGCAGCCTGGGTCTCTGTGGGGCTTCCATGGGGTCCTCGATGGTATCAGGTTGTTTCTAGTGTTGTTGAAGAGGTGTGTTCATAGTGTCCTTTCCATGAATTCTGAGTCTTTCCTTCCATGTATGGTCATGAGTTGGCCGACTGAGCAGTCTGTGGATTTCTCAAATTCATTATCTTGGTGTCTGCTGGTTTATCTGCACTTCTTTAGGATGTGCTAGCTATATGTCCTTGGGTGTATTCTTGCCTGAGGCCTCTGATAGTCAGTCCTTTGTTTCTGCTTAATCTTTGTGAAGTTCCTTGTCACTCTTCTGCATGACATACCCCCCCATACACCATGCACCTTATTTTACAACAGCAGCGCACAATAAATGCTAATTTGATAATAATATCTCTGATTTATATCAGTATAGATAGACAAAGTTTGACCAGGCCTAATAAAGAAAGACCAATAATTCATATAAAGTGGCTGGGACAGGAATGACTGAGGCGAGGAGTGTTGTATGTTGAAAAAGAATATCAACCTACCCTAATTTATTATTATGCTGCTTTGAAGTTAAAAATGGCAGCGCACTTATTGCAATTTCTTTCCCATTACATTATTGTAAATTACAACATTTACTATGGAAATTAAAATAAAGACTGGGAAATTAACTCAGGCTGGATTGCATCTTCTGGACAAAGCTGAAAACGTGCAAGTTGTCCAGTGCCTAGAATAGCCTCAGAGAAACTGAAACGACTCAGAAAACACCCCACCCATCTACACCACCTTCTCTTGTGTTCACTGGGCCATTGCATTAGTATGATCCCCTGGCCAGCCTAAACGAACGGCTGAGACTCGGCTTCTCCATGCACTGCTAATTGCTTTCTTACAGGGTAATTCAACACCATGTCCATCCCCTTATCCCAGACTTCGACTCTTGTTAGAATCTAACAAGAAGGTTTCTGTAGTCTATGCTATTATATAAAGACATTAGATCAGCCACAGTCTACCCTTATCTGTTTAAACATCTATCTTGTAAACAGCACAAATAGGTTGACATCAAATGCTCTAAAAGGGCAGGCTTAAAAGACTCTAGTCCTCCCTGACCATATTTTAGATGCGCTGGATGTCTGAAAAGCACCAACTCTACTGATTTCAAGTAGAGTTAGATGCCTTCGTATTTTAAAATCCTATTTGGCATCTTATGCATCTCTAAGAGTGCAAATGCCAAGAAAATCTGCCCAGTGCCCTTCAAGGTATCTAGTGGACTCTCAGAATGTGGAATTTCTTGTCAGTGCTAATTAGCACAGCACAATTAGAGGTGTAAGCACTCTGTTACCACTCCTTCTTGAAAGTGTGAAGAAGCGCTAAGCTATCATTTCCCTTTACCTACATCCCCACAAAGAACGGCTCTCAGTGGAAAGGAGGTGACTGTACCCAGCCGATTTCCTCCTTATACTTTAGCACAAGGTGACTCTTTATCCCATTTAAGCCCATTCTGGTTTCCATATAGAAGGGAACAACAAATGCCTCTGCAAACATGCTTCACAGCCCTTCAACACATACCTCTGACACCTTGTTAGGCCTCATCTTACTCAGTCAGGGTTTTGTCTTATTTTCAATGAGAAAATGGCCACCCAAACTCTGACCTAATGGTCATAGTAATTCAAAATAAAAGAAGGGACATCTCCACCCCCCCACTCCCGTTTTCATTCATCTGTCCTTGATTATTGCAGGTAAAATTGTTTTATGGATTGTCAATAGAGAATAAAGCAACACCATCTCCCTGCGCCAGGCTTCAAAAACAACGTACACTCTGGGAGCGGATTAGTGTAAATTGTGGTGTTTTCATCATAGATGAAATTCAATGGGCTTTTCATTTTCAGTATAAACCTAAACTAGTTAAAGGCAGTGTGTGGGAGCGCCTCTGCTACAAAACAACGGTTTGCATTAAAATTACATTATATTGTTTTGACATGTGTGAAGCAAAGGTTAAAATCATCTTTTTGCTGGACATTGTTTCTGTAATATCACCCCACTGCAAAGCTTCAATATGAACAAGCCCAGAATGATGTGAAATATTTCTGATACAAATTTTATTTTTATGTGAAACTATTCAAATGCTGCTGTACAACATGAACTACCTGAACCGAATCAAATCCTCAGGTCAATTCCTTCTTCTGAGTGCTCCTTAGATAACAAAGTCTTGTTCTGCAAATCTGTTCAATATATTAAAGTTGATTCACTCGGACAGTGTGTAAGATATAATACATTAATCTTGGCCATTTCAATTTCTGAGGCTAGGACTATAAAACTGGTGTGCTGCATATCTAATTTTTTTTGAATACCTGATTTATGCATCCCTCTGATGCATAGTGTCAATGGTATGGTGGATGTGGCTGCTGCATTAACAACGCGCTGCATCAGCACTCAAATCTTATCTTGTTAAATCAGACAAATGTAGCTCAGTGAAAAGGAAGGAATAAATGCCTAGGATGGTTGAAAGGAGTGAATTTTAATTCTGTTTGTTAGGGGACTTTCATGGTGGGGGATGAAACACTGAGGCAGGAATGTCCACCAAGAGCTTATGGGACTGTGAATTATTATATGCTTATACATACATCTACTCATGCAGTATATACAAAGACACAGTTTTTCATTGTATTTCTACACAGACAGGTAAACAGCCACACACCAACACTCATCCCTGTACAAACATACACATTTTTTAAACTGGAGAAATAAAAGCCTTCTAGGAAAATTAAGTCTATATTTACCAAGTGTATATTTCTATCTCTTTCTGATTCAAGAACAACCATAATTGCTTCATTCTGTGTAATTTATCATTCTATGCAGTGAAACAAATGTTATCACATGGACTAAATATCCAGAAATAGTTTAGATTTTCAGAGCAATTATATATGTTTATATGAGTAAGTGAATAGATGGAGTACTGCTGTGGCTCCATACACAGTCAATATTAATTCTCCAGGAAAGAAAATGTTCCTCTGTTTGCACAATCAACGAGACCTTTAGAAATCAGCTTTCTGCCAGACACGGAAAAGTTTCAATGGCACACACTTCACAGACTCAGCCTAGGTATTTATAATAAATGGAAGGTATTCTCGGAATTAATTCTTAGGGAAGACCCCAAATCACTGATCTTTATTTTGAATTCCTTTCTCTAATAAATTCTCGTATTTTATCTACAAACCATAAGTCGGTACAGAACCTTTGTTTGTTTATCAACAAAAATGTATTTGGGAACAAGGAAGGAACACAGATCTGTTGTATAAGGCTATGACCATTGCAGTACAAAGCAGAAGTAGTATGTATGAAGCCAAGTTAAAGCTGGAATTATTTAATTGGCTCAAAGGTGAACTTTCATGCCCAGTAAGACACTGGAAATATATTATTTAAGCATGCATCAGTTTAGCCTTTATTGACACCTTTTCTCTCCACAGTGGCTAATTATAACAGAAAAAAAATGTTGCAAATAGTAGATCCCATCTTCACAAACCTCTTCTCCTGTGTGCTTAACTACAAGGTCATAGCTCTCCATTTGTAACATCATTACACCTTGTGAGAATTGTTGTGATGTCACAAACAGTATTCATCTATGTAGTGATTTAGTATTAATGAGCATGGCTGAAAAGAGCCTGTCATGCATGAATACCCATGTAAAATCCCTCATATCTGTAAAGGACCTAGGACCAAACTCTTGAAAAGAGAACTATCTGAATGTTGCACTTTCACTTTCCTTTTGACTGAACATAAAAGCTCATCTTTAAGTTAATGAAAAACAAACATTCTAGATTTCTTATCTTGAGTTAACCCATCCTTAAAGAAAAGAAAAAAAAAAAAAGGTAAAGAGAAGCAGTGACAGAGACCCAGACATGACAGAGACAATTCATTATAGACCTTTTTGATCCAATTATCCAGGAGAGGTTGGGATATACAGCCCAAACATGTTCAGGCTAATGGAAGAGAATACAAATAAAGACTATGTTCTCACTTTTCCTAAAAGTTGCAATGACTTTTCTATATACGATGCATATTAACAAGAGTGCAGATCAATTCAAAGCTGTATTCCTGTTTAGAGCACAAAGGAAAAAAAAAACAATGACATTTATGCCAACAATTCCAAATTTGACTGAAAAAAACAGGAGTTCTTGTCTGCCTGCTTTGGAGAACTGTGCTGTAAACAGGGAGATTCTACTTCTGCACTAGCCTGGTGAGCACTCTGGTCTGGAGAGCCAGAAAAGATCTTCCGCGATAAGCAAGCAGAGGCTCTTTGTGCATGTGTGCAGCCCTGTGGTACAAAACGACAGTGGTCAGCAGATGACACGCCTGACGTGCTGTTGGTGGCTACCATCCCCAAAGACTCTTGCTCTCAGCTGAGAGCCTATTCAGGAGGAGCAGTGGGGAGACAAATAAAATGGCAAAACCTTGGGGAAAATACACATAAAATGAGCAGATCAAGATAATTGTGCTAATTACCATAATGAAGGAAAGAATTTGTGTTTGCATGAAGGCTCCCCCACCCCCCGTGATGTGCATGATGCCATGGATGCATTCAGGGCAAATGAGTTCCAGGCCTCGCTAGATGCTTGAATTTCTGTCAAAGTGGCTCCATTACATATGTGTCCCCCAGGGTCAGACTACATTAGTCAACTCCTTTATTCCATACATGATGAACTAAGGAGTCAGCAGAGTGTGTTCCAAAAAAGCATTTGTAATGGGTATTTTCAGTGTCCACAAGAACTTCAGCTCAGCTTAAAGTGGGGAAGTAGGGGGGGG
>Ga0065711_1032874_pt1 | contig 26506 bp, 14 predicted proteins | sample Hoacrofraction12_FD_59098 | JGI IMG/M metagenome (GOLD analysis project Ga0065711, IMG submission 59098) | Hoatzin crop microbial communities from Cojedes, Venezuela - Epithelial fraction 12 v2 (version 2) | ecosystem: Host-associated > Birds > Digestive system > Esophagus > Crop | place... | reverse complement strand
AAAAAAAAAAAAAAAAAAAAAAAAGAGAGTGTTGAACACAGAGTAAGATCTCTAACCATAATCCCAAACAAAGTAAGACTGCACTAGAGAACAACAGTATTGGGAAGATTTAGGTGCTGGCATTTAGTAACTTGTATGAAGTTTTCAGTTATAAGCAGGAAATGAATACATGAAAATATTTTGTTGTAAAAAAATAAGATACAGTGCTATTAAACATTGTTTTAAGTAATGTGGAAAAATAAAAGAGCAAAACATAACTGCAGTTCTGCGGGCTTTTCCTTTACATTATTTTTACCTTCCTTAGTTCTAGCTTTGCAGTGCCAGTTACTGTTAACAGACACTTACCTATTAACCAATTCTCTGAAAAACTAAGGAAAAGCATCAAATCAAAAGAATGTAGTGGAGGCCTTCTGACAGAAACAGGGTTTAAATCTAATTGCTATGATGAAGTGTTTCAGTCCACACTGCACTTACCTCCTGTAAAGCCTGCCTACCAGTCAACTCTACTTCAGTTACAAATACAAATGGTCTCAGCACAGCTCAAGAAAGAGAAAGAGAGGAGCCCACGCTGGAGCACGCGCTCCTGACAGGAATGGCCGCCTGTGGAGAGGAGCCCACGCTGGAGCAGGGACGAAGTGTGAGGAGGAAGAAGAGGCAGAGAGGAGCTAGTGTGTACTGAGTGGAACCCCCCAACCCCATGCAGCGCTCTGAGGCCTGAAGGGGAGGGGGAATGTAGAGGAGTCAAGAAAGCAGGACTGAAATTGAGCCTGACAGAAAGGGGAGGTAGGGGAAGGCGTTTTAATTTTCAGCTTTCTTACTATCCATATCTATTTTAATTGGCAATTAGTTAAATCAATTTTCCTAAAGTTGAGTCTGTTTTGCCCCTAACAGTAACTGGCAAGTGATTTCGCTGTCTTTATCGTGACCTACAAGATTTTTCATCCTACGTTCTCCTCCTGTCCTGTTAAGGAGGAGGAGGTATGTGGCTGGGTCAGCATATGGCTGCAGTCTGAGGTCAACTCACCACAGCGTGGTAGACAAATTTAATTCTTTTCTTTGCTGCCAGTATAGTTATTAACCGTAACTTGTAGGCTATCTCAGTTCTCATTGATCTTTTTCACCTCCTGCATCTTCTATTGATTTTCTCTCCAGTCATAGCTAAAGCCAAAAAGGGCCCACACAAGCACTTTTTACTAATGCTCTTTTTAGAAGTTTGTGACAGCATTATCTAATACAATATTGTTTATTTAATAAATTTAAGCACATACAGTATAGTTCTATATTTCATCGAAGTTATTGCAAAAGCTGCAGCAAAATTTGTCACAATCTTGATGCAGCTTTCTTCGCTGCACTTTTTGTTGCCAACCTCAGTGAGCATTGGTGGAGCTACACATCAAGCAGGATTACACTCTGCACCAGAGCTCAGAGTAAAACAGGTGCAAGGCCTTCTCTTGATGGCAGAAAAAAGAAAGAACAAGGAGATAACTCTTCCTGTCCTCTAAACCTTTCCTCAACTTGCCAAGCAGGAAGCAGGGAGGGGGAAAGCAGCAATTCATTTCTGGTTCTAGCATTTTCCATTCTTCCTTTCAGTGAGAGACTTGTCAGTAAGTGGAACAAGATGAATTCGTGAAAATGGAATGAAAGAAGATGGAGAGCAACTGGAAGAGACACTAAAGAATATATAACTATTTGTTCTGTTTAATTTGGTGTAGTGTTTTTCGGCTATTAACTTTAGATAAGCCCACAGGCAAGATGTTTGCCTCACTACAAAACAGGCAGTATGTTTGTGTCAGCTACTTCTAGAGGCATCCCCCAAAATAGTAACAATAATAAAAATACCAGCCTGTCACTACCACAACCAATTACTTGTAAGCTGCAAATTTAACATTTCCAAAATTTCAAGTAGTTGCTGATATTCACACAACATTACACAACTGAACTCAGAATTTGTTCAATATTTTTAAACACAAGAAACAAACTACATCACACACTTGGAAGTTATGAAATACCAATATTTTTATTTCCATAAAAATCATAATACTACGAAAGCATGTAGTTCTAACTTACAACTCACAACCATCAATGTGTACCTTGGAATATTTTTGTGATAACACTTAGCAATCTTATTCGGTTTATTTTCAAGTTACTGTGCAAAATGTTCAATAGGGTATATGCAGGCTTTGCTTAACAGCACATACAATTCTCATTACTGCATTTTCATTTCCAGTATCACTCAGATAGAAGAAAAATATACCTTTAAAGCATTTCTGTTGATGTTGCCTTCCAGCAATGCCAGTAACCGATTCAGTCATTGCCAACATTCAAAACAATAAAGAATTTTGCTTTAACAGATTAGACCACTAGTCTAAGTGCTTCTCAAAGTATCTCAGACTTTAGGCTTTAACAAAGAACTAAAATGTGTATGATCAAAAGCACAACATATAAACAGACAAAAACACCCTTTTCTCTTGACCACTACGTCAGTTAGGCTCCAAAGCAAGAAACCATCAGTGCAACGTGCTCCCATACCAAAATTCTCACAATGCACAAAACTCTAGAATAGGGAGCCCTGCTGAAACAGGCTGTACACTCAGGTACACATCCAACATGGTGAAGAAATAACACGCTTGGAAATTATCATCAGCACACGCCTGCTTTATTGGCATAGCATCCCAATGATTGTCAGTCTTTTCTGTTCTCCTACTCCATTATGCCACATGAATCCTTTCACAAGTACACATACATTTGATTGTCAATATATACTGTATTATCAAGAAAATCCTTCAGACACCAAAATACCAGTTTATGGAAGCAAGTGTTTTCATTCTCCCTTGAGCCACCAAAAGTTATTAATACATACTGAAAGGATACTGCAGATCTTTAATTGTCCAGGTTTACGTAAGAATCTTTGACAGGACTTGTACAGCCTTGAGACATACGTGTTCATATTTCCAATCTTTCCTCAAATCTCAAACTTACTTTAACAAGAATTCTTTTCATATTAAAAAAAAAAAAATGTAGTGACAAGTCAGAGCTACACACTTAACACTAGGGGCAGAACACTAAAAGGCCAAGAAATAATAGCAGTAATTACACAGGCAAGAGAAGCAACCTTCCTAGCCAGACACCTGTCTGTCTGTCATACAGTAGAAGGCACAGGGTATACAAAGTTCTTACTGCAGTGCCTATGAGTCCCAGAATGTGGAATCACATTAGTGTTCAATACCTAAAACTAGAAGAAAGAGGTCAAAAGAGGTTACAACAGCAGACATAATAGATGGAGGTGAGCAAACCACTAAATAAGCTGCACTATAGTCTATCCTTCTGATTTATCAGTTCTAAGCCAATTGGTAAATTCTTTCATGCACTAAGACCACTGACAAAGCTTTGTTGTGATATCTCACGCACCTTTGCCCAAGCCAATTAAAAAAAGAAAACACCAAGCACACTCTTGCACACTTCTAAATAGGGAGCAGTGAAAAGGGTTGAGAAGACTTGTTGTAGGAAAATTACTTATCTGGCAAGCAATTATAAAAAAAACTACCACAGCAAAGTGAACAAATGCAAAAACACAAACAGCTAGTGAAGTTGTAACTGGGAGTTACTGGGAGTCCTCAAAAAGTCCTGGACCGCTCTATGCATCAACTGAAAAGCTCAAAATTTAAATCTACTCCAAACACCAATAGCCAGAAATCAGAAAAAGTAGAAAGGAACAGGTTAGCAGTCAAAAGCTACGGAAATGCTGGACCTCCCTTTTAAGAGGTGTGGGCAAGAGAATTTCCTAGTGAGCAGAAGCAAATGAATTTAAAATATACTTTATCACCACAGAAAAATAACAGAGTAATGAAAATAATCACCACTATAGAAATATCTATATAAAGCACAAATTTAACTGAAACCATCCTAGCCTACTTCCTCCGCATTCTATATATTCTGATGTTCCTGCTCGTAAAGATAACTCCAAAAATCAATTCACGGTTTGATTCTCCTCTGGTTTATTCAGCAAGTGACAATCCAGTGGACAACTGAACATAACCATTGGCAAGAAATGCTAGGTCTTGTCAGAGAATTCTCTTGACCACAAAACTGAAATACTGGTGTGAATATAAAAAAATATAAAAACTGATTATGATTCTGATGAAAACATTTTAGGATAGCAAATAAAGGATGAAACTAAAAATTCAGTTTAAATTTGCTTACAACCATGATCCAACAGATCCACATCTCACAGTTTAAAGCCAGACTAACAGCAATTTATTCCCTAAGTTTATTTCACTTTAAAAACGGTGGGCTTTTTTTTCCAAAATCCTCTATTTAAAAAAATATGCTGTGCTCATAGGTGCTGTTCCACACGTCATTATCCTTGAGTTATAACAAGGGAAACACATTTCAACCTAACCTACTTCTACAGTAAGGCTATTGTAAGAATTCTGAAAACCCTTAAAGGTATCTGTGTTACAAAAATGTATTTACACTTTAATAGTATGTTTTATTAAGTAAAAAAAATCTGCTTTTGAAGGTATGCTCATGTCCGTATTTTCAGAATTTGAAAATTCCTCATATATTTAACATTACAGGAGTGAGTAAACACCCACGATATTTTCTGAAAGTCTCCTTTCTTTATGTACTGCAAATACATCTGTACATCATGTGCTTAAATGTTATTAACTCCAGTTCAGTGACAGTAAGGCTATAATTCATAGGCATAGTTCTTCATTTTTCATATCCTTGCCCCAAATAGCTAGTTCTAAGAAAAAAAAAACCCCACAACAAAACAAACAAGAAAATCAGGGTGCTGACTATTCAGATAACTGCACCTCCTGTTTAATTGATTACTACTTGCAGCTGCTGTCTCTTCCATACATTTCCTTTCAGGAGTTACTATCACTTCACATCTTCCAGTTTTACTGTTCATCTGCCCACTCTTTAAGTTAGCTTCTGTCAAAATTACTACACTCCAGAGAAATTTACCAGAAGTATTAATCATATTGATAGGGACAGATTATGTCAGTGAACCTGGGTCACAGGTCAACATACTGTAGCCTCAGAAAGAGATGACAAGCAGTGAAAGGTGGTTAAGCTCTTAAACCACCTCAGCTGCACGGATGCCTGCCTCATGCCTACAACCGCACATTCGGAGGCAGAACAAGCCTCACTTACAGCCAGCTCCACTGGGAGAGGCCTAATCAACGACACTGACCTTACAAAATGAAATAAAAACTCAGGACAGTCTGGTGGTGGCCTTTGTGAAAGCCAGCATCAACTGCAAGCTCACCTTTGACTCTGCATCTTTAGTAAGATGTCTGTGGAACATCAACACCCACCTGTGCGCATAACAGCCACCTCCAGCCAGTTAATGCAAGCCGCAGGCTACAGAGGAGACTCAGAAGCGAGGGTCACAAATGACTGCCTTCGCACAGGGGCAGCACCTTCCTGTGGCAGTTTCCGAAGAGGCAGCGGGGGCCTGCCCACCGCCCTCTCTCGCCGGGGCACCACGAGCGCACCACGGAGGACTCCAGAGCCGCGCCCAGAGGACGGGGCAGCCTTGGCGCCAAGGCGCGGAGCGCCTCAGGTAGCCCCGCCCCGTCCCCAGCCCCGCCCCGCTAGGGGGATGGAGGGGGCCGCGGCCGGCCTGGTGCCGGGCAGAGGAAGCGGGGAAACGCTCTCGGGCGGCGGCAGCGGCGGGCGGGGTCACGAACTCTGACCTTTCACAGGGGCACGGCACACAAAACAAAGCACCATTCCCCCCCCTCCCCCCCCGCGCGGCCCCGTAACACAGACCCGGCCCCCCTTCCCCTCCGCGGACCCCGTTAGCCCCCTCACCACCGCCGCCGCCCGCACGGGGGGAGGGAGGGCCGCCGCTGGGCACCGCCACCCAACACCGGCCCGGCTGGGCCCGGGTCAGGGTCACCGCCAGGTCACGTTTGGCGCCAATTCCTGAGGTAAAAATCGTTTTTTAAAATTGAGGCGGCCCGGCTGGGTTTCTTCCGTTGGGGCCAGGACGAGGGAGGGGGCGCGGGGCGGCTGCATCGGGGCCCTGTTTGGGACACCCCCGCGAGCGGCAAAGGGGAGGGGTAACGCTCGGTTTAAGGGGAGGGGGGATTTGAAGGCTCCGGTATTTTGCTGTTAAGCGAGAGCCGGCCGTGCTGTAGGCTGGCCTACAGCTCCTGGGGAGAGAGAGAGAGGACCATTGTGAGGTGCTGGGTCGATCCGGTGCGGGAGTCTCGCTGCGGAGCCGCTGGGCTGGAATGTGGGCAGCCTGAGGTCGGAGCCGGTCCGGTCTCGGTGAGAGCAGTCTGCTGTCCGGGGGGTGGCAGGGGCGATGGTCGCGGCGATGACGAGCTCGGGAGACGGACACGGAGAGAGAGAAGATGGAGTCTGAGCGGGCGGAGGCGGCGGCTTGAACCCGACCCTTTTACCTTTGCCACCGGGAGGGCGGAGGGGAGGGGGCGGCGGGTACTTTGCATACGGGGCTGAGACTGCCGCCATCTTACCGGCCGCTTCCCTAGTGCCATGCCCGGGCCTCGCATAGCTTGACATAAGGATATACCGGAGGGAAGGGGGAGGGGGCCTAATGGCGGCGGCAGCAGCCCCGCCTGGGACTTGGCCGGCAGCCAGCGCCGCCATCTTGTGCTTAGTCGCGTCCCTGGGGTGTTTTCCCCTCTTACTCGAGAGGTGGGGCCACCGGCTTGACAGACGTTTCCTTCGACCAATCGGTGGCGTGTGTGGGAATGCTGCGTCTTCGATGAGGTCATTGGTTGGAACGGGAAGGCGGGAGGGTGGGAAGGATGTGGCTGCATGGCGCGCGGGGCGGCAGCCGCATGAAGGCACTTGAGGAGCTGTCCGCGCGGGACGCCCTGCGTGTCGGCGGGCCGCGAGCACGCCGCAGCCGTGGGGGGAGGAGGCTGCCCTCAGACTCGGCTCCAGCCGCGCGGTTCTGAGGTGCCGGAGCTGCTCCTGGCCAGGGCTCTGGCCTCGTTTTTATGTCGTATTAATTGTTGCAAGGATTCCTGCCGGCTTCCTGCCACAGTGACAGTGTAACAGAGGTTCCCGGCAGAGCCTAAGCTGCGAGCCCCGCCTTTCCTGTCTCCTTCTCCAGACTCCAGCAGAGGAGAAGCGTGCCGGTGTGCAGCTCGATGTAGGCGAGTCAAGCGGGCAGTGTGAAGAACCCCGTTTCCTTAAGTCAAAGGAACAAATTTCAAAAAGATTGAATACGGCTTTTGCCACGTCATCCTCGTAGGAGCATACCCGTAGAATATCTCAAATCGAGTGAATGACTTTTTTCTGAGATTCCACTGCAGTTTAGGGAGAGATTAATGGGTTTATGCCATGTTTTGGTTAGCAGTACATCTACACGCACTGAGTTGGCTTGGTGCTTCAGGTGCTTCCTTGCAGTGTTTTAAGTTCCACCTTCTTTCTTGGTTTGTTTTGGTGCGCTTTTTTTTTTTGTCCTTATGAACTCTGCTGCTCAGGGGTTTTGCTAGAAAGCTGATTTTTGCCTTGTGTCACGTGCTGGGAGTCAACATCTTTACAACAAGCTTACTTGGCATGGCTGTGTATGGTCTCCGGGCTTCCCGTTGAATTTGGTCAGATAGCCTCTGCTTATTGCTGTTTTGGGAAGGTCAAAAGTACAAAAAACCTTGGTGGATAACACCACCAACAGCAAATCTGTCAGAGTCAGAGCCTTACCTCAGCAAAGACTTCATTGAGTCTTAGAAACGCATTCTTACGAATAAAATATCTCATCTTCAGGGCATGTTATTAGCATATGGTTATCATCTTTGCTGAACATAAAAAATGAATTTAAAATAAAAGAAAACACTGAAGAGGAATTACTGAACAACTGAGAAACCATCCACAAGCTGCCATATTAAATGGATCTGGAAATGGTTCATAAGCTTGCTCTGCAAGTTGAACACTGGAATAAAAATTACAAGCTGTATGAGAAACTAGCATAAACATGATTTCCATAGGGAATGTCTGAACTTTGATTATACAGTGTTGCAAATAGTCTTCTGTTGACATATAAAAAATAAGTTAAAAAGATTAAATCATGTTGTGGTAAATGTGAAAATTAATGAATTTTGACATTTCAGCAATGTTAGCTTTGTAGAAGTTGGCATTTGAAGGGGGGGTGGTGGTGCTAGAGACATGTGTACAGTTTCCTGTTACATGTTTTGCTACTGTTTGTAGTATTTTTTAATTTTATGTTCAATGATTGCTTTGCAAGCACTAACAGAGGGCTTTCAATGAAACAGCAGATGGGCCAGCATTCATGCCTTTTCATTACCTATGCCTGGATCAGAATCTGAACCCTGGCTCTGTAACGAGCAAGCCACAATTAAAAACTGAATGCATGAATTTTAAATCTTAATTAAATTTATCCTCGGAGAAACACAGCCCTAATAATTATCATTAAAAAGATCTTGGAAGTGGGTTTTTTCTTGTTTCTTCCTTTTTCTGTTTGCTTTGTCTTTTTTTTTTTTGTAAACCTTGAAGAGCATGACACCCACAACAAGATAAAACAGTTCTGCACTATTTTCTCCTCAGAGTGATAATACTACCACATTATAATAAAAAATAGTTTAGCCAATAGAAAATACAGTTTAAATGTGACAGTTTATTTCCCTTATTGTGTCGGATTACCATAAGAATATGGATGAATGTGGCAGTTTGATGGAATGACTCAATAAAAATTTGCTCAAAATAGCATTCTTAGGTTGCTGTTTCCATGTTTAGCGTGTTTTGTAGAAGCAGTTTAACTGTAAGATTTCTCTTCCCTTGAGTTGAGAAAAGCACATTAAAGATCCGTGAATTCTACAAATTGCATCAGTAGTTGACACTGAGATTGGTCCATTTTAATTTGTGAAACTAACATATCTTCTCTGCAGCTTAATAGAGTAAAAATAGTATATTAGAGGCTTTATAAGGTAAAAGAGTAACTATGTGCCTCAGCTTTTTGAACAGTATGGTGTCAGTGTGCATATACTCATATATGTGTGTTTGTGTGTATATATATGCACGTACGCGCGCACACAGCATCCATGGCATCTTTTCTTATTTGTCACATACGTCAAACAGTATTATAAATCATCAAGAAGTCATATCAGAGCTTTCTTTAATAATAAGAATAAAACGTAACTTTTGTGGCTGATGGAAGTTGCTGGCATCTTTTCAAACAGGTGTTCTAATGATCTTGTTTCACCATGGCAACCAATATGGAGGTGCTGGCTCAGCAGGTAGTGGAGACTCAGCAGGTGGCTGAGGTGAGTGACAGATGATATCACAAGAGTTGGTATATGAGCATTTGAAATTAAAAATATATTAGGGAGTCCTTGCTGTTTACAGTTAAGTGTAAATGGAACAGAAAATCTTTATAGAACAGTATTGCTTTACACTTGTGAACAAACCAATGTGTGGTTTGTTTACCTTACTTCATTCTGGTGGCCTCCACATTACGAATGCAAGTAGGAAATTCAGCATGAACTACAGATAAATTTGACTGTATTATGGATTGTTTAAAAAATTAATACAACGGAATTTGATCATTACCTTGATTATTTTGGACCTGAAAGGTTTCTGCTCGTCTCTTGAGTTGTCATCTAAATCTAGAATAGTGTTTGAAGTTACCTGTTCTCCTTATGCACTATATTGAATTTACAGTAGGGTGATTAATTTAAATCAGACTTTGTATTTTCTGCCTACGTGCGTGAGAAAAAGAGCACAAGATCTATGTAAAGGGATATTAATTGATATCTTGTCTTGGTGTATATTCACTGAAGCTTGGATGCTCAGCAGCTAAAATGTCTAAATCAACTCATAAACACTGAAACTGCGTGTGATCATGGCCATAGAAAACAACTTATTTATCTCCTTTAGTATGCAGACTTCAGTCAAAAAATAAACTAGAATTGTCTTCTGTTTAAAATTATTTGGTTTAATGTCCTTCAAATTTACTATGATTTATCATATGATTACAGAATTAAGGGATTTCATAAATAATGAAGGGCAAGTAGGCTAAGAGATCTCTCTGTAGACAAGGCCACTTTTCACACATTAGTTTGGGGTGGTTTTTGACCTATTGAACTAAGATTACACCTGGATATTGAAAAATATTTTTAGTTCAAGAAGAAGCTTTATATATGAAAGAAATACGCGTGTCATTGTGTTTTTAGAAATAGATTTGAGATTTCCTTCTTAGAGGAGTTTTTTCTAAAAAATTATGGTTCTTTTTAAATAGTATGGAAAATGGCCTACTGAGTATCCTGAAAATATCACCTGAGGAGTAGTTTCAAAAAGCTCTGAAATTTCACACTGAAAGCTGACAAGTGAATTTTCACTCTAGTTTGCTATACCAGGGTTCAATTTGGCAAGCTGCATTTTTTAAAAACACTTCCAAACAAACTTGGAAGTAAAAACCTGTGATGGAAATATAGGCAAACCTTTTACTATTTTGGTAGAACTTGAGTGCTATAATCACATCTAAAGCACATAAAATATGTGACATTTGTAATTCCTCGTGCAGGAAATGCACCGTGGTAACATAGTGTGATGATTGTATCTTGCCACTGGAGAGATCGCTCCATCTCAAGAGTATATGAAGCTCTGTGATTTCTTCCTGGCCGGTGGGTAAATAGAGGGCTTCACCTCTTTATAGTATTCAGCTCCTCCTTAAATTATATGCCTGTCCACTCCATGAGAACTTTATTCATGGAAAACCAGTTAAAAGCAGCATTATCTCATTAAGAATTAATTAATGCTATGACCATGTTAACGTTGAACCATTTATTTATGAATGGCTGGCTGCCTGCTATTTGTGTCTTCAGTCAGATACAGTTTTTAATACAGGTAAATAAATTACTAGTTTTCTTGAAGTATGCCAAAATTCTATATTGGTACTCACCGTTTCTCAGACAAAATGTAGCATGAAACTTGGCACTGGCCTTAAAAAATGAGAGGCTTTTCAGAATATCGTGTTTTTCACAGATGAAAATTAAATGGGGGGAGGGAGTCATTAATCATGCACTGTATCTTAAGTTATGAATGATAAAAGTTGCAAACAGGGTAACTTAATGCAAATGTTGGAGGGTTTAGCTATAGCTGCATCATTTTTTCGACATAATTAACACATATAGTGCATGGGTTTATCGGGAGCTATACCAAGCACCAAATCAGACTGCCATGCAAGTAGGCCATATGTTGTTTTTCTTGAGCAATAGTTCATCAGGTTTGTTTCCCATGAAACTGTGAACGTATCACGGAAGTTATTGAGCACACTCCAGTATTGCATGTATTTTTGTACTTACTTTATTCTTAGGACTTTGTACAATTGTCCTTGTAATGGTTTCAAATGGTTTCACTGTGGTTGCTTGCTTCTGCTTGATAGCAGTGTTGCTTGTTGCATTTTTGCAGCTGTGTATTTCTGAACAGATTGGGTGAGAGAGTTCCATTTTTAGTGTCTGTAGTTGCCTTTACGTACAGTTCATGAAACTGGAGAACAGAGAACAGCTAGGGGATTGAATTTTAGCTGCCATTCTACAAAGGGCCAAAGGGGTCAGGACAGTTAATTCCAAAGAGTATCACTGAAACTTTTTGGATGTATCTTACCTCTGTGAAAGAAATACATTTGGACATTTCCAGGCAATACATAGATCTTTCATAAAAGTCTATTATTAATTTAGTAGCTAAAGAAGTTCATTAGGAAGAATATCTGTAGAAAAATAAGTCTTTCTGATTTGATTTGAGATGTAGTGATTTTTATGGAGTGAAACTTGGTACTATATTTTTTATTGAAATTCTTTAAATGTTTTATGAGAGAAAACTTGTTAAAAATAGTTTAAATTTCTGGGTGCAGTTGAACATATTTGGTCTGGGATTGCTTAACTATGCCTTACTTTAATTTCTATGCTCTTTTCTCTAATAGTATAATCTCTGAAATTGGTTTATGCTTAGTGAGAACTGAGCAGTGTATTTAAACAATATGATTACTTTGGTTTTTAGTGGCATGAATATAGGAAATGTTCTTCTACTTAAGTTGGAGAAGCTTAGAGGCTTTAAAAATGCCTTCACTATGTGGCCAGGTGATTATTTCTTCAATATATTTCTCAAATACTGCTTTCATAATCAATGTGGTAGTGGGGAAATGAACTATGGAAAGTATTGAAAATTAGGTTAGTAAGTACAGAAATTTATTGGATACATGCATATGCTCATACAAACACACCTACACACATAGATGTATACGTACACTATGGGCAAGTCAGTGCAGTAACTTACTATGAGACGACTATATGGCTATGAAGAAACCTTACTTATTTCAAAGGACATAAAAATAATGAAATATCTAGAGAAGCTTAGCTTCAAACTACCAATTTTATATATATATATATTGTGTGTACCTATGTATTGGAAATTTACTATAATATGATTGCAACTAAAATGGAGAATGAAAGCAAACTACTGAAAAAAACCTAGGAAAAATAAGTATAAACATATAATTTTTTTATATATACATTTTTGTGTATATAAAATGACAAAATGATGAATAAATGAAACAGAAGAAGCCAAATTTAGTTTTGCCAGCCTTCAAAAAGCACCTTATTGCCAAATACTTGTTTTTGGCTTAGTGATGAAAAAGGCAAGACAGTAGATAGGCATGTTTCTAAGTGTATTTTTATATTTCTTGAGCTTTGTGCAGATCCTCTGTGTCCTTTAATGCAAACATTATCAATTAATTTATATACATGTCAGCATATGAAAGTATTGCTGGTGATACTTGTTGGTTTGCGAGCCCAGGTGAATGCAGTCCTCTGCAGGTTGATCCAAAACAGATAATTCTCCATGCTATGCCATTTGTCTTCAGCTTCTGTCTTCCAGTGGTATACCAGAATTACACTTGACATGCTGCATGAAATTTTGTTCTCCCAGTCTGCCTGCGTATAACTAGTGTTTGCAATGTGAGTGCTAAAATGAAAATATCACTTGCATCCTCATGGACTTTTAAGGAAATCATGCAGTAGTTAAGCGTGAAATGTTTCTAATGTGTACCAGATAGGATTGGTTAGTGTTGTGAATCTGAAAACTGCTTTGAGAGATGTGGTCTTCTTAAGTCCAAAAATTACATTTAATACTGATTCCTTTTTCCTCATTTCTCTTCTCTCCAGTTGATATAGATTGAATTCCACAATTCCTGTGCACATTAGCAAAAATTCCAGTATAAGATATGGTCCCAGTCTTCTGCCAGAGAGATTACAGACATTCTTACAATCACATTTCCAATAAGTGAAATATATACAAAAAAATAAGACTCTTAAGTAGAAGATGGATAGATAATCTGACCTAATTTCTGAATAGTGTTTTCCTGTGAAAATGACTAGGCATAGTAATTTCAGAATTTCTCATTAACTTAAGAGACCCTCTGTTACATTAATCCTAATACATAGTCTTGTAAGCATTTTTCTGTAAGAAGGTCACTGTGAAATATTAGAAACTCTGACGTTATAAAATGCTAGTTCTGCTTTGCTACAGATGTTTATTACAGTAGCATAGTTGATGTCCTATAAAGAGTGAAAGCCTTTGTATCCGTGATATTTCTGTGCAGCACATAGTACTTGAGAAAGTTCCATCAAAACAAGAATTATCAGGCCCTAAAAATCTAACATTACCCTTAGTTAAAGATGCGTTTCATATACTTTATATTTGTTGCCCAAGTCTTTGAGATTTTTTGAGTGACTCCGGCAATTGTGACAAAGCTGTTAACTACATTGGTGTTGTAGTACTAACTATTACTAATAGTACTGAATACCTTAGTACACTGTAGTTAATGGGGTTTGTGTTTTATTTCAAATTTCGATTACTTTGCTAGCTGGTCCTTTCATTCAGAAAACAAGCAACTTTTAGTCTTTTTTTCTTACTATGTGTTTTTATATCACTTCTGCTTAACCGTCACAACGATTCCGCCTTCTCTTTGCTATACAGCTATTCCAAACTTTAGAAGTGTACTTTTGAACAGAGGGTTATGTAGTGATAAAGCGTTACTATATTCAGGATTTATTTTTCATGTCCCAGGAAAAACAGCTGCTAATCAGGTATTAGAAATGTCTTTCCTGAATGAATTGGGCAAACAGAAGTCTAGAGTGACAAGGTTATTAAGTATGGTGTCAGATAATAAGTGCAAGGAAAATCCAATTAAATTTCACTGGGTTTTCTCGGAGGTTTTAAGTATAAAACATTTCCCACACTAGATCACAATCAGTTAACATTTACGTTGCACCCATGCTGTAAATACACTCGTGTAGTTACAGTAATTATTAATAGGTATTTTTAGACAGTTGTACAATAGGTAGTTGTGTTTTCTATCAAGAGCCTAATTTCAATAGTGAGCACATTTCTGTGCGAAGATTAGGAGTCCTTGAAATTAAAACAAAACACCAGCGCTACTTAAAAGGCACCTAGGTCATGCATTTGTTGCATAAGGCTTTGTAGTGGAAGTCCAGTGCATTCAAGTTTACTGTTGTAAAACTTGTCAAGTACACAGTCATTTTTCCCAAAACTTCACATACCATGACTTTAACAAATTTCACTTTCTAAGAATTTAAAAAAGTATTTTCTGTTCACCGATTTGTCAGCCTTCACTGCAGCCTCATATAAGTATTTTGTTATGGAGTTTAAACTATTCACGCGTGTCATGAACTTACTGTATGAATTCTGAAGTATATTAAGATTGATTATGCTACTTCATGTTTGAGGGCCCCGAACTAGTTTAGAAAGGTCTATGTTCCTTTAAATACATTAGATTAATGAACTTCAAGGCTAAAGATGCTCCACAGGGAATGTGGTGGATTTTCCTTTCAATTTTGCTGATTTGGAAATAATTCAAAATACAGGCAAACTCTTTCCTCATATTTCATTTTGCTGTTTTACAGTTCAGAGAATGAGCAGGTTGAAGGGCTTAAAAACAGAGAACAGGGTGAGGGGGAAGCTTGATCACCTGGTACTGTCTTCCCCAGATGAAATTAATCTTACTAATAGACAAACTCTCAGCACCTGGCAAAACAGCAGGAACAGACAGATTCTGCTTCCTTGGTTACAGGGAATGATAGTGCACTTGACCTTCAGAGGAACAGGGTCAGAGAGAGGGCATTTTAAAACAATACTGGCTGCTTTCTGTGATTGGAATCCTTAGTAATGGAGAATAGATGAAAAGTATCTGTGATCTGACTAAAAGTGACCTCGACGTTTCTCTCGGATTGTTTTGTCCTCAGAGGTTTGCTGAGGAAAAATGTGAATAAGACTGCAGGAAGAATTTGACACTGTAAGTACTAGAGCCTGTACAGTGTATAGCTAGGGAGCTCCAGGAAGAAAATGGTACTAAGTGTACTAAAGCAGATTATTTTCCCCAGTCTCTTAAAACAAGTGTATTTGATGTGCTTTGTGTAGGGAAATTAAAGTGTTTTGAGCCATCTTTTACATTATATGTATTATTTTCTGACTATGGCTAAGTCACAGTGATAGTGGTTACTTTTAAATGATTGTTGATTAAGCCTCTGTAAAATGTGGTGAGATGAGGTTTTCTATGATATATGGCCTACTTGTTTTCTTTTCTCATCTCCTGAAGGTGAAGTCTCCCAGTCTTAAAGAAATTAAAGTGTATCTAATTTTTTAAAATCTATTTTGAAATTACAGAAACGTACCATTATTGAATTTGGAGGACTGGGGTTTTGCATGTACAGCTCCCAGAGCAGTTGCTTTAAATATGATACGGGTTTCATGGGGTCAGGTTTCTTCTGAACAACAGATGAGAATAGTCAATGTCATGTTTAATCCTGTAAGTGAACCTAATGTAATGCTATACTGTATTATCTTCCTGATATGAGTACTTACAAGCCATTTGCTTCCAGAATACTTTGATTCAGTTTATTTGGGAATCTAATTAATGATAGCTTAATTTTTCTTGTAGTATTTATATAAGATATCTGAAGTTAACCTTGTAAATCTCTGATAGAACTTTTTTTAGTATGTTTCATATTCCCAGACTACTATTCCCTTTTTTTTATATATATTTTCACTTAAGAAGTCAAATTTGGTGCAATTGACTGGGTAGGACCATAATAAAGCATCTCATATTTATTAGTTCTGATCCTTTGTAGTTGTGTGACAATGCTCAAGGTAAAAATTTAGCTGTAAAACAAAATAACAGAAGATATTTTTTTTTCCTTACTCTTGTAAATTGAGTGTTTCAGGAAATATGTTCCCTTTTTGCATTTGATTTATTTACCATGGTTGTTTTACTGTCAACCGATGTCATGTGTATTCAGTCTGGAAAATAAACTGGAGATTTTTAATTGCAGTCAGAAATTTAAAGCTGTTCTTATTCCACTGAGTATTAAGTAGGGAACCCTGAAAAGAAGGTAAAATTTTGCATTTCAGAATTCTACACCATCCTGAGTATGTATGCATGTTAATAAGAGTATAAAAAGAAATTATACGTGCACACTGAAGCATTTATTGGTATTAGACAAATTATGATTCTATGAAATTATTCTCCATTGGTGCCCCATATCTGCTCAGCCAAGACTAAAATATTGTCTGTTTTCAGCTTAAATAAATGTTCTTGAATATTTAAACATGCAAAACACATATTGGCATATAGTGGCAGCTGGTGGTCAAACTTAGCCAACTTTATAGAGAACTCACTGTTAGACTTAAGATAACCAACTAGTCACGTGGTGATGATGAGAAATAATTCGTATTAAAGGAGACTAGATTTGATCAGTAAAAATAACCTTTATATGAGGATGTGATCCATTCTATGAAAGCTGAGAAAGTGTTTTAAAGCATAAAGCACTAGTTTTTGTATGGACATAGTACCTGGAACCACTGTTGTACACTAGATCCCTTTGCAGCAGGTACTTTACAAACCCAGAAAAAAGAAATGGTTGTTTAGTCCCAAAACATTTACAGAAAAATTTCAGTGCAGTTAGCATATCTATACTGGCATTGTTTTTATAAGTTGATATAAATCCTTGAACAACATGGAAAAAGAGATCCTTGTATTTATTTCCAAGCTGCCCGCTGTGCATTGTGGTGCAAGGTTCAAAGATGCTTCAAAAAAAGGCTAAGGATTCTATAATTGAAGGTGAAAGAATTGGAAAACAGTGTTAAACAATCTTCTTGCTCTAATTTAGACCTTTTAAAGGGTGCATAGCTTAGATAATAATTTGGAATGGAAGATAAGGAGATCAGTGTTCAATTGTGTTCTCTAAGAGTCTTGATTTTGGGAGCTCTTTTTTTTCCTCACCTAGGTACCTCGTTTTCTGCTGTTGGATGTCTTGTGTCATCCAATAATTAGGACGATTATACTATTCCTACATCTCTCCTGTATATTTTCCTGATTTATCATGCAACTTTTGTGACCTGTGTATTAAAGATAATTAGAGATAGTAAGTTCAATTTGGATTTTACTTTTACGGTATATGAGACTACTTAGGGTACAGGCAATAGGAGAGTAGAACAGTATGGCTTCACTAAGTGCTGTGTATTTTAACACCTTTACTTCCCCAAAGAGAGCTGCAGGAAATTTTCCTTGCTATCCAAACTGTTTCGTTTCTTTTCATCAGGGATTAACTTTTTTGTATCTCAAACAGGAAAGCTTACAAAATTAAGATTTTTTCCATGCATGCTTAAATAATGACTAAACTGACACTACTCTGTTGTCCAGCTATGTAGTTTTTGATAAATAAATAATTCCAAGATCGTTTAAAAGAGGATTTAAAAAAAAAAAGCCTTCTGAGCTTCCTGGTTGTGGCCACATGTCACTGCAGATAGTAAACGCCGATTTGATACTCTCAAATTCACATATAGAATGCAATTATTATAATCAGTCATACACTGAACACAGTCCTATAGATTCTGTGGGGCAATGTAAATGTGTGCTTAGGGGGTATTTATGAAAACACAATTTATTGTTTACAATCACAATTTCCAAGTATTGTATATAATACAATTTACATTATAAAATCATTTAAAATTTTGAAATTATAAAAATCTGTTTTAAAATGTAAGCAAGATTTATGTAGCATTAGGCAGACTTACGTAAAAATCTAGGCTGCTGTCATTGACATTATAGAACACTTTTCCAAAGAACAGGGTTTTGGCCTGTATGCGTTGTTTTCGGATAAGTAATTATGGGTTAAACTGAGTGTAGAAGAAATCAGTAGTGCCATATTTTGTTCATTCTTTTTATAGGTTACATCACTGCAGTATTATTCCAACTGAAATGGAATGTCTGTATAAATTTATGTCCTATTGTAAGAATTTACAATGCTTGTTATTCAGATATGCTGCATGTGTAAAATTTGCTGTCGGCAGTCTTTTAAATGTTCCCGTGTTTTCCCATCATTTTATATAATAACTTTCAATAAAGTATGTGACTGAAAAAGTATCCATGTTGTGATGTTGACTGCGGACAGTAATGTCACCTCTGGAGTTGCTCTAGAGTACATCAAAAATACTAGTGTCTTGTGTGCACCAACTGTTGTTCAAATATTTTTGCAGCTTTATTGAAAATACTGGTGAACATATGCAGCGTATGGCTTTAGAACCAAATTATCTCCTTTATTTTGAATTTTCTTACAAGAGGTAAAACATTGAGCCACATCACAGACCAGTACTTTGTAAAATGCACCAAGAAAGCAGAGCCTTCATAATGAGTACAGCACACATAAGCCTACGTAATTTTCTTCAAAGTTGTTACATGAGAAGTAGCAGAATGATTTAGCTTTCCCTCTACTCTGTTGAAAACAAGCAAACAAAAAGAGATATGGAACTAACTGTGTTCTGATTCTTCAAGAACTTCCAGGATAGTTCTGATATTCCTTGTTTTGATTTTGTTCAGTTAAGCCCATTTTTTTGTGTGGTCAGGTTTCAAACTAAGAATGGAAAAAATGCATGTACCAATAGTGAAAAAAATACATATAGACATCTACATCTGTGGATACTTGTCCATATTAAAGATGGCTATAGTAGATGCAGCTCGTGTTTGTATCTGAAAAAAAAACCCAATGATGCTAAATAAGGTACTTTTTTTATAAGCATCTGTATATCCTCAGCTTAATAAAAATGGGACTGGATGGCTGTGGGGAGTGGCAAGCAGTACCTTTATACCTGTGAGGTGACTGTAAGGATTAGAATACAAGTGCTTCATCTATACTACATTTACAATTATTAAGGAGGAGCAATTAGTACTAATAGCTGCATCAATAAATCTGAGGATGAACGAGCACAGAGTCTAAATATGCACAACTGTAGAATTATGTGTGTAAATGTACGTTGCTAATGCCATACCCCTCCTGTAAACAGAAGATAAAGGCTGTCAAGCCGATGTTGCCTTGCATGTTTAATTTAAGTTTTTCTCTGAAAGTAGCTGTGCAAGGGGTATTTTTCAAGCTTTTTCTAGGTATTCAGAACTAGATTTGTATTATCATAGAATAATTCGGGTGGGGAGGGACCTTATAGAACATCCGGTTCCAAACCCCCTGCCATGGACAGGGACACCTTCCACTAGACCAGGTTGCTCAAAGCCCTGTCCAACCCAGCCTTGAACACTGCCAGGGACGGGGCAGCCACAGCTTCTCTGGGCAACCTGTGCCAGGGCCTCACCACCCTCAGAGTGCAGAATTTCTTCCTTATATCTAATCTAAATCAACCCTCTTTCAGTTTAAAGCCATTGCCCCTTGTCCTGTCGTATCGCTATTACAGTTTGGTGCTCTGGAAAAGTATGGAACAGAACAAGAAACAATAGCATTCAGTTGTAGTGCCAAATTTAGTCTCTGTTGTGCTAGTGAAATCCTGACTAGAGTAACAAGAATTAACCACATACAGCTGAATACATGCTGAGTATATTGGTGATCTGTTGGAGCATAGAAAAAATCTGCACCACTCTAAAGTAGAAAAACAGAAACTGGGGGACAATTAAAAGGTGGAGAGGATATGAGCACACTGAACAACTGGAATTCTAATTTATTCTACTGTCTAAAACACAGATATCCAGATAACCAGCCATTTTAATTTTAACTTTTTGCCTTAAAAATATTGGACAGTTAAAATTGTTCTTACTTATACTTGAAAAATGAAATTGCTGTTTTCTCCAAGTGAGCTGTATAGACACCACACTTTCAGAAGGCTTCATAGATGAAATGACGTCAGAGACAAAAACTTAAGGCCACTTTGGTCAGATAGGAGTTCTGTGCACTCTTCCAGCAGATTCCATATACCTCTAGTCCCATATACATTCCAGTGGTCAAGGACATTTTTATTTAGGGGCCTAAAAAGCTTTTCTGAATGAGAAAGCTTTTCTAAATTTGGGCTACCTGAAAATTAAAATAGTAGTTTATAAAATACTTTAAAATTATTAAAAGGTGAAATATTTCACATCATACATTGTGGTGTGTACAGTGTGTTTTGTCTTTACAGAAGCAAAAGTGAGGCAAATATATAATCTGAAGCTGAATAAAAAAAATCTACATTTCAGTAAACTGAAGGATCACATAGTAATTATCCAGTGATTTATTTGGGGTGGGGGGTGGTAGTTTGGTTTTGTGATTTTGGTCATCTGTCAGATTCATCCTGTTCCCCAAAATAGGCAACATTCTGTTAATTCATTGAAAACAAATCCAAGTTTGTTTTAATGACTGTAACCTTTCCAAGAAATTAGATTCCATGCTATAGAGCTATCTGATCTTTAATAAATAGATGTATTTTTAAAAGTGTTCAGTACTGTAACAGTCAATTAAAGTTCCGTACATTATTTACAGGTGCAGACTGTTCAGACTTCGCTATCTGAATCTCCAGTGATGACCAGCCCTTCCCAACGTATCCAGATAATTTCCACAGACTCCTCTGTAGCTTCACCACAACGCATTCAGGTAAAAATCTATTGATTAAGTAACTAACTATTACGTCTTTTTTTTTCTCCTCCTCCCACTTAGGTTTATACAAAAGCATACTAAAATCTATGGAAGACTTCTTTAAATTTTGTGAGAACAGATCATTTTTAGTGCAAACTAAAATTCTCTTTCTCCCTCAGCATGTATTTGGTGGTGACTGTTTGTCTGTATATAATAGTTGTACTGATGATTCAGTGAGGAATATTTGCAGAGGTTAAACTTAGCCTGCATATACAAGTCTCTGAGCACTAGCCATAGCAAATGGGCAGACATCGTCAACAGAACACCTAAGATCATCTCCAAGGGCATTCTCTCTTTGTCTCTCTCTCTCTGTGCCATGTTTAGGAGCCAATGGGAGACAAGCCTATTTAGGATAAAGTTAGCCTTTGGGAATGCTGCACAGTGGATCGTTGTTACTGATAGATAGTATAAAGATACCATTAATGCATTAGAATGTGTGCAGTGACAAACGATACAAGAATTGCTAAATATTGATGTTATTAGAGTATTGCAGTACTGCAATACTGAGCTTTTGACCTTCTTGACCTTCTTCTGTGCCAGTACAATACTCCCTTGTACTTCTGCCAGAGGTGGTGCTGGAGAACAGGCTTTTGTACTCCAGGGTGTTTGGAACAGTCCTGCAATGCAACCTCCCATCACAGGATGGACTGGTTTTGTGATATGCCTTGATCAGGGTGGGTGGGTACTGCCCATATGAACAGCCCTAAAACCACTTCTAAACGATTTTGACATTGTCATTACACTTACTATACATGATACATTTTTTTTTCTGTAATGTTATTTTCGAAGATTCACATTGCAGCATGTATAATGACGTACAGCGTTAGTTTTTCTTATGAACCTAAATATCATTCACTTCTTACCCAGCCTAATTTTTGTGTCTTAGTTATTTGTTATCATCAGTGCTTATATCTGATCCATGAGAAATTACAAAGAATTCGCTATGATTTTGCTTTACTGACAGCACCAAGGAGATGTTCTTCAGTTATCAAACATCGTTTAGCTATGTATTTTATCTAATATGTTATTCCTTAAAGTTATCAACGGAAGGTGGAATTCGGCAGCCTTATTGTTTCACATGCTGATTCTCAGGATTCTGTTATGATGGAAGGTTTCTATTTTTGATACAGTTGTCTGGTAACATAATCTCTAGTTTGCCTGGTGGAGTAACCGTATCAATACGTATCAATATTTCATTGCAAGGTAGATGTTCTCGCAGCGTGTATAACTGAAGCATACTGAATATTCAGCATTCATAAGATAGGTCTTTACATTATAACTTCTGTTCAGTTCTGCAAAATAATCTACCTCCGTATATCACTGATGTTTCTGGAAAAAAGCCTGTGACTCCATGGTAAATGAGAATACTAGGATAAGAAAAGAGTATTCGTGCTTCCTCAGAACAAATACAGGCAATATCATAGTGGTGTCAGTCATAAACCAAGATTAGATTTCACTGTGCGTTGTCCTGTTAGTTAAGATCTATATAAAAGAGGCTGTAGAAATCTCGAGCACTGGGGTACAGTTTGGGTGCCTCAATACACAAAGAGCATCAAACTATTAGAGCGTGTCCAGAGAAGGGCAACCAAGATGGTGAAAAGTCTCAAGGCCAAGACTTATGAGTAGCAGCTGAGGTCAATTGGGTCGTTCAGCTTGGAGAAGAGAAGGCTGAGGGGTGACCTCATCACAGTCTACAACTTCCACAGGGTGGGCAGCGGAGGGGGAGGTGCTGATCTCCTCTCTCTGGTGACCGGCGGCAGGACACAAGGAAATGGAATGAAGCTGCATCAGGGGAAGTTCAGACTGGACATGAACAAAAGGTTCTTCACTGAGAGGGTGTTTGGTCACTGGAACATTCTCCCCAGGGAAGGAGTCACAGCACCAAGCTTGTCAGAGTTCAAGGAGCATCTGGACAATGCTCGTAATCATATGGTTTAGTGTTAGGCAGCCCTGCGAGGAGCAAGGATTTGGAGTTGATGATCCTTACGGGTCCCTTCAAACTCTAGGTATTCTATGAAATTTCTGTGATGCTGTCTCACTAGGCAGAGTATACCCTGCATAGATACCTGTCATTCATCAGCTGCAGTCCTTAACAATTCTGTCCATTACATCTAACTCCTTTTGAACAGTCAAACGTGATGACAAAATCTCCCCATATCTCTTCATTATTAACAACGTCAGACTCACACTTTCAGCAGCTGTGCCTTAATTTCTGTCTATGCGGTAGGTAAGTAAATACGTATTTGTTATATGCAGATATATTTGTTTTGCTTTTATTGATTTGCACTTATGTAGATAGCTGAAATAACTTTGCACCAGTATAATAAATGTACAAGTAGCAAAATATAAATAAATAACAAGGACTGTTATCAGAGAGTATAATATAATTCTGAGACAAAATAAAAGGTTTTAAAATTTAAAGTTTACTGTGGCTCATAAAATTCTTCGATGTGTTTTACAGATTGTGACAGATCAGCAAACAGGTCAAAAAATCCAAATAGTGACAGCAGTGGACTCAGCTGTGTCTCCAAAGCAACAGTTTATTTTAGCCAGTCCAGATGGAACTGGTGCAGGAAAGGTGATATTGGCAGCACCCGAGACATCTAATGCCAAACAGCTTATCTTTACCACCACGGACAACATTGTGCCAGGCAGAATTCAGGTAAATATAGTAACTGAGATAGACCATAGATTTTTGGTTTTCAGTTCTTGATTTTTAGATTATTTAAGTCTATAATTGTTTTAGGACAGATTGCAATAGTTTTCTAAGCATCTAATGACATGGATTAGACCATACTGATTGTAGGCTTTCTTAATCAATCATAAATCATCCTGTCTTCACATTTCTTATGCATTCCATTGCACTTATCACCCCTTGTTGTGTGTTGTCATTAAAATTCCAAAGATATAAGCAAATACTTAACATGGCGCTTGTGAGGAGTGCCAGGATTTCAGGTGGTCTCTTCAAGATTCACAGATACACAGAGATACAACTAACCTGAGCAAATTTACAGTCACAGTGCAGTATCAAGACATTGCGGTAAAATCTCTTTGGAGCAGAAGCTGTCTTCAGTTATAGTTGTTTGTGGGTCTTGACAATAACTGAGGTTTGAAAAGGCCAGTAGAATCTGGCAAATCAATAAATGGTTACAGGACTGGTGTCACAGCCAGGGGTTTGGTTACTTAGACCATGGGAATTGCTTTGAGAAACCTGGTCTAATGGGGTGTGATGGGGTCCATCTGACAGAGAAAGGGAAGAGCATCATCAGTCAGAGGCTTGCCAAGCGGGTGAAGAGGGTTTTAAACTAAAGATGCCGGGGGAGGACAACCTCAGTCTATCGCACTGCTACCAGTTTGATGCCAATCACAGTAGTAGATGCCCAGAGCCTGGAGAAGGATCACAGGTCAGCAGAAGGCCACCTGAAGGGCAGCACAAAAGAACAGCTAGTAAATCAGCTTCATCGGGAGCCCAACTTAAATGTCTCTTTGCAAACACATGTAGCATCGGGAGTAAACAAGAGGAGTTAGAGACGTGTACACGCCTGCTGGGCTATGATCTCATTGGCATCATGGAGACATGATGGGATGGCTACTATGACTGGAGTGTTGGAATGGAAGGATATAGGCTCTTTAGGAAGGACAGGCAGGGGAGGCAAGGAGGGTTGTTGTCCTCTATGTCAGTGACCAGCTGGAGTGCATGGAGCTCCACCTAGGTATGGATGAGGAGCCAACTGAGAACTTATGAGTCAGGATTAAAGGCAAGGCAGGGACAAGTGATGTTATAATGGGGGTCTGCTACACACCACCCTACCAGGAAGACCAAGCGGATGAGGCCCTCTATAGACAGATAGGAGCAGCCTCATGTTCACAAGCCCTGGCCCCCATGAGGGGACTTCAACCACCGCTATATCTGTCGGAGGGACAGCACAGCAGGGCTTAAGCAATCCAGGAGGTTCCTGGACTGCATTGATGGTAACTTCCTTCTCCAAGTGATAGAGGAGCCCATGAGGAGAGGTGCTATGCTGGACCTTGTTCTCACCAACAAGGAGGGGATGGTGGGGAATGTGAAACTACAGGGCTGCCTTGACTGCGGTGACCATGAAATGGTGAAGTTCAAGATCCTTAGGGCAGCGAGGAGGGCGCACAGCAAGCTCACTGCCTTGGACTTCAGGAGAGCAGGCTTTGGCCTCTTCAGGGACCTGCTCAGCAGAGTACCATGGGATAAAGCTCTGGAGGGAAGAGGGGCCTGAGAAAGCTGGTTACTATTCAAGGACCACCTCCTCCAAGCTCAGGAACGACGCATCCCAACAAACAGAAAGTCAGGCAAAAATGCCAGAAGGCCTGCATGGATGAACAAGGAGCTCCTGGACAAACTCAAGCACAAAAAGGAAGCCTAGAGAGGGTGGAAGCAAGGACAGGTAGCCTGGGAGGAATACAGAGAAATTGTCTGAGCAGCCAGGGATCAGATTAGGAAAGCTAAAGCGCTGATAGGGTTAAATCTTGCCAGGGGCATCAAGGGCAACAAGAAAAGCTTCTACAGATACGTCAGCGATAGAAGGAACGCTAGGGAAAATGTGGGCCCTCTTTGGAAGGAAACGGGAGATCTGTTTACCCGGGATATGGAGAAAACTGAGGTACTCAATGACTTTTTTGCCTCAGTCTTCATCAGCAGGTGCTCCAGCCACACTGCCCAAGTTGCAGAAGGCAAAGGCAAGGACTCGGACAATGAAGAACTGCCCACTGTAGGAGATCAGGTGTAAGGAACCTGAAGGTGCACAAGTCCATGGGACCTGATGAGCTGCATCCACAGTTTCTGAGGGAATTGGCAGATGAAGTTGCTAAGTCGCTATCCATCACATTTGAGAAGTCATGGGATTCTGGTGAAGTTCCCACTGACTGGAAAAGGGGAAACAACCCCAGTTTTTAAAAAGGGTTAAAGGAAGACCTGGGGAACTACAAGTCAGTCTGTCTCTCCTCTCTGCCAGGCAAGGTCATGGAGCAGATCCTCCTGGAAATTATGCTAAGGCACATGGAATATAAGGAGGTGACTGATGACAGCCAACATGGCTTCACCAAGGGCAAACTGTACCTGATAAATTTGGTGGCCTTCTACGATGGGGTTACTACATTGGTGGATAAGGGAAGAGAAGATGATGTTATCTCCCTGGACTTGAGCAAAGCATTTGACACTGTCCTGCATGACATTCTTGTCTCTAAATTGGAGAGACATGAATTTGATGGATGGACCACTCCATGGATAAGGAATTGCCTGGATGGTTGCACTCAAAGAGTTGCAGTCAATGGCTCGAAGTCCCAAGAGGACACCAGTGACAAGTAGCATTCCTCAGGGGTTGGTATTGGGACCAGTGCTGTTTCACATCTTTGTTGACGCCGTGGACGTTTGCACAAACTGAGCACAGGAAGTTCCGTCTGAACATGAGGAAGAACTTCTTCCCTCTGAGGGTGACGGAGCACTGGAACAGGCTGCCCAGGGAGGTTGTGGAGTCTCCTTCTCTGGAGATATTCAAGACCCGCCTGGA
>Ga0065711_1003896_pt1 | contig 26506 bp, 11 predicted proteins | sample Hoacrofraction12_FD_59098 | JGI IMG/M metagenome (GOLD analysis project Ga0065711, IMG submission 59098) | Hoatzin crop microbial communities from Cojedes, Venezuela - Epithelial fraction 12 v2 (version 2) | ecosystem: Host-associated > Birds > Digestive system > Esophagus > Crop | place... | reverse complement strand
GCCGGGGGCGGGGCCGGGGGCGTCCCGGCCGCCCGCTGCCTTGGCCTCGGTCGTGCCCGCTCCTGGCGCCGAGGGGTTCCCGCCGCTCGGGAGCGCGAGGACCGATCGAAATCCGGTTTTCTCTGCATCGGAGCCATTGCTTTTGGCCCCCCCTCCCCGTTTTTGTCCTTTCATTTTTTTTTTCCTTTTTTTCTTTCTTTTTTATTTTGTTTTTCTTTCTTTCTTTCTTTTATTCTTTCTTTTTTTGCTTTTTTTAAAATTCTTTTTTTGCTTGCTTTCTTTTTTGCTTGCTTTGTTTTTTTTGCAAAAGGTATTTTAGAGGCACAGCGACACCTTGTGATGCTCTCCCAAACTCGCCATTCCTTGGCTGTCTCTAACTGCATAGAGAAACAACACTGTGCTTTTTATTTCACATGTTACGCACTGACCTTATTTCAGTTGATGTACAAAATAAAGATGTTAGTGGTTGTTTAGTCAGTTAATCTAAAATTTGATGCCTCTAGCCGGTGAAATAATCCCATGAGTTCTTGGTGATGAGAATACCGGTACCTTGACCCACTGTAACAACTCGGTGTTGTTGGCAGGCTTGGGATCTTCATGGGACACTTCAGTCCCTTGGAGAGCTTCACCAGGGTTAAATTCCAATATCGAGCAAATGATCCTTTTTTTGGGATCATTTATGTTGATTGTTGGATTATTTAGAAAGATGGTTCATCTGGTTTTAAAAATTCATATTTTATTTCTTACATTTTTGTGGGGTTTTTTTAGCTTTTGAAGAAATAGACTTCCAATTTAGTTTATTATGAGAATTTCTAAACTGTGAGAGGAAAGAAAACAGTGGCGTCAACATGCATTTGTGCCATAAATATATTGGTGAAGGAGTGTTTAAGTGATCTGCAACACTGAAGTCTGCACTATGTTCTTTGAAAAATCTTAAATATCTAGCCGTTTGTAATGGGAAGAACAAGCTGCAGTGTACTGATCTTTCTGTTCTTTGTCATTGCTTGTGGTACTAATGTTGTAAATGGCTTTTGGAAAGTATTTGTTTTGGTAAAACATTGTTCTTGTTAGGATGTGATATTACATCATGGAAATTCTTTTTTGTTTTGTGAAGGAGGACCTCAGAGAAGTATGTGAAGAACCAACTGATCCTCAAGCTCAGCAAGAAATAATTAACAGCATTGAGGAAGTTTATTTTTCTAATGATTCCTTTGATATTGTAAAGTATGAGTTAGAGGTAAGTTGTCTTCTTAAAAGAAGACATAGTAAGATAACAAAAAAAAGAGGGTCAAAAGTATGCTTGTTTCAGTGAGCTGTTTTTCATTTTGTTTCTTATATCTTGCATTAATGCAGTGCTGTACTCTCCCGCCTCATCTTGTGGTTGTGTGGAGCTTCTAGCATATAGTATTTCTATGGACTCTCTGTTTCTAATGTGGTAGAATTAATATCAGTTGTGCTAACAGGCACTTCATAATGTAAACTACCATGAAAAAGCCAAAATAGTTGGAGGGGAGAAAAAAAAGTCTGTTCTGTATTTTGGGTGTTTTTTTAGCAAACTGACTGAGACATAATAATTTGAATGGTTAAGGGAGTTGTGTGTATACATATATGGCTTAAAGTAAGGTGAATATGATGTAATTATATTAATATATTGTTTGTCTTAACACTGATTTATTTCAGTATCCATCATTTGAAATAATGGATTAACCCTGCAAATTAGATTGCAGAAGCAATAAGACTGTTTCTTTAATGGAATTGATTGATTAGTTACTACTGCATGTGTATTTAATGTCCTTCAGTTTCTCACTGAATTGAATTTGTTGTTTACATGCAGAGGCTTCCTCCAGTACTTAGTCTTCAAGAACTGGAAGAGTACAGAGACAAATTAAAACAACAGCAGGCTGCTGTAAGTGAAGTTGTTTCCTCTGAACCCTCAGGCAATTTGTTGTATTGTCTAAAAGTATAGCAAGAAGTGTAACTGAAAAGGTTTTGATTTCTTAAACACATTAGATATTAAGCATTTTTTTCTTTTAATATTGTGTGCTTTTATCGTTGAAAATTGTATCAGTAAATCATGTAATCATATGACATTATGGACGTAAATCTTGGTGATATGTATTGTAATAAGAAGCAAATGTGCTGTTTCTTTAGAAGCTTGATTTTCTGAATGTTCAGCTTTTCCTATGTATTGCAAGAAAAGTAAGGTTCAACACAGCACTGAATAGTGTAGTATTTTGAGGGATTCCTGGCAGCGTAAAACATGTGTTAAAACTCTTCCCTAAGAGTTGCTATTTTCTCTTATTTTTCATTTGCCATTTTGCTGATCGTCCACAAGGGTTTCTAGTGAATACTTGTACAGAGTTGTTACGTAATAAACCAAATGAAATGTAACAATGAGTAATAACTATAATTTACGGGGGAAAATCAGAGTTGCAGCTGCTGAAAGGTACTTGTTACATTTCAGGCTTTTTAAATTTTCTATTCATACCTTAATTACTGATTCATTGCTCTTTTAAAGATGAATAATATGGTACAGGAAATGGATGTATTAGCTGTGGCATTTGGAGAGTATCTGCCAGTAAAATAATAGTAATAATCCTAATTCATGTCTTTAAATGAATGAAATGTACAGAACGAGAATATTGGATCATTAACAATACATAGAGAAGAGGTTCCTTCTGCCTAAGATTGCTTTTCCCAGAATAAACATATGAAATTGTGTAACGTATTAGTGAGAAGTTGAGCGAATGAATATTCCCTGTTTCTCACCAAGAGGTAGAAGGAAGGGAGTTGAAAGTGGGTGGTGGTTTTTGGTTTTGTGTTGTTTTTTTTTTTTAAAGTTTAAGAGGACTTCTAGTGGTGACCTCTTTTTGCAAGGAAGTGCACTCAAGCCTGAGACAACTTCGCTGAGATGTGCTGGATAATCCTAATACCTGTTGTCAGTGTCTTGGCCATTCTGCTTGCACGATGGGAACTGGCTCCAGCTAGGGGAGTAGTTTCTGTGCACAGCTGCTGCTGAAACCTGTGAACTGGAAAGAGCATGCAGCTAATGAACAATAGGAGTGACAACTGAGCACAGTTTCCAGGAAATATGGTCCAGTTGTGTCTTTCTTTTAGGGAAAAAAAGCAAAACAAACAGACAAAACCTACCAAAGCCAAAACTTTTGACAAGAAACGTGTCCAATTCTTCCCCCATCATCCCCTCCAGGCAGAGTTGGGCCTTTCTTGTATCTTCCTTAATCTGGTCTAAATGTGATTCTGCCCTAGGAAGGAATTGTTGCTTGGGTTTGGGCAGGTGCCAAGTTGCCAAAATTTCCTGTATGCTATATATTATGTCCTTGTGTCATATTTCCAGGTGGAGCGTGAGAGACTTGCGTGTTTTCTTCTCCTGTCTCAGTTATTGTCCATTTATCTTGTGATATGTCATTTAGATTGCTCTGTGTTTTAGCAGACATTAGCATCCTTCATGGAAGACAGTACTGCAGAATGTTAGTTCAGTCCTAAAAATATTCTAATGCTGATTGTGAATAGATTATTAGGTGGAGGACTCAGGAAGTCTGCTGACAGATCACACTGTATCGCTGCTTTTGAAAAAGAATAAATGCTGCATTTTCACTTCAGTGTCTGTGTCTATAGCTGACACAGGAATTTACAGTAGTGGTTTAGAGATAATTCCAGCTAAGTTTCTGTAACACAAGGAGCTCAAAGGAGTGTGAATTATAGGTGACAGAGCTCTAATCTTCCACTTCTCACTGACTGTTACCATCTGCTTCTGCACAGCTGATCTTGGTCATGCCTTTACTTTTGCGGTCACTGTAGGCTCCGTATTTTCTGTAGTTTACCCGTTACAGTGTTCCATCCCATTAGATGGATTCCAACTCACTGAAGACTTCTTTAATATATGTATCGTGACAGCTTTGATTTGTCTAATCATCTTGGTACAGACAATTGGAGTTAGGAGGCTTTCTAATTGTACTTCTGTTTGGCTTCGTTTTAATTAGTAGACTGATATCCTCAGCTGTATCTTTTTTCCGTCAGGAGATGAAATATTTTTTCCTGATGTGATTAGGAAATAGAAAATTGTTTTGGAAAAAATTGTTTGGTCCCCTCAAAGAACATTGTTGTTTGCATGCATTGATAACTGCAGCCACATTAATTGCTAGCAATTGGAATTCTGGATTCCAAAAGTAAGAATTAAAACGTAAATCAACACAGTTGTACGGAAGATGCCAAAAAGAGATGGGACAATTTGGAAATAAGTGGAAGTAACCTGGATAGTATTGCTCATCCAAAAGAAAGGAAAGAGAATAGCTTGGAAGCTCAGAAAAGTAGTATCACTAAGTTCGGGGAAAGAAAGAAAGAAACAAAAAAATGGCCGTAGCAGGTGCTTGACAGTGTTGCGGTTGTTATTAGTCAAGGGTAACTGAGAACTTGCAAACCAAAATAAGCGGTGTTACAACTGAAAATGAAATCTATCTTTTGTTCGTGTGTACTGCTTGATGAATCCCTTTAACAGTGAGGAATCAGACAGTCAGATTTTTACTAGGAGGATGCGTGACTAGCAAATATTTCCCTGTCCTAATGTTTTTCAAGGCACAGGGCTAGCGGGAAGAATAGACTGGAAAAGGGAGATGAAAATCTCATAGGATATAGACTGTGGGGTGAACAAAACTTCTTTAAAGCCTCTAGGTCATGTAGGCTTGTGTAGCGTTTGGCCAGATAACATCCTTTCCTGCCCTGCCCCTGCTCTGGAGTGGTTCTTTTGCTGTCCTGCAGAAGAAGGCTTTATTATTTATACAACAACCAAGAAGTTTTAAAATCGTTTTGTGGTTTCGGCCATTTTGTAAGACAGAAGGAGGAAAGCACAGCTAGATATGTGATATGTGCCCCTTGTCCAGATTGCCCGCTGATGATATTGGAGTACTTTGAAGACCATCTGTGTGCAGGTGCTCTTCCAGAGGGTGGGAAATGACCTGGTGGAACCACTGTGAATTTGTTACAGGAATGCTGAATGAAGATCTCAACTTCGTGCTGTGTTTGGCTAAGCAGTGAAATATATGAAAATCTCTTCATCTCTCATTGCCAGTAGTGCATTGTGGGGCTGGCTGACTGTCATAGCCAGTTTTATTTTATTTTCATTTCAGGGAGTATTATTCCCCAGGAAGAATATGGAGTGATACCAATAATGTCTTTGTCGTGTTTGAAACCGATTCTTAAATATTTGTAGTCCCTGCTGAAAACCAAAACAGAACACGCTGTTCTCAGGCTTGCTTTATATGACTGTTAGGGTTAGATTTTTTTTTTTTTTTGAGCTTATGTGTTTTCATGCAAGAGACTGATCAAGGTAGCAATGCCCATTTTTAACTTCAGCACAGACAGCAGCTCTCAGTAGCATTCCACTTACTGTTAGCTCAGAACAATAGAGAAAATTTCAAAATATGTGTGTTGTGTGCTAGAGAAAGGGTATAATGTGCACAGGGTCAATATTCGTATTGACATGGATTTTATGTAATACAATATCAGTCTGAAGGGTAGGTGTCCTTAAGGCTTTTTTAGATCTCCATGGTAGATGGTTAACTGAAATTTGTACTCTATCAGTAGCATAAGCAGAATGTAAATACATGCAGTGTCCCATATTATTTCCATTTTCTGTTCTAGCGTGTTCCTTAACAAGCAGAGAGACAAGGGATTAATTTAAAAAAGCCCACTAATTCCTAGATGGACCTGTAGACATTTTTCTTATCTTGCTGCTAAGGAATGCTGATTGTAATTTTTGGGATTTTTTTACCTTGTTGTGGCATATTTATTAATAAATTTGAAAACTAGGGAACTAAGTGATACAGAATCCCAAATTTATTGTGAACTTTAGTATAGGGATGGCCTACTTACTGAGATTTCTGTGTATCACATGTAATATTCTTCTTTTAAGGTATCTAAGAAAGTTGCAGACTTGATTCTTGAAAAACAGCCTGCATATGTTCAGGTAAGACAACTCCATTTTGTGCTGTTATAATGCTGCACTTGTTTCACTGGGGATTAAATCTAGTCATTTGTTAGTAGAGATGCTAGTGTCTGGTTGCAACTAGCAGTCTGTGTATGCTAAACCTGAATCTGCAGAGTGAAAAGAACCAAGAGCGTACTGAGCTGGAGACTTTAGGATGATAAAGGCTTCAGCATATGACTTTCAAGCAGACTTTCTGAAAACATGAATTCACAGGCTTGGCTGATACCTGTAATGGACTTGAACAGGCTGCGTCTGTGTTTAGGAGTGGTTTCAGATCTTTTTCCCTAAGAGAGAACAGCAATGGTCTTTCTTAAGAGCACTTAACCAGAAACCTGCTGCTAATCTCAGGCAGTCGTGAGAAGGTGGCATCTAAGAGAAGACTGAGCTGGAAATAGTACCTCAACACGTCAAAGATCTGTGAGAGCAAAATAAACCAAAACTGCTTTAGCTGCTTGCAGTAGAATATTGGCACGTCTTCTCTCCTTGATCCCAGAATGTAATTGGAACAGCTGTCATAATGGTTCTATAAAGAGAAGGTGTTTTTTTTCTACCCATTGATTTTTAATGATGCACCTATACATTTGGTCAGCTCTCCCTGATGTTGTCTGATCTTTCCAGGAAACGACAGTGACAACTCTGCAAAGTGGAAACTTATCAAAGTAGTCTGAGAATTATCCTGTGATGGATAATTCTGCATGTGTACAGCACCTTGTGTAAGCATTGGCATACCAGTGATTATGGCAATCCTTACTTTGGTCAAGAAGCTGGAGAGAGTGTGGGAGGGAAATGATGGCTGCATTTGATGGTGGAGGTCTCTTCTGGGTTTTTTTTTCGTGAGGTGTCATGAAGCTGGAATTATTTTCCTCTTTCATCCAGAGGATATTTCTCTTCTGCTCTTCCTCTTCTGCTAGCTTGCAGTCGTGGCTCGTGCATGCAGCCTTAGTGGCCTCCCGAGTGTCCCATCTGTGCTCTGACATTTTGCCACATAGAAAGAGGAGTGCTGCTGTTTAAAGAAAAACTGCAGGGCGTGAGCGTTGCTTCTGTCATCTCCTGCAATAGCTGGTGGAAGAAAAAAGCTGTAAGGGTAATACTATTTCAGTTTTAGTTAAATGAGTCGGGTGGGAGGCTATTGCAGAAGGAGGCTGGGTAAGTGCTACAGCAGTCAAGTCTTCATAACAGAGTGTACGGGGGACAGAAAGGGTAATTAATTGTGTGGTATCAAATCCTTCTGGTATAGTTTTGCTGTTGTGCATGTTCCGAACTGATGTTGTTTAGCGAGTGCTGCTTTTTCCGAATCCAGCGGCTTCACTTCAAAAACCTCCTCTCAGTGCATAACAGTAGTGGAGAATGTGCTTCTTGCGTTTTGCTGTGTTATGTTAATATTCTTATCCCAGCAACATCTTAGTGAGGTGCACGTGTTTTATACCAAGAAGTTCTTTCAGATGCTCCAAAGGGACAGTTAAAAATCCATTGTGCCAGTAAGAATCTTTTAAAAACATTTGTCAAATGCGTATTTGCCTGATGAAGTCGATAATCCTTCAGTGCTACTTGCGGACAGAGGCTTGCACAGAGTTATTCAAGTCAGTAGATGTACTTGTCGGAGATTTCTGGTGGGCATCACAGGACTGACTTTCCCCCTGTCTCGTGAAATGAAGCTCCTGGTGTGCGATGGGTACTTTCTAATGGCAGCTCCAGTTCAGTGTGCTGCTAAAGTAACAGGTCATTAGAAGAAGCAAAAATGCAGCTGAGACTGTCTCCTGGACACCTTGTTTCCACCGTGCAAAGGAAAGCGTGGGGAAGTCATGGTTTGCAACCCATTCCTACTGGGAAGTGCTGATCTAACAGGCACTACTATGGGCTGAGAGAGGCATGGCACAGACACAAGGCAAGGGATTTATAGTTTTCCCTTCACCTTAGAAGTAAAAGCGTGCATTAGGAACAACCAATGGGTGGAATATTGTCTTTGAGAACAGAAAAAAATTTATTCAGCCCTAAATGCTGGGCGGAAGACTCCCTCTCTGGGGACTGTTAGGCTGCACTCTCTCCCCATGCCTCTCCACCCAGTCATGTTCAAAGGAGAGGTTTTACAGAATCTTTGCAAGAGGCAAGACTGGAATGGAGTCGCTCCTTATTGTACGCATTTCCTCATGAGGGAGAGAACAGTGGCATTTTGAATAGCTTTTACATTTGCAAAGTATGTTTTTAGTGGGAAGTAGGTACTGAGGAGAGGAATCTTTGCATTTGGTTTCTTAAGATATTATGCATGTCAGCAACTAAGCTGCCATTTTTCCAAAAGCAAAATTGGTAACATGAAGGAGGAACTTTTTATGGTGAAAGATGCAGCTCAGTGATTTGTCAGAATTGCTTGTATCTTTGGAGACTGACCAGGAGCTGATCTTAAACCAAACTAAACTTTAAACTTTTTTGCTTGTCATATCTTTAAAATTAGATTAGTTTTCAAAGTGAAAGTCTCCCTTCTCCCCATGGAAAGCACTTGATATGTTTTGAAATGATGAGCAGTATTTAAGAAAAAAAAAGGTTTTTTTTTTTCTTTAGCGCAGGGAGAGCATTCACTTTTCTACAGTGCTGCTCCTAACAAAAGAAATCCTAACAGGTTTATTTTTTTAGAGGAGTTGAGATTATGCTAGGTACTTCATGAAGTCAAAATCAAGCTAAATTCAGGTCACCTGTGCTGAAGAGTTTTCAGCTGAAATTTAACAGGATACAATTAACATTCATTATGAAGTGTCATCTATTAAACAGGTAGAATACAAGTGCTTCTGAACAAGAAAATGCTGTGTGAAATGTGATTTTTTTGTTTTGTTTTGCTGCTCTCTGGCATATTAATGTAAATTTAAACCCTGGGCTTCTGTCCCTGAAGCTTTGCTCATTCTTCTTCAAAAGAGAACTGTATTTTAAAAGATAGTTTGTATTAATGTTACATTCCAGTGCTCAGCATATATAAAATGATGAAATAAATAACATATAAAATAACTTTACGAAGTCATTATAACATCTCAAGAGAAACCTACTCCTACTAATCACTAGTCTTCATTGGTGTGTAGCACCAGTTTAACTTGTATACTTAATCAGCCTGTTGTCTCTCTGTAGGAACTTGAACGTGTTACATCATTGCAGACTGGCCTTCAGTTAGCAGCTGTTATTTGCACAAATGGAAGAAGGTATCTTGCTTAACTAATGGCAGAGGTTGAAAGGGGGGAAAAAGTATTTAAGAAGAAATCTGTAAACCCGGGAATTTTGCTTGCTGATGGTATTCCCTGTTTATGTGCTGAATGGAATTAGCAATAGTAGTTAAAGAAATACTGAAACAGATACCAGCTGCTTTCTCTCTTGCAGCTCTCAGTTTTTCAGTTGGGAGTTTTCATTAAAACAGGAACCTGTTGAGATACACCATTGATCCACAGACAAGTTCTGCAGAAGGGAAGATGTTCCTTCTTAGTAGTTTTTGGTATCATCTCAGTTTCTGGGTTTTCATAAGAATGCAGACAATCTTATTTTCTAGTGTGTGTTTTGATGGATGTGTTAGAATTTCTTAGAAATAAGTTTTATTTCACATATCTTCAAAGATTATGTTAATTTTTAACTTTTGCAGACACCTGAATATAGCAAAGGAAGGCTTCACACAAACTAGTTTGGGGCTTCTTGCAAATCAAAGGAAACGACAGTTGCTTATTGGACTGCTAAAGTCTCTGAGAACAATAAAAACACTGGTATGCACATTTATTTTTGTTCAATGGCAAAATATTTTTCTTCATTTCTGTGTAGTTATGATTTTTTTTCCTTTTTTTATTAGCAAAGAACTGATGTGCGTTTGAGTGAGATGTTGGAGGTAAGTCCCTGCTACGCTATTAGAATTTGAAGCTATTCTAAGTCTACTTTTGTAAGTCATCTGAATTTTGTCCCTTCTTTCCTTGCTCTTGCAAACAGGCTATGGGGGGGTGTGTGTGGTGAAATTGTATATTTATTTCTCTTTTAAAAGTTGTGGGAAATAACTTCATATCAAATTAGATAGCCCCTGTGCTGAGGGGGAGTATTTTCTGTTAGAGACTCAGTGCCCAGATCTAAAAGCAAGATTGAGGCTTGAATTCAGTAAGAGTGCTGTGGAGTTTTCACTTCCCTCTGTACCCTCAACTTACCCTTCTTTTCTGGCCTTAGCTTTGTATTTGGAAGAAAAAAGAAGGTGAGATTTAGCTGATTGTTGATATGCTGGATCTGGATCAAGTACTTCTACTGGTGTATTACTGTATAAATTTATATGTGGGCTCCCTATTTAGTATTTTATTTATAAGTGTAGTAGCTTCTCTCCTTATTCATTGGGTTGACTTTTTAATAATCAGTTGTAGAAAACATTGCTGCGTGAAGGCCGTGACACTGAAAATTCTACTGATGCAGTATATATACTGCCTAAAAGTAAGGTAGATACTGCACAGAGCAAAATTAAGGTCTTGTTTTAAGGTGATTGACTGTATGAAAAACAGCTTCAAGATTTTATTGACAACTATGTTTTAATTGTGTAGCGTAACAGTTTGGCAAGCTAGCAAGTCAAAATATTTACAGCTAATAACGGATGGAATGTTATTATGGTAATTCCTAGTTACTAAATCTGGAAATTGAGTCTTAATAATTATAGCTCTTAAGGTTCTTGGAGTTTAATTCCAACTTGGGTAATACACCTTGTCTCAGCACACTGTCTTATTCTTTACAAAGTGTGAACGTATTAATGTACAGGCTGCATAAAAATTGCCTTCAGCTCGGTAAGCCCTGTACAATGATGGCTTTTCATTTCTGTGCTGTATTTTGTTGCATAGGAAGTCAGCTCTTCGCTGTCTACTGGTAGGAGTTCTCTTAAGACTGAAGTGTGGGTGTTGCATTCGCACACAGACCCTAATGTCTGATTATCATAATTTACCAGTGATAAAGTGTTATGGGCTGGAACTGCCCTTTCTGGCTAAGTGCAGTTTCTAATTCTAAACCAGGTATTGACCAATTTATTGTCTTTACTGCAAGAAGAAGTTAGTAGCTTGGAATATGCATGAGAGGTATTAGCCATTCACACAGGAACATTTAGATAGGGTTCCCTATTAGAAAAAGACCAGACACAAAGCTATGATAACTTACAGTGGCGAGCTGCATCCAGAAGGTATTAGTAATATATGTTATGCAAGCAGGCTTTCTGATTTGAGCTCTGTTAGACTTAATGGAGCAAGTACCAGGTTTCCAATGGAGAAAGATGCAAAGAGCTGTAAACGCAGTAATCATGTTAGACCAATGTGCTGTGCTGGATAATGTGTGTGTGGTTTTTTGTGATTTTAGCTAAACTTGATCTGCATTAGAATGCTGCTGTTAAAACCAATTTCATTTCAGAAACTCCTTTATCATAATAGCTGAATATGAATTGCCTTTCTGTTTTTACTCTTCAATCAATGACTTTGACATTCCAGTATAAGCTTTGCATTTGAGCGCTCTGAAGCACGTAATGTAATGGATGCAGTTAGGACAAAAAAGGGAAGCTCTTAGTTATTAAAGAGGACTTTCCTTCCTCCGAGAGCCTTTCTGGACTCATGTCTAATAGAATACAAAAATAGCAGTTATACCCAAGGCACTGCCTATGTTCTGTTGGCAAGATCTTGGGGATTTACATTTCTGTGTGCATGTTTTCATTTGGGTTTTGTCCTGGCATGCTCATGTACTTCCTGATTGATCAGACTACCTGTTGGATATTCTTCTTAAAAATTAGGATGTTATTTCCATTTTTTTTCTAAGCATGTTCTGTTTGTCCTGGGGCCTTGTGTGAGCTGGTTGTCTTTAAATTATTTTCTACTCAGCTATAGAATGTGTCAAATAGTGTTTATTTGTGCATGATGTTGGAGTATCTCCCTTGTCTCTTTTTAGGTTTTGTAAACTATGGCAACAGCCTGGCCAGTGCTTGAACTTACTCTTTCCTTGCTCATGAATATATCATATTGTGTTACCAAAGGTTTAAAAGTTAACAGGGAAGATGTTAGTTGTTTTGTAATAAAAATTTTCTGGTATGTTTTGTATGAATGCATAAGGAAACAAAACTTCAAGTCATTTGCATAAGGTAATATAGTACACAGTGCTTTCAGATGTTCTTAACACGCGGACTGTTTCTAATTATAAACTGCTTGCACATGGAGTTCTGCAAGGGACCCTCACTCATTTCCTTTAACTTGACTGTATAGATGTAAGAGGCAAAGTATTTTGGTTTTCTTGTTTATACGTAAGCATGCAAGCAAAAATGGATGTTGCAGTGTTTACTTCAAAAGCCAAATTATCTTTCCATTATATTTTTTCCTAAGGAAGAGGACTATCCAGGAGCTATTCAGCTGTGCTTAGAGTGCCAGAAGGCTGCCAGCACTTTCAAACACTACAGTTGTATAAGGTGAGGTGACATTGTGCATATTTCAACTTCTGTATGATTTTATTTGTAAATGGTATAAAACAGTGATCATTAATTCTCATTCTCTAGAGCAGCTTTAATTGAAATTTAATATTCTGCTCAGAAGAGTAAAATTGAGGCATTTATAAAAGCATAAGCATCCTCAGTAGTTTCCCGACACCTGTACCACTGCTAGTCAGTCTTCACAATTGTAACACTGTATAATCTATTTTTGGACTATGTCGTTGTTTTGTAACTGTTGTAGTATGTTGGCAGGTAAAGTTTCAAGTAAGACTGTATTATAGCTGTGCTACAGCCTGCAGCCTGGAGATACCTGAGCTAGTGTTTTAATAAGCAAGTTTATATTCTACAGCAAGATGGCTTGTGGAGGATAACCTACCCTAATTCTTGGCAGTGAAATTAGCAAGTGCAGAACTTCATGTTGTCATGGAGAAATTGACTGTACAGCCAACATTTGCCTACATATATTAAAATTTTGAATCCCTTCTTTACATAGTAGTGAGTGAAAACTATTCTTTATTTACTTGAATGAGGAAGAATGACTGTGATTTCCCTCAGTCCTTGACAATTTAGTTGTTGAGAAGCAAGATGGCTCCTGAATAACTTTTGCTCTACTTGAGCCTACCTTCTATAGAGATGAGTCTCGCAGTCTTCCATACCTGTGTCTTGTCTCTACTGTTCAGTAAGCTCTCCTTAGTATTTGTTGCTCTTTCAGATGCTCTGTGGCTCCAAACATGAATTTGATTTATTCTGCACAGCATTTTTTGCTTTTGGAGAAATTAGCAACATTTATTCAGCTTGAAAAGGCAGCTTGATTTCTTAGAATCTTACAGTGCTTGTCTGGAAAACCTTGCTCTTTTGAGATCTAGGTTAAATTATGTGGTTTCCTTTAACTTAAATTCTGTTTTGTGTAAAAGATATGAAAGTTTCTGTTGAACGTTGAATCACTTGAAGCTTTTATTCCAGCTTCAAAGTTTATCTCCACTACACTATGTCCAGTGTAGCAAAATTTGGAATTTAAACTGACAGTTCACGTTTTTGCCATTTGGAGTATTTAACTGCAAAAGTCATAGTATTTTAAATCTGATAGCATACTGACAAGGTACATGACAAGTAGCTGTGAGGGTTTACTTTGTCGTTGCACTCAAAAGGATATCCTTGCATCCAAAATGACAGTTTCTGGAAAGAAAGGATGGTGACAGTAAAAAATGAGCACTGCTGCTTTATTCCGAGAGAGTTGTTTGAGCTTAATTTTTTGTTTGCCTTGTGAGACCAGAAGGACATTTTAGCTCTAAATCCCAGCTCCAGTGCATACATTTCAATCTCTCTGCACTGTTTTACTTGCAGAAGTCTGAGAGAATGTGTGTTGTATGGAATAACGTCTCACTAGCAAGGGACTAGGCTAAATGAATAGATAGATCTTTTGCATTTCTGTTTAGTGCTGCAGTAAAAAACAGCTAGTCAAGAAATCAGATGTGCTAGTATTTGTAATGTGCTTATATGAGGTGTCACCTCTGTCTGTTACCATGAAATTTTCACAGTATCCCTTTGATTGTCAGCTGTCCACATGACAAGAATCAATGCCTTCCTTTGTACAATCATTCTTCACATTTTTCTTGCTAGATGGTGGTAGGAATTGGGTGTAGCTCGTAAACAAGAGGGGATGTAAACCTTGCAGTGAAGCATATGATATTTTTATCTTGGTGTATACATAATGTGAAAAGGCAAGCACTTCAGCTTCCCTGCTAAGACTTCTTGGTTTTGAACGTGGCTGGTCATCCTCCTTTGAAATAATAGCCTGGTTGTTTATTATTTTTGTTCTCCTTTGTCTTCTTCCTAGAGAATGCTTGCATTATGTGATTAATTTTTGTTATAAAATATAAATCAAAGTCTTTTACCTTCTGCTTGTTGAACACTTCTGATGTGAATTTTCCCTTGAAAAACCTATAGGAAAATGTAATGTCAGATAATAGGATGACTCTGTCTATTGCATTTGGGTCGAAATGTTACTTCTGTTATACTGCAGTAATGTGCCTTCTAAAAATGCACCAATTTAGATTTGTATGGATGGGGATGAAAAAGAAAAGGCTTCTAATATGTATTTTATGAATGAAATTAATGCCTTGAATTAAATTCTCAATTATGGTAAATGGGCTTTCATAATAATTATGCAGGCATTATGTCCAAGCACTACCTTTCAAATTCTGGCTTAGAAAATTCTGGACACTGCATTTCTACATTTTTCACTTCAATACTTGGTTAAAGTTACTTCTCATATTAAATTTTGTGATCACACCTTCTTTTCCTAAATTAGTCAGTATAAATGTAGGCTATATTCTTGCAGACACCTCCATATAGCATAGCTTGGTTGAATAAATAAACTATGAATGTGTGTATTTAAAATTGGTGCTTGAGCACTTGCTTGAATGGGAGGACAGCACTGTCACAGGAGTTGCACTGAATGGTAGGGGTAAGAAACACGTGGCAGTTTTACGTTGGTTATGTTTCATGAGGAACAAGATCTTTTGAAGAATTCCTCCCCATCCTCCTGTTGCAAAAGAAAGGAAACGTACACCATTCCAGAACGGCCCTGATCTTGGGGCATTTGCTGGGAATTGTGACATGAGGGCTGAGGTTCCTGAGCTGCCCAAGCCTCCTGTGTCACCAGGTGATTGCAAGCTGGTGCTTGCCTGGCATTAAGAGTAGTGGAAACAAGGAACTAGTTTTCATGAAGATCTGTGCTGGTATATAGATAAAATTTGTCAAATGTGATCACCTGCAATAATCAAGGAATGTTTTCTGGAGCCCAGGAGGTTTTTCAGCTCTACATTGTATTATTTGAGCAAGTTCTTCATGTGTGTGAGCATGTAAGTTGCCTGGCTGAGGGGAAAAATCCATGTGTGTTTTTAATTTAATTAGAAAAGGTAAAGAAATGCTAGGTTAGCAGCAGCATGTTCATGACATTTGTTTGAAAGGAATCACGGTCTTGTGTTTCTGTGGTACTTGCTACCATTAGGGGCTTTGTGAATTTCCACAGGACTTACAGCAGTACAATTGCTTAATTTGTTCAGTCTGTGCAGAGACTACCTGTGCATTGCATCATTTTTTTACTAATGTCAGCAGCTTCTATATTTTAGACCAGTTTATTTCAACATGTAAACCAACTGTATCTATATATACAGGGGGTGATGGTCTATGCTGCACCTAGTTCTAAAAATGGGAAGAAGAAGTGATTCTGTGCACAGAGCAAGGTTCTTACTCTTGTTCTAATGGCTTCTTGCTAGGTAAGAGAACTGAGTAATGGGAAATGCTCATAAACTCCAGCAGGAGATGTAGGAACATGAAATTGTTGTGGAGGCTTTTCTGTTTGCAGGCTTGTTGCAAGTGGAGAAACAACAAAGAAATACTGGCTGCTCAATTTAGTGTTTAATCCCAGCTCTTTCTCATACAGTTTTTTCTATTTAAACCTTGCTTTGGAGGGTGTTGTATTCCGGTCATCTAACAGAACTAAAAAAGGAGGGGTGATGGGCACAGCATTTAAGTGGAGAGAACTAGGTGGGAAAGCGAGAATCTGTCTTTTGAGTAGTTAACCCAAGCCCCTTAGGAGAAGATTCAGAGCGCAGAAGTAAGTTGTCTAAAATCAGGTACGGTAATTATCCCATGAAATCTCTGTGCTTTCCATGCTGAAGAGAATGTCCTGCCTATTCCTTCGTTGCTTTGACCCTTCCGAACAGAAACATAGTAGTCACATTTTGTGTCATATTTTTCTGGCTGGTGTTCTGAAATTTTTAAAGCTGATTGTTGGAAAGGGGCAGTTGTGCCTGCTTTGTCCTAAATACTTTCTCTTATGGTAGCTATTTTCTTCAACCTTTCTATACCATAGACAGCTCTGAGAAGTGGAATGACGGTCTTAATAAGATGTTTCTGAGAGTTGTGTAAGCTGAAGTTCTTTTTTGCTACAGTGTTTCAGGAAGGCCCTCCTGAACCACAAGTTACTATACCCTAGTTTGATAGCCCTGGATTTTCTGATTATGTTCTACTGTAGACCAGAGTGTGAAATCAAAGTGTTCAGAGCACGAGATTCTTGGAGGTAGGGAACGTCTTTGAATGCTTGGCTAAATCCTAGCAGGGTGGGGTCTTGCCTGGGCCCTCTTAACACTGTTGCATTGTAAACCTAGGATAATGTGCTGCTGCACCAGGTATTTTAGTCTGAAGTGTTAGGAATGCTGCAAATCCGTGCAGTAGGTGCCTTTCAGTAGTAACGGTAGTGTGCTGGTGCTAGTCTGATGCGGTAACAGCAAGTTCATGATTTATGATAAATTACTATATTGTGGCTCAGTAGCAGGCAAATATGTTTTTTGGAAACAAGAAACTTGGTGTGAAATGTTAATATGATCAGTAGTTTGATTTTGAACTTTTTTTTTTCTTTCATTAATAGTGAGTTGAATTCAAAACTGCAAGACACCTTGGAACAAATAGAGGTAAGAATTAATATACTGATGTTTAGTATAAGTTAGTATTTAACCTTGAGGTACTAGAGCTTTCTAATGTGATGCTATTAGCAGTTACAGAAAGTGCACATTAGTTTCAGATATTGTCTTTGAAATGCTATAGTCATTGCTATTCACATAGCCTGTTATGCTGCAGTCAGCTTAAATGCTTTATAATATCTTATCAAACTTATGAGCCCAGCTCACTGATTATGCCCACTTTAAGTGGTAATCAAACAAAATAGGCACATAACATTTGAAGTACTGGAGTAAAGGTATATGTTCCCTGTATGGTGAAGATGCATGATGGTGGTTTTCAGTCCATGAACTACTATGAATTCTTTAGACAACTTCTAAATAGTTGTGAGAACTAAATTAGCAGCATGCCGATAGATTTGGGTAAACTACACAAGAGATCACAGTTTCACTGGAAGTTTTAGAGATTAGCAAACTGGAAACTGCCAGCTGGGGCCAGTGCTAAGCCATAGGAAGTAAGACTTGAGTAGCTGGGAAAGATGCGACTAAGACAGAAGATTAGTTTAAGCTGGTAAATAGTATCGCAAAAGCAAGTGAATATAAAATGTAAAATAAATCTCTTGCTGGAGATTGGTGGCAAGAGAAAGTTCACAAGCAACAGGAATTCTTTTAGCTCCATTTCTAGGTAATTTTGAGCTGGAACTTGGCAAGCTTTTTGTAAGAAGTCTGGTAATGTAGATATGTATAATGTATATGTAGTGTATGTAATGTCTGCATGTGTAATGCATAGCAGGAAACTGAAATAGCTGGCCCAGCGGCTCTCTAGGCCTCTGCTCATATGCTCTTTAGAGAGTCAGATTAGTGCATGCATTATCGTATCTTGTTATTTAATTCCATGTACAATTAGAACTTTGTTAAATTTCCTTAACTTATGTCTTTGTACTTTCACTTTCTTGCAAAGCTTTTCTTTGTTCTTTTACTCTCTCACTGATATGTGCTCTGTTCAGAGCATGGCTGGTTCAGAAGAGCTAATGAAACGACTGTTTTCTTCTCACTCACACAGGCCAGTCATTAAACTCGCCTCCTTTTTTTTTTTTCTTTTTAAGATCATTCAGCTTTCATTCCTATTGCTTTCATTTACTTGCCGTTTATTCCTTGTAAGCAAACATTGAAGTTGCTTAAAAGGAGATATGCATCTTTACTTCCTTCCAGTAACGGCTTTGCAGAGCAAATTCTGCTTGTACTAAAATCTGGTAGAATGTGCCATGTTGGTTGGTGCTAGCAATTCACAGCTAGCCAAATAATCATATTCAATATTTGTATTTATTGTTTGTGAATTTATAGCAATATCTTATTTCCCTCCTATGAAAGTGTCTTGTTTTCTACTGGAATTATGTCTATACATATGGGAGACTGTAAGTCATCCTGAGGTTCATAGAGTGTTCCTGTGAAATACATGCTTTAATTAATATAGAATCATATTCCTCTAATTAGTATTTTAGTAATGAGCCTTCTCAATAGTTGAGTGCCTCTGCTTATATCCATTCCTTTTTTCTTTTTTCTTTTTTTTTCTTCTTGTAATTTAGATTTTAACATTGATTTTACTCTTATACTATGTTACAAATAAAATGCAAGGTGGCTGCAGTAGAAGGAACCATTGAAAAATGTAGCTGAAAAGATGAATGTGCTCTGTGTTTAAGAGCTCTGTTCATGGGCAGTTTGATATCCCGGTTTCTCTCTTTGTACAGCTGTTCTGCATGAAATAAGAGAGGGAAAAAATATTAGTTTTAAATCAGTATATTGCTGAAATTTAAATTGCTGAGTAACTATTTAAAGAAGTTTTGAACCTTTAGGTTACTTGTCCTTTTACTATTTTGCTTAGGGAAAAATAATGGTATTTGATTGTATTCTACTCTCCTTTTCTGTGCTTAAAGAAAATATTTATCTGCTTAAAAAACCCCAGCAAAATAAAACACACCCGCCCAAGCCCAACAGCAACAAACCCCCCCCACCAAATCTTTAGGATTAAAATCTGTAAATATTTTGTGGCTAATGAAGTAGTTCATCAACATTTTCCAGTGAAGTAAGTAAAAATACATAGAGACTAACCGTCACCTGTGTTTTCTATTTGCAAGAGCAAGACTACATTGCAAGATCCTTAATTAATAGGAACTGAAATGGATTTAGTGACTAGCAAGGAGAGAAAATACCTGCTAGCTTTGTATATTATCATATGTTGTTGATTCTTGTTTTAATTTCTTGCATTATTGGTTGAAAATAACTAGAGTTAGGCTGTGTATCTCTGAACATACTACAGCATCTAAGTGAGAATTATGTTATTAAGCTACACGGTCAAATTCTTGGAAGCCTTATTATTCATTAAGTATATGATCCTATTTTAGTTTTTTTTGTTCAGTGCACATAAGAGATTGACTTCATTTATGGCAAAGCTGTTGGTGTGCTCAGACGCAGCTCTGATGGCAGAACTAATAGTTGTGTGTTTGTGTGTGTGCGTGCTTTCATTTCTTCTCCTATGGTACTGATCATTGTGCTGGTACTCCATAAATGACGTATTTCACAGTGAACTTTTAAGTGAGACAGTGTTAATTCCATTTAATAGATTGCGGTCAGAGGGTTAAGAAGTCTATAATTGAGTTGCTTGAGCTGGAAACACCTGTGGAGCATTTTCATTTTTTTTTCCCCAGATCTGGATTTTTCTTAGGAGTGGGAGCAGACCAAGTTAGTGGTCCCATATTGTGGTCCTAGACCCTCACAAAGTAAACATCCCTTTGAATTTGACTACAGTGAAGTAGTGTACTTTTTACTGTGCTTGTTCTTGGAACTGATGGAACTGTCTGGCTGACAGGAATTTTAAACTGAAGTACTGGAGGCTGCAGAAAGCAACATTTGAGCACCTCGAAATTGTCCAGTAGTGTACAGTCTTGGCTATTGTAAAAGCGTAATTATTAGATTTCCTCACTTGCTGTTGTTTAAGTAATGTCTTACTTGGCCTGTTTTTACTAAGTGTTTAACACATTTTTTCCTTCCTTTATATAGGAACAATTGGATGTAGCGCTCTCCAAAATATGCAAGAACTTTGATATCAGTCATTATACAAAGGTTCAGCAGGCTTACAGGCTGCTTGGAAAAACACAGGTTAGTACTCATTTTCTGAGTATGCCACAGAGAACAGTGGCGTAACAGTGTGAAGCTTTGAGTACTATGATGGGAATTTATTTTCTTAGTGCTGGTGAATCTTGCTGAGTATACAGAGACTTTTATAATGCTCAGGCAATTAACAGTAATTGCTAAAGATAAACTGTGTATTACTGTAACATGTAGCTTTTTGGACATGGTGTAACTGTAACAGTTCCCTATTTCAGCTGTATTTGTATTGCTGTTTGCATTATTAATTGTGTTTGGGCATGTCAGTACTATTTTTCCTACCTAGGATCCTGTTACTGAGTTGTGCAGAACCTGTGCCTTGGATGTGTGCATTCCCATTTTCTATTGTACTTGAATGCGACAGGAATGAAGTCGTGAGGAGATTCTTCTTGGCAACAAACTATGACACAAGGCATGTCAAACCTGTATTGTGGGCTTGTCCCGAAAGTACATCTCTGTGCCTAGAGGTTTTTGTATGTAAATAGGAGTAGGTCTAAACTCTCCGATAGGATGTAGTTCTCTTCTGTTGGTGCACTGCCTTGAGACTTAGAATGCTTTCTCTGGAACGCCGGTGAACTGGTTTGCTTCTGAAGCAGGTGTGAAGTGTGGGAGCTAGTACCAAGCTCCTGTGATGTAAAGGGGGGTAAGGAGAGGAGAAAGTCCTGGTGGCATTTTTCGTCAGTGGTCGGTGTTCATAACATAGTGAAATTAAACGTGGTGGTGCCAGTATAGCAGTGATGTTTTGCTTAGAGAAGAAATTCCTCCAGAAAGCTAAAGTTGCTGAAGATCACGTCAAAGTGCCTGTCCCCTGGTGAAGACAGGAACAAGAACCCCATTTGCTCTTTATTACACTCGGGGTCTTTTTTAGTGTTGTTTCCCAGTATTCAGAAGCATGGCTGACACTGGAATGCCTTTTTTGGGTTTGTTTTCAAGATTTTGTTTGGTTTTTGTTGCTTTCTAACTAGAACCTTTCTAGCAAAGTAGGGTTCTTTTTCCATGGCTTGGCTGTGATAAGAGTGTAGCTCTGCAGTAGGATGGAAAAGGGTTTCTCTTCCCATACTTTGACAATGTGCAGAATTATTGGAGTGCCTAAAGACTGCAGCTTAAAGTCAGGGCAGAAGATTAATTAGACTTTTGCTTTGTTAGTGCATTGTATGCAATTTCTTTATTTACTGAACGAAAGTCGATACAAGGCATTCACTGCTCGCAAGTCTAGTGCATGATATGTTGAGAAAGGCAGACTTCTTTTTTTGGCGAGGAATGAAGTTTCTGAACAAAAGTGTTATATGTTACTGCACAGTTTTGCCTGCTCTGCTCTCACGAGAGTGACTTGTTTTTGACATTCTTTTTATTGCTATTAAAGTATGTATTTTGAACTTGTCCTGAAAAGAATTTATTTGCATCATTATTGAAATATCTCCCATTTTGAACCCCCCTCATTAAATAAAATGACAAGAACCTTCAGTGTCTTCAGTACTTTTCATGTTTTCATTTGTCATTCTGTTTTGTTTGACTAATTCAAGTTAGGACTAGCTGCAGAAGATCAGTTATTTGCGACAGGATTGGAGCAGAATTGCTCATTCTTTTCTTATGGAGGTATTTGAGTTCTCAGCTCTTGTCAGCAGCTAAGAATCTCAAACAGCAAGTAGCAAAACTGACCATTTTCAAATCTGCAGGATCTGATAACTTAATTCTGGCATATCCGAGATTTTTTTTATTCAGTTCTTATATACCATGTATACTGATTATTAGCATGTCTTGAAACAGTGAGAAAATTCAGTGGCTGAAATGGAGTAATGTGATGTGCGGTTTATTAACAAAGGATCAGGGAAACAGCCTGACCTGACCACAGGCGTGATTATGGCAAACCTTGTACATTATGTAGTCATCAGTGTTTAGTACACGCACTGATATTTTTTTTCTGAGATAAATAAATGTCATATTTTGTTTTTATTGCAAAGAGGGTTTTTGAAAGAAATTTATTGATGCGATGTGTCTGCCTTTCTGTAACACTTAATCCTACTTTGTATTCTTCAAGGAAGAACTCAGTTTGGCAAGTGGATGGATTGAAGACTTTGTAGTTGTGGTTTTAGTTTTATTAATTGCAAAGAACATATTGTTATTTTAGTTAGAAGTGTTTCCAGTGGGAAAAATAGCACTGGTCTCAACTCATTTTTTTGACACATTCATCAATGATTGGGAGGTAAATGAATGAATGAGTAAATTCTATAATTAAGTATATTATGTACACGTAAAATTAATATTTATGAGTGATAATGTGAAAAGAATGGTGAGTTATAGAGGGCAGATGGCAGGGGAAACTGATTTTACTGGTAATACCTGAACTCTGTTACATTATCATATTGTAATATTGCGAAGTCCTATGTTAGGTATTTGTGAAACAAAGATTGGAGGCCAAGGTTACCATCTCCTGGGTTCAGTACTGAAAAAGACTTAAATTAGAAGACTATGGGATATGACGAATTGAATTTTACTATTTGATTTTATGTTATTCTGTTTCTTTCAGACAGCAATGGACCAGTTACACATGCACTTCACTCAAGCCATTCACAACACTGTGTTTCAAGTAGTCCTTGGATATGTGGAGCTGTGTGCAGGAAACACAGACACCAAGTTTCAGAAGTTACAGTACAAAGACCTCTGTACGGTATGTAATTCTTGCATATATGTGTATTTTTTAATCTGAATTTTTCCACTGTTGTAAGTGTACCTTATGTAAGCAGGGACTCAGTTATTAAATTAACCCTGCAGCTGCTGTAGATTCTTAATACAGCTCATAGGCTAATTGAGAGGTTGGTTATTCACAACTTAATATTGACTTTGATTGCACTAAATCTTAGCACTTTGGAGTTAGTGTACACACCATCTAAATAAATGTAAAGAAGCGAATCACAGGATACAAACAGGAGATCAAGATTTCAAAACTCCCATGTCTTCAGTGTAGTATGCTAGTTACTGCAATCACTGTTAGCTTTGAACTTTTATTTCAGTGCATTTTGGCAGTATTCACAATTTCTGTAGTATTGCATTTCAGGAAGGATTCTTGTAAAGATATTAACTTAATTGGAATTTTCCCATTACACCTAACTTTGTGTCAGATTAGTTGCACTTTTGTTATCAAGACAAGAGACAGCTGTAATACTGAGATGCAGAAGCCTGGTGATAGGTGGATCATGGACTGGGCATAACCATGTATTTTCCTTTAGTGCAGATTTTAGATGCAGTTTCTTGCCAATGTATATTTTGCTTGGGTTTTTTTTTAATGTTATTAGAATGGATTACTGTATTTTGAGTAGTATTTTTAATACTCTTTTAATTCTTCCACTTGTTATCTTACTGTTCGCACTCTGGGAAATTTTCTTAAACTTTGGTGGTGGAGAGTGTGTGAAATATTTTAAGTGGTTGTAACATTAATTTAAAACTTGAAATTATGTTTCTATCTTGAATGTTCTTCGCTTGTTTCAGTCACAGACTAAGCCCTCACCATACTTCATCAACTCAAGGACCCACTCCATCAGTTAGAGTTTATTGAATCTAAGTACAGCCTCAGGAAGATTAAAGTTCATATTCTGATCTACTTTCTGTTCTTCTCAGATCTTCTGGGATTGTGTAGCTTCAGCTAGTAAACAACACATCTGCATCGAAAATCATTTCATTATGAAGAGGTGCAGCTTTGACTTAAAAGGCTTACATAATCTAAGAGCCTTAATATGAGCGAAAGTGGATTATGAAATTTTATTTTTTTTTTTAAATTTTCATGACTATCTTGGTAACAATTAGATATTTAGGGACAGGCTGCAGATGGGAAATTTTGGTCTCTGTTACAAACCGTGCTGTTCAGTGTTGGTTGTTACCTGTTGCGGTGCATTTGTGAAAATCAGACCACTGAACAAGCTGGACTATCATAGCAATTCCATTTCTAACTTCCTGTAGTAAAAATACCGACAGATCTTGCGTTCAGTTGTCAGGGAATAAATTGTTTAAGACTAAAATATGAGCCTTTTTTCTCTGTATCTGGTTCCAGTGAGAACCCTCTTTAACCTGTCTACACTGTCAAGCCACGGTGCACTTATCGTACGTATAAGTGGTTATGGAGTGCTTACTCTAATTAAACAATGGAAGTCATACAAAATTGAAATCTTTCTTTTTGGGCAGTTCTCCTCTTGTGTGTTTCTAAAAATCTTTCTAAATGAACACATTAGCTCATTTCCATTTTACGTGGGTAGTGGGGGCCTATGGTAGGGTGGTTTTCTTTGTTTTCTTTTTTTTTTGTGTGTTTCTTTTCTGGAAGTCAGATACGGGCTTTTATAATAATGTGGGGTTTTTTTAAAAGAATAATGTTTTCAGTATTTCTTAGTCATTTATGTAAGTTATGTGCCTGTGCACTCTGAGTCACTATTTCCTTGTTGAGCATTTCTTTTCCTAGTGATATGCCATGCTCTCTTACATCCTTTCTCTTCTGAATACTACTGGAGCAGGGGAGAGTTTGGCTGCTTCAGTTTCTTTATTCTAGCAGAAGTTCAAAGAAATTCAGTTGTTTATTTCCTTAGTCTAAATGGAATTATCTTGGTATTTAGTGAGTGATCTTTTGCTTCCTGACCACCTGGAAGCTAATATGTCTTCAAGTATAGTGATCTGCACAACCGAAGTTTAGATTTTATAGCTGCTAAAAGCCCTTATACACAGCAAGAGTAACATTTTCTGATGCGTTGGCAGAGAAAATTGCTGAAACAACTGTTGAAATGGCAGGGCAACTTATTGTTCAAATAATAAACTTAGTACCCCATTTTGTTCCATTGCTAGCAAAGGTGTATAGTATCTGAGATTGAAGTGTCTCAGTAATGCAGTCAGTAATGTATATCAACTCTCCAGTTAAACAATATTTTAGAAAAAAAATAGTATTCTCAACTGTTACTTTTTTTATGCACCAAGAACTTGACATTTTCTTTTGTTGGTGTGATGAATGATTAATATGAGGCCTCCAGATACTTTTGCTAGTGACATCTGTTAATGCTAACAAGCATTTTTTGTGAGTCCTTAATCATAAGCAGAGTGTAGGAGAACATGGCTTGGGCAATATGTGCTACTGCCAGGAGCGTTTTTTAAGCTTAGAAAGCAAGAGGACATGATTAAATAGAAAGTAAAGACAAGTAATTTATAATTTTTCTTTTTTTTTTTACCTGAAAACTGAAAAATAAGAGGGCATAAGTGATGCATCTGCATTTGCGAAGAAATCTGTCTGGTCAAATGTTTATTTTCCAAAAAATGTAATATTCAAGCTTATTGAGGTTTTGTTGCAATTCATTGCTCAGAAAGGACACTCGGTATTTAGAAAGCCACAGTTATATTGGTGGATTAGGATGCAATTTGTTGGGAATTGATTGCTTTGATTAAGGGTTTGCTGTCTATAGAATCCTTGGTTGATTATCTGGTGGTTATGTTGACATCACTGTTGCAAAAGCTGTTACTATTTTTGAAGACCTTTGTTGTTACCATGCTCCTGTGGCGGCCACCATGGAGAATGAGGCACCTTGGACCCTGGTGACCCACAAAAGCAGGACTCTGCTCCAGCCTCTACCCTCCAGCATAACTACCAAAACCAAATATGAAGCTTTAACAACTGTAAACACCCAGGAGCAAGATCTGCAAGAGAAATCTATGCCAGCAGCACACAGCGGGTACTGTAAGAAGAAACGACAGGTACTCATGGTGGATGGATGACTCCCTGTTAAGGGGCATTGAGGCACCCATCTGCCGACCTGACAGGGAGGCATGCAAGGTGTGCTGCCTTCCAGGAGCTAAGGTCCGAGATGTGGCCAAGAGGGTGCCACAACTTGTAAAGAGCACAGACTACTACCTGCTGTTACTCTTTCATGTAGGCACAAATGACACCACAAGTTGGAACCTTGGCAGCATTAAGGAAGATTTCAGAGCGCTGGGGGTGAAAGCAAAAAGCATTGGTGCCCAAGTTATCTTTTCCTCCATTTTACCAGTTGGAGGAAGGGGATCAGCTAGAAACAGACGCGTTATGAGTTTCAACTCCTGGCTTTGTGACTGGTGCCGCTGTGAGGGTTTTGGTTTTTATGACAATGGGACTTAGTTCAATGATTATAACCTGTTAGAGAGGGATGGGACTCACCTGTCTAGAAGAGGCAAGGGGATCTTTGGCAGCAGGCTACGCAACCTGATGTGGAGGGCTTTAAACTAAAGGACTTGGGGGGGTGGGAGGCAAAATCACAATGCTCAGGCCATCCCATCTGGCTGGGGATGAAGTGTGGCTAATCAGAGCAGTGACAAATGTTCCTCAGCTGCGTCCCAAGCTGAGAAGCAAAAGGCCAACAACCTTAAGAGTGGGCATGGACATGGCAGATCCTGTTGCACCCCTCCAGGGAAACCAGCATGCTTGAG
>Ga0065711_1032873_pt1 | contig 26507 bp, 12 predicted proteins | sample Hoacrofraction12_FD_59098 | JGI IMG/M metagenome (GOLD analysis project Ga0065711, IMG submission 59098) | Hoatzin crop microbial communities from Cojedes, Venezuela - Epithelial fraction 12 v2 (version 2) | ecosystem: Host-associated > Birds > Digestive system > Esophagus > Crop | place... | reverse complement strand
AACCGGATCTCCGCTCCCGCCGCCGCGGGGGGCGGCTGCTGGCACCCTGGGCCGCCGGCGCAGCGCCCGGACCCCGCGGGAGCGGAGGGGGACGGAGGGAGGGGGATCCCTGCCCTGCCCGGTGCAGCCCCGGTGTGCGCGGAGCCTGGGGCCGGGCGCCAGCGCCGGGTGGGCTTTGCTGTTACGGGCTGGGGGTGGCTGGGGGGTTGAAACACCCGCGACCGTCTGAAGCTGTGCGGAGGTAACGCTTCGGACAGGAGCCCTAAGGTAGCTGGGGTGCATTAAGTAGAGTGTGGCCAGCAGGTCGAGGGAGGTTCTCCTCCCGCTCTTCTCTGCCCTGGTGAGGCCCCATCTGGAGTACTGTGTCTAGTTCTGGGCTCCCCAGTTCAAGAAAGATGAGGAGCTACTGGAGAGAGTCCAGCGGAGGGCTACGAGGATGATGAGGGGACTGGAGCATCTCTCCTCTGAGGAGAGGCTGAGGGAGCCAGGATTGTTTAGCCTGAAGAAGAGAAGGCTGAGAGGGGACCTTATAAATGCTTATAAATATCTCAAGGGTGGGTGTCAGGAGGACGGGGCCAGACTCTTTTCAGTGGTGCCCAGTGACAGGACAAGGGGCAATGGGCACAAACTGAAGCACAGGAAGTTCCATCTGAACATGAGGAAGAACTTCTTCCCTCTGAGGGTGACGGAGCACTGGCACAGGCTGCCGAGGGAGGTTGTGGAGTCTCCTTCTCTGGAGATACTCAAGACCCGCCTGGACAAGATCCTGTGCAGTCTGATTTGGCAGGGGGGTTGGACTGGATGACCCACAAAGGTCCCTTCCAACCCCTAACATTCTGTGATCTACTCCACTCTGGTGGGACCCCACCCAGGGTCCAATGTCCAGCTCTGGAGCCCCCAGCACAGGAAGGACATGGAGCTGTCAGAGCGGGTCCAGAGGAGGCTGCAGAAATGATCCGAGGGCTGGAGCACCTCTCCTATGAGGACAGCCCCAGCTCTCTCAGCCTGCTCAGCCCAGAAGAGAAGGCTCTGGGCAGACCTTATAGCAGCCTTCCAGTACCTGGAGGGGGCCTATAGGAAAGATGGGGAAAATATTTTCAGCAGGGCCTGTTGTTATAGGACAAGGAGTAACGGCTTTAAACCAAGGGAGAATAGATTTAGACTGAATACAAGGAAGAAGTTTTTGCTGTGAGGGTGGTGATACACTGGAACGTGTTGCCCAGAGAGGTAGTGGAGGCCCCATCACTGGAAACATTCAAGGCCGAATTGAACAGGCTCTGAGCAATCTGGTCTAGTTGAAGATGTCCCTGCCCATGGCAGAGGGGTTGGACTAGATGACCTCTACAGGTCCCTTCCAGCCCAAGGCATTCTATGATTCTGTCTGGAAGTTCTGGGATCCAGATTATTTTGATTTACCTACATATATGTACACACACACGTATAGGTATACAACACACACATATATGTGAAAAAATCTCAGACTCAACAGGAGAAATGTGGCCGCTTTAGACTTTGAAGTTATCTGGACTGTGTTCTAGGAAATTTGGAGGGTTTGAAATCTGGAGGCCAAATGATTTGTTTTATTTTTAATAACTACAGCGCTCTTGTAAGGCTTTTATGAGTCATTGTTATGCATTCAAAAAACCTTAACTCTTAGACCTCACAAAAAAATTGTGTGACTGTGACTAGAAGTTAGTGATCAAAAAGGCTCTTTTAAGTATTCGAGCTCATTGCCCTGTTGTTGAGGATTGTTCCCCACAGTGTGAAGTACCATTTCCAACTCAATTTTAAATGAACTGGCTAACGTTTCGTCCATCCGTAGCTAGGTCTTAACTGTCATTAACTTTTTAGGGCTCCATATGCTGAATAACTTGGAACAACTAATGATTTTATTACCAATCTTAATATTTAGAGTTCCCTGTGGAGTCATCTATGGTTCTTAATGAAACCATTATTTACAGGATTAAAATCTCCTGGCAAATTCCTTTCCTTCGGACTGCGCTGAGATTAACACATGCTTGCAGTCTAAAGTGGGATGAAAAAGGGCTTTATGTGAGGTGTAACACTTCACTCTGGTTTCTTTAAAAGAATTATATCTAAAATGTCAACAATCAAAAATGCAGTTTACTAGCTCCTACCCAAGGTCAATTTAGGTTAGCCTGCTACTGCAAACCGCTGTTATTTGATTTGATTCTACTTTGTCTTAGGGCCTGTCCTTGTAATAACTAATTATTTGAATATAGAAGTATGTGGGTACTCCTGCCAAAACAGCGACATTGGCCTCTGCACTTTTATAATAGTAAAAGATAGTCCCCATCATGAGGGATGTCCTTGTAACCAGTCTTGCAGGAGTGTTAGATTATACTACAAGGAACACTAAGGGCATTATCTGAAATGCATATGTGAATAGATGTTTACTCATGGCGGGGGGGTGTGGAATTTCTCACTGGGTCACACTGTGTTCAGACCCTGTGGCACAGTCATCGGGTCAGAATTTCATTTGGTGCAAATTCAGTTTCAGACAAGGAGATTTTTGATACCAGTTAGTATGATATTAGCTAAACTTGTATCGCGTTTCTTGTACCCCTACTGTTCTAAAACTTAAGGCTAAAATACCCTGTTTCCACAAATATCCTCAGTTTTCTGAGGTACTTATGAACTAAAAAGCAGTGATCTGAGGTTTGTCCTGACATCATTTGGCTGAAGGAGTATTCAGAGAGCTCTCTGACGTTGGGTAACTCATTGCCATGTGATGTGTGAATATATGCGACTACTTGTGGTCTCCTCACTCAGGAGAAGTCTGCGGAGACCACCTGCAGCTTCCGATGAAGTAATTTAAAGTTTCAGGTGCTTTTGCTGCTGTTTCATGATGTGGATGCTTTGCATGCTTTGACTAGATACAAATCACAGTAATATCTCTCTCCATCATGTAAATGAGTGGTACTGAGGAATAGTGACTTCTCTAAGGGGCACATGTCCACCCGATATCGTGAAAGGACTCTGGAGCCGTTCACTCAATAGCGTAGCTCCTGACAATAGCAGCAATATTTCAAAAGCAGTTAACAAGGGCAAGGATACGTGTCTGCCTCCAGGGAATGATCTTCAGAACCAGCAGGAGGAAAACCTAATTGGAAGTGTCAAAAAAGGAGGGAGGGGGAAGTTAGAAAAAAATCCAGTGCTATTAGACCTAAAGCATGCTAAGACCTGAAGGAAAACTGAGTAAAGCTTGTGGACTTTAGCTAGTGACTGGAGCTTTCTGTCATTTACCCGACAGTCTCCCAGTGAAGCTCGTTTTGTAACAAGAATGGGGAATTAGTGGATGTTTTCTTGTGCAATTCCTCATTCCTTTTCTTACCTGCTCTATTTACAGTATTTTTGATGGCCTTATAGTCTTTCTCCAGACCCAGGCATGTTTCTGGAAATCCTCTAGTTTTTCCTGATTTAGGTAGCCAACTTGGACAAGTGTGCTCCCTGACCTTCTTAGATCTGGACTTGCTTGGACCATCCAGCTGCTCCAACTCATTCCATCTCCACTTTAAGAAGTACTCAAGACTGAGGTGAACATTCAAGAAGATCAATTTAGCCCCACGCTCAGCACTCCTCATTGCTTTATCATCATGCGAAAGTACCAAGAGTGACTGGCATCCCCAAAGTTTTTCCTCACTGTGTTTTCCCAATCTTAGGGACTCCCAGAGCAAGCAGTGATATTTGTGTGTTCAAAGGCTTTGCTGGAGTTCTCTTCCAGGAAGTATTGTGCCTGTTTTTAAGCCCGTGTAAAATTCTATAATCTACAACATCTTGTGACAGAGTACTTAACTACACAATGTGCAGGAAGTACTCATCTTTATTTCAAACCTACTACCTGTGAATTTCAGTGGATGACTGGTAGTTCTTGCTTTAGAAGAAACAGTGAATGATGCTGTTTTCTCCATGTCACTTGCTGTTTTATAGATCTCTGTCAGATGCCTCCTCACATCTGTTTTACAGGCAAAACATTCCAGACTATTTGTTTCTTAGACAGAAACCTTTCAATATCTTTGATCTTCTTTCTTACCTTCTTACGTACCTTTTCTAGTTTTATTGTACTTGTATCTGTGCTCATGTGGCTATTGTCTTTGTAGTCATTGGCAATAGCTTATTAGACTGCCTAATCACAACTTCTGCTATACAGTCTATGGCACAGTGACATACCTGTGCTGTGTCCAGCCTGGTTTTCTAATTCATCTAGACAAAGAGTCCTTTGCATTTCTACTACAGTTGTAACTTTGGTTTGATGTTTTCCGTCATCTTAAATTTTCACCTCGATCGGTTGATTTTGCTTGAGATTGGATGGTCTTGGTGAATTCTGGTTTTTTTTCTCCTTTGAAACCTTATCTCTTAGCTTATTAGTTCAGACCAAAATTTTGAGGGTGATAATTTGGTGAAAAAATGAAAAGTCCTAAGTTGCTATTATTTCAGGGAAAAAACTTTTCTGAAAGTGAGTTAATGTCAAGAATTCTTTGTCTTTTTCTTTCTCCAAAAGGAGAGAAAAAGATTTTAAAAGATGTTCTGAGGTGTAAAATCAAGCAGCTCCAAGAAAAAATTTTAGGGAAGTTTCCTCACCAGTTTTGTGTAGATGATTGTATTCTTTTTCTACCTCTTGTTTAAAAATAGAGGGCTCGGAGCTTCTGTAAGAGGGCTTAGAGCTGGTGTGTAGTAACTGATGGGCTCAGTCCCCTGTGATGATGTGTCCAGGCCTTTGCCCCGTGCAGAAGCAGGCAGAAGGACCTTGCTGAGTTCTGTATGGGACATCAGTGTGCTGGATGCATGGTATTCCTGCTTCTGAATGCCACTTCTGGGCACAGACAACTCCCTGGCTCCTTATTGTTCCTTACTGAAGCTGTAGCTTCAGCTGTAACGTCTGCATGGGCAAAAGGCTTGCTCTGGGTCTTGTTCCAGTCCCAGCTTTTATGCTTCATGCCAGGGTCTCAGCAATCCAAGCTGCACAGAGCTTATCCTCATGGCCTGCCTGTCACCTTAAACACCTACTAGCTCTCAAGTCAACAAGAAGGAAAAGATCCCTTGTACGCCACATCCCAACCTCAATAACAGATGGGAAGAGGGTGTGTGATGATGCCCTGTCCCTACAGGCTTCAAAATCTTCTCTAGGGACAGTTCTTTACTATAGCACCACATCTTCCTGTGCTGCAAGACCAAGTGTGGGACACCCTGTGCCTTCCGTCAGGGAGTAACATGAAGGTGGTGGTGTGTCACGTGAGGTTGAAGGTTGTGGAAGAAAGACTGAACGTGCTGTGATGGTACCAGCGAATTTTGTGCCTCACTTGGTGGAGGGGCTTCCCTTGCTTTCATTTTTTGGAAAGGAGATTAGGCTGGAATCACGTGGAATACCTTTTGACAGTGTGAAAAGTGACTGTTGTTGACAGCCATCATTTTGTTCAATGACGCTGGGAAGTAAGACATGGGGATGAAAGAGCCGGTTCTGTGTGTAGCGCTCCATGAGCCTGCACTGAAGGGTATTTGCTGTGCCTCAGGTGTATTGTGCTTGTCTCTGTTCTCCATCTGCAATATGGGGTCGGAAAACTTTCACCCTTCCCACCCCACCTTCTTTTAATTTAGTTAGAAATATTTTGGGCAACGAATCTCTCTTCCAGAGTGTTGTGCACAAAACTTCTTGGCACAGGCAATAACACACATGACATCTCTGGGCAGGTTTGTTCGAGATATGTATACACAATAACACTGAAGTTGACTTAAAGCTAATAAGGTGAGCAGCAGATTTTTGATGTTTCCTGTGTGTAAACTGTGGCTATTGTGCCATTTAGTCTTTCATTGGTGGGTGGCAACTGACTGAAATGGCATTTCTTAGAATTAGATACTCAAAACAAAGGACTCATTTTTAAATAACCAAATCCAGCAATCACAAAGAATGTAGCTTTTGAAAAATTGTCTTATTTCCTTGAATCACATTTTCCTCTAGTCCTCATCCCTTTATTGATGACAGATAGAAAAGGCTGTTGCTTGTGTTAGTTGTAAACTTCCCTTTGTCAGAACCCTTTCCACCATCTGTCATTGCGTAACTGTATGTTCCCAGGTTTGTAGCTCTAATGTGTCTTTGTTGGTTTGTGTATAGTATGTTACAAGTTATAAAAGCTTGAGTAAATAATTCATATAAAAACCTTTGTAAATATTGTCAAACTGTGGAATAAATGATTTACGAAGAGGTCTCTTGGCTCAGCCTAGCAGCTTTATTACTGTAACTTGTTTTGTAAACAACTTCCCCCCCCTGTATTTTTTCCATCAAGTGACTTTGTGTAAATTCTATTGCTAAGCACTACTTAGGTACATTTCAATCACCATAAATAATGCAATATCAGCACTTTAACCACCTGGGGACTCCATTCAGAAGTCAACCAAAGGTGTAGTTTGTGCAAGACCCTTGAGGGAACATATTTTCAATGCGTGTAGAACAGTATACTTTCCACTGCTTTCATTGCTGATTGTATTTGCTGGAGATGGCTCCCCCTCAGCTGGAAGATGGTTTTCTGGTAGACCCCAGGTTTTCACAGAGCTGGTGCCTGTGCTTTGTTTCATGTCCTGTGGATGTTTTGCAAATGTGAGGATAGATCAGGGCCTAGGGTTATGAGAAGTGGTCCTGAGAAACACTAAATTTTTATTCTAGCTTTTTAATAAAGTGCTGTCTGAGTGGTTGAAGGAGAAGTAATCAGAAACATTTGTGTAAATGAATAATATGACTTTGCTTTGATGTATTCATGAGCCCCTTGTTAGCCTTCTGAAAACACAGCTGAAAATGCAGTGTTTCTTCAATAATGTTAGTGGAATGTGAAAATGTAAATGGGGAAATGTGTTACATCTGAGGCCTTATGGGCAGGCATAATTGTGTGGCTACATGTGCTTGTTCTGAGTTTGTTCTGTGAAATGCAGGCACGCTTGGCGGGTACTAAACCATTGGTGAACAACTACAGTGATCATATGAAGCTGTGGACTATCCATGCTGTTGTTTTGACTCAGAATTTGAGCTATGGCCAGAGTCCAAAATTCTCCGCCTGTCCATGATGGTTATAATATGGCGTTCATGCTGGCTTCTGTATGGAGTGAGCAAACGTGTTCTCCAGGCATTGTTGAAGACAGCACTTCAAAGTGGACCAGTGACGTTGCAGGTAGGATGAACATGGGCTGTCTTGGATATCCTGGCTCTGTAGACTCAAACATGGAGGACAGCATAGCTGTTGGCCAGGATGCACACAGCCAACTCATCTTCTGCTCAAGGGTGACACGATATGCAGTTGTTCTGTCCAGATAGGTGAAGCAACAATTACAGAATAAGATTTGCAAGTATAAGGATGGGGGTCAGTTGCAGGGCATGCGAATACTTTTAGTGATCTCGGGAGATGGTGGACTCTCTAGGGAAGCAGACCAAACAGATTATGAAGGGGTGCTTGTAGAGCTGCTCCCCTTGCATGCCAACTCATCTCCTTGCCACTCACCCCACCTTGCTTGGCTCTTAAGCTCCATGGAAATGGGCTTTTACTCACTAAATGCCTCATGCCCGGAGAGTTCCTTTTTGTCTCTTTGGACCAGTTTTCTGTACAGGAGGTGTAGCCAATCCAGCATAAAAGAACAGAATTTCTTCAAACATGTGACCTCAATGGCAGATGTCTTCAGACTCATGTCATGTGGAAATGTTTTCAGAGTTAACTGCTTTGAAGTGACTTTGTGCCAGGCTGGTCTGAACAGCTTTAGAAGGACACTTCCAAAGATTTCTGACTCTCTGGGAATGGGGAGAATCATTCATTAGCTTCACAATATTCTGTCTGATATCAAAGCTATCCAGAAATGAAGTACTGTTTCCTGATTGTAGGGATGGCATTTTTTTTACCTTGGAGTAAAACTCCAAGGTAAAACTTAATCTAAGGAGTTGGATATCTTTTGGCAACTCATCTGGGTTTCAGGGTTTAAGGAGCAGTCAACCAAGCTATCAGTGGCTTAAGAACTAGTAGTAGACTTCAAGAAAGAAACCTCTTAGAAAACTTTGTAATGCATTTTGGGCATTTCTGTATGTCTGTCGTAGTGAGGAAACAACCTCTTTCTTCCGGCTTTTTAACCCTTCTACAGCAAAGAGGATGATAGCATCCCAGTCATGAATGTAACTGAGTGCGTGAGAAAGAAGTAGCCAAAAAAGGCAGCATTTGATCATCTAGAGTTGATGAAAGAAGAAATAATAGTGTGCCCTCTACGAGTTATTACTGATAGTTTCCATAAAAGTTAAGTAAATGAAGTCTGAGGCTCAATTAAACCACATCTTGTCTGTCTTCTTGTGTGCCCAGGACAATACAATTGTGTGCTGTGAATAGGCCACCCGAGGGCTGGTCATGTGTTTTGGTAGAAATCATAGTTTTGTCAAACAAAGCAAAAGACATAACTATAGTGTTTTTATATTTTAAAAAATTATTGTTGTACATTTCCAATTAGAAATGTGTTAAAAAGTTGCCATTAGAAGTTTAAAAGCATGAAACCAGAAAAATGCCAGAGAACTTGTTCTGTAAAAAAACTTGTCCTGATTCGACTCAGTATTGACAGAGAAACACGCATTCGTCCTGTGCCCCCTTTATTTTTTTAATTCTTAAAGGGTGTGTAGGGTATGAGGGAAGTTGGTTTCTTTTTTTCTAGATGAGAAAATCCTAAAAGTCACAATCTTTTTCACAACAGTTATTGCCACAGAATGAAAAAAATAACTCTTGAAGCTGTAATTAGTTGTAGTACAAAATATGTGGTGCCATATGAATTACTGGTGTTATAAGATGTATATTCCTTGGATGTATGAAGTCTAGCTAGCATAATGTTAAATACCTGTGAAATACAATAGATGGATATAGATTGAGAAGAGAGTATATGATCTTACGGAGTTGATGGCATTCTGTACAATCAATCGGGGGGAAGGGAAAGGAAAAAGTCTCTTTGAAAGATCACTTTGTGGCCTCAACAAACCTAGATATGACCCCTTCAAATTTCCTTGTCTCTTTATGATGTGCATACACAGGTATCAGATGTGTTCAGATCCAAAATAATCATAATCAAAGGTTTTATTCTGGATGCTCTGAGGAAAATTTCTATTTTTCTTTTATATTAGTTACTTTAAGGCCTGCTCCTCTTCTGGTGGTGCTTCTGCTGTTAAACTTTTGTGTGAGCTACAGGTTAGATCTTGGAGGCTGATCTCTGCTCCACAGTGCTCTGATATTCTGACCTTTGGTGTAACCCACTCTGTGGATTTACTCTGTGTGTTGTCACCTTGATGCTGCTGTGCCCTGTGGTCACCTTTCCTGTTAGACATCTGTGGAGAATGGAGAATAAGGAACGCTTTAAATTATACTTCGATTTCCTGGGGGTTCCCAGTGCTCCTTGGCTGATGGGTTTGCCAACAGTACTTTTGCTGGTCTGCTATTCCATGTTGCAATGCTGGGACTGGCTATAGGTCCCTGACGGAAAGGGGCCTGCAGGCACCCGTGGAACTCTGCTGACATCAGGACATCCAACCCTTCTTAGTCTGCAGATCTCTGCATCCTGTGGTTTGACAGAAAGATGCTGCTTGTATATCTCTGCTGTAAAATAGAAATTGATTCTGTATGAACGAGGGAGATGGCTTTTATTTGTGCTTCCGCTGAGGTTGTTTAAGGACAAGTCTATTGGCTTCTGCAGTGAACCTACAGCTGGTGCTTGTGTGAAGAGAAAAACATGGTGAATGTCACTTTGTGTGAAAAGATGATCTCTGTGCTTACTAACTATGCAGACTGAGGCATTGCATCTTGTGGGTGCAATCCTAAATTCTCAGGGGTTATATACATGACCATGTCCTGTACAACTGTCTCCTTTTGGACTTTCTTGTATTTCCTCTCAAATTGCTTTATTTTTGTATTATTGTAGCATGTAAAGCCTCAGGCAGGGGCTGAGAATGGCAATACACAGAGCAATAGGCATTCCCTAATCCCAAACATTTACAGACTGAGGGTTAGAAAAGAGGTGATATATGAATAAGGATCAAGAAAAGAACATGGGGAAAATGTCTCCACACAGTAGGTATGGCACGCCAGTAACCTGGTCTGGGACTGGATTGTTAACATGCATTACAGGAAAGCAAGATTTAGTAGTATACTATTGCTATTATGTCTGTTCTGGATAGTACTTAATATCTGCTGGGCTATTAAAATCCTCATGTTTAAGATGATGGGCTGTATATTTTCTGGCTGACTGGTGAAAAAGAATGTGGAAGCTTAGGGAAATACAGGACTAATCTGTGTCTTTACTTCATTTTCCAAATATTTATCTGGATTGCGTAGGACCCTTAAAATTTAAGCGGATGACTTTATCAGAGAGGAGTCGCAAGTGAGCTGATTGCAGCAGTGTGTCACACACGGTTAAATCCTCTTGGCAAGACCTGCTGCTGCAACCACCACTGGACTTCATCTCCTCCTCTGCAGTGGAGAGCAAGGTTGCAGTGATGTGCAGCGCTGTGCCAGTCACCTTCAGCTGCAAACTTACAAAACGTCAGTGAAATAAAAAGATGATTTAGAGCATCTACAGGGTGTGCAGTATCAGCAAGTGATGGCAGTGGACTGTGGCAGAAAGTCAAACCTCTTTCCCTGGCACATTTTCCCCCCATTCGGGAACCCAGAGGGACAGCACTAGCGGGGACTGAAAATCCTTCACTGTACCTATGAGCTGCTACAGGAAGACACATTACAATGCAGGCGTGTGTTAGCATTATACAAAAGCTAGGTATACACATCATAAAATATAACCAGGACTGAATATAATAGCTGGTGTTTTATAACCCCAGTGACTCACTGTATCTTTCCTAAGGAGACGAAGTCACCGGAGCCGCCTCCCGCAGCTGCCTGAAAGGCACACCTCTGCAGGTTCCACCTGCTGCTCCTCACTTAGCTCTCGATAAAAATCTCCCCCCTTGCTCCTCTCCCCACTAACCAGGAGCCAAGAAACATCCTTCTGTCACTGCTGGTTCCTTGTGCCAGGTGGATGGACGTTGCAGGAGGTTTTCATCATGCTGCTTATCAGCTGCTGCTACTTCGTGATGCAAATATCTTCTCACTGTCAAACCCTCTGGGAGAAATTACCTGTAATTAGTTCATTCTGTGTAGGTTATACAGATACACTCTTTGATAGCAGTGCTATTACATTTATTTCCCAAGTAGCAGTAATTATTAATGAAGAGAAAAATAAAAAAAGCTTTTAGACACCATATTCAGACCCAGTTTTCCCTTTTTTTTACGCACGGGACGGTGGTTTAACACTGTTTTCTTTACTGGGTTGTTTGTCAGACCCAGAAGCAGAGCACCGCTTCCCACAGAGGAGCCGGAGACTGGAGAGGTTTCTGGTGCTGACAGATTCGCTCTGGCACCTGACGTGCATGCCAGCAGCCGTCTCATCGGGGGGGACCTGGACGTCACTGTCACCATAGAGACAGAAATGAGGATTCGGTTTCAAAAGGTGAAGAGAAGCTGGGAATTAGGACGGTAAGGCTGGGTCTGTCTCTCAACTCTCATGCAGGATTTAAACATGATGTTATATTTGAAAGGATACCACAGTAGAGGGATGCTCTACTGTATATTTATACACATATCTAGATATGTGCATATAAATATATGTATATACATGCATATTTATATGAACTGTTTCAAATAGACTTGGATGCAAAAGAACCCAATGGAGGTTTTTAAAAGACCGTGCTAGTGTTCTGCTTGTGGTCCTGCAATTAATTTTTCTTTCCCAGATCATGTAAACCAAGGCTTGAGTTCTGTTTAAATCTCATTTTAAGAAGTCGTAAAATATTTACTACCTCAGAATTTTGTGTTTTGCAGCGAAGCTGAGCTGTGTTGCATTGTAAATTTACGTTGTTCCCTTCTGCCCCTTTTCATGATCTTCTACTGTGCTGTAACAATGATATGAATGTAAAGCAAAGGTGAGCGTTGACAGGCAAGATAGGGATCAACTGTGAGTCATTGCTTAACCATAAGGGACTTTTAAAGTCTGGGTTTATACAGGTCCAGAACAGCTTGCAAATAATCTCTCCCTGCCCACTCTCCTATCAGCAGATAAAACCGCCCCTCCTGATGGCTTACCCCATCATTTGCAGATACAACCTCAGTGATGCATGGACTTGTTTAAAGCTTCAGTTTGCGCTCTTATAATCGCGAGCAAGGTGCTGACCCCAAAGGGACGTTTCTCATGCCTTGAAAGCAAATGATAACTTCATGGGTATGGCTCTGAGGGGAGGGGAGTGGTGGCAAAGAGGAGTCCATCCAGCAAAGAAGCAGATGAACTGTTAATGACTAATGCAACATAAGCATTACTGTAGAAGGGGTGGTGGAAGACTTATAGAGGCTGAGAAAAGCCCTTGCCTGCAATGCCTTGCAGTGCTGGATTCCACCAGAGTGGGCGGGGCTGTATGCGTGTTTCTGATGTCAGGCCACGGATGCTCAGCAGAGCCCTCAAGCTCCTCTTGTCTCTGCCCAGCCTGCCGCAGCTCCAGGAGAGAGTAGCCAGAGCACAGCAGATTTTTTTAACCCCATGACACACTGCTTGCCTTGACAGCTGGAAGAAGTCTGACATGGGACCCAAATCTATTGGCTTTGTGTCAGCTCTGGGGTATCTTTCCTGTTTTGGGAATTCCCCGCTGGGGAGGTACCACTGCTGTTTGGAGCAAAGCTCAGATCTCAGACCCTGGGATTGTCCACTGTGGGAGAGGGTTTTGGCAAGGATATCTGTATTTTGCTATTTCTAGGTCTCTTTGATTTTATAAATAACTGACAAGTAAAACTTTTGTATTTACTCTATGCCTGAATTTTCCGCAGGGGTGTTTGAGTGTGTGCGTAACACCATTTGTATTTATTATTCCTACTGCTGTCGTCACCCACACGTTTTCTGCAAACACAGAACAAAAGGCAGCTCCTTTTGCAGTAAGCTTATGGTCCAACTGCTGTGTAAAGACAGCAGAAGACACAGAGAGCGCCTGGGGGGCACAAGGGAACTCTGAGATAAGATTGCTTGGGCTGCTGTTGTCAGACCTCTACAAACTATGATAATATGCGTATGTTTGATGCTAATAAGAGGCAAGTAGGGTGTATGCGAAGAACTGAATTCTCTACTTACATGCAGCTGGGGTTTGCATTTTTGGGGGTACCATTGTTAGGACATGCAGCTAGCTGCCTGATCCGTAACAAACTGCTTTTTTAAATGATTTTATCTAATGACTGCTGCAGGATCTTATCTACCCAGATTTTAGTCATTCACCTTCACTTCTGTTTCAGGATCCTTCTGAACAAATTGATCTTTACTATCGATATGAAAATTTGTGCTGGTGAACTTTCAAGTTTGACTCACTTTCTGGGATCAGCCTATGTCTCAGTGATGGCACAATCTCTTCATTAACAATTTGCTCATGCTTTTTAGGGAGAATAGAAACTGTGATTGTTAGATTCAGAGTTCATCCAGTTTAGTTCCTTGTTTTCTGTGGTGGTCTCCAGCTGTTTCAGAGAAAAGAAAAAGATGTCTTGCATTAGACAGGAAGGAGATAATCTGTCATTCTCTCTAAGCTGCGATGGAAGCTTTGTTTCAGTATTTTTAAAATAATTTAAAAAAATATTTTAATTAATGTAACACATGAAAACATTCCTAGCCATGAAATTATCCCATCCTTTTTGGAATGCTGTTAAGTTTTTTTGCTTTGATGACATCCTTTGGCAAGTATTTTTCAACTTTACCTTCTCCCTGAAAGTATTTCTTCTTACCTTTTGACTTGTCCCCCTCCACTTTGTTGAATGCTAACTGCCTCTTGAAGTGCAAGACAAGCAAACACAGATCTTGTTGATGTGCAGCTCTGGGTTATCTGGCATGTTGCATGCTTGCTTGGTGCTTTCTTCAACAGACAAACCATTCTCCAAGAACTTGATTGCCAACTGAGGTTATTAAAAAGCCAAATGTCAAGAGCAGAGTTGGATACCGACATTATCTAGGGGATCTGATCTGAAAGATTTTACTGATGCAGAAGCCACTTCTGAGGGACAGCAGAAGCAGGAGAAGTGGATGGAAACCTATGCTTGATGTCCAGCCTACAGCTCTGCTCTTGGCACATTCAGTCAATTGCTCCTCTACTACAGGGGCTCCTTAGCCACTGCTTTGGTTGCTTACTCCGTACAACCTGCTCTTGCCACAGAATGTACATGCTTTACTTGCTGGCGGGAGAATGGGAAAAAACACCTATTCTGACAAGAGCCACCTTCTTTCCCCCTGTTGTTTATTAGTAGTGGGGCTAAATATAGTTCCTCTGCTAGATATACTTCCTCTCCTATAATGCTTGACACTTGACTGCCTGTGTAAAGTGGTCAAGACCTGCATCTGGAAATTATGCAGTAACAACATTTTTTTTTTCTTCCTCACTACAGTAGGAATATTTATTTGTACCAGGTTTATGCCACAGTCTAACAGGTGGTATATGAAGTAAAGCAACTTCAGTTATCTTCCTTACAGTGTTATTCTGCAATATTGTCACTTTGTATGATTTCCTGAGGTTTTCTTTGGCTCAGGCTATTAAGATTGGCCATAGTTGTGTTTTTGTTTTGAGGATGAGAGAGAACCTGTCTGAAGTCATGCCATCGTGTTTGTTGGCATGTAGATAATTTACCAATTTGTGTTGAGAAGACAGGCAAAAGACAATGTGAAACTGATGGTGAGCGCTGTTTCAGAATATAGAGCTGTTTAGTCACTGTAAGCACCTTCGTTGATCGTAGTGATCATTGCCCGAAGTTAGATACCACTTTCTTTCTACACACTTCCATACACTAGGTTAGATGATTGGGTTCTACTAATTGCCTCCAAGTTCAATCTTTCAAGTGACCCTTAGGATACTTACAAAGCCTGTTTATTTTTGCCTATGTTCATTCTGTAAGAGGATGAATGAGACAAAATAACTGGTCCGAGTGCCCAGTGTTGTAGTGAGGGTATACAATCCCTTTTTGCACAGTCCAGTGGACTTTGGCAAAGGTTTCTGAGGACATGGAAACCCTGCTGTGCTGTTGACCTTTTTTTCAGATCAGTCCTTGCTTAGCGAGGACAAATTTGCAAGCAATCCAGACAGGATTTTTCCATATTGTAAAGGGAATGACAAGGAACTGTAAGCTCTGAACAGATGATTCAGTGCTGCTGGTGCTGAGTTAGACCTATCACTGCACCTACTGCAGAGGTACGCAGTCCACACCCAATTTCATCCTCTGCCCACACACAAATGTGTCATCTGTCTGTGCATGAGTGAAGTGCTTGTATCAGACACATTTACCTGCCAAAATTGTGGGAACCGTCCTAAAGTTGTTATCTTCTTCCAACTTTTCAAGTATTTCTCTCCTATCTGATCATTCTGTCCCCTCTTTGGTGCTCGCGTATCTTCTAAGAGGTCTGCCTGTGCAAGTAGGTCTGTATGGCAGAACTGTATTTGCAGAGCCAGCATGTCAGTCTAAGGAAAACTAGTGGGAGGGACCCATTGAGCTAAAACAATGTATGGAATGGAAATGGATCACCTTGTTTATTTTGAATGAAAAATACTGTCTCTTAACACCAAGTATTCCATTCAAAGCATAGTTTGGATTAGTGGAATTGATAAAGTTGTGTGCTCTTCATTCCCATGAATAGCAGAGGATTAAAATGTGGCCATATCTGGCATCCCATCCATATGCAAGTCATGCTAGAATCAGTTTAATTCTATGAAACTTTGCGCTGTAAAATTCATTCACCTTCACCACACTGTAAAAGACATTGTGAATTCATCCAGCCACTAGGAAAAAGTGACTTCCCAATCTAAACTTATATGAACACATGTATCTTACGGTTTTGAATCAAACTTTCAGATGTATTGGAGATGTAGCCTTCCACGGCTTTGGTCAGGGCTGAAGTGTGTGCATACACACATCTCTGAGATTAAGAACTCTGAACAAGGTTCTCTGTGGTTTCTTAGGGTTTTTTGTTTTGGAAGTGTAAGGCCTCAAGTCATCTTTCAGAGCACAGGAGATCTGGGGTTTTTTTAGGCGAAGTATGATAAGAGTTTGTCTCGAAGCTAAGGCATAGTTCATGAGAAGAAAATGGTTTCTAAGCGGCCTGCACCAGAAGGGAAAGAGGAGAAGTGATCTCCCAGCTGGGAAGAGTTTTGTTCCAGGTGCTGCTGACAGACCAATTACTTCCTAATGCTAAACAGCCTGGAGGTGGAGGAAATATTTCTCCTGCAGAGCTGAAGAAAGAAGGAAATAGAAAGAGAGGGAAAGTCAGTTTCCCTATCCTCCGTTCCCCCTCAGAGGCCCGGGGGATTACTGTCTTCCGAGGAAGGGATACATGGTGGCATGGTAGCAGACTAAGGTTTAGAGCACCCATCATGGAATTTCACTTCGTTCCCTTTCCTTTGACTGCCAGTCCCAAGAATTCCTGATGTGATCTGAAATAAGAAGATTTCACAGAGTCCTACTTCTGAACCGAGTCATGGCTGAGTCACATCCTGCCTTACCTGACATTGCACAAATGATCCCGAGAAAGCAGTGTGATGTGACTCCTCTATGGTAATTTAAATGGTTGTTAGCATGCATTTCTCAACATGTGGTACAGCAAAATACTTTTCTGCAGAACTGTCAGCAAACACTGCTGCAGAACAAAGGAGGCATAGGCGTTAATGTGGGATAATGATGGACAAGAGGTGGCAGGAGAAGCTGAGAAGATTTGAGTCTTGTAACTTCTGACAATTTTTACTGGAAAGCCAGGAGCACAGGTTTGACTAGTTCCCAAGTGAGTCTGAATTGTTTGGCTAGTATTTAAGAAGCAACTTACAGTATTAATGGCAGCAATACAAAGGAATAGTGGAAGATCTTTATCAATCATTTTTACTTCAGTTTTACTTAACTTTTATAAAAAAATTTAAATATAACTGTGTAAGCACACATCACACTGTGTTGTTAATATCTGAGTTATTAAGATACTGTTACATGGGAACATCAACAAGTAGGAGCAAAGCATTTAATTCCACAACGTCTGCAAACACAAACAGAGGTTTGGCTGAACACAGCATGCAGTGTTGGCTGGCAGGTTTGAATATGAGGCTATCACTACCAGCAGCCTGCAATGTTTGGGGATTGAAGTACATTATCTCCTTGGGTAACAACTGTTGGGAGAAACTGCATTTAAAAAAAGTCAAAAGGTTTCCCCCACAAATCAGAGACTTATCACCTGTGGGTATAGGATGATGTAACTCTACTATAAAGTGTGGGTAACAGCTCACAGACACTGAAGACCTAATACAAGATCCTTGTTAACATTCACTGTTTTTCTGCCATTAGCTACAACTGTTTCATGTGAGAACAGGCAAATTTACTGCTGATACTAAGCCCTATCTGATCAGATTTCATGTGGCCTCCTTCTTCCGTATCCATGATCATGGCAACCTGTTTCACACCCACACGTGATTTTTCAATTTCCTCCACTGCCCCTTTCAAGTATCCTTGTACTATATAAAGCAGCTGCTAGTGTTTAGTAACTTTCTACACCTGTAGTGCTATTGGTTTAGGATGCTGCAGTGGATTTTCCTCACTTGGGCATGTTACGAAACAAACTGTGCCCCTGGGCTCAGTGCTGGAAAGTAGTCAGTAGCACCATTTGCAGATGGTGTGAAGGAAGATGCTCTCGAGGCATCTCGTCAGTGTCAAGGCTGAACAATCGTGGTCCAATCTGAAGCAAGTTCTTTGATACCCTGATGTGAAACCAGCCTGTTCCTGTTGTCTCTCTGCCAAAGGAAGCTGTTTCTTAGTTGATGAATAGAGTATGAAGTGTAAACTTCACACTAAGACTCATGTAATTACCTTGCATGTTTTCAGGAGGAGGGAGATTGTGTGTTCCTGGTCAGCTTGCACCCAGATGTCAGCATATAGGTTGCGATTTCTTTCTGAAGAATGCCGTACAGGCTTGCTCTTGGTTGAAACTGAAGCAAGGATTGCGTCTTGCTGAAACTCTTCAGGTTATTTCTCTTCTCGCCCCAAGTTTAATTTCTAAAAATGCCTTTCTCCCCAGCACAGTAAACCCATCACCCCAGTAGCTGTGCCCAGGTGCAGCGATGGTCGTGCATGGGACACCTGGCAGAGTGGTGTGTCGTTTCCTGCACTGCCAAAGCAGCTTCTCCTCCAGCGAATGACTTGGGTGCAAGGATACTTTCCTGATGCCTATTCCAATACCCAGTCTCTAATTCAGGACGAGTGGACTCTGAGGGGTTGAAACAAGTCCCCTGGTCTGGCCAGATTGACCCAGCCTTTCCCTACATGTATGCCTGTGCTGTCCACTAATCTTCATGGTTTAGCTTGGAGACTTGTCCAGGATTGCACAATAAGCCTGAAGAAAAGCCAAGAACTGAATCTAAGTTTTTTGGGTCCAAGTGGAACATCTTGGTCCTGAAACTTGCCTCCTTCCTGTGATTTTTCTCCAGGGGTGGGGTGGGGGGGGAAGAAAGTTAGTGCTTTTAGCACACTGAATGTCTGCATAAGCTTTGTTGTGGGATATGTGGTGTAGTGAATCTGGATCCATCTTTTCGTTAAGGTGAACCCATGTTTGAACTCAATATTAAAGACTACAAAGTGGTTTTAACTCTCGTAAGAGGACAAAACAACTCTCTTGAAAAATATTATGCCTGTTGTTTTTGCAGGTGGGATGATCAAGAGGACTTGTGGTTCTGATCTGTCCTGGATTTTTTTCTGTATTGTTGTTTTAAACAGCTGATGGAAAATTGAAGTCAATACAGTGCAGAGTCGGTGTTAGCATTGTAAAACCACCACCTTTAAGACTTGACACACTTTCCTTCCGTCTAAAAGTATGGACTTCAGAACCTCTAGCTTAATATCATAGATAGGTCTGATTTAATGGTATTAAGCAATGTATTTAGGGCAGGAATAAAGTATTAGGAAGTTTCTAGCATGCTACTGGGCATCAGTACTCAGAATATTTATTGCTGTCTCAAATACATTGGCATGGTTTGGTACAAGGGAAAGAAAACAGCCCTCAAAGTTCAAGACAAGCTTTATAACACTCAGTCTTCTTTCTTACTCATATAAGCTGAGCATCCAAAATCTGTTCAACTGAGGCAAATAAGTGGCTGAAGGAATAGAGTATGACTAGGCAGTTGGAGGACAGGCTCCATGTTCGTCTCAGCCCATAGTCCCATGGTCATGCCATTGATGAGGACCTTTGGGATCTCATGGAGTCCTGATGGATTTTACTTGAGGGTTGGCTTGCCCATGCACAGCTCACTGCAGCATGAACTCCTGTGATGGGTCATGTTTTGGTTTGCTTTCTTTGGTCTTAACTCAAATGCCCAACAATCAGTTGTGACAAAACATGTGAAAGATCCATCAACTTCACTCATTCAACAGATGAATATATTACTTAATCCAGCTCTCCAGTGCTCTGGAAGCATCTCCAAAAACTCTTGAAAGACAAGATTTGACATTCTTGATTCAGATATTATAAAAAAAGACAGAAATTAAAGGGGGAGAGAGGAAAAAAAAAAACCCAAAGGGAAATATTTTAGATGTCCTTTATGGAGCTTAAGAAAGAAGAACAGGGCAGACGCCTTTCTTTTTCATCTTAAAGATCACCTTCAGGAAGTGTGAAGTGTTAAAAGTAACTAACTAAAGGCTTAAACTTAACCTATGGGCCTATTGGTAACTTCAAACCAAAATGCGATTCCTTTCAGTTTTGTGAGAGTGAAGTGAAAAATGGAGAAGAATTAATCCACCTATTCTGAGACAAACAGCCACTTGCAATACAATTTCCTCTTTCAACATGTGAAGTCTTAGCTAGGAAGAGCATATCAGTGAGCCAGGGGCTGGAAAGGGCAATATAAGCAATATATTTTGTGTTTTATTACTACGTCCTTTCAGCGAGGTCTGAAGTACCAAGAAAAAATATGGGGGTGGGTCAGAAAGAACTGAAGATCTGCTGCAGGTTTCTTCCAGGTCCTGATGTGATGAGGCATGGTGGCACTGTGCAGAGTCAGCCCTTTGCTTGTATGTGGATCAGGGCTGTGTTTACTCTTTCAACAGGTTTTTGAAGTCTGAGGGAGAGACTGAATCTACCAGAGTTTAACCTTATGCAAATTCTTGTTTAGTTGTGGTGTTAGCAGTTTAGGAGGTGGAGTGATCTTACAGAGAAGGAAGTAAAACAGAGATGACTGTCTTTTAATATTTTCAGCTATTGTAAGAAATGCCCACAAGAAAATGATCACCTAAAATAAACACACAGCACAAGTGATACTTGTCAATCAGCTGTCCAACATCTCTGTGAATTTTAGTACTTTATAAAGGTCATTTCTGTTGTTTCTACCAGCTTCTCTGGATTTCCTGAGGTTTCTAGTTGTCCTTACATTTTGGACAGAACTTGTGTAGTATTGATGGCATGCTCTAAAATTTTTCAAAACCAGTGTTAGTCGTCTTATCGAATCCAGTGGGCTCCATGCATTATTTGACTTCTGCACAGCACCATGTGTGGGATGCAGTGGTACGCAATGGCAAAATCAGATCTGAAAGGTTGCTGCGCATCAATAGTTGGAAGTTAATATTGCTCTGCTGAGTCATCGTTACTAACAGTGACCAATCCGTGACTCCTGTTGTGCAGTTAAGTAGTGAAGCAGACCAGCATAGGTTTTACTTGGTAAGCAAGAACAGTAGCAAATGGCCACTGGTAAGAATTTTTAATCTGCCATTTATATTTCTGGGATTCATTTAAATAGCTAACTCCCTTGTCAATAAACAAACATGAATTATGGCAAGAAAGCAGCTATGACCTCATGTTGTAGCAGCACCCTGTTTAAGTCTCTGTTAAGTCTGCTATTAACATTCGCATGAAGAAACCCTTTGCTTTTTAGGGTAGGAAAGAACCATGTTGAAATTTCAGATGAAAAAGAGCTCAGTGTTTGAGCTATCTTATGTCCACTTTAATGCTTTTAATTTTTAGAGTGAGTCTGATCAGCAGTAAGTACCCGAAACTGCTTTCACCCTCACCAAATGAGAAAGAATACTCTCAAGGCAGTGAAATTATACAAACCTGAAACAGCTGAAAATGATGTTAGAATGTGCTCTTTAAGTCTTTAATTTTGGGGGAGGGAGGAAGGAAGGATGAGGGATCAGCAAAAATGAAGTGCAATCATGCCTTTCTTGTTCTGTAGAAATTTTCACATGTTTCCTTACTACAAATGTTCTTGTCTGGGAGTGGGTTTATACATTAGTCTGATGTATTCAGTGGAGTAATTCACACAAATATAGACAAATGTGTGCAAAAGTTTTTCAAAATCGAGACATATAAATATGAAGTAGACTAGACTTCTGTTCTTCTCTTTGCTTATTACATAATATGTTTTTCAGTTAGAATACTAATCAAAACCAAATCATAAATAGACAATCAACTTGTAGACTGTAGTATCTTAAATGGGTAATGACATCCTTTGTAGAGCTGCTCTTCAAACTCCTCTTCTGTAGTAGTGAAAAATATAGTGTTAAAAGCTAATTTTAGATTGAACTATGGGTGTGCCCTAAGCTAGCAAAAGCCAAGAAAGCAAAAACCCACTTATTCTCCAGCAAAGCAAGTGATGCTGGGAAAACAGTTTCTTCTGGTTCAGTTTGCTTGCTTCTCAAGGAAGACTGGCTTTTTTTGAGAGAGGCCATCAAAATGCCACTATGCCATTAAAACAACAAAAAAGTCACCAATCTGTAAGCCTTTTGCTTACCCTTTACAGAAAGGCAAATTTCCTGCCTTATGTTCCTACTGCCCCAATCCTAAAGTGAACAACCAGCTGTAGGGCAGCAAGTGGTACCCAAGTGGGTGAGAAAGGAGCAGGGTCACCCCACTCTTCCCCAGGCAGTGGACAAGTGAGAAAAGGACATGCTATGTGTGGGCATCCTCTCTGGAGACGGTGGGCTGGACTGCTGTGGCATGGCACTATGTTTCTCCCTGGTTCTATATCCTCAGGTCATTGCTGTGTGCTACTTTGGTGAAGTAGGTAGGTTTTGTTGTTTGTGGGTGTTTGTTTTTTTTTTTTTCCCCTCCTCCTTAGCAATGCCTACTACAATAGCGAAGCGTTAGTGGATTCTGTTCTGGTTTTTACATTGTTGATCAGTGTAGTTTTCTGCTTACTTCTGATAGTGGAGGAACATAAACATTTTCAGATCCTTAGTTTATAAGGCTAGCAGTAAACTCTGATGTCATTATAGGAGCTAATTTCGGGATATGTTTTCTTTGTTGGGAAAGCTTGCTTGAGGATCTCCTTTTTCGTTGCTGGAGTTCCTTGTGCCCTGGTTGTGGTGGTACAGCCATGTGCAGGACCAATCAAGTGGTTCAAGGTAAATAATAAAACAGGAAAGTGTTTTGGGGGACAGGTATTTCTAAGCTGGCTTAGATCTACAGTAGAATCAACCCAACGAGACTGCAGTAAGCTGCAGCCCAGGGACAGGAGTGAATGGCTGGAGAGAACGAGGGGACAGAGAGCAGAAACTTATTATTATTCGCCACCAAGGAGACCATGTCATGGGATTGGTGCTGACTCTTCTACTTGGTCAGATGATATGGAGGACGTGTCATTTTTACAGCTACTCCATTGATTAGAAACCAGCTTCGGGCCTAACTACATGCCGCCTATCCCAAAATGGAGGAATTTGGCTGAAGTCATGTTTGACTATTCTTTGCCTGCTCAAGGTCTCGAGGTGGCTGTTTTTTATGTGTAATAAGTGAAACATTGCTAGCATTTATTTAAAAGGAAAAATTGGTTCAAGAATTCAAATCCCAGAGTCAGAATTCCAATTGCTGGTTTTCTGGCTGGAGCAAAGAAACTTCGCACCTAAGCCATGCTGGCCAAGGATACCTAGTTTAAAACATGCCAGGGGTGATTTTCCTGCTATTATTGATTGAAGACTAACGGAGACCACTACAGGCTTCAGACTGTGCATTTGGGTTTTAAAAGCTACCTGGAACTTAAACACCAAGCTGCATATCTTTACACAATGCCATTTCTAATTAGTAGTATGCAAACAGCACTGTTAAGTCCCTGTCTGTTTTGTGTTACTTTCTCGATTATAGACATCATTACCTCAGTTTCCCTTCATTTGTACTCGGTGGTTCTGTCTCCTTAACAAGTACCTGACAGAGGAATGCACTCACTGGATTGAAGATATTGATATATATGTATAGTCAATATCAGCTGGCATACAGAACGACATAAGGAGAGTAATGTAAATGCATAAACAAATAGCCCATGTTGTTTCATGTTGACACATATATGACACTAATCCAGAAACCCGTGCCAGAGGCAAGTGAAACACGTTTTGAACCACTAGAGGTATTCCTTCCGGGATTGCTTATACGCTATGATTGCTGTCTCTGACTGAACGAAAACTCTACTGATCTATTAGCAATGGTATTGATATCTGAAGTGGTGTATATGTAAAAGATGTTACTTTTACAAGATGCCTTTTTGTGTGTTTTCCAGTCTTTTCTTGCTTAATTCAGAGAGGATACATAGCTCAAAAACCCCCTGTAACATTATATTTTTATAGACACATTTGAAACTTTAACCTGTAACTGACAAACAGCAAAGCTAACTATTCTTAGTGCAGATCACGTGCATTATTTGCAGGGAAACTTTACTGGAAAATGATGCTCTAATAATTATAGGCTTATTTCCTAAACTGTGGAGTGTATAAAAGTAGTTTCTGATTGTTTGGCTTTTCTTTGTAGTAGTAGTGAAAACTAGAGAATGAATGGTAGAAGTTCATGAGGAAGTGGTAAAATCTATGGCTAATGCAGACAGTCACAAAATGAACTACTTGCTCCCTGAAAATAAATTAGGAAGAAAACTCTGCACTTTTCAAAGGAAGTTGGAGCTGTTGTTCACTAAAAGTGGGGATAGTCAAAATATATTATATTTACTAACCTGTCTACTGATAACTGCTTTCTACCTGTTTAGATTTTTATTTACCTTTGCATATGGTGTCCCACTGCATTTTAGAGTATTGTTTTTGCACAAGCAAAATCATTTATTGGTTCTGCCTCTAAAGCATGTGTATTTTTTTAGAATCTCATGTACAGCTCAGTACTTTTAACTGACATACTAATCCAATTACAAGTCACAAACTGCAATGAAAATAACCTTTTTTTTTTTCTGGATAAGAAGTGGGATGTGGATGGGAAGGGAGGATTAAGGACAGGTACCACAATTTTGCATCCAGAGGGGTCAGCAGATATCCACCATGGCTGGTAGAGTCACAGAGGTGATGCGGAGTATTATTGTGCCCATTTTACAAGTAGAAAACTGGAGGAAAAAGAGATTTAGGCTTGACCACACCGTAAGGAACGAGATTTCCTTGCTGTGCTCAGTGCCCTGACCCTGTTGCTTGCTATCATGGTCATCTGAATTGTTTCTAAGCCTTATGGTGGGCAGCCGTGCCAAAGAGAAGCCTGGCAAGCAAAAGTGGGAGCTTGTCATCCTATTCTGGACATCCTTTTGTCCAGGTTGGGTCTGAATTTGCTCTTCCTCCAGTACTGACTCTCAGGTGATGACCACTAAAAATTTCAGCACTCTCAAACACAAGCCCTGGGTCTCCACTGGGAGCTGATCATCTGTCAGCCAGGCCCTGAAGCGGTATGATTAGTGTCTGTACAGGTGGTTTCCATTTGGTGGGAAATGGGTGTATTGGAATGATGGCACAGAAACTAAAATTTGGTATATGACACTTCCACAGCAATTGCTACCATGGTGTAGCGCACTGGTTTTGGCCAAGACAGAGTTAAAGTTCTTCATAGTAGCTTGTGTGGGGTTATGCTTTGGATTTGTGATGACACAGGGATCTTTTAGCTGTTGCTGAGCAGTGCTTACACAGCATCAAGGCCCTTTGTTTCTCACACCACCTTGCCAGTGAGTAGGTTGGGGGTGCACAAGGAGTTGGGAGGGGACACATCTGGAACAGCTGAGCCTGACGGACCAAAGGGGTGTCCCATACCATATGACATCATGCTCCCCAATAAAACTGAGGGTGAGGGATGTGGGTGAAGGTTGACCGGGGCTGCTGTTGCATGGGGACTGGCTGGGCATCGGTCAGTTGGTGGTGAGCAATTGTTTTCTTTTGTGTTACTTGTTTTTCTTTTGGGATATTTTTTTTCCTTTATTGTTTTTTTCCCCCTTCACTTTAAAAAAATTGTTGAACTGACTTTATCTCAATCCATGAGTTTTTGCACTTTTACCCTTCTGATTCTCTCCCCCATTCCGCTGGGTGGGGGGGTGAGCGAGCAGCTGGCTCCCTGCTGAGGCTTATCAATATCAAAATCATTTATCTATCTACTTTTTCAAGCACATAGAAAAAGACTAGGAACATTACAACCTATCAAGCAAAGTAATTGAATATGAGCTTAATTTTAAGTGTGTTAATGATCTTACTAAAAGTATATTTGCAGTAAACTCCATAGTTTTTAAATTAAAAAAGAAAAAAACAGAAAGGCTACAGAAGATCTAAGATTACTTTGAAGAACCTGCTCCCAAAACTGGTGATTAAAGAAGGATAAGCACAGTGCTTATGGCTTCAAAGGTCAGTGCTGGTGAATTTGAGTGACTGATGGATTCTCTTCACCAGAGGGGCAATTTTCCCCTGAAGAAATACTTTTTAAAGACCAGTGTTGGCTAGCTGGTATTTATGAGACAGTCCAAAGGGAATTAGAAGTAGGTTGTTAGGGTTATCATTTACTCAGTGGTTTCTGTTGATATTGTAGCACAGAGATCCCACGGCACTTCTTCTTAGCACGTGATAAATTGTGTACTAGGTGAAGGTGAGGAAGGAGTGAAGGCAGCCACCGTGATGACGAACTGTGGCTTTGCTACTCCTGCTATGAACCTGCTACTTCTCTGCCAGCAATCACCAGCACCTTAGCTGTGCCCAGCATTAGTCTCCTTGGCCTGTGATAACATGCCTGTGCATTTGGGAGTGCTTTAAGGAGATGTTGGGTATGCCATGCTAGCATGGCAAGAATGGTACATTTTATGGCTATGTTTGCAAGACCCTTATTCTACAGAGGCTCTTCATGCAACCCAAGTGATTTCCAGTAGCTGATACAGCAGAAAGTATCAACTAGTGTGAGAAAAAGGTACCTCAGCTTGCTCCAGTGGGAAGGTCTGTTTTTTTAATCTCTCCTAGATCCGTGACTAGCAGCAGCAGCCTCTTGATATAGTTGTGGTGCTATGCCAGTTATTTTGTTGCATCTCTCTGTATGTAATTTCTCCATCTTTGTATTAAAAATAGATTATTTTCATCACACAGAGCTACTCAGATATGTTGCGTATTTGATGTAGTTTCCCTAACTGTTCCTCTTATGGAAAAAATAGCATAAATTGGGAAAAAGTGAAAAAAAAAAAAAAAAAAAAAAAA
>Ga0065711_1032872_pt1 | contig 26507 bp, 16 predicted proteins | sample Hoacrofraction12_FD_59098 | JGI IMG/M metagenome (GOLD analysis project Ga0065711, IMG submission 59098) | Hoatzin crop microbial communities from Cojedes, Venezuela - Epithelial fraction 12 v2 (version 2) | ecosystem: Host-associated > Birds > Digestive system > Esophagus > Crop | place... | reverse complement strand
TTAACATAGCATAAATACCTAGTAACTGTGTCTCTTCGGTGCACACGTTTGGAGGAGAGATCCCCCATGTGCCCGGCGCCGCAATAAAGAATACCTGCTTAATAGTCTGCCGACTATTGAGTCTTCAATTTCGGCTTTTCACGGCATCACTATCTTCTCTTCCTGAATTTTTCCTTCTTGCAAGTAGCCTTTATTCCCTTTGATTCATGTATTTTAATCTCTTTCTCCCTCGCTTTTCATGTTTTTTTTTCCTTTTGGCACAGTTGAGGTCCAACTATTTCCTGTTTTCCCTCTGTGGACTTATTACTCAACCAGGTAATGTTTCAATCAATCCCAGACTGGATTTTTCAATATAAAGTAAATCTGTACACTAGGCTGCAGGGGAATTTTCACCTGCAGACCTCAAAAGCATTAAGGATGAAAACCCAGTCTGCCAGAGACTTCAGTGCTAATTCAGCACAATAGCACAAAGCTTGACAACATGGATAAAAGACCCTGCCTGACATTTTGGCTGTCAACGAAAAAGGAGAAGATAACTGGGTTAAAAAGGAAAAATGAGGACAGATTGCACACACTGCAGCTGTGGCTCGGTGGCACTGAAAAATCTTGTGACTCATTTTCCCGCTGCAGGATATGAGCAGCTTCCCTGATTTCCATGTGTGGTGACCATGTTCTTCTGGCTGAGTAGAGTAACAGCCTTAGAAGGACTGTTATCATAGTTTGCTTATAAAAGCAAAAAAACCTCATCTGACAAAATTGCAAGCTGAGCTGAAGCCCTCACAACATAAATGCTTTTTTACCGAGTCAATGTGCATGTAACTTTTGTACTACCAGAAAGGAGGACAACTCTCTTGCAGCTTGTGTTACTTCCTTGTCCTTCTCCAGGAAATCTGTGTGCTTCTGCCTCACTAGTTCTCTGGTCTAGCTTCTCTTTTTCGCCCCATCTTTTTAACTATCACTTTGCTGTTATGCCAGTCAAACTCCACAATCCGCTGCACTGGTACATTCCTATTTGCCTCTTGATGCTGTATGTTCCTCCAAAACCGTACACAGCCTGCCTTCTACTGGCTTCTTCTGGACCTCAGTAAAGGACATATTGAGGATGGATGCCGAGTAAGGAAAGATGCCTAGAAGAAGGAACATTATGTGGTAAAGGACAAGACTTTGGGAGAGACTGATTTCTCACATTGTAATTGTTTGCCAATGCTGGGCCCAAGTTTTATGTATATTTCCAAAGATCCTACTCGGCGGCAGAAGCCTGAATTTTTATTTGTTTGGTTCTAAGTACAGGATGCTAAAAAATGCTCTATGCTACACTTGCAGTTTTTTTCCATCAGTGTTGAGAAAACAAATACATTTCCCTTATCACATATACTGAAGATTTTATGTTAATCAAAGCTTGCAGATCATCTGCACTTTTTTTTGGTTTAGGGAAGATTCTGCCAGTGCCAAGGAAAACTTTGGGACAAAACAAGTAAGCGCAGCTACATGTGGCTAACGCTTCTTTTTGTTTAATCCATGCATTTTTTTTGGTACGGATTTAAAAGGTTAATAAAAGGAGAGGTTGTAAAATCAGATCTCTTCAGGTACCTACATGCTGCTCACCAGCATGTGTACATGGAAAGATTATGCTATAAAGCATTTCTCGCAGAAACCCCCTGCTATTTTTTTATAGCATTAATACCGCTGTAAATTGATTCCAGTTTTGGTCCCTAGTAAGCCAGGGCCCTGGGAATATTGTCCTCCCAGTCCCGCCTCCTCCCAGCCCTGCTATTAATCATGACTTGCCTGTCTTGAAATCTCCCACGGTTTGGTCACAGCTCCAAGGTCACAGGCTGTCATTAGCATTGATCTGAAAAACAGAAATGAAGAATACAAGCTGAATCAACCTTTGTTGGATTTCTAAACAACTCTGCTCTGGATGCATAAATAAATAATACATATATAAAATGTCAGCCCTGGCACTTTCTTTTCCTCCAGAAAAGAATGACATGTTTGAAATCTCAGCCATCAGCATGGCTTTTACATCACAATTGTGCCTCAGAAGCCTAACGCATTGCAGGTCTTCAGACAATGAATTTTGCTACTGTGCATCACAGACTAGAAAAGAAATTACATTGCAAGGGAATAACTGCTAATTTTGCAATACCTCTTACACTACTTATATTAATATCTATAATATACTAGAAAGCATGTGCTTCACATGATGTAAGGGTATTATTACATAATAACACCTGCAAACTGAATTAATTTATATGCCTATTTGTAAGTGACTGCTGTAGCAAGAGAACCTATAATCACAGAAGGCATCCCAGACACTGTTTAAGCAGTTTCTACTGCTCATCTACAATAAAAATTTAAGATTTACTACAAGCTATACTGTTCCACTGTAGTTTAATACCTAGCTACAACCATGTTTTATATGCATTAGGAGAAAGAAACCATTCAGCTGTAGAAAGCGTTTATGTACAGTACATGATGCAGATAAAAGTCTAAGAAAGTTTAAATGAAGAACAAGGGCACTGAAAATGAAGCATCAAATATATTGCCTGAATCTAAAGTTAGGAATGGGTGAAATGACATGGAAAATAGAAAATGGCCAATATTTTGGTCAAAAGACCGAAAGGAAACAGATTTTTAATGAAATTTCAGCTAAAACGAGACATAATCAGGAATGCATATGCAAACGCACACATTTTATTATCTCATAAGCATGGTGTACTCCAACCGCTCCCAATGTCTGGGGTTTTCAGGAGGATGCATGCTCAGATCATTCTTGAGGGCTAGCAGAGTACCGTGTATCTGCAAATTCCCAGGTACAGGCTGGAAGAGCAGAGAAGCATGGCCAGTGAAAGAAAACAGCTGAGAGGAGGAGGGAATGGGGAAACAGACAAGCAAGAGCTTTGTGTCCTGCGGCAGAATATTGATGCTTTCTGGAGAAAGAGCGGAAGGGCTGAACGGTAACTGGTGAGGCTGGTAGAAAGGGAAGAAAACATGACAGAGTGTGAAGGCAGAAAGAGGAATGGAGAAGGTGAGGTCACACTGATTACATCCCTGCTGCTTGGTAGTGTTTAGAATTCATACTATGTGTTTCATCTCATGGATCATATTTTTAAAATAAGCTACCTTCTTTTGTTGCTCTCAGTCTTCACTCCATGATATATGAAATTCCTTAAACAAATACGGCTACACTTTGAAATAACCTGAAAGCAAGAAATAGTAGTGCTCACCGAAATATTTCTCGGTGGTTTTTTATATTCCAATCATAACCACCTTTACTGACAAGTTCAAAAAACTCGGTCCTTCTCCTGCAACAAAACAGATTATTAGAGAAGGAAACAAGACACTTCCAGGGCAGCACTGCAGTGGAAACACAGTTCTCTGGATGATACAAAATCTTTCCACCTCATGTATTACTGTTAAAGTCGTTACACTGACAGTCCATTTAAGCGAAACATACTAATTTCCGAACATGTTCTATAAATGTCTGTTATCAATGTCAGAGCTGCCTAGTAAAAGCAATATTGTATTTATGGTCTTCGCAGATAAGGAAATAAATGGCACCAAAATGTTCAGTCTTCCGTGGAAGCATGAAATGTTCAGCTACAGCAGTGGACAGACAGACAATAGAAATACCCCTGAAATATAGACACAATTCTCTTTACATGTCCTTGCAAAACGTTTTTGCACTTCTGTGTCCTGAAGGGTTTTCAAGAGACGTGCAATTCCTGTTATTTCCAGCACACAGAACAGAACAGTGAGACACAGGAGCTGCAGATGTCTCGAGTTAGTAGTTCTTATGGACTCGAAACTCGGTCTCCCTGCTTGGCCCCATGCTTTGTCTTCTAGAATAGCTTGCCTATGTCCTCAGAGATGGACAAAACATGAGCCAGAATATATTAATGCTTGTTTGGTGCCTTTAATACCAAAATTCTGACTCATCATAGCCTGCAATTTTTTATGGCACTGAGACTCCATGCAGTTCTTTACTGCACACGGTGTGACTACAATATGGAACAGACCCTGTCCCAGATATAGCGGGAGTTGAGGTACAAAAATACGGAGTTACTTGCCCAGGGTGACACAATGTATTTGCATCAAAGCTGGAAAGCAAGTACCCATGTTCTGAGTGACAGCTCAGTGCCCCATCTCATAGGAGACTGTGCTATCCCTTTGTCAAGTGGAAATGTAGTGAAGATTCCCCAACAGGAGAGAGTTTTCAAAGTCTTGTATTTTCTACATTTACTTCAGCTAGACTGAAATTTTGAGCAATCACTACTGAAAGCACAGTATGACAGCAGCCAGTACAGGTTTTACACACACGGAGATGCACACTTCAGGAACATGGCTCTTGATCAATGGACAGAATTCTTCACGGGGCACGCTGCATTTTTCCGGTCACTGTCTGTCATGCAATCTATGACCAGTCACTCCTACTATAAGGGATTTCACGACAGCAACTGGAACAGGCAGATACAAAGACTATGTGATGATATCTAATCCCTCGTGTTTCATGAAAGTGTTTCACACTGCAAAATTTGCTGGTGCAATGCAAAGTCACACATGCAGAAAACAAAATTCAGTTCTCTCACACAGAGGAATCATGGCCTCAGAGGAAATAAAGAGGAAAATTTTAATGGCCAAGAGTAGTTGGCACATAAACCTTAAACCAGCCTAATCCTGAGTAGATCACCAACAACTATATACTCTATAAAGACAGCGAGCAGTGGATTTTGCATCCTTTATTTCAGTGCCCAGTCTAACAATGTAAAATTTGGCAGTTCTTTTTTGGAGTATTGGATGTTCTGAGCAATTCATATGTTACTAGGCAAAAGACAGGCAAGAATGTTTAAAGCTGAAAGCTCAGGAAGGTGACACCCCAGAAACCTCAAACATTCAAATTTAGAGATCTGTAAACAGCAACCGAAAATGTTGTGAGTCTCAAGACTGGATGTTAAGCTGAAAACTTTAAAATAAGATTTTTCTTTGAAATCCATTTAAAGGGATGTAGAAGTAGTAGTCCAACTCCGCACAGAATTTCTAGCATATGAAGGAGTCAACCTGAGGAAAGCAGCCACATAAAAGGAAACAATTTAGTGTGTCCTACTGGTTGCTTATGCATGGTATCCAAAAGGAAGAGGTTGGCTATTACTAAGCAAACATAATATGCCAGGATTTAAGAAATAAACAGAAAGATAACAATCTTGCAATGTCTTTGACTAACACTGACTCTGGTTGCATTTTTCCTGGAAGGGAAAGTTGTTTTGCTGTACACAGCAAATCCAGTTGCTCAAGACATCATTTGAGTGAATTTCCACAAACTTCATTTTGGTTCCATGCTTTTGGTGGTTGCATTATCTACAAACATCATTATCTAGAATTATCTACTAAAATCAAGTATATTTTCCATCTGATCTTTCACTGAAAGTCATCTTTTTGTTTGTTTGTAGAAAAGTTTTGCCCTGAGAAAGTTGTAAAGCCTTGCTCTGTCTGGAGTTTCATTGCTGTTCTGCTAGCTGGACTTCGTGATCATTAGGTTTAGGTATTCTAAGAATACTGATATGAGAATTTCCTTCTCTGCAAAAATACTGAAGAGGTAGCAAACTGAAAAAAGAAGTTAGGTACTTGTGCGGAAACAGCTGTTCGCATAGGGTGGCTTTAAGAAGTGTAAATCATCAGCGTTTCCAGGCAGTGATTTTCAGGCACTTATGGAATTAAAGTCGCGTAACAACTACCTGATTAATGAATCATAGTAACACAAGAGGAAAAGACAACATTTGCAGACTTCTGAGTAAAGAGGCCTCATTTGCTAGAAGTTTTCTGATTCATGTAGCGCAAAAAAAATCAATTATGCAAGCAGGGAAGAATGATCCTGAAATTCAGCTGGCAGCTTGACCATGTAGTTTTCAACCCCAGGCAGGCAGGGAAGAGAGCTCCATCGCCCCTGGGCCTGGGCTGGGCTCCCTCCCGAGGCACAGCCCCAGGCCCTCCCTGGTGCTCCCGGGGGCTCCTGGGGGCTCGGGATCCTGGCCAGGGGTGCCTTGCCTGCCCTCTCAGCCCTGCTGCTCATGTCTTCTCGCACAGCACAGAACTTTCCTGCAGCACTTGTTATTTGTGGGGAGACAGGAGAACCAGTACTGACACATCCCTTCGGTCCCTGTTTCTCGCTTAAAGCTGTCAGCAAACTCCCCTGCCGTACTAGCCCCCCAGGTACAAGTGACCCTAACAGACATCTTCAAACAGAGTATGCTTGAAAGAGTTTATTTGTCCTGCTCAGGATTTTCATGTCAGCAAGCAGAAATTTCTTCATTGGACAAATGTTTAGAAGTTACTCATAATAAAACTATTCATTAAAACCCTTTCTTGACACAACTTCTCTGAGAATAGACTTGCAGTAACAAAGAATATCAGTGTGTCTACTGCCAATACTGTTTAGAAACAGCCCTTGGCACAGTAATAAAATTCTGAGGAAAAAAAGACAAATCAAACATTGCAGCATCCTGGTTAGTATTTTTACAATGAACAGTTAAAGATACAATGTTGATACAGATAGTTGAACAATTTCAGGGTAAAGACTTTGCCTGAAGTTCTCTGGAAACTTGGTTTGGTATCAACCATCAGCACAAAAGAGGTGGGGAATCCAGGTATATCCCCCTGAAAGCTGAGAAAACCATTACTAAATGCTACCCAGCGCTGTTTGGGATAGGATGATAACGGACATAAAAAAAATACAATTCCTAAGGATTAATTATTGTCAAGACTGGGAACGTATTAGGCTGAAACTGCACATCTGACAGCACTTCTCTAAGTCAGCCACAGGCACGTGCCAGAGAGGGTGGTGTCAAAAGTAACATCACAACTCCTCCAACTACGCGCATGCTCCCGCACATTCTCAGTGGGAACAGCTTGGTAATAATTAACAATATTTGAAAAACATAAAATAGCACCAACTTGAAGTTTACTGAGAGATTTGATTTGCAAACAAGGAAAAGGAAGAAAACTGGATGAGCGAGATCCTATTGTACTTCTCTTGAGTTAAGCTTTTTAAGACCTATTCTCATCTGATGCAAACTGGCACAATTTGTCTTCAAATAAGTAATCTGCGTGCTTTCATTACCTCTGCAACTGGGCAATATTTCTTGGCATACATGTTTAGAAACTCTGAAATGGTGGAAAAGAATTCTAAAATGTCGCTGATTTTCTACGTGCCTGAAGAAACGATCACGGAAGGGACAGAATTATGGGACTGAGCTGTGACTGATTCCTGGGATTGAGTTGAAGTATAAGCCTAGGATTTCACTTGCTTTTTGTTGATACAGACATGCTACAAATTAAAGCAAAACTTACTTGGACACTTGAGATACTTCTATTAGCCTAAGATATACTAAGTATTAGACTAAATCTCTTCAACCACAGCCAAACACTAATTTCTCATATTATACATCCTTATTGGTATTTAATAGGTCATTAGAGTGAGTTCTTCGAATTTTCATTTGTCAAATACAAGAAATGCCAATACTTACTCAAAATACAGAGTGAGGTCTGTTGCCAATATCGATTGCTTTAGAAGCTGCATAAGGTCACTGTAGTCCTTAGAGGACAAGTTAGCAAAGATGTTGTGACCCTGTAATGAAAGAGATAAAAGAGGTAAAGGGCTAGCAATCAATACAGGTTTTTAAAAGGTTTTCTGACTCTTTAGTCTACTGTTTCCCTGTAACAGAGGCGTTTTCTGATTCATGGCAAAACTATGACAAAATAATAATGTTAATACTGCTGAGATTACATTGGGGTGGAAGAGTTGATGTTTGTAATCAAGCACCTAGGATGTTTTTCTAAACTCTGCTGAAATTACAGCCTCTGGGGGAAAGATTTACTCTTTGTTCTGACCCTGCACAGACTCAGTTTATGGGGAAAAACTATGGATACATCTCAGTCTTTCCTCTTCTTAAATGTTTTGGGGAGCTGTGCATTGCAGCTTTTGAGTTGTGCTCCTAACAGATTTATCTGTGCTGCAGCTTGCAGGCACACAAACTGCTGTTAGAGCAGTCCAAGGCACTAAATCAGTTTTTCACTCAGAACAGCCCATTTGCTCCCTCTGCCCATTACTACGCTGTCTTACAGCGTGTTGTATACAAGCATTCCCTACGCAGGCTAAAGAACCACAACTTTACGCAGTTTAAATGCCCTCTGTAGGCCCAATAAGCTACTTTTTAAGGGATCAGGGATTAAGAATTTGGAAGGTGCTCCATGGCCAGAATGAAAGGAAACAAATTATTTAATATTGCTATTTGAAAGCAGGATGCTCCTCTTGCAATTTGATTTCTGAAAACTAAGAGGGAGAGAGGTCCTATAATTTCTCTGCAAAATTCTAGAGAAAATAAGCTGAAAGAAACAAAATTAATGGAAAATTCTAAATGTAAGCTTCAGAAGTGGTCTTTGTGACATATAACTAAATTAACATAAATAAAAGTACTACATATATTTTTTCCCCTTATCGCCTATAGAAGTAACAAGGTTCTTGCTGAACAGACTCTTATTTCGGTGGTATTTAACACTGTAATGCACACGTTCAGTATGCACTGCCATCTACTGCTTAGGAAGTTTAAAATGCCCTTAAAAATAAGAATTTTCCAGCAACAGGATTGCTATATCACTATGGTCTGAGAGACAGAAGAGATAAGCTCTGGAGGTAGGGATGGTATTTTTTAATATATCAGCTGGTTATTGGTCTAAAAAAAGAATTTGCCATGCATAAAAGATGGTCTTCTCTGAGACAATGAAATGATCATTTCTTTTTGGCTAAATATTGACTAGGATTGGAGAATCTAAAGCTTATTTATGAAAAACAATTTTAAAACCAAAGTACTCAGAAGAAGATAAAGTAAAATGTATCAGGAATACAGCAACTCTTACTACAGGGGTAATTTACCAAGTTGTCTGTTATTCTGTAGTATCTGTTGCCTTTCTGACCTATTTCATGGGGTATAAAACCATGCCACTACAAAGTTCAAGATCACTTATACTGAGGTTAGCATGTCAAGAGTAAAGGATACATAGTTCCTTTGTCCAACCTGATAAAAATCTAAAGATGTAATACAATATACTCTGTTCCATTCTAGATAGCAAAGACAGACTAGAATATCAACATTAGTGGACAGAATATAATCTAATTTTATCTTATTTGAGAGAGGAGACCAATTTCTTATCTGGTGAAAGTTGGTGTATCTTTAAGTACATTGGAGGATCCAAATCTGCATTTGCTCGAAACTAAGGGGTGTTGTGTTCCATTAGCAAACAGTATCTATTGGATTAAAATCCCATTGGATTAATTTTCTGAGCTAGAAATGAGGACCTGGAGAAGAAGCTGCCTGAATGATCAAAGAGGAAGGTTTGCATTTCACGTAATGTTTTACATCTCTGAAAGAAGCTGGAGTAGAATACAAGGAAAAAAGTACTTTTTTTTGTAATTTTCTTAATTTTTAAGCTGGAAAAGATAAAAAAAAAAAAGCATCTAGACTGACAGGAGCTATAAAATTCCACAGTTGTCCATGTCTTAAGCTTGTCTTCAGAGAGACATTAATTTCTGATGAAAAATTTCAGGAACTGGAGAAATCGCTGTTTCCCAGGAAAACTTGTTCCAGAGGCTGAACAGTCTCATTGTTTTAGGAAAGAATCAAAAAACAAAATCCCCTTCTTTTTTTCCTATTCTGAACCAGTCTAACTTTCAAATGCTGCTTTTTCTTATGCCTTCCCTTGGTAATATAAGGAGCCATTTAATTCCTAGTGTCACCTTTTAGATAAACTAGGCTAGGCTAGGCAGATTGAGCTGTTTAAATCTCATGCTGGTGCTTTTCTTTCCTATGTTTACTTTTTTAGTATAACGTTGATAAACTGAACGCTAAAGCCACAGTCCCCTGGCTAATCTCTGAGGTGCTGTACACAGAGGCAAAGCCACCACCCTGTTCCCATTTGTTTGTCATGGGACATTCCCAGATGCTCTTCAAAAAGCTACTGCAGATCAGCATATGGTCTCCAGTTGTGTTTTATAGATACTGAATGTGTTTTGTAACCACCTATCTGTGTCAATTAAGAAAATACATCCATTGTTTTGTAAAGACTGCATGTCCATCCTTCTACTTTTCTCACTTACTACATCTCTGGGGTAGTGCATGCTGCATACTGTTGCACATAATATATTCTAGGCAAGAACTATGTCTTTAAATGTATCTGCAAAGCAGCTAGTGCTCTTTGGACACCACAATATTACCGATATCATTTAAAAAAATCATTTAGTAAAACTATTCAAAAATGCCATATAAATACTGATTACAGAAAGACTGTTGAAGAAATTAAATTGGTCCAGTGAAGGATGACTGTGATACTCTCAATGTAACACCTGTGGGGAAACGTAAGAGCTCGTTTGCCTACCTGTAAACCACCGAGCAGGATATATGTAAGACGACTGAGAAAAGCTGACAGTAATGATTAGGATATGTTCTCCTTGCCCCTAGCTGATTGAGACAAATATAATCTCTGGGCTGTATGATCAGCATTTGTAGTTGTTTAATTTTGTGCTGGTTGTGACCTTTGTGGTAACCAATAAATAATTCCTCAAGGAGAGGGCATTAAAAAGGTACTGTGTGTGGTATTTCCTTTCTCCAGCTGAAGCTGCCCAACAGTTTACAGTGAGATTAATAGTAAAGCTTTTGTACCTCACTTTGGAGAATCATGACAGCATGATTGAAATGGTGGTGCTCCAAGGTAGCAGAGGTGCCGTAGAGCTGAGCTAAGGCTGATCCGCTTCTGGAACAGAACGTGGGGAGTCAACAAATACTGCTCGTCTGCTTACGAAGCAAGTTTCAGAGACAATTTAGTAACAAAAGCACATTAGCCACACTCTCCATTTCAGCAACCACACTTGGGACATCTGACAAGATCAAAATACTAATTTAAAGCCAGAGAGAGGGAATTTATGTTCCAGACCTTGCTAAATATCACCAGCTGACTGAAGATTTTCCTGGAACTACATGAAATTTTGTAATGCAATGTTTAAAGTGCCTCAGCAGTGCAACAGCAGGGGCGCATCACTGTGCAGTAAGGACAAACAGTAACGTCCCTGAGCTGCAACCGGCTCCCCGGCTACTACTTTTTATTTTTAATTTGTAATAGACATAATCACAGTGGCTTACAGTGGGTGATTATAAACTCTTTAAAAAAACCCAAAACACAACAACAAAAAAATAACTGCAAATGCAGTGAGGTTCCATCTGTAGGTAAAACCATGCACTTAAAAAAATACTAACGTAAACAAGAAACCAGAAGTGAGAGCAGTGAATATAAAAGTAAAGTTTAGCATCTCTTTAGAATATATTTTCTCATCATGTTTATTGTCTAAACCAAAATTAGCTTCAAAATGCACAAAGCAGGTGGGTTTTCTAAGTTTTAAGAACAAAAATCTACAGAATACAATTATAAAATTGCAAATCGTTGGAAGGTGCAGCGAACAGGACTGGGCTGTCAGAATAGTTACTGTTCACCATTACTTCACTTCTGTGATGCTGCCTAAAGCGACAAGATGGGTTTTCTTTCCAAAGAAATGAGAATAAGAGATTATGCTAAAGACAAACAGGAAGAGCTTCCTAGGAGCGCACACTATAAAGCTGCACCATACTGATATTTAATTATCAGAAGCAGCTATATTAGAGAGAAGGATGTCCAGGAAACATCATCCCTAGAGAACGTGGTGTTGAGATATATAACAGAGCCATTTCAGACAACTGTGATATTGCCTCCATCATACACCTCTTGAACTTTCATCACACAGAACAGCGGTATTGAACACTGAAGCTAAAATAGGAAAATGTGATGCTTTAATTTAGAAGTCAGGTTAGAGGAATAAATCATAGCTGCTGTTATAAAAACTACAGCTTCTGTTTTCAGGGATGTTTTATACATGTGTGGTAATGTTTGTCTTTTGTTACATGTCTTCAGCAATTTCTTTATGGAGTCGTAAAATGGTAGCCTCCTCTTTGTACTCTGTTGTCAAACAACAAGTATAAGTGATAGCAGTGTGACGCTGAAACTGCTGCCTTTAACTCAGCCATCTCTCTGCACAAGAGATATTGTTGTGTAATGTTACACTGGAGAAGTGGTAAACTTAATCAGAGTCTAAAACAGTCAGGATGTAAATCTTAGGTCTCGTTTTTGTAAATTAGGAACATAAACATCAATCAGCTGAGCTTGCTTTCCATTTGTCTCGTCTTCTTTGATTCTCTTCAAGACTCAGCTGCAAAAAGGCATCTAGCAGTGCTTGGTAACCTTTGCACCATGCGCTCTGTCTTTTGAGCACTGCGATTGATTTTCCTTGCTAGGGTGACTGAAGATCCAGACAGTGTCATTGTTTCATCGAGACCGTACAGCAACACCAATAGCTCAGGAAAGGGCAGCTTAGCGAATATCAGAAACATCAGTTTGAGTGATGTTCACTGAGGCAACTCGCCCCCAGATAACGCAGCCGCCCCTGCATACACACACTACAGCAGAGTATTTCTGCAAAAGGTAGGACAAAATAGGCTAACACATCACCCTGCCTTTCAAATATCTTTGAAGAACCATCTGACCACTTCCCGGTCACGCTGGAGGATTAGCAGTAATGCAGAACGGACAAAGCTGCAAAGGCATGCTGGGATCTGCAGGACAAGGGAGCCTCAAGGTCTCATATTCTGACTAGAGGACCCAGGAAGTCAAGAAAACGAAATGGCATTTGGAGGAGTCTCTGTGTCTGACAGCTTTATTTCACAGCTTGGCCAGGATGTTGTCAGGGGACATTTCCTGTTGTCCCCCCGTTCTCAGGGAACACAGATTTTGAAAAGAATTTTACCTTGGTCAGGGAGTTCCATTACCACCACAGTAAGAAGTACCCTCAAATGTTCCACAAACCTGCTTCTGCCTCACTATGTCTGAGGGCAGCAGCCTGGACAGTAAAAATATATGCAAGTCAGGGCTGCTGAATCAGGACCTAAGCACTTTGAATAGAATAAAATAGAGCAAGATTTCACACAGGTGATGTACGAATCTACCTTTGAGATTCAGCTTCGTGTTCTGGTGAGTACTGACCATTGCCGGGGGTGGCCACCTTGCCCCTGCACCCTGCAGCACGTCTGCTGTGTGCTCTGGCGTGTGGGGCAGGCTGGGCAGGAGGCATCTCTGCAGGCAGGGACCCTGCATGCTCCGGAGCTGATGGGTATGTGGTGAGGCAACTAGTTCAGCCACCCCCTGCGGGCAGCATGCATTAGAGCTCCAGCATGATGGCAGCGGTTTCATACTGAGTAAGCTAGGAATTACTTGCCTATACGGGTGTGAAAGTTTTTCTGAAAGCATTATTTCAGTTTTACCTATTTTATTTTCTTCTTAATAGCTGAACAAGGTTTTGCTTAACATCATGCTTTCCAGCCAGCAAGAACAACCCAGATGGACAGTTTCAGTGTTTCCTGGGTTGAATACCAGAATCAACAACACCTGAGCCGGGGAAGAACATCAAGTTTTAGCGCCATGTTTCAATATGCGGTGTCAGGTAACCCAATCAACAGCCTGATACAAAGGACAAGCCAGCAATTACCCAAAAGAACAGAGAATGATAAAGATGGATAGTCCCTCACTACATACAAGAATAGGAATACTTGGCCTTGGCCTAGGAGGCCTGAAATTAATGCTTCATTCTTTATCCTGGTCACCTTTTGCTCTTCTGTGGAAGAAAAACAAATTAAAGTAATAAGAATTAGAAAACTTACTTGGCTTGAAAGGCATTGTTGGTTCCCCTGTGGTCAAGGTCATGACATAAGCATCCCACAATCAAAGCTAAAATTTCAATTTCAGTCAGAATCTCCTGAAATCCTGCAGTCTGAGAGCAGAAAAAAAATAGCAGCTGTAACTATCAGTAGCAAAAGGGATAAGTAATGTTAGTGCATCGAGCAACAGTCAACTTTGTTTTGATACTATGAACATTTCAGTAACTAGAAGATAAATGCTTTATTGTCATATTACATTCCCTGCTGCATGTTAGATGGTTAGCAGAATAGATAATGTCCTTGGAGTGATCTGTTATTATCTCTCTGTTGCATTTCCAGCATGCCATTTCTCCACTACCCAGAAGGCACTAAAGGCAAAAAGAGCTGGAGAAAACACCGATAACTACACGCTAAGACAGGAACTGGAATATCATATCAGACAAATACAAACCAAAATTAATTCCATTTTGAAATTATTGTTCAGAGCAGTACTTATCCGGATTTCTTCAGTCCTGAGGTGACCATCTTAGTCAATCCCTGCTGTTAGAGATACCCGGGATATTAAATCAAAAGACCTATATAAGAAGCCAGCTAAAATATACTCTATGGAACTTTTATGAACTATTAAGAGATTTGTTATCTGGGACACATGAAATGAAGCAGCATGATTTAAAAAGGCGATGTCTCAAATGGCTGCAGATACCTGCTTGAATTTTGGAGAGAGTTTTGAAAACTGATGTATTGAAATTCCCCACAAGCAGCTCAGACCAGATACGCCCAAGTGAGGGGGGTAGCTGATCCTAGAAACATTTTTTTGCCACTATACTTCTCCTCGTGGATACTTGCCATAGCAGCTTTCCTGCCAGCACTGCCTCATGTCAGAAAAGAAATACTACTGTTACTGCTAACCTCAAGCGTCCTGAACAGATCCTGTCTAGAGGAGGTGTTGGAGCCGGCGTGGGACACCACCTCTCTGGTGCCATGCATCTTACCCATGGCAGAAACGACCTGGTTTTCAACTCTTCAGAAGGGCATATTGCCTGCAAAAATGACTGGCTGAGCTGGAAAATCATACTTGTCTCTTTCCACAGTGCCAGTGTCCAGTGACACTCCTCAATTAGCCACACAATCTAGTGAGCACGAAAGAAGATTATATAAAAGGAATATAAAATGTATTTATACTGGAGCACCAAAGCAAGGCTGAACACTAACAGTGTGTAAGAAATCCTGAATTCCATTGTCTTTCAACACGCCATAATTTCACCCACTGGCAAGAAGAGGGTTAAGTGATACGAAGACAGTGAATGTCAGTGTGACTTGATGTCCTTACCTGGTAGGAACATACAGCCCACTGAGAAATGCCAGTCAATTGCTGAAGTACCATGTGAAAACTCTGCTATTCACCCTGAAGACCACAAATTCTACTTAAATAAATGCACATTCAAATCCAAATATCCTCTGTTTTCATAGTCTGAAATGTGGCTGCAGTTAATATTCGGGCAGTACAGGGAGCCAAGCTCCCCCGGATGCTCAGGAATGCATTTCAGCGGCAACTGAGCAAGTTGCTACAAAAGCTTTATAACTGTGCTTAAAGTTTACGTATCAGAAAAGATGATGAAATATGAGGAAAAAAAGATTCCTTTTTTGTAGAATCCACTGGTGTACAGAGTGACTTGAATATTATGAGAGATTCTCCTGATTTCTAGTGGCATGGCTATTTTTAGTTTCAGTAACAGCTACCCAGGCAGAGGAAATTCTCTAAAAATTTGTGTTTTTTCTTTTTAAACATTGCTCTTACATAACAAATAATAACCTAGGTGTATTTTTAAAAAAGGGATTTAAAAATAGGTTTGTAACTGACAACATGCCATGTGTCAAGTTTCAATCTAGAGAAAATGTTCATGGCTAAGTTAAAACAACTTCAAACAGAAGTTCTATAATATAAAATTGATGCTGTAGTAAATATTCTGTAGCATAGCACATGCTTTGATTAAACTCAAAGATTCAACCTGTATTGCAAATGCAGAAAAGCTGATTAAGGAATTTATTAACAGTAGCAATATCTCAAAAATAAATGCAACATTTTATGTAATTAAAATATATATATATGAGAGAAATATAGCATCTTTCACTTAATAAAAAACATCTAATTTAAAACAATGTTACGGTAAGGGGATATCTCTTTTGAATATAATGCAAGAAAAAAGAGGATTTCATTTCCCCATTTTTTAATTTACACAGAGAGAAAAAATACATGGCTATAGATGACGGTGCAGTAAAATTTATTTTCACCAGAAAAGGAATGACCCATAACTCATGAATGGCAGAGTCTCCAGTGAGTTATGGAGGTCATTCTTTCATGTGAGGAAATGAATTGCATTCATTATACCTTGTCCCACATTTATGTGTTTTGTTATTAGCACACCAGATGGGATTTTAATTTTGTATTGTTTACTTGTTCATTTTTACATTTTGAAATAAGTATCAATGTGAACTGTGTTAGGCAAAGGCACTGATAATGAAGCCTGGGCTTGATCCTGCGGTTTGCTCTCACATGACATCCTTAACTTGCAGGAGCAGTCTTGCTTCAGTGCTTGTCTTCAGTATATTTGGGCGAGTCTGAAATACAGAAGCAAGGCTTGCAGGACTGAGCTTATAATTGTTCAGTGTCCCACCAGAGAGAGAAAATACACACTCAGATATACAGGAACATACCGTAGATAGGCAGAAGGGTGACCCAGGAGTGAAACAATTGGTTTAAGCTTTGTCGGATTTCTGTCGTTTGGCTTGTTCAACCCAGCTGAATTTTCCTTTTGCATTCAGTGGGCGCTTGGTCGGGCCATGAGAGGCTATCGCGTTGCAGATTAGACATTACTATGCTACGGTAAGTCCTACCTGAAAACACCCTAAAATAGACCTATCGGTTCCTATTTGTGGTGCAGTCAATAGTGCTGACCGTCATGGAGAAATCAGGGATAGGGTGCAACAACTGCACAAAGCAGTGCCCCTCTCTGGTGGTCAAAGAATTTTCTCCTTTTTGTAAGGGAAAAACAAGGCATGTGCTAACTCGGATGGTTCCCCCAAGACAAATGCAGTAAGAGCAAGCCTTGTGCTATTACCGAGTCTCTTGACTCTCTCTTTTGTGTCTTTTCTCATAAGATCAGTCTTCCCGTCTCTGGAGGGGAGAGCAGCCCAAGAGGATCACACACCTGAACTTACTCTGCTCTCAGCTAGAGCCGGAGCGGAGCGGGGTGGGATGCGTGGTGAGTCCAGTGTGTGGGCACACGCGTCCAGCCCTGCATGTGGAACTGCTCGTTTGGTTTATTACCTGGGGTGTGGGCAATGGAATGAGCTTGGCTCAAAACCCCAGATCACCTCCCACAGACAGATGTGTCCCTGTGCTCACTGCTCAAAGGACCCTGAAATTATGCTTTGGGAACCACAGTCAAAGCGGTTTATGGCTGAGGCCTCCCAGGCTTGCTGGTGGCTGTTGAAGCAGTGGGGATCTGCCTTCTCCGTGCTGGCTGCCGATGCAGCCACTGCCAGCCAAGATGGAGATGCCAGGTGGGAGTGCATGTCTCCCTCCGAACGCCCACCAGGCCCAACCCCGGCCTCAGAGCTCTGCCGAGGGGTCATCACGGGGGGCTGGGAGCCTCACCCCGCAGCCTCTGGCAGAAATGAATGCAAAGCCCAGCTGAACGGTGCTGCCTGACCTCGCGCTTGCTCCTCACAGTAAAAAGGTTTTTATTTTTCTATGACTGAACAAAAGAGCATGTCAAGTTTATGAAACTTTAAAAACCACTGATACCCACACTTTACCACGAGATTTCATGAGAGATCATCAGAAAGCCCTGCTGAAACAATGCCAGCTCTGCCCAGCTGAACAGCCCCATGCCCAGAAGAGAAAGACGTGACATTTCTCTCTTGTTGATCATCTCCATTTCCTTTGTCTCACGGTACAACTTTGCTACGGCCCCATAAATGCCCACAGAAACCCACCCACAGAGCAGGGGCAGCCCTAGTACTAGACCAACGTCAGCCTGCTAGGGGATGTCAAACTCTTTTTTCTCGCTGGACACGCAAAGTTCTGGCACAGAGACAACAATGCCAACTGGAGAAGGACAGCACAGAGACAATGCCAACCGGAGGAGGACAGCTGGGGACCCATGCGCAAGAGAGCTGCACCCTGTGAGCAGGCAACAGGCCATGGACTGTCACAAGCCCACGTAACGTGACGCTGACCCGCGCTGCAAGGGGCACAGGCTGTGGCATCTCCACCTCCACGGACAGGTCCAGATGCTAACCATGCCGCAGAGACCGGCCAGCAATGAGAACATAAACATTCAGCAATTAAAACTCAGGGAACAAGTACATGATACCCCAGATAAATAAATACTTGCACAAATGCTATTAACATGACCACTTTAAGGTTCACAGTAGATGACTGGCCATTAAAACTGAACATGAAGAAAAAACGGAAAAACTTGAATTCTGCTTTTTATCTGGAGATAAGGCAAACCCAAAAAGCAAAGTACAGCAGAAAGTGTTGTGTGCACACAGACATGTTGCTTATCTTTTGCCATATTAACCAGAATATTAAACATCCAGGACTACCAAGCTTTTATTGATACATTGACAAGAATTAACTAACCAAACACAGACTATTTCATGTAGTGAAGTTGCTGTGGGGTAGGGAGAGAGAGCGAGTAAAAGCAGTGATACTTTCAACAGAATTTACTTGTGTGCTGGGAGGAGTTACTGGTACTGATGGAGATACACGTTAATAAAACCCAGAAGTGTTAGTGTGTCCAGTGGAGACACAAGATTCACTTAGATCATTATTTTGGAAGATAATCTTAAAATGTTTTAAGGCAATACCTTCTACAACTATTTAGATGAAGCTGGGTAAGAAGGAAATAAATATCAATGTAATAAAAACTTCGGGGATTCTAATCTTCCTTGGTTTTGTACTTCCCAATTTAAGAGTCTAAAATAAATGACAAATCAAAGAGTTCCAAGCAAAAAACATTTTTGTAAGATCAAGATCTATAATAACAATCTCACTCCAAGACTGCCATCTGTTTTCAGTCACTTTAATGTGCCTGTGATATCACTGTCACTAGAACACTATAGGATATTGCCAAATATGTGCTGCTTTAAGTTGAATAACCTAATTCCGTGTGCATTTCTATTGGAAATGAATAAGTATCATAATAACTAGAAAAGAAATCAAATATTGGAAAATGTTTAGACAGGTAAGGCAATGTGGCAGTAAAAGCTCTTGCGGGATTGTGTCTGTAGCTGGATACTTACAGTTAACATGGCAAACATTAGCTGGCAGACGTTGAAAGCATGCCTCCAGTTGTGATACAAAACCATTCGGTAATTCTTCCTAACCGTCAAAAGCCACCTACACAGTGTCTGAAATGAAAAGTACAAATTGTATTAGGGCTCCTAAATGTGTACAAATGGACAGAGCAGTGCCAAGACAAAAGCAGCAGATATCTCTCCAGCACAGATGGTTACCTCGTAGTCAATTTTAAATTTCTGAACCATTCCAAGTTCCATGAACATCCGCAGGGCTGCAGTAATCATGGCATCCACATCAAGCGAGAAGTCATCAAAATGGATATCGTCAATGCCAAGCTCTGACACCAGAGGGATGTTTGCTGCCTGAAAATGCCAAAGGGAAAGGGAAACTTCTGATTCAAAACTTGGGTCTTTTCTTCTGTGTCACTCTTACAAGAAACCATCCATACATCAGTTCTGACCTGCCAATACGTTCCCTGCTTGATTTGAATGCCGAGCAATGAAAGTCTTCATCTGAGAAATACAAACATGTCAAGCTAACGGAGCAGGGAAACAGTGAGAAAGAGAAGAACCTGGTATGAGCAGAAAATGTACTCACCATCCCAACTGGAGCCTGTGTATAGCATTTAGACTGTGAGAGCTGACCACTTTACAGCTACTGCAGTAACACAATATATTCTGATGCAAATTACAATGCCGTAATACAAGAAACATCTGGACAGCCAGCAGCCAGGAATTTTAATTGCTACCATTCAGAAATGCAAAGTAAATATACCGCTCTGCAGAATTTCTTCATCCAAATGTCTTTATGTTCATAAACATACAAGTGCCCTTTGCTTTATACTGTTCACTAGCACGTTCATATAACCCAGAAAGAGTAATACAAGAAATGTCTAGCAGAACTTTTCAAAGTAAAACAAAAATAATTTTCAACATGCTGATTATATAGTAAGTCAATTAACAAAAGACAAGCCTTACATTTTCCTCTGTTCGTGCAACAGCAGACTTTTGTTCTGTTTGTGAGAGGAAGAAGCTTTTCACGCACACAGAAACATGCGCATGAGTGTGCAGGACTGGCTGATGCATACAGCTGTGCACACAGACGTGCTGTGGCTGGCCCAGTGGCAGCAGCTGTGGGAGCCAGGCAGGGGTGCTGATGACCACCACAGACTTGTCTGCCCTGCTGTACGCCCCTTCCGACTTGCCACTCATCTCCCCAGAGAGGGCAGGTGGAGGAGGCTGCATTTGCTGAAGGAGCATCTGTTCCCTGTCTCTGCAGCGAGAAGGCGATGGGTCAGGTAGAAACCTCACAAAGGGGCTGGATCCAGCCTGCAGGCCATGAGCTGGACCATGCTGAGTTAGCTAAAATCGCATGGCCTCAGCTGGTGTGGCACATCCAGCTACTCACTCACATAAAATGACGATTGGTGTGTGCAACTGTAAGTTCACCTTCACAGTCACAGCCTCTGTGTGACCACCTTAGGGTTTCCTTTTTGAAAACTTGTGTTTTGAAATACTGCACCCTAACTACAACAAGTTGCTGACATGTACAAACCTTTTCCTAGCCAAAAGGAAAGTGCCACCTCAATAATTACTTTATGCAGAGATTAAGCTGGTTTAGCTATACCATGTAAGAGAGGATAGTGTAAACCTGCCATAAAATAGTATTAACGTTGCAGTGTTAACTTGTTTGCTAGCTAAAGTCTTTTTGATTCAGCACCCAGCAAAGCATGCCAATACCACAAAAAGTCATGGCGTTATGCCAGTGAGGTGAACTGACATAGGAAATACAACAAACTCATCAAGTCAAGTGTCATCCCAGGACTCAGCTGAAGAACCTCTGGAGCATGCAGACAGAGGTGTAAGCTCTGTTAACTGCAGACTTACTTTGTCTGCTAGTGTACTTATCCAGGTTGAACCAATTCAGCATCTTTTTTTGAATAATTACTGAAACATTAGAAATACTTCTAGATGATCCCAAGAGGAGCTACACCTTAACACCCTTTAAGATCTGGCTGACAAGCTATGTATTTACTTCTAAGGTAAAGAAAGAAAGAAAATACAGTTAGCTGTGAAATAGGAACGCTGGCCCAGAGACTGTGCAGTCCAGACTTTAGCGGTCTTACAAAAATTATGACTTTTTTATCATTCAGTTATTCTTCAGACCTTCGGGGGATGCTCGAGATGCATACTAATATTTAGTCTACGAATACACGCATTGCATAGTAAATGCACTCTCTATAAAATGTCTTTGAGGGAAGAAACACATTTGTCCATCTTACTCGTTTGTTTCTTAGAGAGAAGTTTAAATAACAAAGATGCTGAAACAGATTGTAAGTAGATCTACTTGAAATTGTTTAATCGAAGCTATATTTACAAATCTACTGCTGCACTTTCATTAACTTTGAAGTGGGCTCTGCTTAAAATTTTCACATTTTTTGTCCTCTAAAAGGAAAACAGATATTTTTCTTGTTATTTTTTACTGGAAACAACACTTTTACCAGCCTGTTACAATTCAAGGAGAATGCTTGAAGCAGTTGCTCAACTACAATTGTTTTTCCCTTTGTCAAACAGTGGAGAAATAACAATATATTCCAAATCTATTGCAAACTGAACAACAGGATATCAACAAAGCAAGTCAAAAACAATTTCTTCCCATGTCAGTCTGAAACTTTTAAATATTTATGAGGTTTTACATTCCTAAATTTACCAGGAGTGCCATAATCCAAAATAACTGCTGAATTAATAGCCAGGAGGTAACATTTGTATAAAAGAACCATTTGCTTTACAACAGCAATAAAGGAAACAACAGAGTTATGAGTGTTGAGACTAATTTGAATAATGTTAAAAAAATGATATGTTGTGGGGCTGCAGCAATATTCCGGCTGCACCTGGCGTTGTCTGCCCTCAGCTTCTTATGCTGGAAATGCAGCAGTCCAGGGTTTATAGGAGAGCGGTCATTAAAACATCATTTTTTAATTACAAAGATATAACAAAATACTCATAATACAGAATATTAAAACATATCCAACCCTGAAATTTTGCTACACTGCAGGACAAATTCCAGTGGATTTCTTAAAATAAGCAGGAATAACAACACTCTTTTCCAGGAAAACAGAGGGGATGAAAGTATCCTGACAATAGGAGGAAGGGGCAAGCAATTAAAATTCAAATTACAGTGAAATTATTCTGTAAAGCACCCCAGTGATTTAGAATCACTTAAAAGTCTTGCTTCCTTTTAAACATTTTGAAGTTCAATTTCCCCTTTCTAAAAACAATTAAGAACATTATATCCTGAAGTCTTTTTACCCTGTGGACCAAGCAATTTCAATGCTCTTAATCCTTGAGAAAAATTCACCCAACTCTTCTGTGAGCTTATGGTAAATTAAAGCTGGATGTGCCTCCGCTGGTCACACCTCCACACCTCCTGGTACTAAAGCAAAAATGTCTTTCGAAAGGAGTCATGAACGGAAGTTGGGCTTAACGCACAGTAGGCAACCAGTCTTGCCTAATACAGGACAAACTCAGCAGTTTCCAGACGGGGAAACTATCACCACTTGTAGGCAGCTTGAAAAACAGGACGTTGCACCCCCAGATGAGAGCGTAAGGACAAGGTCTGTGGCTGTCCCATACTCAGGTGTGCACGGGATGGCCTGGGATGGATACAGGAAGGGGGGAAAGTGCCTTTGTACTTAATTCAGGATGGGAGACAGATTCTCCTTTTCTCATTGCTCTTTGCTATTGTGTAAATTGCTTCACAGCCTGTTTGGTATACGTGAACAGCTAGGAGATGAGTGACAGGTTGAGCCTCACCTTACATCAGTCATCGCCCAAGGGCCATATGCCATTAATGACCATCATACTTCCAAATACATGGAACACCAAAGTGGCTTCTACCAACAATAAAGTCCCAATTCTAGCCACTACAAAAGACAGCCCATAGGAACAGAAAAATTATGTTCCTGGTTTAGTATTAATAAGCCTTTGGGCTGCTGTGGACAAACAAAATCTAAGAAGGTAAAATTTAGGAGACTAAAGAGTGAAAGTTTTAGGGAAACTTTGAAACGCTAAATACTTGACATAAAAGCTACTATTTGATGCTTACACCTTAGTGCTCCTGAAGACAACTCTTTCACAGTTTTAGAAATACCTATAAAACATATGCTGTATAAAATGATTTCTTTACATTGTTAGCATACAACTAGACAGGAATAAAGATAAGTATTCATTCATACTCGTTTTTTCTTCTGGGCAATATGTGTTCATTTGAAAATGTATGCCAGAAAAATCCTGTATAATATGCACACACACTTACACAGAGCATTTTACAACATTCTCACTGTAAGGGCTGAACAAAGCGATCACAATCAATCACCACACCAGGCAACTTCTGCTGCTTACTGAACATACTTCCTGAATAAGAGATAGGCTTTGCATTCAGCTTGGTTAATGTTACTGCAAATTGCTTTCTTTTTAATCCTACTTTCAGTTTCTGTCACGTACCACAGTAGCACCTTCATAACGACCAATACTGCTTTTGAGAAAACATATGCAAAGCATACTATTAAATGCTCTCTTACAAATTAACTTTAAATCAGTTTATAGTTATAAATAGTACAAGAATGATCCTTTGGAGATGGGTGAAAACAAAGGGGGGAAGCTTCCTGTTCTCAATAACTTGTAGGTGTGATAGCTGGTATAACCTCATGACAGGTGTCTTGCTGTTGTAGGATCTGGAAACACATTACCAGTCCTTCCAAACAGGGAAGAAACTTTATGGATTTCCTAACAATACACACAGTTTTACAAACCAAGCTTCCTGTGTGAGTTGGAAGTCTAGTTTTCAGTATGCCAAAGCTATACTAAGCTCAAGTCTTCTCGTTCCAGCCAGTTAGATGTACTGCCAGTGGAGACCAGCAGACAGATCACATGCTGCCAGCATGAATAACGGTCAGAGGGAGATAACTGCTTATGTAGGGAAAAACTGTATCTTGTCAGGAACAAATATGAAATAGCAATTTGGATATTTAATAATCTCATATAGCAGAATTTGGTTATGAGACAGTCTGGTCAGTGATGGAGAGAGGGCAATTTCAAGGTGGTGATTACATTTTGTCTTATCTTGTCATAATCCTCTTATTCCATCCTTATTTCTTACAAGTTGGCACACACTGACAGGCAGCTTAAGGAGTTTCTTTAAACAGAAGATACCTACAACTCAAAGGTCTGATTCTAAAGCTTGATTCAGCATTACACTTTGTATGAAAACACAGTTTTTGATCCCAGTTGATACTAAGAACACAGGACAAAATATCACTCCACAGAATGACAGGGAAGGCTTACTAAATGATTTTGCACTAACTCTTCTAATAGCATATTCTTCGTGATCCTATACATCCATATTTGATAACGTGATAAAATCAGATGTAAGGAAACTGGCGAGTTTTTCACAAAGCATTCCTTCTCCTTGTAAAACATTCACTACCATGGAAGCAGTCTAGCTAAACACAGAAAACACTGGGCTGAAAGCCTACTTTGCTGTCTCAGCTTAAACTCTCTGTACTTCAGGTTTAATACCTGTGTGGATAATACATCAGTGCTTATTATGAGAGGAAAGCATTTTGAAACCTACTAATAAGTATGTTAGTATGTCTTTATTAAAAAAAAATAACATTTTACTATTTGGTATGCTCAGCTTGTTTCCCATCTGATACCAGAACTATTCTGTAACAATAACTTCCACTCCTGAATACAGTCCACTTTTTATATAGCCCTGTGGACAATGACATGTGGAGCGGTTAACAAGGTTTCCTCATCAAAAAATACTGCCAGACTAATGGAGAAAACAGCACGAGAAACTTGAATATATAACACATATAAAAATATCTCATGAAATACATGTCCCAATGTAGCAAAAGAATGGCAAAACAATATGGTATGCCTCTTCACTCCCGGGGCACTCTCTGAGTCAGGAGTCCACGTGCTGTGATTTCAATACCGGGTCAGGATCTGACCTCATTTATACTCTGTAGTGAAACTGGAGCTTCAGACAATGTGACATACACAAAAATATAAGACTACGCTTTCAAATATCTCTTCACCTAGAATCTCTCTCAGAAGATTAGGAACCAAAAAACCTTAAAGGCTGATCATCAAAACCTGCACAGAAAGCATGAAAGTGGAGAATATTTAAATATGATGCCTTCTTTATCTCTCAATCTTCTGTCAAGCCATATTGGAGACAGTATGTTCTGATGGCAAAGATTTTTATTTGTAAAGGGTTCTTTTCATGTATAAAGGCTCTAAAATACTTGTTCATATTTATAGCTGCAGGCATCTTTTAATATGTATCTTTATAGTTGGTTGTTAGCAGTAGTGGACAAATTTTGCACATCTTCATAGCCATGGAACACCAAAGTCTGTTATGTTTCAGTCTGACACATTTCTCTCCAAAGGGGAAAGAATCAAATGTTTCAGCTCAGGGATGTTTTAATGCCCAGAGCAACCCAGCTTTTAAAGGCCTCCATCTGTTACCGCAGGCTGAGGATGGCGCCTCTCTGCCCTTCACAGTGCTGAGTTAGCACCTCTTGTCCTATGACCAACTGCAGCAGAAGCAGGACAGCAGCATTTAAAGGGAATTTTACAATATTTACAGTAAAGGGGAGTGGGTGTGGAAGAGACTTACAGTGTGCATGTGTATTATCCTCTGGATTTTGATTCTAATGATTTTTTAATACGATCACCACAGCAGCTTTGCTGCTGCCTTCAGGAGTGATATTTCCCAGAATCATTTTGGTTGGAAAGAACCCTGTGAGACCAGCCAGCCCAATGCCTCTGCTCAAGCAGGGTCAAAACACCCCCAACTTTATTTGCCCTGCAACAGCTTTCCCGAAATTCTAATTCTCTGAATGAGGTCACTGTATGAAGGGATACTCAAATAACCACAACTAGAGCCTGGAATGAGATAGGAGTGGGGCTTTGGACTCACCTGAAGCCAGCTGGACAATAACATGAGATAAAGAGACATCACGCTGCCATATGAACATGCTTTGCTGCCACCGGATCTACCAGAGTCCCTGTTTCTGCGTGCCAGACTCTGTGAACATTTTATCCAACAACTGTTCAGATGTAAAAGACATCAACAGCCCCTGGAACAGGACTTATGCCTATAAATATCTTAAGGGTATGTGTCAGGAGGATGGGGCCAGACTCTCTTCAGTGGTGCCCAGCAACAGGACAAGGGGCAATGGGCACAAACTGAAGCATAGGAAGTTCTGTCCGAACATGAGGAAGAACTTCTTCCCTCTGAGGGTGACGGAGCACTGGAACAGGCTGCCCAGGGAGGTTGTGGAGTCTCCTTCTCTGGAGATATTCAAGACCCGCCTGGACAAGGTCCTGTGCAGCCTGCTG
>Ga0065711_1007817_pt1 | contig 26510 bp, 12 predicted proteins | sample Hoacrofraction12_FD_59098 | JGI IMG/M metagenome (GOLD analysis project Ga0065711, IMG submission 59098) | Hoatzin crop microbial communities from Cojedes, Venezuela - Epithelial fraction 12 v2 (version 2) | ecosystem: Host-associated > Birds > Digestive system > Esophagus > Crop | place... | reverse complement strand
GAAAGCCAGAGTATCTCTATCATAGTTCTGAATATCTTGATTTTGGAATTTCTGTCCCCGAACCTACTTTTCTTAGAGAATTTAGATGTATACATTTACATTATATATTGTATATTGTATATTATTTTATATATACTTTACATATATTTTCAGAAAAGAGTTGTACTTTTATATATATATACACTTACAAATTTAATTCCTTAGAAAGCTTATTAACTCAAGAGAAATGCATATAGCACCATTAACACACTTCTCCCTTTCTCCTTTCTGATTTTTTTTTTCTAAAACAACCACATTGGTAATAGTTTGTTTTCTGGCTTACATATGGTCAGTTTCTGAAGATGGTGGACCTCTTTTTACTTGTAGCAGGAAGCTCTGACAACACTGCTCATAAAAAGTAGCATATCGTAGAAAGTAACACTGACCTAAATTCAACTTTGAAAAGAGCTTCAGCCAGTAAACACCATCAAATAAATGAAGGCTAGCATGTGGCCTGCTCTGTTAGTTGTAACATCATCTGGAATATTGCATCCTCACCAGAAGCTCTTTCATGACCTCGGCAAAAAAAGTAATAAATGGAAATGAGGAGGTAGTGTGTCTATGCGCCAGTAACAATTTCGTGTACTTACATGCAATGCTGATATGCTGACGGCCTGAATCCTATAGCAGCCATGGCAGGTCAGAGCAAATGCTGTAGCCTGTTTTGTGAGATTTGTTGCTCATTTTTCAGACTGGTAGTAGCTCTTACTACATGTAAAGGAAATTACTGGTTTGCTGACAGTCTATTTTTGGTATGATTCCTCTTCGGTACTTACATCAGATTCTCTTTTGCAGTCCATCATTTGTCTGCTCCCCATATGTCCTCAGGAATTCTTAAATTAAGGAGCCCACAGTTTATATGAACCGTCTGCTTCATCGTCAGATGTTACCTTTTTCCTCATTAATGTCTTTTGAAGCTCTTGATTTCTAGCCAAATATCTGACAGTAAAATCAGTGAGATGCTTCTATCCCATTTCTAGTAATCAGTTAACTAGACTCCCTTAGGGCCCCAAAGAAAAGCCTCTTATCTGTTGTCAGTTTAATTTCTGCTGTATCTGTTTCTGTCAGTTCTTTCTGAAAGAATACTTCTATTCTATTGCTTGTTTAGTTTACTTTTTTCTTCAATTTTGGTTGCTTTTCAGAGTCTTCAGAATTTATCATAAGAATTAATCTCAAACTACTATTCTGAGAGGAATTAGAAAACAAGATTTTAAAATCTTAGTTCTCTTCATATTTTCCTCTTTCTCAAAGTCACAACACTTCCTATGTAGGGGGCATATTTGGGGCAACTATGACCTACTACAGTGTTAATTGTATGAAACTGAAATTAATATGAAACAGACAGCATAAAGCCTCCTCCCACTTACTCCTTCAACCTGCTTTCAATCTGTTTTAACAGAAGAACACATTGCAAGGAAAACTTGGAAGTGAAAAGGGAAATATATAAAAGGACTGGGTTTTGAAGGAAGGGAAAATTAAAGTACATGCATAAGATAGTAAATATCTTGTTTATAAATACCTCTTTTGCATGTGCATGCTGTTATTATGTTACCACTAAAACACGGAAATGCTAAAATGATGAAAAATTTCCATGTGTTCAAAATCACACATAAAAGCTTAATTTGGAACTCTACTATTCAGACGTGAATTCTGGGTCTGCTCCCATTGTTATCAGTGACAGCTTTATTCGTTAATTTACAGGAGGTAGTTTGGGATCCCAGTTAGGCAGTCTGACAGAATAAAACATAAGATTCTCCAGACTTCAGTGGCTCATAACGCTGTGGGATATTCTTGTTATTAACATGAACATCTAACATTCGCAAACACATCATGAATGAGGAGGAATGTTACGGAACTGGTGAGAAGAAAAAGAAGGATTAAGCTTGACATGAAGAAGGGTTCAGGGCTTGTTTCTTCTTTGTTACTGTTCACATGGAGTCCCTTGGTGCTGCCATTCTGTAGCTCAGTACCGCGTCTTGTCAAAGCATGAACCAGAACTGTTGCACTGAGTTCAGCTTATTTCAGAGGCAACTGTGAGAGGAAAATTATGCAAGAATCAGAAAGAATGGGAAGCAGGAGAGAAGGGAGCTCATGAGTGTTAGCACATGCAGTGATCCACAAAGATGTGAAATTCAGCTTTCAGAGAGGTTATTTTTTTTCTTGTATTTATACAGCTGCTTCCAGTTTAAATGAAACGGTCATTTGCTGAAAATTGATACTGATGAACTGAGTATAATAATGGTTTAAAAAATTTATGAGAGGCAAGTTAATGAAGTTGAGCTGTTCAGTCTCTTCATTCTCGGTCACTTTACTTACCAGAAGAAATGGTTATCTTGAGCTCTACCTGATCTGGGAAATGTGCACATTATTGCATTGAAAGATATAGTGATTTTACAAAGAGACATACACCTCGTGATATTGGCAGTTATTTATGAAACATAATATGGTTATGAATAAAGGAATATATAGCTTAACTCCAGTATTACCAGTCACTCCAGTAACTTCCTTTTTTAAAAAAAAGATATAATGTACAGATATGCATAATGTACCATTTTGGTATGCTAGTGGATGCATTTCCCATGTCAGAAGTAGTTACAGGACACAGATATGTATGCATCTCTTTTCATGTGTTAGAATGCACACATGTATGAAAGTGAAAGAGATGTCATAAGAAGAAACAGGTTTAGAGGACTCATCCTAAAGTAGTGGCTTGTTTGTCAGTCTTTAAATGGGTTCATACACAGTGATGCAAAGTTCAGGAACTCTCCAAAGCAATGCTGAAAATTAATGGAGGTCTAAATGTCATAGGAAGGACAAGATTTGAAACAAAATTCAGCCAAGGGGAGAATAAGCTAATAGACTTTAAAGTACCCAAAATATATTGACTAAAGAAGAAAACCGTCAGAACTCCTCCACTTCATTTCCCCCCACCCCCAGCTCCAACGCATAGAAAAAAATTGCTGTGTTAGATTTCGCTGTAACAAAAATTGCAGTCCTGATGCTGCAGTGGGCTGAAGCAATTCCCAGCCTTCATTCTGCTTCGCTATTAAAAGAGTTTCTTTGTATCTCAACTCTCTGTGGGCCTATTACATATGATGGAAAAAAGCCATTAACCCCTTCAAATCTCTCTCAAAATGTCACTTTCCTCCAGTAAAGAGCTCAGTTTGCAACTTTACAAAAGTGAGAGCTCTCAGGAGTTCACGAGGTTCATTCAACTCAATTGCCCACAATTGCTTTGAATGGGCACAGTAAGTGGATAAATAATCTCCCGGATGGCAGTTAAAAAATGCGATCAGAAAGCACAAGTTCTCCTACACAAAATCACAGAAAGCAGGGCTGGAAAGGACCCCAGGAGATCCTTTTCAAGTTCTGAATATTCCTGAAATATAACATTAAAAGCTGTGCTGCTCTATAAGTACAGCAGAGCTGTGTTCTGTTGACCAACACCTTGAAATAAAGAATAACCAATCTCATATAGGAGGGGCCCTTGCTCTGTTTTTTCCTGTGCTTCCATGGCAATGTAACTTCAGCTACAGCTCTCCTCTCTTTCCGACATAAAGCAAAATATATTCATGTTTCTTGGCTTGCGAAGAGCTTGCACTGTGCGTACCTTCACCACCCTACTGCACAAGCTCCCTGGTAGCAACACCCCATTTCTGCCCATGGAAAGGATGGGGCTCTATCTGTGAGACACTGTGTACATCCAGTGTCTCTGGTCTTCTCGCTGGCCGCTTCTTCCTATTGTCTTTTTGCCAAGAGCAGTCAGTCATGAGAGGCTCTGTCCCTCCACTGCCGAATTCACCATATTCCCCCTTCCAGGGTTCCTGCCCCCAAGTTTCCAGCTCAGAGGCGGGATTAGCATGCACTATTTGCCCTTTGCCTCTGCCCTAACTGTGTGTTGTTCAGACTGCTCTGCTGAGGGGTTGAGCAGGGGTCTTGTATTGTGACCAGCTGTTAGTGGAAATAGTTGTTTGAGCTGTAGGTTACTGTAGGAAGAGATTCATGCTATGGCTGTGGAAAACACCTTTCATTTTTCTCCCAGATAATTACAGTTCTGGCTAGGACACCACTATTGCCTGAGGTTCTGGAATTCATCAATGCCTCATGGAAAAGCGACAGGACAAGGGGCAATGGGCACAAACTGAAGCAGAGGAAGTTCTATCTGAACATGAGGAAGAGCTTCTTTGCCCTGAGGGTGACGGAGCACTGGCACAGGCTGCCCAGAGAGGTTGTGGATTCTCCTTCTCTGGAGATATTCAAGACCCGCCTGGACAAGGTCTTCTGCAGCCTTCTGTAGGTGACCCTGCTTCGGTAGGGGAGTTGGACTAGATGACCCACAGAGGTCCCTTCCATCCCCTACCATTCTGTGATTCTGTAAAAGTTGTCCCAAGAATCACAGGTGGAGAGAAAACCCTCCACAATCCTATTCAGTTCAGCCTAAGCTTTTACAAGTCAAGCCTGGTGCTGTGCTCCTCCCAGAACAGTGGAGTGAGAGGAATTCAGCTTCAGCACAGATTTTGAGGGGGTATCATGCAAGTGAATGATGGCCTCTCACATGACTTGGCAGCCCTCATCTTGTGAGGTGGCCACAGGATGGAGACCCTGTTTAGTGTGGCTCATCAGGACCCCTGAGGCTTTCATGTTCTTTCCATGGCCTTTCCTAAAGAAGTAGACTTCACTCAAATTAAAAAAAAAAAAAGACCAAAAAGCAGGAAAATGAGGAAGTTTGAAGGAGTGATTGCGTGGCCTCTGTTTGTTTTCTGGTCTTGATTTCACCAAAAGCTGCATAAGTTCAAGTACTCATGAGACATTTCTAACTCTTTACTAGTGTAGCAAAATCCTTTCCCTTCCATGCGCTTTCACCTTGCTGACTACCTGAGTATGCTTTGGAATATGAATATAGGTCATATTCTTAAGAAGGATGTCCTTAACTTAAAATCTCTCCCGTAAAATTGTAGTCTAAAATATATTTTTGGATGCATTGCATATATACATCTACATGCCACTACCCTACCTCATATGTCTGTCCTCTCCTTTTTTATTTAAGCAGCTGCCTTTTGGGATGCCAGTAGCATTTTTGAGTGTCAGGAGGGATCTGTTACTCTCCTGGTTGAATTCTTTGCTTGAGGAAGAACATCAGCAGTACTTGTGCTTCCTTGTAAAGGTCCAGCATTGCCAGTTCTGAAGGTGCTGGTGAGAATTTGTTGTTGTACATACTGGAAAATAACAGTGTGGGGATACAGTAGGAATGGGATCTGGACTACCAGTGTAATACATCTGTTTTAAAGCAGGCTGATATGGATTTTCTACAAATCACAACTGGTTCCTGACTGGAAAGTGTTTGTTCTAATACTACTATATATAGTTTGTTCTACTCTGCTTTTGATGGTGTCTGCTGTGGCCATCTGATAAAGTTTTTAAACGTGTTAAATATGCTAGCCTTCACATCATGCTCTATGAATTCTTAAACATTTGTTTGGCCTCAGGGGCAAGATTTTTGGGGCAGACTAGGTCTTTTAATGTAAGGATTAAGCTTTCAGGACTCTAAAACATGGCAAATGTGAAAGAGCAATTCATATTTAGAGTGATTATAAAGTTTTTTCTAGTCTCCAGAGGCAACACGATTTAAGCACATTAAAGCAGATTTTTTAATAATTAGAATCACTAGATTAAAGCAGAGATTTTTTTTTGGAGCAAGCAAAAACATTCATCATAGATTAATGGAATTTGGAGTCAGGTTTTTAATATAATGACTGGAAATGGCACTTTTCATTTTCTTACACTGAAACTTTTTTCCTATGATATGAACATGACATCAGCTTAGCTGAAATGTATCTTTATTGTGTGGGTTGAGCTCATGTGGGAAAAAAGGAATTATCATATTTGCATTTGCTTTTATTATCTTGTGCTCAAATATAGAGAATTTTCCTTATATATTCAATGTTAGTTCACTTCGTATACCACATTGGTGTTTCTAAAGATAATATCCATATTTTTCATGGCTTTTTAGGGCTCTTTTTCAGGCACTTTACAGAAGCCAAAGATATTATCTTTGCACTGAAGAATCTGAGGGAATGTGAGGGTTTGTGTTAACAGATAAGCTGCACAACTTTAATTTAAATCAGCCTTGACAACCTGAAACATCTAGGTGCAACATAATCTGATATGGTAAAATGAAACTGATGTATGAATAGGGTTAACATATATTCAGGTTTTCCTAGTTTGTTTGGTCTTCCTTACCCAGAAACTTTTTGAAGCTGTGTTTTAAGTCTGCACGTGTACTGAAAGTCAGTTTATCCATTAACACATAGCAGATGGCTCAAAGAGGGGTTTTGCATAGATTGCGAAGTCAGCAGTTATAAAATTGTGCCTTTTCTGTTGTAATGGTATGACTATACAGGTAGATGAAGCTATAGAGGGCAGAGGCAAGTACAGAGCAAGTTAGGGTATGAATGGGTAAGCGACCAATTCTTTATAAAACCCAGGCTTCTGTCCATGTTCTTGCTGAATCCACAAACCAAATACAGAGTTGCTTGTCTTTGTGATTGCCACACTTATGGTCTGCATTAAGTTAATAGTGTATAATACCCTGATTAAATTTCTGTCTCCTAAATTCAAGGAATTTTTTCATTAGTATCAGTAGTAAACTGATCCGTTGTGATCAGACACAAGAGCTGTTACGTTCTGCCTTTCTGCAGTCACGAAACATGCTCCCATGTACTTTTTTCATCAGTTCTCATCTTTTTTAGACTGCAGTAAATCAGTGAAATATCTTCTCCTCTTGCTTGATGGTGGACTAAATCCCTGTTGCAGAATCTGTGATATCTTTGTATTGTATATTATGACATATTTTCATAATAGGCTGTGATGACATAAATTTCAAATAGTAATAAGCCTCCAGTTATTAAAACAGTCTTATTCAGGAACATCTATCTTCCACAACAAAACCAGGGGAAAATAAAGAAGCACTGCTATTTGGTGGATCATAAGAAATGGTGTAGAGAAGCAGTATAGAGATGAGCGCTGAGCAAGAACAGATCTGTGTCATTGCATTCAATGATTTGCTTACTGTTACTCCTTCTACAAGACCTGTAAACACAAAGAGTCTCATGATGGATATTCACAAGTATTAGCTTTGGTCCAGGGATTATGGTCTCCTTGGGTTCTGTCTACAGACAAGGGTGTCAGTCAGGTTACTCTTAAGCAGTTGCTTAACTTGAAGCATCCAGGTGCCCAGTAAGAGCCACTTCCGAGTAGTGGAGCCCTGCTTTGCAGTTTTTCACCAACTTGAAGAGCCTGTTCATTCCCCCAGTGGAAGTTCAGACTTGAATATAAGCTGCAGCCTCCTAACATTAGGCTCACTCTTCTCAGATATGTTTTCAGACCTATTTCAAGCATTTCACAGAGCATCAGTGTTCCGCAGACCGTACGTTGAAAACCTCAGCCATAACTGGAAACAAGGGAGATCAACCTGCTGAAGCTGTACTGAGACTTTCTGACTATTTCCAGAGCTATTCCCTCTTCCCCATGCACACAAGAGATGTCATGGAACACAGCAGCATGTGCATTTCTATGTCTGGTGCCAATGATGCTTATTGTTGAGCATCAGGACATCAGGACGTCAGAGGAGGGCCACAAAAACGATCAGAGGGATGGAACACCTCTGCAATGAGGACAGGCTGAGTCAGTTGGGTCTGTTCAGCTTGGAGAAAAGAAGGCTCTGGGGAGACCTTACAGCAGCCTTCCAGTACCTGAAGGGGACATGAAACAAATCTGGAGAGGGATTTTGTACAAGGGCATGCAGTGACAGAACAAGGAGTAATGGCTTCAAGCTGAAAGAGGGTAGGTTTAGATTAAATATAAGGAAGAAATTCTTTCTTATGAGGGTTGTGAGGCACTGGAACAGGTTGTCCAGAGAAGCTGTGGATGCCCCCTCCCTGGAAGTGTTCAAAGCCAGGTTGGATGGGGCTTTGAGCAACCTGGTCTAGTGGAAGGGGGGGTTGGAACTAGGTGATCTATAAGGTCCCTTCCAACCCAAAACATTCTATGATTCCATGATGCGGACAACCTTCTCTGTCTCACATTAGTTGTAATGTTCTCTTTCATTCCTTTCCCTTCTTTTCCAGTTGCTTGATAAGTAATAAGCCTTTTATTTGCCTGTCAGTGATCATTCATATTTTGGAGAGCTTCAAGGAATTAGATCAGGGAATCTTCTTGCAGTGGTTTATGACACTGAACTCTGAAAGTCTGGGCAGCAGCCAGCCAGCTGTCACATGAAAAATAAATTTTAAAAAGGCAGTAGTATGAACACTATTCCCTTGCAATTGGGCAAAAGCTACAGGGCAGAGTGGTGATTTAGCAGTTGTGCTGAGCACTGTCATAGTAGAAGACTGTGATGCCAGTTTTTGTTTCTGCATAAGAAGGTATTGCCAAGGTTGATCTATTCAGCTGATATAAGCCTTAATTGCCTAATAATGACTTTTTAGCTGTTTGATTACAATATCGACAAATGCCAAATGAAATACGTACTAGTGGTATTTCACTGTAGCATGGTGTTCTGAGGAAGTGTGTAGGATAACATTTGTAGGTAGAGATAATATCTTTTTATAGACCACTTGGTATAAACGGAAAAGTTAGAGTAGCTTTTGGGCACAAGATGGCTTGTAAAGATCTCAGTGCAACACACAACTCTTGTTCAGGGAGTAGCTCTTTGCTGAGCCGTAGGAAAAGGAATTTACAGCCGTTATCTCTGTCCTTCTTAAAGTTTTGCAGAGGGCTGGTGAATCCAACAAATACTTTGTCATCTACTCATTTGCTTATTTTCAGAGAAGATTTCTTAAGCAGTAGCAATGGAGTAACAGGTACTGAAGTAGTGAGTTCTGCTCTCACAAAACAAAACACCTTTGCTTTCTAAGAACATTGAAAATGAGATCTATACAATAATGACTGACTGATCTCGTTTGACTCTCTACCCTGCCTAGGATGTAGAGGTAGGTGCTCATCATCAAGAAACACCTAACAAATACATGCCAAAATCAATACTTTCTCTGGTTCAATCTCCCTACTATTTGATAAAGTGCTAATGAAAAAGCAAAAAATTAACTGTAACTGGAAAAAAAAAATCACAGTTCCTAATTTTTCACTTTTCTTGTTTTCTGACTTATAATAAGAACACCTGAGTTGAGGTATAGCTGACTGCCTGAAATGACAAAGATGGTTTCTTAAGGTTATAATTATGCTCAGAATTGCAATGGAGTATTTTTCAAGTGTGACCATAAATTTTGGAAACAGTTATATTTAAAACCAGCATTTTTCCAAGCTTCTATTTAATGATTTTGAAATGTCAAAGCATTTCACCTGTAGTGATTAAGCTGAGAGATATGGTGACAAATAAGGGTCTGCATCACTGTTTGCTTGAGTAAGTATACAGAAGCAGAATGTTAAGATGTACCGCCTTTGATTATGGCAACGTTAACAGGATTTACAAGTTAACAGTAAAGATTTTCAAATGTGAAGCAAGGACAAATCTGTGGATGAAAGAGAAGCAAGGAAATACATGCTGTGAGCAGCCAAGCAATTTAAAAAGCACGACAGAATGCATACCCTCCTCTGTTCCTGATTCAGCATCTTTAAATCAAGGAAGGGAAAAATGTTCCTGCTATTATACTTGGTCTAATAGACCTATATATTTTCTACACATCTAAGAACTTGGAAGGCAGGCAAGAGATGTGTATTTACTAGGATGCACATATTCTCCATAATTAGTCTACTGCATGAGTGTCTGGAGAACCAATTGTTCAACCTTAGATATGAGCCTCTAAATAGGGTGTAGTTACATACAATACACATTAAGCTGTAAAATGTTTAACTATACACACTATAGTGGCTGAAGCTGTGTTGCTACATGACTTCTCCTCTGCTTTGCCTTTACATAAATGTTTAAATTAATCTTCAAGTTTTGGGGCATGTGCTTTCCTCAAGCGAAAATGTAGCATCTACCAATGGCTGATTCACATGAAAATTTGATGTAATTCAAAATTATTTTATTATATACACAGTGATGGAGTACCAACTAAGTGGTACATAAAAACTCTTTCCATGCCAAGAAGTTATAGAATAAATGTTACTCAGAGCTACACTTCACACCCTCAATACAAGACAGCTATTGAAAAGAAAGAAAAATTTTCTTAAGCAGATACAACGTGAATATGATTACAAAAATGTTATTAAGCTATCAACTTAGATGTACAAAACTTTTTCCAAACAAGTATTTTGCTATTAGCTAAAAAGAGCAGAGAAATGGCACTAAATGCTTGTCATATCTTCTTTGGGCTTGCCACGCTTTTAACCTTTCTGAATGTCACTAGTTTGAGGGATAGCTATACCACTTGTCTTCATTTGCGTTTGTATTTTGCAACCCATCAGGTGAAATAATACAGCTTCTAATTTGGACTATGGGTTCAGTTTGAGGCAGGCAGGTATTTTGGGTGACATTAAAATACAGGAAGCCCCACCTGCCTCGTGATAATGGACTTTGTTTAAAAGCAACGAAACCAAGATTTTAGTAATCTGCATTTGTGAATATCGCATTTTTGCAGAAACAGGGTACATGCAGTATGTGGCACGGAAGCCACACTAGAAACAATCTTCTAGTTCAATGCAGCCAGGTATCCACATAACACATTTAAACACATGTACGGTATTTGTGCCAGTTTGTTAACACATCTCCCAGCACAACTGAAGCCTTAGTTCAGACAAAGGTGTAGAGCTCTTTTCAGTACTATGGCACCGCCACCAAATACGCTTAGGGGTTCATTCGTTTTAGAAAACATGCCATTTGAGTGGGTTTTCCCACAAGGGCTCAGCCACTCACCCTTAACTGCTGCCATTTTAAAAAAGAAGATATTTTGTCTGCTAGCTTCATATTCCTGGAGTAAAGTCTTCAGAGAAAAGCTCACTTGTCAATTAGATACGCTGTTCTCTTGACTTTGCTCAAGCTATTGGGCTTGTTTGCACAGAGGAGTCAGTGCACAGTAAATTAAGTTGTGAACTTAATAACTGTCCAGAGATTTTACACTATTTCTCTGCTTGAGCACCTACGGAGCACTATGTTGGCCAACTCACCTCAGAAAATACAAAGAACTACTCACAGTGTACAGTGGATAACAGTCTGTAAATCCATACACTTCTTTACCTGTATTTTAACTTTCCTGTGTGCATAAGGCAAAAAAATAAATGCTTACCAAAGAGCTTGTGAACTTAACAAAAATTAAACATCCAGGACATGACTGGGAAATTCCGCCTTTCTGCTGTTTTCAACATAATCTTTAACTGTAGCATACTACAAGTAAACCCAGTTCATTGACAGGATTAGCTGCATCCACATTGTAGGAACATTTCTCAACAGTGCAGGTCTTCTGCAAATCTGAATGCAACACCAGCAGCCCGCAGCCTCCAACAGCCCTCAGAGAAACACCTTTGGCTATTCTTTGGGCTTTTATGCTTGAGCTGTCAGTTGGAAGTCCCCTTGAAGGAAATATAGAGGCTGGATACTGTCTCAGAATTTAATAAAAGTGTTTGTTTTAACTTGCTTTAATCTTCAGAGAAGGCTGAGGGAAATTCCAAGTGACTGAAAAGACATAGAATAACTAAAGTCTTTGGACTTCAAATCTGTTAGAGCTTTAGCTAATTTTATGTGCCTCAATGTGCACACTTTCATATCCCCTAGCAGACAGGGAGAACTGGTAAGCAATCAAGCAAGTCTGAAATATGTTCCTGCAAGTCAATGAGTTTGAAGCATAACATGAAGCATTTTTCACCGTTTGTATAATCTACTGTAGTGCTATACGGTAATGAGTGATGGCCTGTCCCCACACAATTACAGGTTGCAATTTTTTGTTCTGATGTCTGCCTTGCTTTCACAAAGTAAATTTTAATTAAATAGGTCTAAAGATGGAAAGCACTGAGGAAACTTGGTATGGTTTCAGAATGTAGAGCTGAAACTTGGCATGTTTTTAAGGTTAGTTTTTTATTTGTTTGTGGTTCTGCTGATGTGATTCATTTTTGCCTGATCTCCTGCTGCTGCATAGAGACCTCAGGTTGTCTGTGACGCATCTGAAGACAATTCAGTTCCTGCTTTATTAAACTAATCAGAATAGGATTTGTGGACTGGGAACTACAAGGCTACCACCATGGTTCTGTGACGAGATTTTGAATAAAAAAAAATTTCTCTGCCTTTATTCTACAGCCATCTATAATATTACGGCTCAGCTTCTCTACCTGACAAAATACTTATGATTGTACCTGCTCTACAGTAGCTACCCTGAAGTTTAATCTGATGTCTTAATGAATTGAAATAGAAAGTAATATACAAATAAGAATTTAAAGAGTATAGAGAATTAGAATACAAAATTGATGACTTTTTAAAAATTACCGTTATTGTTTATGCCACTGGATATACCTTAGACCATTTCAGTTATTAAATTCTCTTTGAATGCTTGTGTCTTTAGCATGCATTTGAAATCTTTAACAATTTTCTTGAAAAGGCCTCCATGTTGCACGATGGATAAACATCAGACTTCTCAGCCAGCAGATCTTGGCAGCAGTACTAATACCAAGCCTAGCTAAGAGAAAATGTATTTATTAACTTGCTACGGATTTGGATGAAGAGCAGCTGACTGGATGTGCTTATTTTGTGGCTACTACTTGCTGCAGGATGGTGTTTAAGCTGTACTTGTGTGAATCAAGACCGCCATCCCATGGTTGCTCACAGCTTAGTTTTTATGGCAATTCCAGCAAACAATGGCTGTCCCCTCACCATCTCTCTTTGCAGGGTGGTTGTACTTAAACAAACGATAACACTTTGTCCTTAACATGTTTTAAATACTGTGTTTTGCCATGCTGTGCTTTGCCATGCTGTGCTTTGTGTTAAACTTCGTCCCGGCTGCCAAAAATCTGCAATTTTAGTTGCCAATGGCAGTCAACTTTCTTAGCTCTGAAGAGTTATTGAAAGGGAGGAGAGCACAGGGAACAGATTAATACAGAACTATGGCATAGACAGATTAAAATGAACCTGTAGTATAGTCCTCCAGGCTAAAAAAATAATGGCTATTTTGGCATCGTAAAAGAAGTGTTCTGGATGCTGCTGCATCTCTGCTTGCCAAGCTAAATGCTATAGCAGTGCTATGGCCAAGTTCATTCCTGAACCTGAACTTTACTTGGTAAAGAGACAAACTGTGAGGCTACAGCAATTACATACTACCATAGTACTTCAGTACGCTGCAGTTTCTCACAGGAGACGGTCTAATACCTAATATTGTCTAGGGACCCAGGATAGCTTATCCTTCACAGACATTTTTACAGATGCTTTCTAAAATAAGCTAACATCAACTGCTCGTTCCCCAGGCATTGTCTGTAGAATGGCTTCAGAGCACTCTTAGCATAAGATTACAGTTCGTATTTTCAATAGAAATCCTCAAAGTAAATCCCAACAATTGGGGGAAAGGACTGAGCAGTCTTCTGTTTATGAAAGTCGAGTAGCTGTTTATTTGAGACTGCTTGTTGGTATGTGTCCCACTTGAAATGTTGACTGCTGCTGCCAATTTTTAGCAAGCATTTATGTAATTGTCTGATATGGGTTTCTGCTGAATGCGTAATTTTCCTCGACTGCATTGTGCTTGACGCTAATGAAATCTGAAGACATATCCCTATGTGAAACTTAAGAGGGCTGGTCTGCACATGAACAATCTATAAATGTAAGGAAATCAACTGAACATGTGAAGTCAATACAGCTAAATTACTATATCTTAAACTCCTCTGTGGAGAATTACGTTCTCAGATAGAGCAATTTCAGGGTACTACAGCCTAAGCCAAATGGTAAAATTACTCCACAACTGAATGAGCACATCCACACTACGCAATAGGCTCTAATTTAGGGTGTGTGAAAACATCCTCTTGTCAATCTGGTTAGACTGAACGGAGAAACTACTTTCTGCNATTACTCATCACCATTCAGCAGTCAAAAGTTGCTGCCTTTATCCATATGGTTGGTGCAGGTTAGATGAGCACTCTCTGACGTGTTTCAGTACAATTTTAGGCAAACCACATTTATACTTTTTTTTTTTTTTTTTTAAACTAAGTCATGTAATTTGCATTGGAGCTTTGAAAAAGTGCTTTACTGGCTGAATTGGTAGAATAATGTTCATTAAATGATACAGCCCAATCAGCTGGAGGAAGACAGGAGATAAAATTTTCAGCTGCTGTGAATGAAGGTAACTTTCTTCATCCTGCATAGTTCTTGGGTTTTTACTGGCAAAGCTGAGATGGGACCAGAATTAAGCGCAGCCTTTGTTTCTCATTTACTAAAATTCCTTGAAATGCATCTTGTTCTACCTGCTTCAGGTTATCTTGGGAAAATATTGCAGATACCATTAATTGTGCTCATAACATGCATTATTTTTCTTCATAACATGGTGCCAGTCTTTGATACTGCGTAGATGTAGGAGAATCAGAAGTGCTTTGATTGCAGTTAAATTCATTGATTGCTAACAGCAGAAAGGATGCAATGTATTTACTGATGCATGCCCATTCTTCAGGTAAACGATGTCCACATCTTCGCTTAAATATGGTGGTATTTCGAGCACCTAGGCCCAGCCAGCAATTGGTATCTGTCCTGCTTTAGGCAAACAGCCTAAAAATACGTCCTCCTGGCTCAGACCTCTTGTGTGTCTATGAAAAGAGGCGAGTACAGATAGACACGAATTACATTTACGAATAGTCGTATTATACCCTCTAGCATAGCCAAATATGGCCAGATGATGCAGTCTCTCAATGTACAAAACTGCTCTACCAGCATACCTTGTAAAAAGAGAAAACACTGTGAAGTATCATTTCCTCATTGGAAAAGAGAGAAACTAGTAATTATTCTATTATTAGTGCATACAATCTTCATATGGAGAAAACACAAGTGATTGATTTTGTATGCTTGAAATCACTAGTTTGTTACATTAATATTGCAATATAGCCAGTAGGTGGCAATAGCTATTTAATTTAGTAAATGAAGCCAGCTATCCGGCTCGTGTTCAGGTGCTCATGTTAGCTTTGAGCCTTACAAAGCAAGTCAGTCCCTAAAAGTCTTCCCCAGTGTAGTCTCAGCTCTACAGCTGAAGAACCTGCTGTGCAGGCAGGCATTTATTTGTCAAAGCACTGCCAGAGCTGGGACTAATTTTAAGTTCTAGTCTCCTATTCTTCTATGTATTCTACATATATTATCTCATTAGGAACTTCTGAACTTTTTTCTTTACATTACATGCAAATTTATGATGTGTTTTAAAGCAGCTATAAACAAACACTTTCCCAAGGCCTCTCTTTCTATACCATGTATGTATGCTTTTGTACTTGCACTGAGAGACACCAGAAAGCTGTAGATATGCCTGTGTATGCCACTGGGATTATAGATACAATATCATATAAGATATAAAATTACTTTTATTCTCTGTGCATAATAGCTGTAATGCTCAAGAGTTTGCTTGGGACAAAGTCATAAGGTGTTTTCTCAGATTTATGAGACATTACTCTCATAAAGCATTACATTCAGAGGTTTTGGCAACATTGCTGTCAATAACTGCTCAGAAGTACATCTAAAAAACAAAAGGTCTTGTCCTTGACTTGTCAATAGATTGGTTTTGTTTTCTGCAAATAGACATCAGGTGGCTCTGCTATTTGGACCAACTGTTCAGCATATCTTCAGCCAGAAATTTAATATGAGGTGAGAATGAAAGAGAATGTCCATGAGAGAAGAGGATAAACAAGAGGCAGATGGTCCATGTGTGAAACTTGCAATGCCAAACAGTGGATTAAGATGCTCTTTTAAAATGCTACTTCACAACCTTAAAGCAACTGAGAAAAGCTACATTCCCACTAGCTAGAAATGGGAAAATTTATCATGGTCTTCATCAGAATATCTCCCATTTGCTGAACTACTGTAGGAGCTGCTTGTCTAAAAAGTGACCTATCTAACAGCGGTTGATTACTGCTCTGTCAACAGAAGGAAGCATAAAAGTGCCATCTCCCTGCATGATTTTATCAAACTAGTTACTGTACTGATTAGCTCTGGGTTAGAGCTAGGAAGCAGGTGAGACTCATAAGGAAACCATTTGGGCAGTCAACTATTTGCCAGGTCACAACAATGCATTGAAACTTCTTCAGTCAGTGCTGCTGTCACGATGATATGGGATAGCCCCCATGACTTAAGTGCTGTGATAGGTTGTGCTCTACACAAAGAAGCAGCTCAGATGCATGGAGCTTTACTACAGAAAGGACAGTAAGTCTCTCAACGGTTTATGGGATCAGAAGGGCAGTCACAAAAGAACACACAGTGGTAAGAGTCTGCTATGGACTGCCTAGTCAAGAAGAGAGAGTGAACAAAACCTTCTTAAAAAAATGGAAGAAGTCCCCTGATCATAGGCCCTGCTTCTCAGGGGGGGCTTGAACCATTCTAACATCTGCTGGGTGGACACCATAGCAGGGCACCAGCAAGTAATGAGATTTCTGGAGTACATGTGGGACAAATTTTTGATTCAGGTGCTGGATAGACTAACTCGATGAGGTGCTTTGCTGACTTTCTCTCCTGAGTATGTAAGAAGTGATGCAGAATGGGAAGACAGGTCTTTGCTGCAGTGACCATAAAAAGATCCTGATGGACTTAAGGAAGGGGAATAGCAGTCTAAAGACCCTTGACTTGAGGAGCTTGTTCAGGGAACTAGTAAGAGGGATCTCATGAGAGACTGAAGGACAAATGAACCCAAGAGAACTTGTTGACCATCAAGAACATTCTCCTTAAAGCAGAAGAAAAGAAAAAAAAAACAAAGAAAATCAGCATATGTAGTAAGAAGTCATCTAGGCTGAACAGGGAATTCCGGACTGAGCCTAAACACAAAAATGGAATATATAGCAGGTGGAAGCAGGGTCAGGCTACCCATAAGGAAGATGGAAGCATCACCTGGGTGTGGAATATGGGCCTGCTACTGAACAAGGTGGACTATCTTGTGTTAAAGGACACAAAAATGTTCAATGTCTTCTTTGCTTTGGCCTTTACAAGCAAGGTCTCCTCTCAAGTTTATCTGATTCCTTTGCCTAGTAGCAAAGCTTGAGAGAGAGGTATTACCTCTACCTGGTATATTACCTACCTGGTAGAGGATGGTCAAGTTAGAAACTACTTAAGCAGACTGGACACACACAAGTTCACACACCTGGATGGGATGCATCTGAAGTTGCTGAGGAAGTCGATGCATGTTGCTGCAAGACGTCATGTTGACAGTAGGTTTTTGATGACTTGAAAAAGAAAAATGTCATGTCCAGTTTCAAAAATGGTAGGAAAGACGATCTGGGAAACTGCAAGCTGGTGAGCCTTACCTCAGCACATTAGGAAATTAGGCAGAAAATCCTGGAAGTACTTCCAGTCATGTGAAGGAAAGGAGTGTGAGAGGAGCCAATGTGGATTTACCAAGGACAAATTGTGCCTGACCAGCCTAATTATCTGTTGTAGTGAGAAGACTGGCTGTGTGGATGAGAGCAGTGGCTGCAGATCATCTTGATTCTAGCTAGGTTCTTGATACAGTTCATTAGAAATCCATATACCCACATGAAGGACATCTGAACTGTATGGCTGGACTATAAGATGGTTGGATTGTTTGACTCAAAGTGTGGAGGTCAGTATTTAGAAGCTTAGAATCATTAAGATTGGAAAAGACCTCTAAGATCATCAAGTTCAGCTTAATTGGCAGTGTGTTACAAGAGGAGTTTTTCAAGGGTTGATGCTAGGGATTATACTGTTTTTTAACATCTTCCTCATCAAACTAGTTGATGGGATGCGCACTCATCACATACTCTTGGAGGTGCACAGTAGCAGGAGAAGTGACGACGGACACAGGCTGCAGCAAAAATATTCTGGCTGGATGTAGGGTGGAATTTGTCACTATGGAAGGGGTTAAGCACGAGAACAGATGCCCAAAGAGGCTTATGAAACTCCATGCTTGGAGATTTTTGAAACTTGACTCATCTAATCTGAAGTTGGCCCTGCTTTGAGTAGATTGCACTACGTGACCTCCAGAGGTCCCTTTCAATACAGTTTTTTAAGTGAGTGTATGTTTATCTTAACACAAATCTTTAAAGCAATTCCTGGAAAGATGGATATGTTTTGTAAAAATGATTAAAAATTTTTAAAAATGTAATTCTCCGTGAAAGTCTCCAGGCAATGAAAGCAATGAGATGTGTGCATTCATTAATCATGCTTGCCTATGCCCAAAAGAGAACAGTGGATTTCAAGTATGTATCAGTGCCCTAAGAGCATTAACGGCCCTGCCTGGCCCTGCCCAGGACCCCCGGGGCTCCCCCCACCCTCCCCAGGGCCCAGGACCCCATGTCAGCCCCCCTGGCCCATCAGCCCCTGCCCCAGCAACGCAGCAGCAGGGCCGGTCTCCAGCTCCCCACAGCCCTGCCCTGCCCGGCCACGGACCCACGTCCTCATCTCATCCCCAGGGAGGTGCCCGATGCCCAGGGCTGCCCCAGTGTCCCCCTGCTGCCAGGGTCCTGGCTGGGGGTGGGACGGGCCATGGCCACCAGGCCCTGCCATCACCCACCGTGGGACTCGCTGGGGTCCCAGCCCTTGCAGGGCCCTGACAAGTTCCTGCAGGTTTCTGCAGAGGGCATGGAGAGCTTTTACTTAACAATGAGACTATTTGCATTCAAATGTTATGTAGGACACCACAGAGAGTCTGCTGTGAATTCCAGGCAAATTCAGTCTGTCCTGTTCTCAGGAGTCCAAAATTGCATCTTCCAAAACAGAGGCTGGCCTGTAACTTTTGCAATCAATCACACCAATGTCCGCTGCTGCTGTGCGCCTGCAGGGACAGGAGTGAAAAGCTGAAGGGTTTTAGTGTCCCAGGAGCTAAGCTCTTCTCATGGGTGGTTGGGAGAACAGCGAAGGTGGCCTCATCTGGGAAAAGTGGAAAATCAACATAAGAACAAAAAGATTAGAGACCATCAGAATTCTTCACAAATCTGGTTTCCCTTTAGCTGTGCGACGTGCCGCTCTGCAGTTACGAGGGTAACAGCAAGTGTGCAAAGAGGTGGTGATACACCAATCAAGGGCAACTCTTCTGAAAATTGAAAATGGGTCATACCTCAGGAGAAGTGTTTCTTGGGAACAGGCCATATTTTTTGCCCGTTTAGTCAGGAACGGTTTCTTCACTTCACATTGCAATATCCAAGTAGGAGCAAGTGTCTCACAGACACATTTCAGAAAACTCATTGACATGGTGAATAGGATGGCAAATTTCTTCTACTGCTCCTGTTGGAGCTCTCTACGTCTACATACTTTGAATACACATTGGAGCAAATAGATGAATATGACTCTCCTGTATCCTATGTGAAGGATCTAAACACAGGGCTATAAACACATTTGGAGGGGAGGAAAGACAGTATCCAAAGTCTTTCTTCAGGACTAAAGACCGGTTCTTCATATCCTTGCTGTACACCATAAACACAAAGCTTGCGTCTATTCCTGGATTGTACTACAAATTTATCAATGATTGTCTTCATTTTTTTCATTGAAAACTTTGGAAACTTCTTGGAGAGAAAAAAAATTTCAAATATATTCACAAAATAGGGATTTTCTTCCCCAGACAGTTTGTCTTGCAGAAAAGACGCTCTCCCTTGCTGAGCTGTGCTGCCAGAACTCTTCCTTTTTGTGAAAGGAAATTACGGATCCTGCAAAAGTGCCACAAATGACATGGATGGTTAGCAGCGCAGAATCATTATTGCTTGTTGAGTAAACATTTTCAAGCAGAGAATAAATAAATCCTCATCATAAATGAGGATTTGGAGAAGAGTAATAGAGAACTGTGTTAGGATATTGTTACCATGCTAAATGTGCCTGTACCGACCTATAGCAAAATTAACTAGTGTGACTAATTTTCTCCTCACAAAGGCTGCATCAGAGTGGGCAGATGTGGGGTGTCCTTGTCTAGGGAGGGGGGAAATGCTGTTCTGCGTCAGGAAGGTGCAGGAGGTAAGGGCTTCTCTTCTGCTTTCTGCTACAGATTTCACTGTGAGCTGTCGACCTCAGCACAAATTCAGCTGGTGGAGAAAAGAGCCTTACATATGTAATTTCCAAAGGCTTTTACTGTGTTTCAATAGTTAATGGTACTGGAATATATGTAAGTATTACGAGAGTCACACAGTATCTCCTGTCATTGAAGTGAGATTTCTTTTATTTTCTACCTGAGTGACCACATTATTTGGGAGTTTTCTGGTGACCGGTATGTCTGACAGTATGACCTAGACTGACCTTGAAGTAGCAGCCGGATTGTGTTCGTACAAGTTTCTGCTGTACAGTTAGGAGTTTGCATGCTTGAATTCACACTTTGCAAAGCCTGGAGAAGTGACAGTTTACACAAGATTGCAGGGGATGAAAGGGCATTCTGTCTAACTAGGATGAATGTCCATATAGGCACATGACCTAGAGGTTGTGTCTTGGGCTCCTGATAGCAGAATACTCTCAATGCACGATCCTTTTATTTGGGAATTCACTTTTCTAGGGATCCTTAGGAATGCAAAATCCCTTGCTTTAAGGTGTGACTGAGACTGCAATTGTTCATTCAGGCTTTTGCCTCTGACAGTGCCAGGTGTTTGCTTTTTAGATAAACCTCTTTGTAGGTTTTCTATGGATAGCGGTCGACCGATGGTGCATTTTTGCTCCCTTGTCACACTAACACTCAGAGACTTTCATTCTGAGCTATTTTTTGCGACAAGGAAAATAAAAAATAGACTGCTAAAGGCTGTTTCTATTTTGCTAAATAGAATGGGACCAGCTTTCTGAACCTTAGCTCTGTGACCAAGAGTATAGACAGGCTCATGTCCAAATTGCTTACAGCCAACCCCCTCCAGAGCATGTATCTTGGATTGAGATAGTTGGGGAGGTGCAAACCAAAGCAGAGGAGGAGGCTGCCAGTTAAGCAGTGTGAAGTCCAGTGCTTGAGCCTGCTCAGCCTGTTCTTTTCTTTTATTTAGAAGCGTTAACACACCTTAAGAAAGCAGACAATATCTGTGTGACAGGCTGCAGATGCGCACAAAATGCGACTTCTGAATGGATTTCTCCTTCTTTCAAGGCAGCACACATAGAAAGTAGGGGTTAGCACAAACTCAGCTGGACTGTCCCTAACCAATGGCTGTTGTATGACTGTAGCATCTTATGCTGAAGGGCCACGGTGATGACCGCATTGATTTTTTTTATACAAGAAAACCTTTTGTATTAAATGAGATGATTAATTCACTGGGGCATATTTAATGTGGTGGAATTTGCACCCAGTTGCAACATCTGGAAGTTAACATTACAGAACGAATAAGTTATGTTATGAGCTGAGACCCGCAGACACATGCAAGTGCCTGAGTGTCTCCTTCCAGTGAGTGAACTGTGGTCAGTTTGACTGGTGGTGGCTGGTGCTCAGAATACGCAGTTCAGAACTAAGTCTCCAGGCATCCAGTAAGATGCTTGCCAGTAAACAATGAATTCTGTTCGCTCCTCTGATGATGAATGGTTTCTTCACCATTCTTCTATGGTAAGTTATTTATTGAGCAACCTGATGTAGTTGAAGATGTCCCTACTCATTGCACGGGCGTTGGACGAGATGACCTTTAAAGGTCCCTTCCAACCCAAACTATGCTATGATTCTATGATTTACCTTCTTGCACTGTTTCCAGATTTGGGGGCTTTGTAAAAACCTGTATTACAACTGCTGTAATTGGCAATACATCAGTAGCATGTAACTTAATCTCTTCCATTTATTACGATAGAATGTGGACAGAAAGACAAGAAGATAGTAAAAGTAAGTTTCAAAGCAAAGAAATCCACATATGTAAGTCAAGCCAATTAATGCTAAGGTACAATCAATCCTATTTGAACAGTGAATAAACTCACTAAGTAGCTAGAGGCGAAGAAACTGGACTGCCTCTAAGCATGCAAGAAGAAATCTGTTGCACAGAGATTATGGAGCTTTTCTCTCTGTGGGTTTGTGGGGGAAAAAGCCTTAAACTGTCTTCACATATGCTACTAAAGATCAACAATTTATGTTTCCTTTACACATTTATTTTCAATTTTTTTCCACCTTAGGAAAATCACACAAGGAAAATACATCTAGTCAGAGCAACTTTCCTGCACCTCAGTTTTAATCCATAGGAATCCTAGTGATTACTGCTTTGCTAATGCAGGAGCTGAGCTGGAAAAGCAGCTTTAAGCATATGCAGAAGATGACAGCCACCATTTGCCCTTGCTTGAGCCAGTCTACTCTTAGCCCATAACTAGGTTTCCAGTGGGGCAGGGTCCTTGACCAGGCTTGTAAAAGGTGCCCTTATACTGCTACTATTGTTTTCCACATTTTTTTTCCTCAGGTATTTGTTTTTAACACTGCATCAGATTTCCATCACTACGATATTTGAGAGTCTCAGTCTTAGCCAAATTTTTTTCTTTTGTCTTCCATATGAAACAAGGAAGGCTTTGAGGTTTTTTTGTTTTCAGATCCTAGTTGCATGGGGAAAGACCAGAAGCACAGCGACTCTAAGGCTCAGATTCTCAAGCCCAGCGAGGTGCCCGATTCTTACACGGCAGAAATTCCTCTGTGTGTTGGAGGGTCTGAGAGTGACTTGGTTGGATTCACACCGAAAGCACGTGGCCGACTGGGAAATGTGGACAATGAATTGTCCTCTGTCTCTAGTGAAAATCGGCTTGGTGGGCATGCATTGAACAGCTGTTTGGCAACAAGAAGTGCAGACAGTGAGCAGGAGGGTTTGGAGAGAGTGCTACATCTCAGACTAGGGTATTAATGGGTCTAACCCGATCCTTTCTTCCAGCATGGCAGTACCTTACAGCATGAGTTACTGTATCAAACTCAGAGGAAGCAGTTCATTAGAAGATATTAAAATTAAAAATAGAGTTTCATTTTCAGGAACTGTGGGGCAAAGGAAAAGGAAAGAGCGTCCATACCAAACATTTTTATGAGGTACATACTGGTGCCATTAGTCCCAGTTTCTGACTCAGTCACGATGGTGTATATGTATGAAGTGGTGAGTTTTTCCCGAAGTTCACTGTTCTGATTGCACTTGCTGAATGAATTTTGTTAATCTCCACTTCAAGCATAAAAGCACATCTGCTACCATCTTCACACATCTTTCTTTTGCTTTTGACCCACAAAATATTCCCTTGAATTATACCCCATTTAGTTGGGCTGTTTTAATTGTCAAGACTACAATATTAAAAAAAGACTGGGACATACCTCGTTTTTAAAAGAAGTTTCTGAAGGCTTGAACATGGCAATAAATGCTTAGGGACAATCTGACATTTTGCTGGAACAAATAGTTCACTAAAAATGTATTGTGAAAAACAAAAATGCATTGTGAGAAGCAAAGCCAACACAGATACACTCCAAATATCTCTGTTGCACTTCCTTGCTTGCGTTTGAGTTTAAACCAAAAACTTTTGAAAACGAAATTCATCTTCAGAACAGTGGCTCAGGGTATATAATCTTCACATATTATAGACTAACAGCATCAGACAGACTCTATGCAAATTAACAGAAGCTTCACCGAACAACAGTGCCTGGCTTATCATATATTTTTGTTGTTTCTACCTCTCAGCCAGAAAACATGAATGTGTACCTGGTGAAAATGTGTTTGGTGCTCAATGACCTTTTTAGTTCAAGAAGATCCACCTGTCTTTCCTTTTACTTCATGCATCTTCACCATGGAAAGAGAGTTCAAGGAAAATGAAGTTTCAGTTTAAAAAAACCCTGTTGTCTAAGAATGATTATGTGGCTTGTGTTGCGAAAAAGGCAAAATAAGCAGCTGAATATTTTGTGGCTTAGTTTCAAGATTCCCATCAGGGTTATAAAGAACACAGTTGGGTTTTAATTACTGCCTTAGTACTAGCAAGATGATCTAACAAAGCTGATTATTTTGGTGTTTGCTATTACTTGTTTCTTCAAAATAAAAGCAAAAGTATCTTCCACAATTATATTAATATATTATTTTAATTACAAACTACTTCAATTAATTTCTTTATAAGCTCTACTATAAATAGTTCCAATTAATTCCTAATTACTGCCCATAATATCTAGATATTGCAGTAGCACACATGCCCTATAAAAACCTACATTTAGATCAATCCTGTCCTGAAGTTTCTCATGGACGAAACCAATATTCCCCCCAAAAAAGCAAATGAAGCGGATGTCCATGCTGATTCCACCCTAGCCACATCATGCACTAGGTGTGATGTTAGGTGCCTAAAGAAAGAGAAGAAAGAACATTGCCGCACTGGGAATCTAGCCCACAGCTTTGATCCTTGAAATACATGTTGAAAAAAAATCCATATGCAGTAAAAGGTGAGTAGTAATACTGTTCTGCAGATGGGGAAAACTGAAGCAGACAGTGAAATAAGTCAGGGTAATACAGTGGCAGAACTAGTAATGAAACACAAATACCTTGCTCTGTCAATTTACTTTGCAATTTATTCAAAGGTTTTTGGGCAGGTCCTTATGTTGTGTTTCAGGCTGATAAAGATTCTGTCCACATTAAGTCTGCCCTGTGCAAACCCCAAAGGCCCATGACAACCCCTGTACTCGCTTTTGGAGCCCTCCCAGAGCCCCCGGAGACTACCTGCCTGTGGGCCAAATGGAACATCACAGCTGGGAAGCGGTTTATGAGACAGCTTCCAGCTGCCTCTCGGCCGCTTGCGTCCTGGCTGGGACCAGAGCCCACCTGCGTAAGCACCCTCCCTGTTTCGGTCCTGGCAGCAGGCAGCAGTCACTGCTTCGGAGCGGTGCCACTAGCTGTGCCTCCCAGGGACAGAGCAGGACGGGTGCCAGGCGTCCCTGCGGGTGCGTGAGTCGCCCCGTGGGCCCTGCCATGGAGACCAGATTAGCATGGAAGGGAAAGTGGGAAAATGGAGTCTCCACAGTGCACGCTTGGTTTAACAGCCATGAACTGTTCATTTTTAAAAAATAATGCTGTCTACATCCATCATGCGATGTGTGTTTTCTCTAACATCATTCTCTGAAAAGATGTTACTTTTAAGACTTTTTTTTTCCGCCTTCAAGTTCAAAACTTACAATTCACTTAAAATAAGCATGGATTTTTCTGCTTTTTTGTTACAATGAGAAACCAGTGACATGAACTCTTTTGTGATAGGCTCCTCGTAAGACCTTTCCAATGTGGCCTGTAACAGGGGGAGTAGTGGAAATTTCACGAGGAAGCCCATAAAATTCTCAGCTTTGTTCAAGCCTGTCATTGTGTGTGTTTTATTCGTGTCAGCTTGCTTCCCACCCATCTTAGCTTCTCATTGACCCCGCAAGCCAAGACTCTCTTCAAAATGTCACCTGTGGAGAACAGCCTGATACCAAATGACCGCTGTCTCTTTCCATTTTCTCCTTAGATCTTAGCATGCTTTTCTTCTGAGAGCCACCAGCCGCAGCAATCACCCTTCTCCAAGAACATGTGAGCAAACAGCTCTGGGATGTTGCTGTTCTTCCCGTCAGTGAGAGCTGGGCTGGGGACAAACAGCGGCGGGTGCCACCTCAGCGGAAGACTGCGAGATCGTTTTGATGAATCCACCGCACTGCGCAGCCGAGTGACACCCTCCGTATCGTTTAAGGGACGGTTCCAGCCGTGTCCCTGTCACACGTGGCTGCACGCCGCCCCTGCTCACAGCTGCGTACATGCGTGTAACTCGCCTTCATCACGGGCGAGGCGTACGGCGAGGGAGGGACACGGGACAGGCTGTCCTCCCGATTCTCCAGTTTCCCCTTAGCAAGAGGAGGTTCCCGCGGTCGCTCGGCCGGGGGGAGCTGCCCCAGGCCTCCCCAGGTCTCCTGCTGGGGTGGCACCAGGACGTAGACGGTGCTCAGCCCAAGGGCTCTTCCCAGTAGGAAGGCGACGGCTGCTCCTGCTTTCCGAGAGCGAGAAGGCGGTGCAGTGAGCGAATATTCGGAGCTGAGGTTCCGAACTGAAGCTCAGCCTTTTGGGGGTGTTTTTACTCGCAAAGAAAAGGGGTGTTTCATGGCGTCTCGGCGCTCTTTGCCCAGGGTTTCCCAGCGACGCCAGAGGAAACGTCTGGAAAGGAAAACCGGCTTTTGCCGAGAGCTTGGAGCCCGGAGCTCCGAGCTGGACCGCTGTCCTTTCAGCGTCCTCCGGGAAGAGGCGGCCGCGCTTTGCCGGAGGCTGCGCAGAGCTGCTGGGGAACAGCAGGGGCCGGGGCCCCCCTCCCTGCTCCGGCCCCGCCCTGCTCGGGACCAGCTGTGCAGCGCCGGCGGCGGCCAGCAGGTGGCGACCAAGGGCGCGGCGCCGCCGGGGGCTCCGGCCCCGCCCCGCCCCGGAGCGCGATTCACACCTCGGCACCCCCCCCCTCATCCCCCGCCCCCGGAACC
>Ga0065711_1032870_pt1 | contig 26511 bp, 11 predicted proteins | sample Hoacrofraction12_FD_59098 | JGI IMG/M metagenome (GOLD analysis project Ga0065711, IMG submission 59098) | Hoatzin crop microbial communities from Cojedes, Venezuela - Epithelial fraction 12 v2 (version 2) | ecosystem: Host-associated > Birds > Digestive system > Esophagus > Crop | place... | reverse complement strand
ATGGCAGCACAGCCTTCTGGTGTATCTACCACACCTCCCAGTTTGGTGTCGTCAGCAAACTTGCTGAGGGTACATTCTAACTCTTCATCCAGGTCGTTGATGAAGAATGAAATTATTTTCAGAAAAGATGGAGATTTCTCCACACACAGCAAGTAGGCCATTTGTCACATGTTGGAAATGTGGGATCCTCTAATCCAGACACTACAGGGCAACTCATTATTATTGTTCCCATGCTAGAAACACACTTTTAGTCTCAATTCTGCCTTTATCATTGGCATAGCAGATTAAAGACTACAGAGAAATCAACTCCTGGTTAAACACTGGATTCCACTACCTTTCCTGACAAGCCCACTCCAAACTGTATTTGGATCTTGCTCTGTATAACCGTTCTCTGCTGTGCCTCATAATGTTGCTGTCCTATGGACTGTGACCAAGAGGGACCTTCAACCAGAGGTATGTGATTTCTCGGTGGTTCTTTAATGACTTCCAAGGATTCATGGAAGGTGATGAAAAAAAAGCATCATTGTTTATCCACTAAATCAAATAAACTAGTTGGGAAGGTTCTATCGTCTCTGAAAATTCCTTAAAGATTCACAAACTAGAAAACTAGTCATTGGGAGACCCTAAGGAATGGTCTCTGCCTCTGAGAATCTTACTTTTTCCAACTAATTCAAACAATCTCTCCACTGAGCCTTGAAACTAACACCAAAAAAACAGTGAAAAATACGCTATTACAACAAGCTCAGCAGCAGTTAGTTCTTCAAAAAAACTATTTCAAAAAAGGTTCATTTAAGAAAAGTGGTAGTAAGTCCATATCTGGCAAGAGGCAGAGAATGGATTTTCCTCTGAGCCTTGCTTATATATCTCCCTTAAATGGGCAAAGACTGGAAGAAAAAGATCAAATGTTTCATTAAACTAACACATAATTGGAAAAAAACAGAGAAGTCTTTGCTCACTCAGAGGGACGCTTACCCGTCCTTAGAACATCATGGTATAGGACATACTACTGCTGTCTCCTTTTAAGGCAGCTTGACTACATCACTGTGGTGGCACAGTTGTGAAGACAAGCTGGTAATTTCAAACTTTAAAAAAATTTATTAGGGCCCTAAATGCTGCTGAGAAACCTAAATTTATGGCCTTAACACCTAATTAGGTGCTAAATGGCTGTCAGGAGAAATCTCCATAATAATCCTGTTAGCTTTTAATGTCTAATTATCACTTCAGAGTGTAGTCTGGGCAATATAATTGAGAATTACAATGCTTAAAAGACTCAAAGCACGGATTTTTAAAATGCATTTTAGTGAATTATTCCTCTGTCAGTAGTGAGTTTAGCAGGTACTGAGAGCACAAGAGGGTATAAGAAAAGGTTGGGGCTTTGTAACACAGTCAAATACTCACTTATCTTCCACCTCCTCCAAAGTCTAACTTGCAGCTACTTAGACAGAACAGTAAGTCTGGTGCGTACAAAGAACTGAAGCCTAGCTCTCATACTCCCAGCTCCCCAGCCAGATGTGAGCTGACAGATGCATATTTCCACTTCATTCACCAGTTTATACTTATTCTATGGATTGGTCCTTGGAAGGAACAGTATCTGTTGCAGCATCCTTCACATAGAACAGCTATCAAGGAAAGCCAATTTGCAACCTAAGTTTTCTTCTCCTACCACTTTTAATTATCTAAAGGCATGAGAACACCCTCTGTTATTTTCCAAAGAGGCAAACAGCCTTCAGGGATCTGTTATAAAACTTTCTGTACCCTGAGCAACAATTTCATTCATTCCATTATGCAGAAAGTGAGCTAAAGTTAAGAATCAGAAATTAATGCAATTTATCTAGAAAAAAAAAAAAAATCTACCCAAAGACCGTGTTAGGATCATGCCCGATACAAAACACAGTACAAAATTAAATACATCAAAATTTGAAAATCAAGAAATTAGAAAATTTTTATTTCCCAACATAGGAAATTGGTGGACGTGATTATAAAATGACCTTGTGTCTTTTAGGGACCCTGAATTGATAACAATGCAACAAACTGGCTGAAAGGCTGAGGAGGTTTTACTACAGCAGCTAACCCTCCAACCATCTCCATCCTGATATAACCCACGGGATCTTCATCACTCTCACCCTAGAGATGTTCTGGCCAAACTCAGGCACTGATGGGTGACTTGTCAACTTCATTGCTTTTAGTTAAGTCTCAAAAATCGCTTGTGCTTTGAGATCAGTATTCAGGCTGGGATTTCATTTCTCCAGTCCCCTCCCCCTCTTAATTTCTTCTCTTACTTCTCTCTTCCCTCTGCCTTTACCTAGCTTAGCCAGACAACACTGCATCTCTGGCAATACCAAGCCCAGAACCAAACAGGCAGCTGAAAGCAATGAATCTAACACTGTGTAAGTTTGTCAGATCTCCTACAGCATGTCCACACCACATTTTAGAAGCATTCCAAGGCTGCCTTCCATCTTCAGTCCGTGCAAATCACTACACTTCAACACATCCCCAAGCAGGCATTTCCCCCAGCACACATTTTGTACCATCCCAATAGCTGAGTGTAACACGCCCAGCACACCTGGATAAGCTGCACAGGCTAAAGAAAAGATAGTCTTTTGATGTGAAGGTAGAAATACAAAGGAGCATGCCAGGTTTCTAGCTCCATCTGAGATGTCTCTTTTCAAGCAGAATCATCACCCTGGAGAGTGATAAGATGAAGTTCCGTCTTCCTCACTGGACTGGCAAGTTAGCACTCAGCACCAGGCCAGCAGTCCTTGATTTTCTCCCTCTGGAAATGTTTGAGTTTTATTGTATTCAAGGAAACTCACTCAGTTTCTAACAACAACATCTGTTCAAACTATGACATTTGATGTTTCCTTTTTTCCCCTGATAAACAGCTATTATCATTTAAAATAATGTCAAATGACAACAATTTCATGCAAGGGATAAGAAATCCTATTGAAAGGAGACACTCAGTCAAACCTTTATTTTTTAAATGTTTAATTTCACTCCCTTCCTTTTCCTATTACCTTTCCATTCCCATTTCTGGAAGGGAAGACAAATGATGTTTCTTAAGGTGACTGAAATTATGTTGATTCAACAGGCAGCCCATCAGGTAAGTCAGTGGGAGCTAGAGATATTAGGGAAAGAGTAGCCATCTACCTGTCCAGACAGCTGCAAAGGCTGCTAAGTGTATTTCCAGATTTGTGGGCATCTCTGTTCTCTATATGCTGGATTTGAAGGCTCTCACTTCACTCCCCACTGACTAGCAAATCTGCTGGCAAAGCCCATGCTTCTAGGTCTCCCACTTTTTGGACTCTGGCCCTTTGGAAAGCAGCCATCTCCGCAAGTGCCTTGCAATATCCTTGGAAGTTAGTGGCTGATTCCAGTATCAGCTGCCTCACAGCTGCCATGCAGGTGTCCAAAGAGTTTCCCAGGTTGTTGGGTCACCCAAAGCTGCAGGTATCTGGATCCCAGAATTCCCAGCAAGTTAGCCCCCTCAGCCCCCAAGCAGCTGAGAAACTGGCAAGACTGAAAGTACCCAAACCTTCCAGAATACCATGATGTTTACAATGTAAAATGCCGTGGAGTTTCAGTCTTCAAGAAAAATACAAGTTTCAACTAATCTTGAAAACATTTTTTTTCAGCTCAGCAAGCTCTTAAGTTTGGTTCATAATTAAATACTTGCTCATCTCTAACAAAGGTGACAGAGATAATAAATATACATCCATTTAATATACTTCTAAATTCAAAATTACAAGTCAGGGTTTTTAAGGTAAAAGGTGACTGGATCTGAACTATGAAATCTCTAGGTGGGATATAACACCAAAAAAAAAAATATAACCACCATTAAAACTTAACGTTTATATATAAAGAGTTCAAAAAGAAAAAAGAAGCTCAATTTCCTAAAAATCCCAGCTGAATACCCATTCAGCTCTCCTTCCATGACCAGTTACTTCTAAAACGAAATATTCACTCCAGCTTTATATTCCAATCCGCGACAACTACAAACTTCATGACTGTGGCCATGGTTTCAGGATAAAGCTTCTTCTCAGTCACCCAGCAGTATAACTCGATTTGGATCAGGCACAAGTGGGTGCATGACTGTTCTGTTAAATTAGAAAGGACACACCAGTATGGAGTCTGAGCTAGCTTTACACAAGCAGAGATGAGTAATCTGGGTAAACACAAAGCCTGATAGTACAAAATCAGTAAGTCAAAAAATTTTAAACAAATTGAAACCAACAGAGTCATCTTAAGAGACAGGTAGTTTTCACCCAGCACTGAGCCTGAATTCATCACGAAGCATAACATCAAAGCTCGGCCTGTGAAATACTGGTCAAGAGTTTACTATTTAGCAGGTAGAAGATTCAGTTATTTCTCTGCCTTCTGGAGATCATAAACCATTTTTTTTAATGCATTCTGACACAGAAGTTCTTGCCACTGTCCTCAGTCACTTAATCTTATTTCTACATGAGGACTATTACTTACATTTAGGACCAGGACAGTCAAATAGTCTAATCATACAAGGGGACCAATTCACTCACATTTTAGAGATTTCACAACAGCTGATGATGTTGTTTACCAAACAAAATCATTCTTTAAATCCAATACTCACCAGACCTGCTGAATGAGGCTGTGAATGCATGGACCTCATGGATGACATACTGGTCTGGTGCATGTATCCATATCCTTGGGACTGGCTTTGTTGATATGCCCCAGGGAGAACAGGGGCTGCATGTTAAAGAAATACAGGCATATTATTGTAAGTTTAAAAAAAACTCCTTATCTAGCATCTTGTAGAAACTGTAGATTATTTGCGTTGTAAATAACAATTCCACATTATGAAACAGTTCAGAATGATTTCCATGTATAACTTAAGGGTTTCCATACGTTAAATCACACATAAATGTAACTAAAGCTGTAGCAACTTATACACAAACACTATCAAGGTTAGTTGGAAGGAAAAGCTTAATGTAGAAGTCTGACCATAAAATGGCATACAAAAACTTGAGACACCACTAACCCCATTTTGATACTGCCATAGATGATGCACGAAATATCCTGTTCCATAAACTGACATTTTATAAGGAAAGATTGATGAAAAAAGCTATATGTTAATACAGTTTTGAAATGTTTCAGTAGAAATTCTCTGTGATTACTTCCTAATTGATTGCAAACTAACTCTTATTTATTGGGCTCTAAATAAAAAAGGATTGTGATTCACAGGAAGAGACAGAAATGTAAAAAAGTGAGACCACGGTTGGGTTTCTTAGTTTATTCTGATTCCATCAACACCCTTAGCCAAACACAGAGGGATCAAAGGTTAATGAAATCTTTCCGAGTCCACCTCTTTCAGTATCTTCCTCTTACCACGCAATTGCTCCATCTATTCCACACATAATTTATTCATATTATTTTAACAATTACATTAACAATTCCATCGGCTAATCGTTAATATGTTGACTTTTTTGCACCAAGAGGTGTTGAAAGAGTTAATATAATCAACAGACTCCCTACCTCTATTGCTTAGAGTACCTCTTCTTTACTTCTTAGAAGTAAACCTTCTTTGTAAACCTTCCATATCTGTGCAAACATCCTATTTCAGCAACAGACTGAATCAGAATGTGCTAAAAATACATTTGATCAAAAATCTGTGAGAAATAGCACAGCATAGGTGACTACCCACTATTTTCCCAGACAGCCCAAGAGCATTTTGAAAGTAAAATTAAGAGACTGAAGTGCTTTTCAAAATCTAAGGATTAAAAGTTTAGTCACCACGTATCTGTGCATGTTTTGCAAGACTCTCGTGCACTCTGAGAATATAATGATTTCTGGCCTATATGGAGGTTATTAGCACATCTCCCACTGATATTTACCAGAATTTTACCAGTTCAACTGAAAATTCATTTAGCTACACTGAAAAGAAAATGTATTTCTGTTGATACTTCTTCAGGTGGTCCATTTAGCCAGTATTCTGTCTAAATCCTCTGACAAAAGCCGTCTTTTGCTTACAAGTGATGGAGCCCATGCAGCACATGAGTCAAAAATCTTCAAACATGATGTCATTCAGCAGTTCGATACTTTCTGAGATATATCTCATGGGCTTGGGCTTGCTAGGAAGTGAAGAACCACTTCTGGGGCAGCCATCACACACAGATTCCAAAAAGAGCAAAGCTAATAATGTAGGATTTAATGGGGTTCAGGATGTATGGAAGGACCTAGGACTTGTAAAATGAAAAGACACAGAAGAAGCAGGAAACAACCATACACACAAAAAAATATATACGTATATATAATTAGTACTCATATTTGCAGTAATAATACTCTGTCCTTTTCTGCTTCTTGAGTGATCAGGACAATAAATGCATGTCAAAAAGGAATACTGAGAAAATGTTTGCTGAACTATTTCGGAAAGAAAGGTCAACCTTGTGCTTTTAGGATGGAGTTTTACCTATCCTGCTTCCCCATATAACAATATAATTGATTTCAACAAAGTTTTTTGTTAAAACACCCATTTAGCTTTAGTTAGCATATTCAAATGCACTAAATATGTAATTACAATTTGGGGTGTTGTTTTTTGGTTTACTATACTTGTAAAGATAAGTAATGCTGTATATTTAACTAAGGTCTTTCTGATTTAGAAAACATGTTTCAAACTATTGTAATGAATAGATTGCTTTGTTAAGTGAGTGAAATTAAAGCAATACACAGTCAGATGCAATATTGGAACATGATGAATAATGGATGTTTCGGAAGTGCCAAGTTCATTCTAATGACATATGAGTACAAAGACATTTTTAAAGCAGTTTAATCATCAGAGAATTACTGCTTGTTAACATGTTCACAGGATTATCATGCATTAAGTGAATAGTCCTAAAGAGTTCATCAAATAATTTATGTTTCAGTGTTGTTACAAGCTATTTCTATGTGACCAGATGTAGCCCTTCACGCGAAAATACAGAAAAACATAATTTAATCAAAGGTTCTGTGATCAAGCCGGAATGAATATATTTTGCCTAATTTACCACCAGCATAAACTCAGGTCAGTTCAGAGAAGCCAACAGAGTCTCATCTCCTCATACCAGCAGCAAATTGGTTATGTGGGTTGAAAACTGAGCACAGCTTGAACTTTTTAACTTAACAGAAAGTAGTGTCTTAAGCCAATGCTGCCTGCTGATCAGCCAGCACCCTGCCTGCTCTGCAGTGACAAAGGGCTGGTAGATTCTCCCTCGTCCTTGGCAGGGGCAGACACCCTTTCTTCCTCCTAAGAGAAGTGAAGACGCTGGTAGAAACTGTTTACTCTTGATTCCTTCTCCCCAAAACAGATCTTTCTCAATTCCTACCAATGATCCCTTGTAAGTGTAAGGCAGCAAGCCTACTGATGGTCAGCTTCATTACAGCCTCCAAATCCACAGGCTTATTTTGGGGAGGATAACCCATACCCCCTGCACCTGCGACAACTGTCAGCAGCAGGTCCAAGACATGCTTTCCTCTTTTGCAATCAGCTTCTCGCAAGCTGAGAGAATTCTGTCAAACCGTCTCAGAGAACCTGTTTGCTAATTTACCTGCAATGATGGAAACCGTAAGCCCAGGGAAATAATGCATTTCTTCCAAAACAGGAGAAATTTTGGGGAGCATCAGTAGCTGAAGTATTACAAAAATATTCTATACAAATTAAAAGAAGGTATTTCTAGGATTAGCCTTGCTAATTATCTTCCAGTCCTTTATTTAGGTATCATATACATGAGCATATATATCAGCACATGTCAGTGTTGAAGACACTTGATTGAATAATTCCACCTTTTTGTTCCATTAAAATAATACTGTGGTAGGGCTGAAAAAAATCAATAGTTTTTAACATTTTTTTTTACAAAAATACTTAAGAACTCTCCAGATGGTTGTCTATTTGAAAGATAATTTAAGAATGGCATAAATAAGCAGAGCAGTGAAGAGACAACAGATCTGAGTTGTGTTCCTGGTGACATACAGATAACTCAAGGTGAGATTAAATGATGCAGAGAAAGAGTTTGACTGTTCTTCATCATCATCACCCATAGCTAACTGCAATCTTCTGGCTCAGACCAAAGTATAAAGTTCTATAACATCATTGACTATAGCAGCAGCAAAAGCAATGGTTTTAGTTAACCTAAGGGAACAATAAAACACAGTGGTGGAACATGAAATTCATTTAGCTGAAGCCAGATTTATTGGTGAGGAAGCTGAGGGCTGACCATTGCTCCCAGAAGTACAGGTGGATGTTTTTTCTTGTTGCATTAAGACTTTACCAGATGCATTGTGATGTATTAAAACTTACTTTTATTCTTGTCCCACTTACCAAGCAAGCCAGATATTCATTTTAAATTATCTACTTGAAGGAATTTATCTTATTTCTCTTGCTGTATCTTTAAAAGCTTCCCCAGAGAAAAGAGAGAAAAATGAATGAACATGAGGAAAGACAAACAGAAATAAAGCCTCCAAGAAAAAGAAGTTGGAAGAATGATAGCGAGTATCAACTTGCTGCAGCAGACATGGGGTCTGCAGAGATCAGGACATGCTTTGAGAAGGACTGGGAAAGAAAAATGTCAGATTCTGGAAACACGAAAGGAATAATTAAGAGAGTGTTGTATCACTACAAGGTAAAAAAAAAAAAGTTTATGCTGAAAGGAAAATCATTTTAAGGGCAGGTTCCAAGATACATTTTATCAAAACCATACTTCAACTCTTTTTCTTTCTTTTGTACAGCAGAACCTCAATAATCCACAGTAAAACCATGTATGCCCACTGCTAACTACTGCACTTCTGCCATTTACTGCAATACAAGCCATTTACTGGACCAGATGCAAAATAACGATCACTTCATTTACTCTTACAGACATCATGCAGTTTTAAGCATTTATTTCACTTCATATTTTGATGCTCTCTCAATTCATGGTTTCACTAGTAAGACTTCCGAGAACTCATAAAGAATATTGCAACATTGTGAAATAAAAAGGCCACCACCACCAGACAGCAGGAAGTAAAAAGAAAGATGGTGATTATAATGTGCTTAATTCTAGTGTCTGTAGAACAACAGAAATCAAGATGCAGTTTTTCTGAGGAGCACAAAAACTGTAATAGAGCCAGAATACAACATCATCATATGTTTTTGTGTTACTGACATTATGATTAGCTCCCCCAAAATAGATGAAGCTGCTTGTGGGAACCATGTTGCTCCACATATATTGAAGTCCTTCCCCTGTTTTGCCTTGCTGCTGCCTTATTTTCCACAGGTTGCAACATTTAGAGAGCAGCCCTCATGGTGTTGCTTTAGAAAGCCTCTCCCATAGCTTTCAGTTCCTTCTTTCTTTTGTCCTTTCCTTAGAAATTACTCAGCTATGTGCTGTGCAGCAGAAAACATTGTAAAAGTAGTGACGCACTCACATGTGGGGAAGTGTAGGTCTAGAGCACACTTCTGGGGTGCTCAAGTACACCCCACGTGTTGTTCATGGGAATGGGTCGCTGCCGGAACTGCACAACCCCCTTGACCACTTCCCAGTCCAAGTTACAAGTAGACATAATCAAGGAAATACAGCCTTAGGGTAAACTGTTGTTGCTGCACTGAAGCTGGTGGAAAATAACAACTGATACCTTTTTAAAGCCTTCTCAAGAAAGTGTCACAAAGGTAACTTTGGTTACAAACTCTGTCTCAATACTTTGGTCTTGTCTTATCTTTTCTATCACTTTCCCCAGACGTTGGCTGCTGCTCCCCAACATTAAAATATTTTAAGTGTTTTGGGTTACAATTTGTATTACTAATGACATCCTTGAACAAAGCAGCACATTATCATCACTTACTAAGATTGGCATATTTGAATACTATTAACAGTTTTCACCTTTTTCCTGAATCTAATTGAATTCAGTGTTTCTAATAACAAAATTACTTCCACAGTGTTTTGGTTTGGCCTAGATAAATGCCAGGTGCCCACCAAAACTGCTCTATCACTCCCCCTCCTCAGCTGGACAGGGGAGAGGAAATATGATGAAAGGCTCGAGGGTTGAGATAAAGACAGGGAGAGATCACTCACCAATTGCTGTCATGGACAAAACAGACTGAACTTGGGGAGAAAAGGGAGTTTAATTCATCACCAGTCAAATCAGAGGAGGATAGTGAGAAATAAAACTAAATCTTAAAACACCTTGCCCCCACCTCTCCCTTCTTCCCAGGCTCAACTTCACTCCTGTTTCTCTCCCTCTTCCCCCTGAGCGGCGCAGAGGGATGAGGAATGGGGGTTGCGGTCAGTTCATCACACGTTGCCTCTGTTGCTCCTTCCTCCTCAGGAGGAGGACTCCTCACACTCTCTCCCCTGCTCCTGCATGACGTCCCTCCCACAGGAGACAGTTCTCCACAAACTTCTCTAATGTGAGTCCTTCCCACAGGCTGCAGCTCTTCACGAACTGCCCCAGCATGGGTCCCTTCCACGGGGTGCAGTCCTTCAGGAACAGGCTGCTCCAGTGTGGGTCCCTTCCACGGGGTCACAAGCCCTGCCAGCAAACCTGCTCTGGTGTGGGCTCCTCTCTCCAGGGGTCTGCTGGACCTGGCAGGGTCCCTTCCACGGGGTCACAGCTTACTTCAGGCATCCACCTGCTCTGGTGTGGGGTCCCTTCCATGGGCTACAGGTGGATATCTGCTGCACCGTGGACCTCCATGGGCTGCAGGAGGACAACCTGCCTCACCATGGTCTTCACCACAAGCTGCAAGGGAAAACTGTCTGCTCAGGCATCTTGAGCACCTTCTCCCCCTCCTTCTTCACTGACCTTGGTGTCTGCAGAGTTGTTTGTCTCACATCGTTTCACTCCTCTCTCTCGACTGTTGTTTTCACTGCAGTTTTTTTCCCCCTCTTAAATATGTTATCACAGAGGCTCTGCCACTGTTGTGGATTGGCTTGGCCTTGGCCAGCAGCAGGTCCGTATTAGAGCCAGCTGGCACTGGCTTTATCAGACATGGGGGAAGCTTCTCGCAGCTTCTCACAAAAATCATCCCTATAGCCCCCGCTACCAAAACCTTGCCATGCAAACCAGTAACACATAGTAATGCACCTGACATCCCTCAGATGCTGATTCAGCTGCCCTTGTGTGCTAAACTAGTACTTCCCCTCCAAAAGTTGTCCTATCAAAATCTGCAGCAAGACTTTTGATGACAAGGTACTAATCAACCTCAGTAAGGACAGGAAAAATTAATGCCAAACTGGGGCATTGATGGGGGGAGGGGGGGAAAGTAGACTACATGAAAAAGAACATTTATTTATACATTTACTTAAAGTTATATTTTAAATATATTTTTATATAAAACACATAAAAATATTATATGTAACACAGACACAATTTCAAAGAGCTTGAAGCCAAAGAAATAAAACAAAGTGAAAACCAAGAGACAACAGTACAAAAGAACACATGCACAAAAAAAAAGTCATTCCAACCCCTACCATTCTGTGATTCATGACCGAACAAGTAAGATTGGCAGAGATGTCTAGATGTAATATAGTCTGTTCCTCTCCTAAAATCAGGGCCAGATTTGAAGTTAGGTTAGGTTGCTTAAGGCTTTGTCTGGTCAATTTTGAGCTCGGCATGGAGATTTCACTACACCACTTTAGGCAACCACACACCCTCTAATTCCTCCTGTTTGTTTCCTGTGCTGTGTATATTCCTGTACAAGTTCTTGAGATGAGCTCAGCTCAGCATTGTGTTAACCACACAAGTATCTTGAGAAACAGTTCTAAGGAGATATTTGAAGAAGGCTAATGCATTAATTCTACAGAAGTTTACATCCTGCCCAAGCACGAACAGCAGGATAAATGGAACACAGCTGTGGTCAACCAAGAATTTAATGAGAGTTTTAAAGAAGTCCCATATCACAGGCTAATCAGAAACAAGAATCTTGATACTTTGGCAGCAAGTAAGGCAGGATAGGTATGATAAGGATAGGCTATGAAAGGCATGAAAAGAGAAGAAAAGTAGCCTGACTGCTATAACGGATAAGGTTTCAGCAGGCTTTTAAAGATAATGTGCTAAACATCATTCTCCACTAAAGTTAAGAGTGTTGAAAGAATTTAGCAGGAGTTATGAGGTGGTACCTCTCAAACAGGCTACAGGCAGTCCATCCCTGATTCCCACTGCGTATCTGAGGCTGATGCTCCATGAGTTGGGTGAGGCAATCTAACACTCCTGCCACCCTTTCTCCTCCTCTCAGCTGGGTCACTTCTCTGGTGGGTTGGTGAGCTAAGTCAGCTCAGCAAGGGATCAGACCAGCCACAGATGCAGTGCAAAAAAGGAGGCAGGACCAGGTACCTAAGGCCACAGGCCTCAGAAGGCAGCAAACTGCTAGATCAGCTCAGCTGTCCCAAGGTATTCCCCCCCAAGCACCTCGCTTCTGCACAAGCTCCCTCTGAGTTCAAACCACAAAAGAGCTGAGCCTCTCCCAGATGCTTCCCTCCAGATGTCCCAGTACCCAGCTCCAACAATGCATCCCATGTAATGCAGAATGCTCCTGTGTGCTAGCATGTGGTATCCACTGTTCAACTACTTGTATACTGGGCCTCCACAGTATCTGCAAAACGTTATAGTAGAAGTTTAGAGAAGATTAAGCCTAATGCAGGCAGCAAGAGCTGTTTACTTGACATTAAAAACAGGTATCAGAAAACTTTAAGACTTTGGTGAGTATGCAAGGACCACCCAGAGATACAGAGAGGATGAAGAGGTTGAGATGAGGCACACAACTGCAGCATTCCCATGGTACAGAGCAAGGGGATAGTCTCTAAAGGACATGATAAAAAAGCAGTCACAGGAATATAGAGAACAACCAGAACAGTACAGAGATGTTAGATACAGCTAACATTAGGAATACCTCAGAAATAATTTTCTAGTGTGGAACTTATTGTCATGAATGCTTCTGTCCCAAACTGGGATTAGAAGAAAAAAAATCTCAAAGGTTCATGCAAAAAAGAAATTTTAAAAATCAGGTAAAGAAATAATTTTATGCCAACCATTTCAAAATATCTAGGTTTAATTTTGATGATTTTCAATGTTTATTACTATTTATGTGACTCTTCAAAATTAAACATATTTCAACATAAAGCTGGATTCTTGGTTTCAAAAATGTCAAGCTATAACCTCAACAGCCTTATAACTGAATGAAATGGCGGGGGTGGCATTAAGACATTAATCACAAGTGATCCATTCCTATAAAGAAGTTTGACATTAAACTGCTATCTTCTGATGAACAATATTGAAAAATTCCCAGCCATCTCTGAAGTTAAATTGCTCAAAAATAACTTTTCAAATAAGCTAGAAAACGGAAGCACGTACTCTAAACTGATTATAACTCTTATCTATTATAGAGTTTTATTATTTTCTAGTCAGAAATAGTAGCACAGCACAGTCAGATTTACTGGGAATAGGTTAGACCGCATAAGCATACAAAAAGCACTAACCTGAAGATTGCAGATGGCGAGTCCTGATACAGAACAGTGCTGTTTTTAGAACAGTAGAGAACAACACGGTAAAGCATCTTGGCATATTTTCTTGTAACAGTAATTTTCCCTTCATATCTTTTCTTTCCTTTTTTTTTTTCCTCTCCTCTTTTGCTTGCCCTTTACTCGTCAGTTAGGCTGCTTTCATGGATGTCTGAGCTACCAGGCTGGTTGCTCTCAGTGGGCCAGTTGCTCTCAGTGGTGCTGTCAGAAGCAGCAGTTTGTCTGCATACTATCCATTACAGGAGTCAGTATTAGTTAGTAAATTGGAATATCAAGCCCAGAGGTAATTAGGTTGCTGAAATAACAACCTGAAAGTATGGCCTAATTCACATGGGGTGCTAATAAATATCTGCCATGCTCACTGACCTCACTAGAATTGAAGCTCTGAACTACTTGGTGTCAGTGGCAAATTCAGAACATTAGAAGCTTAGGAAGTTTCCATAACCTAAATTATAAAGAGATAAGAAATAAACCATGTAACCTTCAAATCCTTGAAAAATATTGAGGGGGGGAGGGAATCAATAAAATTATTTATTTTGTATTAAAATATCTAACATCAATTATTCATGAGGCAAAAAAATCAAAATGTCACCACTTACAAGACTACTTACAATGGATAAAGTTTTAAACTAAACTTCATTAGCGTTATGATTAGACTAATAGACATTTTTAAGCATCATTATTTTATAATATCACTTTATCAGCTAGCAATAATTAAGCCTAAATACATGCAGCCACTATGTAAACTGAAGTAGATTATTGTGGGAAATGCAGAATCATACAATTATAATTCTTAACAGTAGTTTCATTATAAGAAATTAAAATTTGATTTTGAACGAATTTACAACAGAAGATCACACATAGCTGTTTAGCATATGTCAAAGAAAACAAAGACATTTCAAAAGGAATGACAAAAAGAATATCTAATGTTTTCAGGCCACATGAAATCCTGTATTTTATTTGTAATTTGGTTTCCTTTTAGAGGGGGACTATCTCATATTTCAGTTACTCCAGGGAGCAAACATACTCATAAAAATTTCACCTGCTGCAAAATTCATGATTTGTATGAACAGTCGATAATATTAATACCGGTTACACTGGTCTTTGTTTTATAAGTCCATCATACATCTAATAGTAGATGGAGTGGGAATTTGGGAAGTACTAGCCAATCCAGCAGAAGAATGGTTGGAAATCTGCCTCTCTAGTACATCATAGTTTATGTGTCTGGTCATTCAGGCCTTTTCCTTAATTCTTCATATTCTGAGAAACAGTGGATCAGCCAATTCCATTACATTCTTTTTCAGGGCAATCTACTTCTTGAGGTTCATTCTCGCCTCTCTGATGAGCCTAAATCTCTTTACTGAAAAAAACAGTCTCTCACGGACAAATTTCCTTTAAATAATAGTAGTACAGCTTTCACCCCCCTTCAGAAGAACTGCACTAAAAGGCTATATTCAGGGAAAGCCCAGGCTAGCACAGTCTCCAGAAGTAATTTCTGCAAGCAGGTATTAAATATCAGAGTCTAAAGAGAAAATTAAAGAAACCAAGGATGTCCTGTTTCCTACTGTCAATGTTCAAAGGAAGAGGACGAACACCTGAACATCAATCTTCTTCACCAAAAGAGCACAATACAGGGAAGATTTTTGCCAAGACATGCTTGTGGATACTCTTAGAGCACCATTTCTACTGAGGAAAGAGGGGTGGAGGATACCGAGTCACAGCTCAAAAGCCTTTGTGATCATTAACACATTATTGCAGTTATAAAGCATCACAGTTGTAAGGTATTAAATATGTGTAATATTGTGGTCTGTCAACAGGAGAGCAGCAGAACCCGGATCCCAAAGAACCCACAGAGTTTCTGCCTGTGACTGTGCCTGGCTGTGGAGCAGTGAGGTGGTGAGTGGCAGCCTCACAGCCTGCAAAGAGCAGGGGATAGTCCTGTCCTGGCAGAGCAGACAATTTTGATGAACAGAAAATGCCATCAGCTTCCCCAGACTGCCTTTGGAAAGGCCATTTAAGACTGTAAGACCATAAGCACTCAGAAGAACAGGTTTGATAAACGTAATCGTATAGCAGCCCCTTAAAACATAAGGTTTTTCACACAAAAGCGAAAGGTATTTGTTATAAAATAGGGTGGTAAATGATCTCCCAGAAAATTCAATAACTAAAATGTTTCAGAAGGTTACCAGCCTTTAAAAATCTAGGAAGGGGCTGTTTGTAGCATTCGGTCATACTGACACGTTTTTGTTGGTTTTGCTAAAAAAAAAAAACAGGATAAAACAAACGTGAACGCAGCATAAAATTACAATTTATAACAAATGACAACAATTATTGCCTTCATCCAACTTCTATGAACAGTTGTTTCTGGGATTTTAAAAATGGTATGAATTCTGTATCTGACATTTAGAATTGCATGGGCAGTTACAACAATCTACTTCACTTACAATTTAATTCACTTAAAATACAAACCATTTATCTCTCTTCCAGATCCCCCTGACCAGTTCTTACTACAACACTGTAAAAATAAAACTATCTCAACTATTTGTCTTCTAACCCTAAAACTAGAGTCCTATTTGTCCCCAGTTTTGAATCCTAGAATGTCACTTTAGAGTTATGATGATAAAACACAGAATATTCTAAACCAGTTAAATGTGGTGCACCTGACAAAAAAAATTGTGTTTTAAACATTCCACTACAAATCTTTTCTAGATGTTTAGTTCACTCATTGTCCTCACAAAAGCAGATTTAATACATTCAATACTCTATCACAACCTAAGGACAAAAAAATTACTAACTGGGACTAGAGGAGCAGGGATTGTGTATCTGGAGCACAGTTTATACAGATGCTATAGGAGTAGGGAGGGACTTGGCTGCTTGGTTTTGCTTTGGCAGACCCATCTGGGTTGCAAAAAGGATTTTTCTTCCTATAGTTCCTAAAAGATGAGGTCTACAACTTCTAATGCATGTATTTCCACAGATATGTTCTACATTATGTCATGTCTTAGAAACTGTTCTGGCAGTTCGAATATACAAGGAGTGCCCCCATTCATTTTATATGGATTATAGCAAAAACTGTTACGCATATTGTTTTGGAATTAGTCTTCAGTGGCAACTGTGCAGTCCAAAGAGCTTAGCCTATGTATCTATTAGAATCTGGTGCATTATAATACTTCCACATATTCCCATTTCTCCTACTGGTATTGTAACTGGGACATAACCAAACCACAGGACATCTTGCTCTGGAGTTCTGAATACAAATTGCAGTCAGGATTTGGTGTCACTGACAAACACACACTATTGCCAGCTGACTTTTGTGGCTGATATTCCACCTAAGCCGCAGCATGTCTCAGCTGAGAAAACAGTACAATATGCCTTTCCTTTCCTCGCACACCTCACCACATTCTTTTATTTATGAAGGCACAAAATGTCTGAAAGCCAGCCCGAGGCATCCTTGGTGCTGGTGGGGGCCACAGCGCACCACAGGCAGCTGCAACTCCTTCTTCAGTTGTGAATAGGCAGGCTTTTGCTCTAGGCTTCCTCACAAATGGAAAGAGTTAGTAAAATGAAGGTCATGTTAACATGTTACATTACCCACATGCCTTCAATTACTATTTGAACTCACTTACATTTACTGAATATCAGCTGTTGCTTATTTGCGTTAAAGAGAGAAGCCCGCAAGTTCTTCTCACAGAAGCTGTGCTTTGATTTCTGTGCAGCTACTTATCTGTATAGTGAGTGTAACCAGTCTGAGCAATGGTGGAAGGACAGCATCAACCACGATCAACTACGTGACTGCACATAATTTTACTAATTATATTTATTGTCTGCTGGATATAAAACCCTCTGAAGTGTATCAAAAGCTACTCTAGGGGACCACACTGCACAACTGAAAAAGCTGCTTGCCAAGGGAGCCATTAACACTTCCAGCTGTTGAGTCACTTGGAAATTTCCCTTCCACTTTCTGCTCACTAACTGTTTAAAGGAAAAGCGAACATCAAACTCAGACAGCTGGCAAGGCAAGCAGAAGGATCCCCTAAACTGTTGCCATGCTACACAAACTGAAAACCAGATCTCTTCTGGATTCTCCTCCACCTGGATGTGTGGGAACTGCCTTTTGATGCTGCCAGCTGTCAAGGGTGTGGGAGAGAAGCACAGGAATCAAAGATAGGCAGATGGAATCTAAGCAAAAATATTTTGGAAGTGTGGAACATAAAGCTCTCCCTGGAACATTAACTCATCCTCAGAACACACACTGAATGAAAATGTGCATTCAGATGAATCACAATTTATATCTTAATGTATTACAACCAATGTGGGATATTTAGTTTTATTCCCAGAGCCCTAAATCAAACCTTAATCAAAACTTTACTTAGCTGTCACTTGGAGTGCTAAATGAAGTTTCAAGTTTTACATTAATAAACAAGGTTTTACAGATACTTCATACCTCTTTGTAGTGGAAGGGAATGAAATCTTATTTTCTGGACCAATTTCTCTCATGTTCTGCATTAACAAAGCACTCAGCAGAGGATGCTAGAAGTCTGATAGTCCACACTAGGACAAATAGATTCGATAATGCTCAAGCTAGTGCATAAACGTGGTCCCATTGCTATTCTGGATTCCTAGACTTACATGGGTTAAAAGGCTGAAACAGATTATTAGAAGGACACCAAAAGATATATTAAGCGGTCAGAAATCTTCTTTTCACAGAAACCTATACAGAAATAAGCACATGTGTAAGGAAAACACCCACGCTGTTTCTAAGTGAAATCTGAACTCTCACAACTAACCTTGCTTCTAATTTTCCTTCTTACCTCAAATCTAGAGGTGAAAAGGTATCACCTTTCTAACACCGGGAAACCTCCCACTGTTTTAAAAAATTCCTCTATCTGTAATGGGATTATTATTAATTAGAAAAAGAAAAATTATGCCATTTTGAACATCAGGAATCACTGCAAAACAGGAGGCAGAAGCTGAAAGAGCCCAATACACCTCTGTCAAATGAAAGGCGCAGTTTCAGAAAGGAGAGAGCTTTGTCTTGCTGCCTGAACAAGCATGGTCCTTTTGGGGTACAGGGTGGTTACAGCAAACCTTTACAGAGGAAACTATATCATTTCTAAAAAATCTATTTGGAAATGGAAGATCAGGAATCACCAATTTTGAAGGAGTGTAAGTTCTCTAACAATGAAAGCTGTTCATGCTAACTCATTTGTGGTACCAGACGGGTACCAAACATGCATGCTCTTGTGCCCATATTACATACACAGAGAAGTATTTAGCCAAGTTCAAAAATTTCACAAGAGGTTTATGGGTGACGTATTACTTGACTGCAAGCATTTGTACTACATTATACACTTAAGAACAGAAAATAATCTGATTACCAGGATGGAAAAGCATAGTTTTACCATGATGCTGTTGAGTGGAAGACGACTGTTTTTTCCCCACACATTAGCTTTCAGGTTGGCAAACCTGCTGGGGGCTTGCATGTAAAAGCAGCAAAACCAAAGCACCATCTAGTCCGAAATAAAACAGAAGTCAGAAACAGATGTAAGAGTCCAGTGGATAAGAGAAGTGTGGATATGACCCTTGCCAAGAGGGAGTACACAGAGCGTTGTTTTGATGTGCTCAGCCTTCTGTGGCAGTGCAGCCTGCTGATACACTTGAAAGGCAACAAGAAACCCAGAAAAGCCTATAGTTCTTCCTGTGAAATCTACAGTTCCTCTCCCTCCAAATGCCATGTTTGATTATCGGACTCTAGGGAACATTACAGAAACAAAGTTCAGCTACCTAGCATAAAAGAACTATTCTTCCTTGTCTGCCAGAGAAGAAAATGTAACTGCTGCATCATTCTGCTTGACCTCCTTAAAATGACAGAGCTTAGCCACTGAATATGAATACGAAGAGGGGTGAAGGATTTCTGCCCTGTCTTCCCGCCAGCTGCACCTGGAGATAGAAGACAGATTTCTAGGTTACAATATAAAGTGCAGTCAGGTATCAATCCTTCTTTTTTTCTTTGACGTGTCTTTTACTAATGGTGATTTTTCCCATCCTCAAAACCAGAGAGTTTTTTATAAAAAATGATGGGGAGGACAGAGCAAGGAAGGGGACCAAATCCTGTTTCCTTTCCTCTTCTTCTTTCATGTATTGGCACAAGAGAACAGTATTACCACTGTCCCAACACAAGCAGACTCCTTGACCCACATACCAGAGAGCATCTCTGCAATTTCAGCATGTGAAATAAAGAGGATTTTTCTCTATTTCATCTGAGTAGTTTGTCTTCTGACCAGACTAACCAGGAGCAGAAGCAGCAGCACCGTTCCTTGATCTAGGATTTTCCGTGGCATGTATGGGTGGGTGTCAAAGCCTCAGGCAAATCCTATAAATAAACATTTCACATACAGAGCCACAGATACTGGTGTGTACTAGGGGGAGAGAAGGAGACATCCCTGAAATCAGTGTTTAAAATGTCAGTGTCAGGCTGAGGAACAAAAGCCCCCTCCATGAGCTGGTACACAGTGCGAGACTTTGGCCAGTGATACGCAATAATAGATGAAGACTACATTTAGTCTTTGCAGGGCTGTGTTCACACTGCAGTTCAAACAACAGTAATTCTAGTGGCCTACAAAACTTTTCTGCCTCAGTGAGCAAAGGAGAAAGATAACCCCCGGAGTATGGAGAAAGGGAGGGGAGCAGGCCCAGCTCCTCTGGAGCCTTTCTTCTTCAGAATGCTCATATCACACAAGGAGGACATGCCACTAGGGAGAGAGATGAAAGGACTCACTGTTTCTCATTGACTTAACTTCTACTCCAAGCTATATACAGACTGTAAGTACCCGTATCCCACAGGAAGCTACTGCGGTTCTGTGTGTTCCTCAGTCTTCATAGACTTTGGAGTCAAATTGCCAGCATGCCCTTTTGCCGTATTTGTTCCTCAAAGGTTGTCTGCACTAATCTTTTGCAGATCTGGCCAACTGTTATGTAGTATCAGTGAAACACCTAATACAAATTTCCAGTTTTCTCATAGTAACCTACAGGTTACTTTTAAGGTTGATATCAAAAATTAAGAGGCTATCAAGAAATAAGTGGAATTTCATTGCTGAAATTTGTATACTTGTATTGCCACTGTGAGTAGAAGGTAGCTTCCCAGGCAAAGTGAGAGAGCTGAGTGTTAGAGGCAGACCCTTTTCATCAGAATAAAGAAAGGAAGACCTTCAACCTCAGATCAAGTCCTCTTTATGTTAATTCTCACTGCTTGTCTCATGGCAGCAGGTGAACGGAATCTAAAGAACTTAGGCTGAAGGAGACAACCATAAATAGTGAGCATGCAGCAAACCAGTAACACACTGGCTCCAATCAAATACATGAAATTTTAGCACTCAATTTTAAAATGCAACAAAAGGCACTTGAAAATTCTGTCTTAATATCCACTAAGGTTTCCTATATATCATGAGCTTTTGGGAGTACAGCAAACCTGATTTCCTTCTCCTGCAGACTGACTTCTATATAGCTTTCAAGATAATATGATGATGGCTTAGAAAATAACCAAAAAATCAAGTTTTTTCCCAGCAGAGTAAAAATATATCCATGACTGAAAGGAACTGACACTCACCTCTGACTTTTCTCAATCTACAGACTATAGGCAATTTAAAATAAGAATAAAGGGACATTTTAATACACTGAAAAATTCTGAACATATAGTAAGGATAAATGTATGTATCATGTCTATATGCTGATGCACACCAATTAAACTAGAAATTAAGAGGAAACAGAAGACAAAAAAGGGGAAGGTCAAAAGCTAAAGGGGAGAAAACCAACCTAAAATGTTTCAACTAAAAAGAAAAAAAGGATATATCAGGGACAAAAAAAGTTACACTTATCTCTTGCAGGATGTTCATTAAGATCATTTTAAAGTCAAAAACTTCAGACTGAAAGCCAAACGTGGTAATAGCAAATAAAATGCTGCTGATTTAAATCAAAGAAAAACAGGAGAGAGCTAAACAGAAAGCCCCACAGAGATACAATAAATTGAAAGATAATTAAAGTAAAAACTAAGAGAAGAAAGAATATTAGAAAGTGAAATTAAAACATTTTGCAGTGAAACAGGATTGAAGGAAAGCAGCATAAAAGGACTTTGATAACTAAAACAGAAGGAGGAATCCTAAGGAAAAAACTGTCACTGAAGTTTAATGAAAACAAAATGTGCACACAAATTGTTGCATAATAAAAGACAGAGAGAGAGAAAGAGAGAATGAATAAATAACAGTGAAATGAGAATAACAGTAATACTGTTTAGTGCAGATGGGTCTTCTCATTCCAAAGACACTAAGAGGGATTCTTCACCCCAAAAGGAGTCAAAGACCAATGCAAAACAGAAGTGACAGAAATGGCAGCCCTAGTAGCAGTACCACGGCTCATCTCCTACCATCTGGCCAGTCATCAGGATGCTTTGCTCTAGTAGAATCACGACAAAGCCTGGAATTTGTTCCAGTAGCAGTTGAGTGACCCCTGTAGACACTAGGTCAACACCCCTAAGGACAAGTTTCTGTGCTCTCAAAGACTTAAATTGTTTGACATTTTAATCCCAAACCAGAATTTCCTCTGGCTGCAGTATTTTCTTTCTTTGCTTACTACAATGGGCCTGAAGAAAAATATTAATTAACCTTCAAGGTTTACTTGCAGCCTTCACTTTATCTTGCCACTCTTTGTCTATACCTGCACACACACAGCTTTGAGCAACTGAGCTTGGTTTCTGTGATTCGCACTGCATCATACACCACAAATTCATTTCTATATCTTACATCACACCACATATTAACACTCTAGTGTTAAAAAGTCCTGTCCCTGCCTCAATCTCCAGAGACTGAATTACTGAGAAGAATATATACAGAACATGTTCTGAAATAACAAACTTTTAAAAAAAGTCTCCAATATTGTGAAATTGTGCTACTTTCAAGCATTTTTACTCTTGCCTTTGGGGTAATGGAACTAAACAAAACAGTCTCAAGCCATGAGGGTGTGAGCTAAATGCCATTTTCACTTACTGAAGTAAGTTATTGGCAAAAGACAGTAGGTTAATCTTATACGGAGACCTTAAAATAGGAGCAGGTATCTTTCTAAAAATACATGCTTTAGCATGCATTAGTTCTGAGAAACACCATAGAGACTGTGAATACAAGAAGTCAAATTAGGTGTTACCTGTGTTCCTTCCTGTCATCAGACACTGAAAACTCCATAATTATATGCAAATAGGAGTTACATGTGAAAGCCATTCATCTCCTTCGTGGAGTAGATGGTTAAAATACAAATACAACTGCCCAAAATAATGCAAGACTGGAATAGCTGTTTACCCGTATGAACCAGATCTCTCCTGCTGCCTGAATGCAAAGTAACAGGATGGGGCCTTACTCGTAGAGGAAGGGGAGGAAGAGAGTGACTGTGAAAAGAAATGGGAGAAAAAAATTGTGTAAGACTGCACAGAAAATCAGGACAGACATAAAAGACTTTAAAAAGAAACTCCAAAAAAAAGGACAGTTGAGAAATTTGTCAGACACAATGCTGTCTAGAAAGACCTGAATTGAAAGCAATGAAACTATCTCTTGTTGCTTTTTTTTCTACGATGTTCTGTGAAGAAGGAACTGTCTGGTCTGTCTTTATAAACAAAAATAAATCTGACATCCATATATCTCAACTTCTCTGATGAAAATAATCTGAAAAACCTTCCCAAAAATGAACGAACAGCTCCATGTCTGAGAAGTTGCAACACCAGTGTTAAAAGCAGGATTGAAAGAGAGAAATCATTAGCTTCTGTTCCTCTTTAGCCAAGCTGAAAATAACTACTTGAAAAACAGCTGAGAATTTTGCAAGAACTAATGTGGCACCCAACTGTTTCTGGGAAGTACTACAGAATGGCTTGCAGGTAAAAAGGAAATCTTTGTTAGGGCAGTAATTAATTACAAAGCATTTAGGCAGACTGAGAAGCTCTAGTGCAACACCTTCTGTCCAGTATGGCAAAAAAATTCAATGATACCATGAAGTAACAATCAACCTCGAAAAACACTAACAGAGATCAGCTGCAAAAAGGACAGACAAAGATGAAAAGTAATTTTGAAAAGAATATCAAAATGAAAGTTCACCACCTGCATCAGGCTTACTGAAAAGCATTAACAATTGTTTCCTATCCAGTTTTACCTGCAGTAGTCTAAAATAGAGAACAGAGATTTTCCTGAACTTATGTCTTGCAAAAATCTACTGATTTGGTAATGAAAGCTCCCTGGGAGGCACACTTGACTCAGTCCAATCTCGCCATCTAAAATAATAGTCAGGGAATCAAATAGGAAGAAGTAATTCTAGTGAACATTAGTAGCCTCCCTGTGATGTTGTTACTGGAATTCCCCAAAGACAAGAGAGAGAGAGAGAGTTATTTAGGATCTGAATAAGCCTTTAACATTTCATACAAAGCCAGGGACCCAGCTAAGGGCTGGGAGACATGATTAAGGAACAATTCCAGCAGCAGTGGCGGTGGAAGACTTGAATTGTGGGTCAAATATCAGTAGAGATATCTAGAATAAATTAGCAACTGAGCAAAGCAGAAGTATCTGAAAGATGATGAGACAACGCCAAAGACACTTAGAGGCTGTAAAATTGGTCACAGGTCTCCCAACTGTCCTTCGTGTTGCCATGCCATCAGATTGAACAGTTGCCAATGAGAAACACTGCTATATATAAAAGTACAAAACCCATGAGAAACAGCCATGAAACCTCAGCAAAATGGATTTCGTTCCCATTTACTGTGGTATGCCATAAGAGATATTGCATAAAGGTCAAGAGCAAACTCATCTTGTGACTATGTGCTACAGGACATTTTGGATGCGATGCTGCAATGAAAAAGGTTGGTATTTTTGAACAAAGATGCTATCTTCCACTGTTTTTTCTAAGAGTGTTCACAGAAATGGCATTTTCTTGTAAATCATTAGGATTATGTCGAATCACTTAGCTCTGGCATTTATTTCTCCCCTGCAATGGGAACCGTCTGCAAGTGCTCAAACCCTGGCTAGCCAGCTGGGTCAAAAGCAGAAACAGTATCTTGCTAAAATATGTTGATCTTGGCAAGAATCTATTCAACACGTCACCACAACAACAGATTTAAATAGAGATACAAAAAGCAAGCTTACTAGTGCCAAAACAACCAGGAAAATAAAGCCCATTTCCTATTTTCAGTATGGAAAGTAATAAAAAATATCTATTAGCAATCAAATCAAGCTGACAAAGCAATGTTAAAATAGCTTGGAATAGAGCCAAAAAAGATCACAACAGATATAGAGAGGCAATGTGCACTGGACCACGAAGCCCACTTCACATCATCACAGGAAGAGACATAAAAGCCAGCATGATGTTCACTAGTGCTATCATCTACTAATAGAGTTGGGAACATAGTTAAAATATCAAGTAAAGATTGACAGACATGATAGAAGGGATTAGAGTTCTGACAAAAACTTGTGTTTCTTTGTTCAGAGTTAGTTCTTCAGTTCGAACACTTTCTTTTCACCCATTCTTAATCAGAGCTGGCTGTATGTATTTCTACAGCACCTAAAACAAGGTAGACTCCCTAAATACTAGCCACTATAATAACTTCTTACTCTGGTGAATGGGAGAACATAAAAAGGCACTGTCTACAGTTTACCAGCCTTAAAATCTTCTAAAACCATGGGTAATTCAAGGACACCAGGCAACTAAATGGTAGCAGTATCTTTACTCTAACATCTTCTTAAAAAAAAAAAATTAGTAACCCTTTGGAGAACCTTTTCAATGCACCTTCTTTCACAACTGACAAGTAGACATCACTATTTTTTTAAAATATATATTTAGAATGCAATTTTTCTGAATATTTACAATTCATCAGTGAAGTCTAGTACACATTGTAATGCCACTAGGATTACTAGACCCTTATTCATCACTGTCCTAAATTTTATTCTAATCTATGGCATCAAACAGATGCAAAGTGGGTTTTACTTCAGTCACTAAAATACTATATATGTTTGATCTGACCTCTGAAAAGCACAAGAAAATTTTTTTTTTCAGTTCAGAGGTGTATTTTTTTCAGTTACATTGTGTCTTTCAAGAGGGGAAAAAAAAAAAACATTCACGTATGTTTTGCAAAAACACAACACATCTTCTTTTAAGCACTGTAAACTGAAGTTAGCAGGGCTTTGGGGCTGACAGCGTTACCAAAATGGCGAAAAAGAATACACGTGAAAGCAATATGGCATGCAAGAAACTGTGCAGTCTGGAGATTTTGCTTTGCTTGCTTAATCAATCAGGCAATAGCTTACATAATTTCTAATGACTCGTGACTACACAAGGATATGGAGTTAATACAGGCCTGTGAGGTCTCAACGCACTGTGATAGTGTCATTAGTGAAAAAGGTGGGAATAAGGGGTACCTCCTTCATCAGATGGCCTTGTTATTTCACTGCAGTAAGAAAAGGTAGGGTTCGTGTCAGAGCCATCTGATTTATAGTCTCCCAAACTGGTAGAATGTAAATACTGCTTACTGTAACGGCTTGCTCTTTCTACAAAGGTAGAAAGAAAGAATATCACAGTAAACAGATGACAGAAGTGCAAAGAAGAGCAACAACAAAAACCCCAACACTGCTAACATTGATATTCATACACTGATGGCATTAAAATCGGAGAGGAGTGAATTGTTCACAATTCTGTATTCATTTTGAACACCATTAGTTCAAAAGGTTGCTTCAAAATCAGATACAACTAAGCTTGTTCTCTGCTTTAAACGAATAGCAGAAATGGAAGGTAGGATTGAGACACCTGAGAAAAAAATGGGATGAAGTATATGAAAATTTCCAGCGGAAAATCAAAATGTTCCTTTATCCCAGCATGCATACAAGCACATGCGGAAATACAGCTGTATGACATTCTAAACAATATTTAAAGTTCTACTATTAGTAGCAAAGAAAGTACATGTGCAAAATTAAACATTCAAAATAAACACTTCGGGGGG
>Ga0065711_1032871_pt1 | contig 26512 bp, 12 predicted proteins | sample Hoacrofraction12_FD_59098 | JGI IMG/M metagenome (GOLD analysis project Ga0065711, IMG submission 59098) | Hoatzin crop microbial communities from Cojedes, Venezuela - Epithelial fraction 12 v2 (version 2) | ecosystem: Host-associated > Birds > Digestive system > Esophagus > Crop | place... | reverse complement strand
GACAAGGTCCTGTGCAGCCTGCTGTAGGTGACCCTGCTTCGGCGGGGGGGTTGGACTAGATGACCCACAGAGGTCCCTTCCAACCCCTACTATTCTGTGATTCTGTGCTTCTGTGATTCATTCTGTAATAGTAACAGACCACTGATCTATACATCTAAAAAGGTAGTAATTTGAAAATCAAGCTGAAATTTTTTGATGCTGTTCTTTAGTGTGACATAATAAATCAATTACAGCAGCTGTGTTAATATTTCAGCAGGTAAGGAACACATTTATGTCATAAATAACCAGTATAACTTAATTTATTTTGTTTGTCAGAAGCAGTTGGCTTCTGCTTATATTGGTTTTGAAATGGTTTTTTTGCCAGTAGTAGAGGGTCAAGCAGGTGATAATGACACAGTATTGCTCAAGAGAAGAGCGAGACCTTATATAATAGTTGTTGAAAAATATAAATTTCTTATGTTCTGGTTAAAACTGATGTTAAGCATGGTATTAGGTTCGTATTTTTTAATTGCCATATCCATGTTTTTTGCTGTCAACCACATTTAGACTTTGCACTCTTAAGGCACTTCGAAAAAATAACTGGAAAAACCCCCAGTTCTGGTGTTCTTTATGCCAGAATAGACATTACCTTTTTTTTTTTTAAAGCATATCTAGAAGACTGTAATAATGTGGTTTAAGATATGATAAAAGCAATTGTATTTGTAAATATTATTTGAATTTTGCTTTTATTTGATATTACTATTTTTTGCATATATTTTTCAGTTTTTTCATATGTTCTTTTGTGTGTATTTTCTGTAGTTTAAAAGTAGGTATTTCAAGTGTACCACTGTAGAACTCTGAGGCACAAAGGGGGCAGCATCCTTTGAGGGGGAGGAAAGCAGTATCAAGTCTAAAATCTGAAAACTTGATTAGTGTTTTTTGATGTGTTAGACACAGTGTAGGCTTGTATGGTCACATATGAATGTTATTTAACAAATGGCGTGTAAAATACTTTGTGTAGTTATGCCAAAGAGCATAATTCAGATAACCCTTAAACTATACGTCTCAATTTAATTCAATTTGTTAGAATTTTTTTAAAATGGTAAAAAAACATTTTTCTAATAGTATTTAGTAATCAATCTCCACCAAGCTGTTAGAAAAATAAATCCCTAAGTCACTGTTTCATTGCAAAGAATGTGAAAACAAACAAACAAACAAAGCAATGCACTTTCATTGCTCCTGTACAACTGTACAACTCATTGGTATCGAAAGGAAGAGCTTACCATGTATGGTTAAATATAAACGATTTGCTGCAGGTTGATATGTTTCGAGACTCCATACTTTGTCAAGTTTTTTATGTAAAATAGTGCATGTCCAAACTAGTGCAAAACTTGCATCAAAGATTTTGGAGAGTGCCTTTTTTTTTTAACTTGAAACTCCCATTTAACATATATGAAAACAAATTGCCTATATTTCGGTGCTTTTTTATTTGTTTTGTGAGTTTTCTTATTTTAACTACGTATTTTTATTTTTGCATACTTTGCCTTTTTGGAGTGAAATCAATGGCTTTAGACACCTAAACAGGTGGACAAATTTACAAAAAGTCAAAATACTGAGTACCAAGCTCTCTTAAAAATCAGGTCACAAATACTGTAATGGGTTCCAGGGCGTACAAGAAACACCTGAAAGTCTCATACCACGTATAGCAGATTAATTCCTTGAAAAAAGCTGTCTGAGTAGTTTTGGAATTTTATAGAAATGATACTCAGTCTGAATTTTCTTTTAACTTTACTAATAAGTACTACTATTAGTAACTTTTCCAGATGTGATAATACTAGTTTGTACAATTCATACAATTTTTAAATTTATTAATTTACCAATCTGGACTTCCTGGAAAATAATTTTTTTTAATATATGACATTCCAACACAAAATGTATATCTATTATCAAAAATATGGAACAATTGTTAAATATGAGATTGAAAAAGAACTAAACTATTGGTAGGATAGCTCTGCTGTAAGAACTGGTTATGCTTTTGTCCCTTTAACTGGAACTACAACTGTACTTTTGTGGTAGTTAAAAGCTTTCTGACTTTCAGCCTGAAGTGATTTGTGATAGATTTATAACCCTTTTCTTTGGGCTTATGTTTTTCATCTGTTCCTTCTTGGTGTTGCTATTCAGTGTGTATTTATTCGCCAACAATGATCCGCTTACACCATAAATTGGCATTGCTACTCTTACCTTGCCTTCAGGCCTTATTTTCTGTGTGCCAGCATAGATTTACACGCTCGGAAAATAAACCCTGTCAGGAAACTGGTGATTGAAAGCTTTTAAAATTACTAATTAGTTCCTTGACCCAGTTCACTACGTAGCTACCTGAGCATTTGGGTTGGTAGAAAAGTGCAGGTGATGCTTAGGCAGAAACAACCGACGGTGCAACTGGGGGGAAGGAAAAAATGTAGTGTGACATCACTTTATGCAGGCATAACTTCTTTTACTTGTTCTTATAGAACAGGGGATTTTCCATTCTCTGATCATCCTAGTAACATTTCTCTGCACATGTCCCAGTTTAAATCCATTTTTCTTTAATGTAAGTTGCCAGAATTCTGCATATCCGTATGCACAGGGTCTTATTAGTAATGAGGGGCAATGCAAAATATCATAAAGACTTCTTTTACTCTACTGAAATGATCTTTTCTGATTTAAGGTCATGTTTGCCTTGTAGGGTTGCATCACATTGGTGGCTCAGTTGTCCTGAGATTGACTAATATGTTATGATATTCGTTTCCCTAATAGGTTTCCAGTGTATTAGTTTTCTGAGGAACTGTCACAGAACTAGATTTAGGCATAAATAGTTGTGTATGGTGACAGACTGATGTGTCTGCAAAATCATCACTGTACAGAATTGCTCTGATAGCTCATCCTCTCTTAGCAGCTCAGGGTGCCAAGATCACGCAAGCATTAGCAGCAGCCACGTGAAACGATGCTGTCTGCGTACTCGGCCCTTTCTGCCCACACCTCTTCCCCAGCCCTGTCAACTCAACTGCTAGAGGGGATAAGAAAATAGGAAGCAGTTTGTTTCAGCACGGGGGGAGAAGAAGGTGGACTTAAGGGCTTAAAGCTGGCCCCTACTTCTAGCAGGGCTGGGGTTTTTTAGGTTTCGTAGCCACATATTACTGGGACTGGGAAATTTTACTCAATTTTACTCTCCCCTCTTCATTTCTCCAGATAGGAGACAACATGGTGTTCTAGGAGGATTCGGCCATTGACAGAGGTGAGCACAGAGCAGACTGTGGGATCTTGGCTATCTGATGCTGGAACTGGAAGTTCTTTTGACCTGGGATGTGCCTGTCTCACCTCTCTGCTGTGGCCGGCAGCATTCTGTTGTCCTCCTCTGGCAGGGTGCATGGACTCAGCCCTGGGTCAGCGGGGATTTGTGCAGAAAGCAGTAGGGCTCTTGTCATCTGTCACTGGTGGCAGCGATGTTGCTGAGCTCAGCAACACAAACTTCTCAGGGAAGATGTTCCTGTTCTGGTTCCTCTGTCACCACCATGAAATACAGTTTTGATGCCTGTTCATGCTGAGAAAATAAGTAATTTTATCCTCTCCTTGAGGGCATCAAAATCCAATTTGGTATACACTGCTAAGAAGCCTTGAGCGCTGAGCCTGTGTCCCAACCTCATACTTTGTATTATTAAATGTCATGACACTTCTATTACTCCAGTCCCCAAGTCACTCAGTTTTTCCTTTGTCATAGTTCAGTTCTCTGTACTGACACATGGTTAAGAGGCATTGACATCACTCCTACTTCTTATACCAGGCTGTTTTAAAAATACTTAAGACTGTTCCCAAAGATGATCTTTGAGGAACTCCACTACTAACCTCACTCTAGGGCAGAGGTCTAGCACACAGGACTTGACATCTCCTCCATTGCCACCTCCTTGCTGCTTACAATTGTAGCATTAATCCCCATTTTATGTAAAACTTCTTTGTAGCATATTACAGAGGTCTGGATAAATCCTATCCTGCTTTTTCTTTGTCCATAAAATTTAATCTTTGATAAAAGACATCCAGTCATTCTAACAGAATTACTTTGGTAGTCAGGTCATTTTATCTCATTTTCCATTTACCTTTATATATTTAGTGACTTGTTTTCTTCTGAAGTTGTTTTAGCTCTTTTGTACTCTAAGATCAGAGTAACGTGTTTAGGTGTGTAGATCACTTTTTTTCTGTACTGTTTGCTGACATAAAAATGGTATAGCAATAGAGAAGTAGGACAACATTAGCTAATGGCATAAGTTAGACTATTCCTGTAATATTACTTTCAGTTATGGTTGTTATATTTCAAAAAGGAAAAATTATTGAAAAAGTGTTCAGAAATTGTTAGAAGAATGTTTGTGGGCTTCTTGTAATGTGAGTTATGATGAGAGGCTTAGAAAGCTCAATCTGTTCAGTATGTTTGAGTGAGGATTCAGATGTAATTTGATCAGAGTCCACAAATAGGTGCATGAAAATGAGATTTCTAGTATTAGATGGCCTTAAAACAGTAAAGAATATAAGCTCCAAAAGCTCGAAACTGAAGGTAGACAAATTCAGACTAATAAATAAGGTGCATATCTCTTAACAATGAGGGTAACTAACCTTTGGAACACGTGATTTAAGTTGTCATTACTTGGAATCTTTACAAAGAAATTTAGTTTTGATTTAATGGCAGGAGATTCTTTGGCCCATATAGGAAGTGTGGTCATGCTAATTTAGTTATAGTCCCTTTTGGCCTTGATATTTTTCTATTTCTCTGTTAAAATTCTGAAGTATAAAATAAGTCCTTCCAAAAAGAGAAGAAAGGAAATAACACTAACCTCTATTTTCCCTTTGCCAGGTACAATGCACATATTTTCATTTTCTATACTCAGGAAGAAAAGATCTTACAGAATGAAATCTGCTTGCCCTCCTGTCTTGATAATCTGCAAAAGATGGTATTTTATAATCATAAACTGTTGGAAATGCTATCTTATTTTTATAATACAGCAAATTTTATCATTTAGTCAAGATTATTTGAACTTGAATTAATTCCTACTCACTCTTTTTCAAATAAGCGTTGCTCTCTTTGTGCTGTGATAACTACAAAAAGAAAACTTTAAAAGTCACTTAAAAAGGCAAAATGTTGCACTTCAGTTACATGGGAATCCAGTTGTAGACTGGAGTTTTTTTTGGAGCCAAGTTTTATGGAGACGGACAAAAATCCACTGAGAAATATAGGCAGACATAGACAATAGCAGTGGTGCTGATTTTATCAGCCATACAAAGTGTAGGAGTAGATGAGCCATTGCTTGAAGTTATTCTGGCAGGGGAGTTTCTGGGGTTTTCTTAATAAAAAAATTTAGAAGTTCTATGCTTTATACTTATTATTCAACATAAAAAAGGAAAATTATTTAACCTTCCGTATCTCTCCAGACTTCATTAGTGAATAATTAACTATTATAGGGAATAGGAAAGAATTTAAAAGTTGTCATTACTGGAGGAAAAAAGAAGCGTGAATGGAGAGATAAACATAGGGGTTTTAATTTAGGAACATTTTCACTTTAAAAGCACAGAACTACTGATTATTGTGGTAACATTCCTTGCCATTGTGCAAAACATAAAGGTTAGAGGACTGAATTAACTGTGACCTTTTAAGAGAAATCTTAACCTAGATGAGAGAATTAAAAATGGATGAACAGTCTTTGACAGATGGGTTAATGGACTGTCATCCAGTACACTTTTAGTACCAAAATTGTTTAATTAGTGCTCTTTTTTGAGACAAATGAATTGACAATGTCACTAGCAGAAAGTTGAAACTGATGCAATGTCATGAATCTGATCAAAAATCTTGAGGGTCTAAGGACAGGAAATGAACTATTTCTTATAGAACTGCATGAAGAGAGTACAATACTCTTAGGTGTTCATTTATACTTATTTTTGCTTGACACCTGGTTCAAGAACATAAAAAATATTTTACAGAATCTTACTGGAGAAGCACACCTTTGCCTTCCAAATAATGAAGTAATGAAAGCATCATTGGGCACTATGGTACTTAATCTTTGCCTGGAATTCTGTGGTATAATTTATCTGGAGTATTTTTGGTCCAGAATACTTGTGATCATTTATTTGAACATAAATGGGGTTTAGGAAGCACTTACTTGAGAAATGTGGTGAGGATAAACATAATAGTATACCTTTACATAATTTCATTCTGTAATGGCAAAATTTGAAGCATAAAGTACAAAGTTCATCTGGATTTGTTAATTAGAGCAGATGTCCGGGATGAATACTGCATTATTTTAGTCATTAAACAGGAGATTTGGAAAGCTTCATTTTTCAAGTTGCACTGGAAAGAGCTATAAGAAAGAAACTGATTTTAATGCTGAAGATAATGTAAGTGAGGTCTTCTGTATAATTTACATTATATAATATTCTTTTAAAGTTGCGATATTGTTGCTATTCCATTCACAGCAGTTTTTATGTGTCATGTTAAATCATGCCAAATTGCTGGGTTTTACAATGATCCACTAGAGGATACAGAGGTACTATCCATTCTATTTTTAAATGTTGAACTTGCTAAATAGTAGGATATTGCTTCAGCAGGTTTTTAGTGCACCTTTTTACCCTATAGAAAAAACTTGGGGAAAATCTACAGGCAGCTAGGACTAAAGCATCATGTTTATTGATCTGAAGTATATTCTCAGTAGAGATGTTTTAAAAGTAATTGGCATACTGGTGTCATACTTCTTAGATAAGCTTTCTTGTTAAAAAATACACAATTTATTAGAACAAACCTCAACACAAATATGGAATTTACCGTTGCAGTTTCTGCTGCTCTTAATTAACAATGCTTGTTCTTTGTACAGCTTCATTTTATAAAAATCACTTATTAACAGAAGTACAGGACTTTACATACTACTGTTTAGGCAGTTAGTCCTTCTTTGCTGGAACTTACAAAGAGGTCAAATCTGATGTGAAAAAAATGTTAAAATGGCATAAAATTAGTATCACCTTAAGTTAAATTTACACTTTGAAAACTTTTTAATTGCTATTTCTACAAGCTACATGTGAACACAAAAGCTGAGGTTGATGAATATGTTATTACTGGTAACTAAGAGGTTTGCAGATAGGCTATGCTCACAATAGAACATAATCAAACAATGTTGGAGGACTGAGAGTACAGAGTGTCAGATAAATAACAGTGAGAGATAATTCACAATCTTCTAACCATATAATTAATAGTATTATAAAGAGGAAAACCAATAATTATTGTTATAACCGGTAACATTGGTGTGACTGAAGACTTGCTATAAACAGACTTGGAGAACAGTAATGCATTTTCATTTGATCACATTTCTAAGCAACAGCTCCAGGACTTCTTGTTGTTCTAGGCATTTGAGAAACAAGTATGGGTGACTACTGATTTTTTCTTGTGAGTGACTACAAACGCCCAAAGCCATTTTTGACAAGGATCTGAAATTCATGAGACTTGGAGAATGAGAGAGAAAGGCTTGAGGAAGGAAAAGGAACATTACTGTCTGATATATAAGAAAAGGGATGAGACACAATTAAATTATAAGTTTTCCTGAAACAAAGACTTTCTGAGAACTACATATAATATTTATGTGAATACAAGTAAAAGTCAAAGACCACAGGTTTTTATTTGTTTACACTGAATTATTCACAGGGCTTATGTTATGGTCCCAGAAACAGTTACAAAGACAAATCTTAGCTATGCAGATTCGTTGAAGTTTTGATGTGGGTAGGAACTCCTTAAGCTGTCTTCATGCGCTGGCTGACAAATCAAGAAGTAGCTTTCGGGTTTAAGTGTTAGCACAAGCAGCACTTGAAAAGAAAGCTATTTATTGTTTGGATGATTTGTGCTTCTGAACTGGTTGTGAGCTGTTAATATTTTTTAATGATTACTTATCTACCATGTATTGGAAATTCCACAATAAATTTACCTGGTTTTCATTAGTGTATACTAATTTAGAAAATCTTAATAAATAATAGTAAATTTTTGTTGCATGTATTAAGTGCATCAAAAAGCCTACTCCATGGGACACTGTAGAAATACAGTGAAAGGTAACCCCTTCCAAATATTTCAAAATGTGTAGAAATAGAGCTGACAGATAATCAGAAGGAAGATGGAGAGTCAAAGAAATGAAACATGTCACCCAATATTTCAGAACAGGTCAGTGACAGTCAGAGGCGAGACCCACATCACTAGACTGTCTTAACCAAATGACCAAAGTTTACTTTCCTTATAATGAAATTTTAATAAGCATTTCTAAGGAAAACTGGTGATGGAGAGCAGTTTATTATATTAAATAGGTTTTGTTTCCTTTGGCAATAAGTCTAATCTTTTGGTCGGCAGTACATTAACGTGGTTTTCTTTAGTTTCCCTTTTTGGTATTTATAGACAACCCCCTCCCCCTCAATGTTTCAGCCAATGTATCAAGGCTAGGGTCTTAACTGTGCTAGCAAAATTCTCAAATCTTGACTTTTTACATATACATGCTTGGTGTAGCATCTCATTTACTTTTGAATTGGAAAAACTTCTATATTTATAAATTTAAATGTAGATTGAAGCCAAATTTATTAATATATAATAGAAATAAAGTGTTGCAGCTAATTGTCACTGAAATACCAGAATTTATTTTTACTCTCTTAGGAAGAACAAACTTGTGAAAATAGATATGGACTTGGATAAAAGAGAAAGTTTAGGAGTAGGCTTTTAAAAATGCTTTTATGAAATCTAATAAACTGTACAAACTAATAACTCATCACTACTTGGTAACATCATGACTAACATACAGAATGATTTACTAAGATATTTCTGCATTCTTCAGTTAGTCATTACATATCTGTTGTTCATGTGGATGCAAGTGTGCTTTTAGTGTATTTCAGTGAGGATGACTTGCTAGTATACTGGCCCATCTTACCATCTTAATAAGCATTGTGTAATGAAAGATTACAACATTTAATTTTGTCTCAGATTGTTTACTTGAGATAGTTCTGCAGACCTAGCTTCAGTTTAAAACCAGTTGAACCAACTTGACATATAACTAAATCATGTGATTCGGGGTCTTCCGTAGTAGAGGGCTATGTTCTGTATTATTGCTATGCCACAGATTTTATCTTAGATGATCAGTTAATTTGTTTATAAACTGTGTGGAGTGAAAAGACCCCACTCAGTAAGAGCTATGAATTTACAGAGTTTTTAATCAAAGTCTGTTGAAAAATTGAGGTTGAAATGGTCATGCTATAGTTCCTAGCCAAACTCATCTTGATTTGAGCCAAAGAGCATTTGGAAAAGATGAGAGCGGAAAAACAGGGGCAGGGTTGAGGGAGGAGAAGCTGGATTTGCTTTGCATTTATCTTGACTAGAGACATAGTTCTCTATGTTCCATATGTAGAAGATCAAAGAAGTGAAACTTAGGAAACCTCAACCTCATCTATACTGTTTATTATAAAAGCGTTTTTGAAATAAATAATAATCAGAGAAGTAATTTCAGTATCAGTAAGTGTTTTTTCCCCTCTATTTTGACAAGAGGAAGTATTCACAAGTTGTTTTGTCACAGTGATTCCAAGTGGGGTTCCAGCTGTTTATGTGTAAACCTTTTCAATCTCTTGTATCATTTTCTTTGGCCAGTTTTGTTTTCACTAGATATGCTTGTGCTTTCCAGGGAAGTAGTTGACAGGCAGAAACAGGAAATTAAAACAGCTGCTTGACCAAACTCCACTCTCAAAAACACTAAAAACTAAAACTGCTAGACTTCACAAACAGTTTTAGAGCATGTATTTTTGAGGCCAGAAACCTTTTTAGATAAACCTATGAAGTGATTGTGAATTACAGTAAGTAGAAATGTAAGAAAACAAGACTAAGGGAAGTAACACTGTAGTGTAATACTGTCAATATACTAGAGGCTAAATGGCAGCCATTGGATGGGGGGGGTGTCTGTTTTCTTGTCTGGCATTCTAAACTGGCTAGCTGTGGTCCAGTTTGAAAAGCCCTTGAAAATACTGTCTAGAATTTTGTGTAAGCATATCCACAGGTGGCATTTATGAGTATATGGACTGCAGTCAGTCAGACAAAAAGAAAATGAAGTCAGGTCCCCCACAAGAAAACAAGACAAAGCATCCTAAAATAATAAAAGCAGAATTCAAAAATCCTTCCCCTTTTGCTTTTCAGATTTCTTGCTGAGCACTCTCAGTAATTACATTGAAAGTGATTAATAGTATTAAGTTCTATGATATATAATAGTTGTGTACAAATATGTTTCCTTGGCTACAGCTTTGAGGGACACAGTTTCATAAATATTCTTAATACTCTCAAACAGCCTGAGTATAGGCTGCAATAAATGCAAAAAAGTGAACTTTTGACATTTCATGTATTTTTAAAATATTTCTCCCTGTTACTTGGTATGTAAGTTTCCTTCTAAAAGAGGAATTTTTATCAATTAGGAAGAAATAAATCATACATAAAATAACCATTTGGTATTCTGATAGCTGATTTTCACATAAACAGCAAGAAGCTGCTGTAAATTAAATGTTTCCTGCTGATCCACTTCCTTTTAAAGCACAGTAGGAGGGGCATTAGTTAACATTAAGGCAAACACAGTTATCTGCTAACTACATTGTATTAAAAATAGCTAGCAGCAGTAATTCTTTGGCTTCTTCCATCACTGCAGGTATACTATAAATTTAGTTCATGTAAACATGTTGGACAAGAATAATATACTTCTTGAGGATTTCCTGTATGCCAGTGTGATTCTTGGCAACAGAAGTAATTTTTAGTTGTGAAGAAGCATATTAGCCATGTTCAGTATGACCAGTTTAAAATTATCTTATTTTTGGTGGGCACAATGAAAAAATATTTGTGGTAAACATGACATAAACACAACTTTTTTTTTCCCCATATATACCTGTATCTATAAATAATGTATTTTCCTCTTATACTTGTCTTATACCCATGTCTGGAAATATGGAAGATGGCCACGTATGGTCCTTTGTCCCCAGAATCCTGTTGTCTCCAGATACAACTCCTGCAGCTACCCTAATGCTGTATCTGAGAGAAAGATGAGGAAAAACCAACCAAACAAAAAAATCCTTAGCGCTTTCCAGAGAGTTCAACCTCAGGAACTTTACTTTGTCATGTAGTGTTTTGTAATCATTCTTCCAGACTGTTCTGCCCAACAAGGTGAAGATGTCTGTTTTGATTTGTGTGTAGTAAAAAAATATTTGTCTTAAGTATTTGCTTTTAATTATGTTTCTACTAATGTAAGTTATACTATTTACCCAGTAATTTCATATTCAGATACAATTACTTGAATATTATTCACTTATTTCAAACAAGTGAAAAATTTGGGATAAGTTACGTTCTAACCTAAAGCAAAGATGGTTAATCTGTACTTACATCAGTATCAATGAGAGGTGATTTTTTTTTCAGTTCTGTATGCTTTGACAACGTGAAATTCATTTTTTATGGTTAAAATAATCATTTTTCTTACAGATATTTTACATGATCAAATAATAGAGATAATATTGCATAAAAGAATAATGTATATGCTAGCTAAATTTTACTTTTTAGTTATATCTGAGATAGCAATTATTTTAAAAGATCTGGAACCAATTCTGAGGCATGTTGCAGAGCTATTGTTTTAAAAAAGCTTGTGAGTCATGTAGCGAGAGAAGGAATAGATACAAGGGAAAAAGGTACAAAGTATACATATTTTTGCTGATAACTGATGAGGTATTTTTGCATTTTGGAAATGTATTTATAATTATAAATGCGATTTTAAAATTCCTTTGCAATTAATAAGAACTATTTCTAAACACACATTATGTTGCTGAGAACTCCGAACATTGCATATACAATAAATAATTCCTCCTGTGAGGAACTCCATGTATTTTCAGTACTAAAATTTGAATCTCTTCTTGTTGGCATACAGACATTCCATGTCTGTTAAGGGGTGCAGTACTACTCATTCTGAGGTTACTTGACCCATCTGCAAAAAGGAAGAGAACTCTTGGCCCAGTTTAGTTGTTTTATATATACTATATTAGCCAGAACTACTACTCTGTCCACATGTCTAGTTAAGTAGTTATATTTTGTTGTAACTCATTTGATTGGTGAGAATTGATTTCTTTGATGACTCTGACATGGATCAAGTGCAGAGCATTGCAATTCAAAAGGGCTGCAACCTGTCTGTGTTCTTGTGTTCCTTTGTGAGAAAGACCTGGTGTGTTTTTTTTCTTTTTTTTTTTTCTTTTGCATCCAGTGTATCAAGGAGAGTCAGATATGGAGCTCATTTTCTCATTGTATTGATGTTTCTGCTGCTCTTCTCAGACAAGGCAGGATGCACAGATTGGAATGCTAGTGTGTTTGTTTTCTGTAAGCCTGCAAGTGGCCATCTTAGTCTTAATGAAGGTCTTGGGCATACTTCTAAGCTCAGACCTTTACAAAAGAAGTCGGAGGTACTCCCGTTGGCCTCACTGTCTGCCCAAATATTACACCTGAGATCTGTCTTTCTAAGTGTCAACTGGAGTCAATACAAGCTCTGTCTTGTGAATAGGAAATTCATTTAAAGAACTGCAGAGAATAATGATAACTTATGTAGTCTTACTATATATGGTGGTATGTGGCAATTATGAACTGTAAGAGTCAAATGAGAATGACAGTCTCACAGCAAACTTTTTTGATTACACAGACCTGCTGTTCCGATGGTAGCTACAAACTTAGCAATGAGTAGCACACACTGGAATTTGGGCACAAATACAACATTTGAAATGGCAAACATAATGCCCGGTAGGTCCTCACTTTGTGTGTGCTTCCACCCTTTAATTGCCATGGAAATTTGCTGTTAAATGTTTGGAATCTGTAGGGACGTATATTTGGCTGCCTTCTTTATGCATTTTATTTCTGATTGATTTTGAATAATGAAATTTCCATACCTCATGAAGATGTCTCAGCCTATTGCAGCATATTTTAAAATACAGCATTATGACTCGGTATTTGTTATTATTTGTCATTCCATATACTTTCTTTTATTTGAAAAAGAAATATGTTGGATAATATTCAAATAGAAAGCTAACTTTTTTCAGAAGACTGATGCTTGTACCTTGGGACACTTTTTAGACTCTGCTATGCTCTGTTCCTTTCACAGCATTGTCTTTGGACATGAGCGAACGTTTCTTTTGCAGTTTCCTCCTGGGAGCAATCTCTCAGGGAAGCCCAGTGTTTATTATATCTTATGCTAGGCTGTTTGGTTCCCATTATACTAGTTATTATAGGAAGGCCTTGTAAGAGAAATACTTTTGACATACTTGAGCTCTCTCAGCTCTCTCCTGTTTCTCATCTTTATTTTCTCATCATGGTTCTTTAGGTCAGACACATTAAGGCTATGTTTATATAATCTACATGTATTAGCTTTGAAAAGCATCCTCGTGCGCACTACTTGTAGAGCGTCTTGGGCGTGTTTTGGAAGCTATATGTTTTACCTGTGTTGTGGGGGCAGTTTTTGAGTCAAAGTATGCAATGGTGTGAAAGGGATAGGTGCTTCTCGCCCCCTGGCAAAGGGATCATGAATTCATGTGCTTTTATTTCTACAGAAGTACATCTACTTTAAAAAGCGACTGGGGAGGGCTATACAATGTTTAAATATTCTGCATGTTCTGAAAGCTTTCTTGATTCTTTTGACATAGTGGTTTTGTATTTACGTGCAGAGAGAGTTCAAGTCAAAGTTAATACCACTTACAAGGCAATGGGTCATAATCTTTGCTTTAAGAGAAACATTAGACTTGTGCATTGTCTATTAGTGTAGTGTGCTTTCAGGACAACCATACTGGCCTAAGGCATTTCTTCAACTGAAATTTGTTATAAATCTTTTCTGAAATGCACAAACCCAAAAGTTCTCTTTTGAGGTATCAAATAGCACATATTTGACAAATTGAACGCAGTAAGTATATTTTCAGTTAGTCGAAGCCAGTTGTCCTGAAGGCATTTCACCCAAGGCATCATCCAGCAAAGGGACAGAACTCAGACAAGAAACTCCAGACGTGATTATCTTTTGGGTTTACCTACTCATACATTAGGTACAGAGTTTGTTATGATTCTGAATTTGTGACAGAGGAAAACTGTTACAGTGACTGAGTTGTAATAAACTAAAATGATGGTAGTGGTGTATCCTAGTAAGGGAGAATTTTTTTTTTGTTCCTTCATTATTTCTCAGTATAAAGAAACTGTCTCCAAATGTTAAAAGTAAAATGGGATAAAATACTCTCTTTGTTAATTACTACTTACATTATCTCTTGTGAAAATGTTGGTTTCTTCCAGTGTTTCCTGAAAGGCTTTATAAAAATTACAAAATTTTCATTGTTATCTGTATTTTGGATGATTTTGCTATGGTGTTACATTCTTTAGAACATAATCTTCTGATTATTTTGTCTCTCAAAATTTTAAAACAGTTCTGGAAAGAATTGCACTGTAATTTGTTATTCAAAGATTCATATATCAGACTTTGATCATATGCTTAAAAGTGAGCATGTATATGCTAAAAATTAGGGATAAATTATCTGAAATCTGTTTAGAAATTTGACCTCTTCCCACAAACTCTTTAAAGAAAATAGGAGCAGCAGTACCAGTAGGGACTGTACGCTCATATTTGGTCCCCGGTTGACCACAGTCAAATAATCTTCAAATGAAAAATGACCTACATAGTTATCAGTATAGTTTAGTGACCTTCATAAGGCACAGAATGTTGTTCAGTGTCATGAGTGTGCTTCATTCACAGGGTGTTACCTCTCATTTCTATGTAGTTTTCAATTTCCAAGAGTATTTTATTTCAACATATTCTTGCTGCAGTTCTTCAGTATCAGGTCTTTGTAACTACAAATGCTTTGAAAAGCTTTTATATTTCAGGACACATAAGAGATGGAGGAAAATCTGGGCAAAAACTTTGTGCTTTTGTACTGTTGCATTGTTTTGTCTTTGCTAGTGACAAAATTATTCCATCATGATAGGATTATCACAGAATGGTTGAGGTTGCAAGGGACCTCTGGAGTTCATCTCGTCTAACTCCCCTGTTCAGGCGGGGCCACCTAGAGCTCGTTGCCCAGGACCATGTCCAGTAAGTTTTTGAATAGCACCTGTGCTGGTGTTCAGAGGAACCCTCCTGTGTTTCATTTTGTGCCCACTACCTCTTGTCCTGTCACTGGGCACCACTGGAAAGCGCCTGGCTCTGTCGTCCTTGCACCCTCCCTTCAGGTATTTATATACATTGATAAGATCCCTCCTGAGCCTTCTCTTCTCCAGGCTGAAGAGTCACAGCTCTCTCACCTTCTCCTCATAGGAGACATACTCCAGTCCCTTAATCATCTTTATGGCCCTTCATTGGACTCTCTTCAGTATGTCCATGTCTCTCTTGTACTGGGGAGCCCAGAACTGGACACAGTACTCCAGGTGTGGCGTCACCAGTGCTGAGTAGAGGGGAAGGATGGCTTTCCTCTACCTGCTGGCAATGCTTTGCTGAATGCAGCCCAGGGTACCATTAGCTTTTTTTGTGACAAGGGCACACTTCTGGCTCATTACCACTAATAGGAGAACATTTTGAAGCTGGAGATGCACTGAATACCACAGTTCCCTTCAGAAGCATATGCTATATTTTTACCCTGTTTACTCGGTACCACCATCAAAACCATGGTACCTTAGCTTTGAAGAGTACTCTGGAATCTGGTAATGGGAAAAATACTGTAGAGCCACACAGTCATACAAGATATAATTAACCGTGTTTTGAAAATCCATTATTTTGCACTGTTCAGAATAACGTTGTGGTCCTTTATGGGATACATAAGGATTCACAGGATTTTTGGTAAATGCTGGGGGGGGGTTGCATATAGGGGTTTTTTATGCTAAGATGGTACCAAAATAATGACAGAATATCAGAAATGTTGCTTTATTAGGTTTTTTTTTTCATAGAATCACAGAATGGTTTCGGTTGGAAGGAACCTTTAAATTTCATCTAGTCCAACCACCCGGCTATGGGCAGGAGCATCTTTCACTAGATCAGGTTGCTCGAAGCCAGATCCTTTGCATATACCTTATAACATATCTTGGAATTCAGCCATCAAAAAACCAGGCAACCTGCATCACTACTGCTATCACTACTCCCCTGCTGAAGTACTCACATATTGTTCACTTTCTCACATACTTAATGAAGTAGTTTGAACTATTCAAAGGAATAATTATTTTAACTGAGCATTACATGACATGATGCTATTGCTAACAAGCTTGCTGTATGTTCAAGTTTAAGGTTGAAAACTGAAATTTTGTTTTTTTTCACAGAGACTGTTTGTTGAAATCTTATAAAATTTTAGATAACTGTAATGTGACTGTTTAGATAACTGTTACAGTAAAACCAGACAAGCTGTCTGATTCTAAACACATCTTCAATTCTTAATGCATTCTAGCAAAATGCTGGATCTTTATATGGTTGGAACTGATTTATGCAAATCTTTCAGCTGTTAGAAACTACATTTCATCTGTATAATCTTGACTTCAGTTCTTTTTTTAATATTAAACAATAATGGGGTTTCATTGTCCTTTGATCATCATATATAATCCCTTTTGGTTAATATTAGGTTTAAATTGAGTACTGGAAAATTCAGCTTTGCAAACTCCGAGTTGTCTCTAAGAATTTTTTCACCTCAAAAATAGTGTGTTTGTCCAGAGGAGTATTAGCTGCTACACAGCTTTTAGATACGTTAGAGAACATCCATAGTATGCTCATTTCACTGTCCTACAACTAAAATTCCACTTGAAAAACCTGCAAAATATAATAAAGATCAAAGCACATCTCTTTCCTCCCACCCCCCGGAGTAAGAAAGGAAAAGAGAAACAGAACAAAGTGGATGAAAATGGAATTAAGAAAGATGCAGAAAGAGACAGATAAAATACAACATTAAATGTGAAGGATTTTGCTTTGCTGTTCTACAGGATAAATGGTCATCACCTGCACATGAATTTTTCAATGAAAAGCCTTTAAAATTATTTTATGCTTTTTTTGCAATAATTAAAAATAATTATTTTAAAATAAAAGTAATTCTGAAATTATTCTCAAAACATTTATATTTCTGACAACTGTTATTATGGAAGTTTTTTTAAGATTCAGGTGTAATATATTAATGTTAAGAAATATTTTAAGTAATACACCACCTTATTTAGGCCAGTCGTCTAAAGTAATTTTTATAGCCTCAAGAAAACACAAGTTACCTTTGAAAATACCGTTACTTTGCTACATTTTGCTTGTAACGGAAAGACAAAAGAACTCTAAGAATAAAACAGTAACATAAAATGTGAAACTATGAAATCTATACATTCTTTGAAGTGAAAAAATTCCATATTTGAACAGTGTCTAGCACTGTTCCCATCTTTTAAAAGGATTTGAGAATGACTACATGTATCACAGTCTGGCAAACTTCAGTATTAGAAAAATTGATGGAGTATAATGAAGGACAAAGTAATGAAACACTTGGACAAATACATGCTGATAAGATCAAACTGGCCTGGCTGCCACAAGAGTAAATCGTGCATTCTTGACCTGCTAAATTCTTTGAGTTAACAGTGCAGTGTATAAAGGGCATCTTGAGGAAGTAATTTACTTTCATCTTTTCAAAAGGTTTTTTGATAAAATCTCTCACAAGAAACTAGTAAGAAAACTAATGTAGCCATGAGGTAAGGCCAACATTCTGAGAAGGAACAAAAGTGAATAAGTGAAAATAAACAAGGTTTTAATAAATAGCTTCTTCACAGACTAGGGAGGGATTCTTAGCAGGCAATACGAAAAACTTACGGAAAAAATTAAGGTCTTATTAGCTATTGGGTAAAACTATATTTTATCCTGTTCTAGTAATTATGCTACCTAGATCGGAGATTTCCAGAAGATCGCTCATGATTGCCTTTTCATCACAGTTCACTATAACAGGACCACCAAAGAGTTTCAGGTACCCTTTGATCTTAACCCCACTGTTTTCTCATGTAGCTTCAAAGCATCAAAGTGCCATTGCTGCAGTCCAGTCCTTCTGACTTTGGTGATTTGTTTCTGTCAGTGTCACTTGATGCAGCTTATGTGTGGGTGTTTAGTAAATTAGATCAGAAAGCCAATCTTGGTCAAAATTAATCCCATTTCCCTTCCAGCAAAGAGTCAATGTTTTGCCAGGTTACTCTGCTGATCCCATTCACTATGTAGCCACATAAACACATCTGATGACATAAGAGGGGGAACGGAGCAAGGGCAGGAATAATGGCTGCAAGGGATTTCTTCTTTTGATGACAGTTCCTGTTTTTGCACGCTTCGTGTTATTTTTGAAGCTGTAGCTAACTCTGAATAGAACAGGTAGTGAAATCAATTATATCCAGTTCAAACTTGAACTTTGGTAATTGCTAGCACAGATGTAAATGCAAATGGTGAGAGATTTGTTATAAATGCAATGATGAGAGATATTCTAGAAGTATGATATGCCTTTGTGAAAAACCATGTATAGCTCAGGCAGTTATACTGGGATTCATTTCACTTTACCGAAGCTTAAGAAACAAACGTGTTTGTTACAAAAAAATATTAAAAATAATTTGAGCTAGCAGTTTTGTCTGCATTATGATTAGAAATACTGAAAAATGTAACCAAACTTTACAGAATGCTTGGAAATTTACAAAACAAAATACAAGCATGCATGATATACTTTATTAAACATGCATATTAATGTAATATTTCACATGTATAAAAAAATCAATCTCCAGTCTTTTTTTCAACTGGTTGGTAGTAATACAGGCAGGAAAAGCTGATTAGCTAGGTTAAATACTAGTCTGAGAGTTATCTGTCACACAGAGGCCTCAACAAACCAGTAAATCTTTCACCATTCAAATAAATTCATTCTATGATTCTAAATAAGTGAATAAATAGCTTAACTAATTTATTTAATCTTTTTCCAAAAGAAATGTAGAGGTGAGTAAGATGTAACAGAAATGTTACCCTAGTTCTTTGGTATCTTGATTACACCTGACCATTTTGACCAAAGATAATTAGTAATGGATATTGGAGAGAAGTCATCTCTGAGTTTTTCACTATTCAGGTACTAGTACCTTGTGATTGACAGCCAAAGCATTATGAGGAGTTCAGGTGTAGTACCCTTTCTGGACACCTTGCAAGAAGATCTACAGCACATCATCTTGTTTCAACTGGCCTTCGGTGTTGCACAAAAGTAGCACGCATAGCAGTATTTTAGCATGCATGGAAGCAGTCTAGGCTAGAGTTAATAGATTGATTGTGGCTGGAAAGGGCACACTTTCTTCACAGCAGTGGATTTATGAAGTCTCTAGCTACATCTGCAATATGTGAATCTTCTGCTTAAATTTGGTAAAACTTGAGTTTGTGAACTCTTTGAGAATAAGGTAGGAGTGTTTTTTGTTGATGGAAGATCAGAGAGGTGCCAGTTCCTTGGAACACAGTATGCTTCCCAGGCAATCTGTGCCGCCATTTATTCAGATTGATCTTTAGGGAAACAGATTTCTTCAGGTTGCAAATAGTCATTGAGAATGCAAGAAAAGAAGCTGCACAATCTCTTAAACATGTCTTATTTAACACCATTATTAATAATCTGAAAGGGGGGTGTTAAAAAGAAGATAGCAAGTTTCACAGATGATGCTAAATTGGGAGGTGTTGCAAATATTAGTGAAAACAGTGATAATACAGAAGAGCAAAAGGAGATTGCAAATACAGGAAGGAAATAAGTAAAACAAGGAAAGTTTAGCTTTGAATTTTCTAAGAAAATTGTATAGAGAAATAATATGAAAACAAGTTCAGTATTAGAAATATGGGAAGTAGTACTATTAAAGAAGCTACAGGGACAATAATTGAACTGCAAATTGTATATGAATATGAACTAGAACATGGAAGAAAACAAGCAATTTGATTTGGGAGGCAAACTCCCTTCTTCAGCTCTCTGATCTGCAGAGCACATAAATAAACTGTATCGTCTTTCGGGATAGTGCGTCTTGTTCTCTGAAGTTTACCTCACCAATTTTGTGAGCTGGTTGCAAAAGAGGATGTATCACCACAATGCAGTATTTTTATCGTGCGCAAAGTTAATGCATGATGTGAGCTGCACTGCTATAAGTAGAGAAATTATAATCCCTCACTGTATCTTTGAGGGCAGAGATGGATGCAGTACAGCTGTTAACAGCAGAGGGGGAGGCTGCGTCCCATTTTCATTGTTTCAGGTCATTCCTTGCAGATTGGGTCATACGGTGGGGCATGCTGCCATCCTCAGAGCTGCAAAGCATATTTTTTCACACTCGTATTTTCAGGTGCTGCACAGCACTGCAGTTTCTCTCCAGCACTGGAGGAGCTAGAAAGAAACTGCAGAGCTCCGTTCAAGACAAGACTGAACAAATGACTTGCTGGTGCAATGGTGGAGAATGAGAGAGGAGGTGGACACTGTAATAATACTGTCAGTACTTAACATCATTATAAGCTGTAAGCATCTCAGAGCTTTCTTTTCTCTGCAAGGACAAGTTGAAATGAAAAAACTTTTTGATACTGGAAGTGTTGTGTATAATGTGATGGCTTGTGGAAAAGAGTAAAAGAACCAGACATATGTTCATGAATATTATTATGTCTACATTGCACCTTAGAGGCTGGACCATGGAGCTCACTAAAGCTGCTGCGCCCACCTTGATGTGTCTCAGTGCTTTTCATGGTCAAATATAGGACACCTGTAGCATACCTTATAGGCTTAGAAAGGCTTCTGGAGCTCTGACAACCTTCAAATCCATCTGCCTTTGTATTTCACAACATTGGGACCCTCCTAGGAAGATTCACATAGCTGACTTGTCATTGGCCACATTATGTCACCGCAAGGCAGCTGATGCTTGGCCAATGTATAATTCAGGCAGAAGCATACTCAAACTTGCCAGGACTCGATCAAAGTTTTCAGTCTGCAGCATGCCCCAAATCTGTCTCACTTAAAGTTCACAATAAACATATCACTCATATCTAAACTCTGTGGGCCTGAGACAACTATGGGTCTTAAGAAATGGGCTTTAAACATACACTCCACAAAACCAGAGATGAGGCCCATGTAACATGTCTAGCAGATAACTGAAGAAAACTTAAGAAGCATTCTCTAACAAAATATATACTGTACAATAAAATAGAAATTGGCATATGAAAGAGTACCTGTACAGTTTGTAAATGAGAAGACAATGCTAGGATGTTGGTATGTATTAACTCGTAAGAGACCTTGGATATGTACCCTGCATGCCAAAGCATGCTGAATGTACTGGAAATCTCCACTGCTGTTGTCGCTAGAATATTCTACAGTTGCATGTCATTTTGTGGTGCGCATATACCCAAACATACGAAGTTTGCAAAGCTAACATCTTCCAAGAGTGCTGCCAGGTTTGAACAGCTTTACTTTATGCCACGATTGTATTCATCCTTTCTGGCTGCAGGTATCTTAGGAAATGGTGTCTGAGTCTGTCTCCTTAGGCACTGCATGTCCTTCATACCTTCCTCAGAACTGCATTTGACATTTCAATATGCAGAACTTAGTGTATGTGATATGTCGTGTTGAATTCCACACTTGAGTTGGGCATCAGGAAGAGTTTAATGTTCCTGCCCCAGAGAAACAAAATATTTGAAAAGACTGAGTCTTAAAAAAAAAATTGAGATCAGGAGACGTGAGACAGAACAAATAATTGAAAAAACAGTGCAATATAAATATTTTGTAAAGAAATACATACACAGTGCACTGTTGACAAGCTTGGCAGACAGACAACAACCCTATCACCAAAAAGTTCTAAAAGATTAGAAAAATGTTAACAGTTGGCCAGCTGTTAAGGAAAAACCTTGTCCAAGTTTTAAACACTAAACTGCGAAGAACCAAAGATCTTCATGTATCTGCAGCTGGGAAGAAGCTGAGCATGAACGTGAAATCAGTGCCAGTGGAATGTTCTCTCAGGGCAGGGCCCCATTTTATCATCCAAGCACTAAAATGAAGCAGAGTTAGTACAGATGTGGCAAGTGGACGCTCCTATTTTTGTTAGCCTTTCTCCAGTCAAACCTTAGACTAATTCAGTTACTCTTGAGATTAATTCTGGCAGAAGTGGAAAGTACAGTGCTACCGGTCTCTGAGTATTTCCACTGGCACTTCCTTAGAGATTTCTTTCTGTCCTACCTAGATTGAAGGCCTTAATTTATACAGCATGGTCTGTAATGTCAAAATTTATATTCCTATAAAGCATTAATGCCTACTAATGCTTATGCTAATGCCTAACTGCCTATTAAAATCTGCTAGCATTATTACATCCCCCCCCCCAGTCTTCTTTTTTATATTTGTTCTTTGGAGTAGGAGTCATCTTTGTTCTCTTTTTTGATACAGCTCCTAGCACAATAGGGCCCTGATCTGAAGCTGATTTTCTTAAGTAAAAAAGTTCCAGAGGAGATGTATCGGGAGTGAAAGTTTCAAAACAGATCTCTGCCACCTGAGCTTCTGTGCTTCACTGCATGACTCCCATTTTACAGACAGGGTCAGATTCAGGAGTAAAATAGTTGGAAAGATAAATGGGGGGCTACATGAGACTTCTGCTAAAAATAAGATCCTCCATCTATAGTCCTGCAGTCTCTGAGACTGACCTGTCATATTGTGAAATCATGTACCTTGTGCCAGCCTTCATTTGTGTGATGAGAAAACACAAGGACAGAAGGTTACAACTGTTTCCACCAAAAAAAGTTTAATAGTAAAAATATGGAAGTGTCATGTGAAGCTTTGATAATCTCTTAAATAATTATTTGCTTGACTGAGATACCATATCATGTACTCAACAACATTTCAGTCAAAAAGTGTAAATTCCAAAATATGTGACTCTTGTATTATTCAGTCAGATAATATAAACCAAAAGAGTGACTCTGTGAGACTGAGAAATAATGAACAAGAAACAGTTTATCATTATTAACATACTTCTAAAATTTCATTTTTCTTGATTGTAAAAGGAATTCTAAGGAACCTCATTTATTAAAGAACAGGGAAGTGTTATGTAGTGACATGAAGTATTTCTCATAAGCAATCCTTTCAATCTTTGAAAATCTCTTTTCTTTAATAATTGTACCAACTGCCACCCCCAACCACAAAGCAAAGGTTAACTGGCCCAGTGACTTGAGAAATGCAGCAGCTGTCTAGGGAGGCTAAAAAAGTGTTATTCTGCATTTATTTTAATAGTTATTTGCATGTGTATACAATTTGCACATACTTTCATACATATAAGCAAAAAGAACAAAAAGACCTCAGCAAACTATACTGTTGATGATTTAAGATTCCATAATCCCCTTTATAGCCCCCTAATAGTTATTACATGCAGCAAAAACAAAAAAGGAAATTTTCCATTTTAACTAGGGCTCTTAATCCTGAGAAATATTTAATCTTTTGGAAATGCCTCAGTGACACATTGCTGATGGCATGCAGTAAAGGTAGTTGACCTGTTCCCTGTGGAGCAAACCCAAGGCAATCTGCCTAATCTCATCCTGGGAAACACATCCAGTGTCACTGCAGCTGCAGAAATCAGATGCCTTGCAAATGCATACACAAAAATTATTAAAACAAGCTTTGTTCAGTTCACATTTTAGCCTTGTTGAAGTATCTCCCATGCCCTTGAAGAACACAGAAGCTGGCTCTAGTTAAATTCTGTTTTTCAGATGGTCTGCAAAATGACTCTCATCCACTTGCGAGGAAATGACTCGATCCCTACAATGCCAGGTTTCAGAGAAAATACTGGTACAGTCAAAATCTAAAATAAACACATGTAGCTGACAGAATAATAAATATTTAAGACATTGTCTTTTCCCATTATTAAGTGTCTTAAGATATAATACAGTTTTGCTAAATTTTAAATACTCAAGTTTTCTATGGCAGGTGCCTGCCTCAGGCTGAAATGCATATAGTTCTTTAGCTGGTTTGGAAGGCTTAAGCAAGCAGAACTGATCTATGCTTCACAATAGGTTTCACAGGAAAATACTTTTGCCCCTGTGAAAAATGTTTACAATTACTAAGGAAACTGTATTATCTTCATGTTCTGGAGCAGCGGCCTAAAATTTGGCATGAGCTACACTGTGAAAACCTGCCTATATTTGGCTTGCATTTATAACCTGCTGGGAAAAAAAAAAAAAAAGAAAAGAAAAAGCTTCCATGTTTTTAGCCATTAGAGTTTGGCAGCTCTCTTCCCGAAAGCTTCATCTTCACTGGGTCTGCTCCTTGTCTGGACTGAAGGGGCTGAGTGGGACTTTGTGCAGTTCCTCCTGTCTTTCACAAGTATTGTGGTTTGGAGAACAGAGCTTGTTGCAGGAGATTATCTCTCTTTTAGTGTCAAAGAACCCCTGCTGATGCCACAGCAATAAAAGGAAAATTGCCTAAGTGGAGCATTGGGACCTGGATCTGAGTGTTACAAGGATGGGGACAACGGTGGAGCACAGGAGAAGAGAGAGCAACTGAAATTATTAGCCAAAAGATGTGTAGACTGAGAAAAGTGGAGTTAAAATGTAAAAATAATAGGGAGAAGTGGAAACAGTCTGGATCTCAGAAAGGAATTACTTGACTGGGAAGGCCAGCAGGGAACCTATGACTGTAATAATGGATGTACTGGAAATAGCACCATTGGAGATGTGTGTTTGGAAAATTATAGATAGGTATATACCTTTGCCTGCCCCCTAGAACTAGTCTTTTGCTCCTGCCAGGTAATAATTCTGTAGGCCAGATGAAATGCATGTCTCGCCTGCCGCTTGTGGCTGATTCACAGAAGAGTGACAGCTTTTCACTACTCAAATACTTTTCTAGAGGTCTGTGCTGCACCTAAAAACCCAAACCAGTTGAGCATACATGCATATGATGTAACTTCTGTTTACGATTTTTGCTTTCAAAAGCTAGGAAGTTGCACTGACTTTCCAAACATAGTCTTATTGTTCTTTAGGCTTTTATGCATCACATATACTTACTGCGTTGAAAATTCATAATGGCAGGTTTTTCTCTGAAACATGATATGAATTGGTCATTCTTAGAATACCCTTAAGAGTCTACATGCTTTGTGTTTCTGTCATTACATGTCTCTGAGGAGGGAAACTCTAAATCAGGATATCCAAAGAAGGAGAATATTTGAGACATAGTCGAGCTCATAGAGCTTAAAAGACAGGGATGTATGCGTAAGCTCAAAACACAGCTGCCTGGAAAATGTTCAGCAATGAGAAATTTGCAAGGACTAAGGACAGAAACTCCGTAAATTTCTCTCTGGTCATTCAGCTGTGTTGCCCAATTTACCAGAGCTCTGGAGACAGGAATCAACCCATTCCCACATGCCGTGTGGTGCTCTGTATTTAAAAAAATTGATTGTGTTGGTAAGCGTTAGTGTGTTTCCTTTGCCTTTCTACAGTAGCACCAACTGGGCTATTATACAACTTTAATACTCCTCTTTCTTTACTATTATTTACCATTTCTTGCTTGCTGTCATTCTGAATAGCACTGATTTTTACTTTACATAAAATTACAAATGAAGTTTTGTAATGATATAGAAAAGAATATTGTGACTACCGTTCTGCTAAGTATCCAGTGCCTTGCAATGGTAAATACTCCCCACAGATACCATGTCTTATGACCACTGGTGCTTAGAATTAAGAAAAAAACCCAAACATCCAAGTGATAAAGACTATTGCAAGACTGGTGGAACACACTGAAACTCCACTCTAGCTTGGAAAATGGAGTCATTGCCATGTCTAAGAGAAATGAGATGACTTACTTATAAATCTCTAGCAATCTTCTTCTCTCGGACATCATAGCTAATGAATAACCATTTATTTGCTATTAGGCTATATCATCCTCTGATAGCTGGAAGTCTGTGAAGCTAGATTGTATTTACCTCTTTCTGAAGCCTTCCAATAAAGCTTCTGAAAGGTTTCCCTTTGACTATCTTATGTCTATAAACATTGACTCCACCTTAATCCCTTTGGATATTGTATTAGGTACAGTTTTTCTCTGATGGTGTGAATATCTTGAAATACCACTCTAAGGATTTTTTTAAGATGGTGTAATTGTAAGCCAGTTTAAGTGATGTAATGTAGCTGCATTTCTTTTAGCCTTACTTGTCCTTAACTGAATAGGTTAATTATCTTTTGCAGTTTTGATGAATTTTTTTCCTAAAACTTGGAGCTGGTATATATTATTAGCTGATACATACCCATGTGTTTAAACGCACAGGGTCATCTGAGTGGATTTTTTTTTAATGAAGCATAGATATTAGATATAATATATAGATATAAGCAGGATCAAAACCCTGGACCTCAGGAGGGCTGACTTTCCCCTCTTCAAGGAGCTACTGGGAGGAATCCCGTGGGCCAGGGCTCTCGAAGGCAGGGGGGTCCATGAGTGCTGGTCGCTTTTTAAACAACACTTCTTCCATGCACAGGAGCAATGCATC